>Ga0190267_10000037_pt1 | contig 23403 bp, 26 predicted proteins | sample Popmic239T_FD_140332 | JGI IMG/M metagenome (GOLD analysis project Ga0190267, IMG submission 140332) | Populus adjacent soil microbial communities from riparian zone of Oak Creek, Arizona, USA - 239 T | ecosystem: Environmental > Terrestrial > Soil > Riparian zone | place: USA: Arizona... | reverse complement strand
TGGAGTTGGGCGGCAAGGACCCGATGATCGTCTGCGCCGACGCCGACTTGGACCGGGCCGCCGACGGCGCCGTGTGGGGCGCGTTCAGCAACGCCGGGCAGACGTGCATGGCCGTCGAGCGGGTGTACGTGGAGGAGGCGGTGTACGACGCCTTCGTCGACAAGGTCGTGCAGCGGACCGAGCGCATCCGGCAGGGGCAGGGGAGCGGCAACGACATCGGGTCGATGACCGCCGAGCGGCAAGTCGAGATCGTGGAGCGGCACGTGGCCGACGCGGTGGCGCGGGGCGCCCGGGTGCTGACCGGCGGCAGGCGCGCGGGCGGGCTGTTCTACGAGCCGACGGTGGTGGTCGACGTGGACCACGGCATGGAGTTGATGAGCGACGAGACGTTCGGGCCGGTGCTGCCGATCATGCGGGTGCGCGACGAGCACGAGGCGGTGCGGCTGGCCAACGACAGCCGGTACGGGCTGAACGCGTCGGTGTGGACAAAGGATCGGGAGCGGGCCTCTCGGCTCGCCGACCAGGTGAAGTCGGGCAACGTCTGCGCCAACGACTGCATGGTCAACTACGCCATCCCGTCGCTGCCCTTCGGCGGCGTCAAGCAGTCGGGCGTGGGGCGGGGGCACGGGCCCGAGGGGCTGTGGGAGTTCAGCAACGTGAAGGCCGTCGTCGTCGACCGCTTCGGGATCAAAGAGCCGCAGTGGTTCCCGGTGCCCCGGTGGTTCGGGCCTGGCCTCCGGCGGTTCGTGCGGCTGCGCTATCGGCCGCCGTGGCGGCGGCTGGCGGCGCGCATCCGGTCCGCGGGTGCGGGCAGAGGGGATGGGTAGGGTCGTGGCGGTGGCACGGGGGCGGACGATGCAGCGGGCGGTCAGCGACGAGGAGAAGGGCCGCCGGCGGGCCGACATCCTACGAGCGGCCAAGCGGGTGTTCGCCAAGAAGGGCTTTCACGGCACGACCATCGCCGACATCGCCAAGGCGGCCCGGCTGTCGTACGGGTCGGTGTACTGGTACTTCGACTCGAAGGACACGCTGTTCCACGCGGTCATGGACAACGAGGAGCAGGCCCTGCGGGCCCACGTCTGGCCGCATGTGCTGTCGGCCGCGGGCGAGGGGGAGAGGCCTGATCCGCGCGAGATCATGCGCCGGGCCGTGCAGGCCACCTTCGAGTACTTCGAGGCGGACAAGGCGTCGGCCAAGGTGCTGTTCCGCGACTCGTACGCCATGGGGGCGCAGTTCGAGAAGCACCTGTTCGGGATCTACGAGCGGTTCGTGGACGACATCGAGTCGATGATCGCCGAGGCCCAGAAGGCGCAGTTGATCGTGCAGGCCCCGCCCCGGATCGTGGCCTTCTCGGTCGCTGCGCTGATCGGCCAGTTGGCGTTGCGGCGGCTGACGACGAGCGATGGGTTGGAGGCCGCGGTGCTCGCCGACTTCGTCGTCTCGATGACCCTCGACGGCCTCCTCCCCCGCTGAGCCCGGGTGGTCCTTACCGAACTTTGAACGCCTGGCCCGCCAGGGGCGGGCTCAGCGTTCAAAGTTCGGGCTGGCGGGGGTGAGGGCTTGTTGACTGATGAGTCAGTTGGGACGTAGGGTCGGGGCCGTGCAAGACGACCGCATCCCGGTTGTCGCCGCCGTCGGGCAGACCGTCGACCGGGACGGCGAGCCGTCCGCCGTCGACCTGGCCGAAACCGCGGCGCGCGCCGCCTTCGACACCGCCCCGAAGCTCGCCGACCGAGTGGGGCGGGTGTCGTTCGTCGGCATCGTCGGGCCAGGTCCGTACAACCACGCGCCGGCTTCCGAACTGGCCACGCGCCTCGGCCTCGACACGTCCGACCGCGAGGTCACGACCATCGGCGGCAACACCCCGCAGTGGCTCGTGAACCGGGCGGCCGCCGACATCGCGGCCGGCCGCGCCGAGACGGTGCTGATCGCGGGCGGCGAGGCCATGAAGTCGAAGCGGCCCGCCCGCCCCAAGGGGCCGGTGCCGGAGCAGCCGGACCCGGTGGTGGGCGACGACCGCTTCGGCGTCGGCCCGGCCGAGACCGCGATCGGGCTCATCCTGCCCGCGCACATCTATCCGATGCTCGAGTCGGTGCAGGCGGCGGCGGCAGGCCGGTCGCACGCCGAGCACCGCGCCTTCCTTGGCCGGCTGCTGGCGCCGTTCACGGAACAGGCCGCCAAGCACCCGTGCGCGTGGAGTCCCGAGGTGCGCACGCCGGACGAGCTCGCCGAGCCGACCGAGGACAACCGGATCATCGCCGAGCCGTACACCAAGCGGATGAACGCCTTTTTGAACGTGAACCAGGGCGCCGCGCTGGTGGTCACGTCGCTGGCCAGGGCCCGGGCCGCCGGGGTGGCCGACAGCGCCGTCTTCGTCGCGTCGGGCGCCGGCGCAACCGACGTGTGGTTCCCCTCGGCCCGTCCGCACCTCGGCCGCTCGCCGGGGATCGCGGCGGCAACGGGCGGCGCCTTGACCGCGGCCGGCCTGACCGCCGACGACATGTCGCTGTTCGACCTCTACTCGTGCTTCCCGGTGGCGGTCGAGCTGGCCGCCATCGAGCTCGGCCTCGCCGTGGACGACGCTCGCGGCCTGACCGTCACCGGCGGTCTTCCGTACTTCGGCGGGGCAGGCAACAACTACGTGACCCATGCCATCGCGACGATGGTCGAGCGGCTACGCGAGGGCGGCGGGCACGGCCTGCTGACCGGGCTTGGCTGGTACGTGAGCAAGCACGCGGCGGGCGTCTACAGCACCACGCCGCCGGCGCGCGGCTTCGTCGCCGCCGACACGTCGGGCGAGCAGGAGGCCATTGACGCAACCGCGCTGGAGGTCGCCCTGGAAGCCGAGGGCCCCGCGACGGTCGAGGCGGCGACGGTCGTATACGGGCGGGACGGCTCAGTGTCGTCGGCCCCCGTGATCGCCACGCTGGCCGACGGCAGGCGGGTCGTAGCCGGCGCCGCGCCCGAGGAGCTGGCGTCGTTGGCGGGCGTGAACCTGGTCGGGGCGCGGGTCGAGGTGGCGGGCGCGCCGCCGTCGTATCGAGTCGTGGACGGGCCGTCGTGACCGTGGTCGAGCAGGTCGAGCAGTTCCGGACCGACGGCTACTACGTGGCGCCGGACGTGTTCAGCGCCGACGAGTGCGACCGCGTCGTGGCCCTGTTGGACAAGGTCAACTTCGAGCTGCCGGTGGGCGACGCCGCCGCCGGGCCGCTGTCGTACCGGCCGATGGTGCATCTGGGCTCGGAGGAGCTGCGGGCCTTCGCCGCCGACCCCCGCTGGGCCGAGGTGGTCTTGCCGCTGCTCGGCCCGTCGGCCCGGCTGTACTGGGAGCAGGCGGTGGCCAAGCCGCCCCAGGCGCGGACCGAGCTGCCGTGGCATCAGGACAACGGCTACGCGCCGACCGACCCCGAGGAGTACGTGACCTGTTGGCTTGCCCTCGACGACGCCGACGTCGACAACGGCTGCCTCTGGGTGCTGCCGGGCAGCCATCGCCAGGGCACGCTGCGCCACCGCCGGGTCGACGGGGCGCCGTTCCGGACCAGGTACGACGGCGGCGACGACGGGGTCGCGGTGCCGGTGCGGCGGGGGAGCGTGTTGGTGTTCTCCTCGCTGCTGATGCACCGAAGCGGGCCGAACACCACCGACCGGTATCGGCGGGCGTGGATCCTGCAGTACTGCGTGGCCCATGCCCGGCATGGTCGGACCGGCGAGCTGCTCGACGACCGCCTGCTCGTCGCGTCGGACGGCCGGTGGCTGGACGAGCCGGTGCGCGAACGCGAGATCGACCTGCTCCACGTGTTCCGCAACCACGAACGCGACTGACCCCCGCGTTTTCCCGAACTTTGAACGCTCAGCCCGCCTCGGGCGGGCTGAGCGTTCAAAGTTCGGAAGAGGGGGAGGCGGGATGGGGGGCGGGTGGTGTCGAATCTCACTGGCATGAAGCGCATGCTGGGGTCCGCATCTTTCGTCGCGCTGCTCGTCGGGGCCGGCTTCGCCGCCGCGCCGACGCAGGCGCAGAACGCATCGCAGTGCCTGCCGGTCGCGCCGCCAGGCGTGCCGAACGGCGGCGTGCTCGTGGTGGCGGGGGGCGAGACGAGCGGGTCGCCGGTGGTCAAGAGCTGTTCGATGGTCGCGTCGACGGCCCGGCCGCTGTACTGGGGCGCCCGCACGTCGAACGCCTGGGACATCAAGGGCAGCCGCAAGGTCAACGGCGCCACCGTCGTCCGCACGATCGCATCGGGCAAGAGCGCGGCCAACAACGACGGCATGCCCAACGGCGGCACGTTCAACGCCTTCGCCAACGAGACGCTGATCGTCACGATCTACAGCTCGTGCACCCAGGGCGTGTGCGTGGCCGAGGGCATGGCCGGCGTCGGCGGCTAGGCCGAGCGACAGCTACAGCAGGTCGACGGCGGCCGCCACCAGCGCGGCCACGGCAACGGCGGCGACGCCCCACGGCAGCAGCATCGCCACCCGCGGCAGCGGCAGCGGGTCCCCGGCCCGCATCGCAGCCTGCACCCTCGTGAACCGGCGCGACGCGGTGCCCGCCACGATGGCCCCAAGCGCGATCAGCGGCAGCCCGGTCGCGGCCAGCCAGAACTCCACGTCGGCGACCGCATGGCTGCCCGACACCGCGATCCCCGCCACGACAAGGGCCAGCGCGGTGCGGTTGTAGGCCAACAGCGTGCGCTCATTGGCCAGCGACCACCGCGGGTCGGGCTCGCTGTCGTCGACGCTCACCGCGGCAACGTTAGACACGAAGGGCGGCCCTGGCGGTGCCGAGAACGGGGGAGCGGGTCAGCCGGGCGTGGGAGGCTGACTGCCGGCGGGGGGTGCGACGGCGGCGGCGAGCACGTTGGGCAAGTCGGTGATGCTCTCGCCTTTGGAGACGAACGAGCTGGCGCCCAACGCCAGCGCCTCGTTCACCGCCTCTGCGTTCGTGAAGCCGGACAGCACGACGACGACCGGGCCGTCGACGCGGTGGCGCAGGTCCTCCAGGACTTCGAGCCCGTCCACGTTCGGCATGGCCAGGTCGAGGAGCAGCAGGTCGGGCCGCTCGGCTTCGACGAGCTCCAACGCCTGCGCGCCGTCGGCTGCTTCGCCGACGACCGAGAACCGCTCGTCGCGGTCGAGCACGAAGCGCACGAGTCGTCGGATGTCGTCGGCGTCGTCGGCCAAGACGATGCGGATCACAGCGTGCGCGCCTCCGCGGCGCCCGCCGTCTCCGCGGCCGGTGCAACCTGTCGCAGGCCGCCAGGGCGGATGAGCTGCTCCTCGCCCGCCATCAGGTCGGCCACGAGCTGCTGGGCCAGGGTGAGCGTCTTCTTCACGGCCTGGTCGGCGAGATCCCGGTCGCCGATCTCGGACGCATAGCTCGCGGTCACCAGGCCTTGCACCAGGGTGTCGTTGATCCTGATCGCCTCGCGCTGGCGGACGACCCGCTCCTTCAAGCGGGCGGCGGCGTCCTCGGCCCGCTCTCGCTCGATCTCGGCGTGGCGCCACGACCGCATGGCGGCCAGGGCCGCGCCGGTGATGAACAGGCCATGGATGGCCGCCCAGAGCAGCGGGTTGTTCATCGCCGCGGTGTGGTTGTAGACGCTGTCGCTGTCGATGATCCCCACCGTGCCGTGGTGCACGACGACGTAGCCCATCGCCAGCCCGAACGGGACCCAGTCCTGATAGAGCGTGACGACGCCCACCATGATGAAGAAGTGGAAGTGGGCCTCGATGAGCCCGCCCGACAGGTGCACGAGCAGCGCCGACGCGGTCACCAGCCCAAGGGTGGCCGCCATCGAGCGGACCCGGCGCGACAGCCTGGCCATCGACGCCATGGCGAACACCGCGATGGCGGCGATTTCGAGCACGACGTGGCGGGGGTCGTACCCGCGCACGAGCGCGAAGGCGGTCAGGCCGACCACGTGCGCCCACTGGAGGATGACGACCGAGTTGTGGCGGGTCTGCCACGCCTCCTCGTCGAGGGGACGGCCGGTGGGCAGCCAGGCGGGGCGACGGGGGAGGGCGGTCACGGCGCGGCCATCGCTGGGACGGTGTAGGTGAACGTGGCGCCGCTGCCCACCGCGCTTTCGCAGGTGAGGGTGCCGCCTTGGCCCTCGACCATCGACTTCGCGATGTACAGGCCGAGGCCCGAGCCCTTGGCCCCGCCTCCGTTGGCGATCCGTGAGAAGGGGCGGAACAGCCGGGGGAAGTCGGCCGGGTCGATGCCGACGCCGCAGTCGGCCACGGCGACGGCGACGTAGCCGTCCTGGGCCGACAGCGAGACGGTGACCGGCGACCCCGGTGGCGAGAACTTCACCGCGTTCATCAACAGGTTCTCCAGGATCTGCACTTGGTGGGCCTCGTCCGCCCACACCTTGGGCAGGCCGTCGCCCGCGACCACCTCGAACACGCCGCCGGTGGCCGTGCCGACGGTGGCGACCGCCCGGCAGACGATGTCGGCGAGGTCCAGCGCCTCGAGCTCGCAGGCGAACTCGCCCGACTCCAGTTGGGAGACGGTGAGGATGTCGTCGATCAGGCGGTGGATGCGGCTTCCCGCATGCAGGCAGGTGTCGAGGAACTCCTCGACCTGCGGCCGGTCGAACGAGTCGATCTCGTGGCGCAGGATCTCGAGGAAGCCGGAGATGACGCTGGCGGGCGTGCGGATGTCGTGCACGACCATGGCCACGAACTCCTTGCGCATCCGCTCGGCCTCGCGGAGCTGGTCGTTGGCAAGCTGCAGCTCGGTCCGCTCGGCCTCCGCTGCGATGGCCTCCTGTTGGAGTTCGGCCACCACTCGCTGCCGGGAGTCGGGCCCCGTCGCCCTCGAGTACCGCTCCGAGGGGATGACGGCGCTGTGCTGGTCGCACACCCGGCGGAACTGGGCGGTCGCCGCCGCCGACGCAAAGCACGCGGCCGGATAGGCGCACAGCAGCGTGAACGGCTGCACCTGGGCCAGGTCGTTCCACAGGTCTTCGAGGGCGATGGACGCAGCCGGGTAGCCGTCGTCCCAGAGGAGGGCGACCATCTCGCCGTAGGCCCGCACCGGCCCAAGCGGCACCAGCCCTGCCACCAGCTCGCCGGCCGATGCCATGAAGAGGTCGCGGTCGGGCATGCCGTCGCGCATGAAGCCGGCCAGGAGGTCGCGGGCGTCGAGCTCGATGTACAGCCCGGCCGCCCTGGCGCCGTCGACATCGACCCGGTCGTTGCGCAGCGCCGCGTCGAAGGCGGCCCGGTGTTCCGGGGTCGCCACGACGACGACGGGCTCACGGCGGTGCAGCCCAGGGGCGACGAAGTCGCGCACGGTCGTGGCCAGGAACTCATCGCGCTCGTAGACCTCGATGAGGTGGTCCCCTGGTTGAGACGACAACAACTGATCGAGCACGGCGCTCCTCGGTCGCGGCAGCCCAATGCTGCTGTCGAACCAATCGGCACATTTCCGGCCGAAGTAAGTGCTTCGGCCCCAGCTCCGATGCCCGCCCCCGCCCGGAGCGATGAGTTTCGCTCTCCGGTGTCGTCTGCACTCTGGTAGTCAGGGCGACGGCATGAGGGGCAGGTGGGTGCGGTGGCGATAGCAGCGGCGATGCCGAAGGTGTTTCGGCGGCTGCTTCTGAACACCCTGATGACCGGCGTGACCAGCACGTTCCTGTGGTTCGCGCTGACGTTCTGGGTGTACATCGAGATCCGGTCGGTGGTGGCCACTGGCGTGGTCGGCGGCGCGTTCAGCATCTCGTCGGCCGTGTTCGGGCCGCTGTTCGGCACGTTCGTCGACCGCCACCGCAAGCACGTCTCGCTGGTGGCGACGACGGTCGTGTCGACGGCGTCGTTCATCGTCGCCACCGCAGTGTTCGCGTCGGTGGACAGCGCGGCCCTGCTGCGGCTGCGCAGTCCGTGGTTCTGGGTGCTGATCGGCTCGACCCTGTTCGGCTCGGTCGCCGGGCAGATGCGCGGGATCGTGCTGTCGACGTGCGTGACCCTGCTCGTGCCCGACGGCCAGCGGGACCGGGCCAACGGGATGGTCGGCACCATCACCGGCATGTCGTTCGCCATCACGTCGGTCTTCAGCGGCCTGGTGGTGGGCGGGCTCGGGATGGGCTGGGCCTACGGCCTGGCGTTGGCCCTGACGGTGGCGGCGCTGTTGCACATCCTGACGATCGACGTGCCCGAGCCCGAGCCGGAGCTGGCCGACAGCGCCGAGCGCCCGCCGATGGTCGACGTGCGCGGCGCCATCGAGGCCATCCGAGCCGTGCCTGGCCTGGCCATGCTCATCGGGCTGGCTGCGTTCAACAACCTGTTGGCCGGCGTGTTCATGGCGCTGATGGACGCGTACGGCCTGGAGCTGGTGTCGGTGGAGGCCTGGGGCCTGTTGTGGGGCGTGATCAGCCTGGCCTTCATCGCGGGCGGGCTGCTGGTGTCCCGCCGGGGCTTGGGGCAGCGGCCGCTCCGGGTGCTGCTGGCGGGCAACCTCGTCAACTGGATGGTGTGCTCGGTGTTCGCGCTGCGGTCGTCGATCGTGATGCTGGTCATCGGGATGACCGTGTGGCTGCTGATGGTGCCGGTCATCGAGGCGGCCGAGCAGACGATCCTCCAGCGGTCGATCCCGTTCGAGCGCCAAGGCCGGGTCTTCGGGTTCGCGCAGCTTGTCGAGAACGCGGCGTCGCCGTTGACCGCCTTCTTGATGGCGCCGTTGGCCGAGGCGGTGTTCATGCCGCTGATGACCGACGGGCGCGGTGCCGAGCTGATCGGCTCGTGGTTCGGCGTCGGTCCGGAGCGGGGGATCGCGCTGATGTTCACGGTCGCCGGGCTGATCGGGGTCCTCGTGACCGCGCTGGCCTGGGCGTCCAAGTCGTACCGGCGGCTCGCGGCCGAATCGGCGTCGCGGGCGGCCGTCGTCCCGGCGGCTGTGCCACTTGGCACACCGTCCTCATCCTGACCCGCGGCGGCGGTCATTATCTGGTGTCGCAATCGAGGAGGCTTCCGTTGTTCGCACGGCTTGGTGCCTGGTGCCATGACCATCGCAGGCTTGTCCTGGGGCTGTGGGTCGGCATTCTCTTTCTGACCGGCGCGCTGTCCGGCGCGGCCGGCAGCGGGTTCAAAGACGACTTCAACCTGCCCGACGTCGAGTCCAAGAAGGGGTTCGAGTCGCTCGACGAGCACTTCGGCGGGCAGGGAACCGGCCAGTCCGGGACGATCGTGTTCCGCGCCGACCAGGGCGTCGCCGACCCCGCCGTGCGCTCGGCCATGGAGGGGCTGTTCAAGAAGGTCGCCGCCACCAAGGACGTGGTGCGGGTGGTGAGCCCCTACGAGCCCGGCAATGAACGCCAGGTCTCACAGCAGGGGCCTGACGCGGGGAAGATCGCGTTCGCCACCGTCGAGCTGCCCGAGGACATCGACTTCCCGCGGGCGGCCGAGATCGGCGAGCAGATCGAGAAGGACGCGCCGAAGGTGCCAGGGCTGCAGGTCGAGCGGGGCGGGTTCATCTTCGCCGAGTTCGTGCAGCCGTCGACCGAGGTCATCGGCCTGGCCTTCGCCATCGTCATCCTGATCCTGGCCTTCGGGTCGGTGCTGGCCATGGGCCTGCCGGTCGGCTTGGCCCTGTTCGGCATCGGCATCGGCGTGGCCCTCATCACGCTGCTGAGCACGGTCATGTCGGTACCCGAGTTCGCCACCTTCCTCGGGATCATGATCGGCCTCGGCGTCGGCATCGACTACGCCCTGTTGATCGTCACCCGGTTCCGGGAGCAGATGCACCTGGGCAACAGCATCCGCGACTCGGTCTCGGTCGCCATGGACACCGCGGGCCGCTCGGTGCTGTTCGCGGGCACGACCGTGGTGATCTCGCTGCTCGGCCTGCTGCTGATGGGCGTGAGCTTCGTGCGGGGGCTGTCGGTCGGGGCGGCGGCGGTCGTGGCCGTCACGGTGGCGGCGTCGCTGACCCTGCTCCCCGCCCTGCTCGGGTTCGCGGGCGCCAGGGTCGAGCGCACCCGCTGGCGGGGACTGATCGCGGCCGGCCTGGTCGCCATCGGGCTGGTCGGCGTGGGCCTCAAGTTCACCCCGCTGACGATCGGCATGCCGCTGGCGGTCCTGGTGCTGCTCGCCGGCTTCTTCGTGGGCCCGCTGAAGCGGGAGGTGCGGCACCGTCCGGCCAAGCCGCTGCGCGAGACGCCCGCGTACCGCTGGAGCCGCGTGATCCAGCACCGGCCGTGGACCGCGGCGATCGCGGGCGCGGTCGCCCTGCTGGTCATGGCGATCCCGGTCCTCAGCCTCCGGCTCGGGTTCTCCGACGAGAGCAACTACGCCGACGAGACCTCGACCAAGAAGGCCTACAACCTTCTCGTCCAGGGCTTCGGTCCCGGTTTCAACGGGCCGCTGCTGCTGGTGGCCGAGTTGGGCGACAACGCCGACCAGGCCGGACTGGAGCGGATCGACGCCGCCGTCCGCCAGGACCCCGGGGTCGCCTTCGTCAGCCCGCCCCAGTTCAACGACCAGAACGCGCCCAAGGCGGTGCTGTGGAACCTGATCGCCAAGACCGGCCCGCAGGACGAGGCCACCACCTCGCTGGTCAACCGGCTGCGCGACGACGTGCTGCCGCCGGTCGAGCGGGCGGCCGGCGTGGACGTGAACGTGACCGGCACGGTGGCGGTCAACGTCGACTTCTCCAACTACCTCGCCTCGCGGCTGCCGTACCTGTTTGGCGGCGTGCTGATCCTGTCGTTCCTGTTGCTGATGGCGGTGTTCCGCTCGCTGCTGGTGCCGCTCAAGGCCGTGGTGATGAACCTGTTGTCGGTGGGCGCCGCGTACGGCGTGATCGTCATGCTGTTCCAGTGGGGCTGGCTCGGCGACGTGATCAACGTGCAGCCCGCCCCCATCGAGCCGTGGGCGCCGATGATGCTGTTCGCCATCGTGTTCGGCCTGTCGATGGACTACGAGGTGTTCCTGCTCTCGCGGGTGCGGGAGGAGTGGCACCGGACCGGGGACAGCCGGACCTCGGTGGCCGACGGCCTGGCCGCCACCGCCAAGGTCATCACCGCGGCGGCCGCCATCATGGTCGTGGTCTTCGGCAGCTTCTTGCTCGAGCGGGACCGGGTGTTCAAGCTGATGGGCACCGGCCTGGCCACCGCGGTCCTGCTGGACGCCACCATCGTGCGGATGCTGTTGGTGCCGGCGACCATGGAGCTGCTCGGCGACAAGAACTGGTGGCTGCCGCGCTGGCTCGACCGGCTGCTGCCGAACATCGACGTCGAGGGCCACGCCGACACCCCCGCAGTGCCGGACGCGCCTGACGCGCCCGAGCCTGCCCCGGCGCCCGCCGGTTGACCGCGCAACGCCGCTCTGGAGGACATGGCGTACCAATTTGGTACGCCATGTCCTCCAGAGTCGGCGGCGGGGCGCGGGGGTAGGACGGGTTGGGGACCCGACCCGGAGCCCCCGGCGAAAGGAGTGCCCAGTGGCCAAGGACCACGGCCCCAGCGTGAAAGACGACGAGCAGTACGAGGCTCTGCGCCGCCAGGGCGCCAGCAAGGAGAAGGCGGCCCGCATCGCCAACGCCTCGGCCAACACCTCTCGGTCCGCCACCGGACGGCGCGGCGGCAAGGCCGAGGACTACGAGGACCGGTCGAAGTCGGAGCTGTACGGCCGGGCCAAGGAAGTCGGCATCGAGGGCCGCTCCAAGATGTCCAAGGGCGAGCTCATCGACGCCCTCCGCAACCACTGACCGCCCCACCCCGCCGCTCTGGAGGACATGGGTTCCGGATTCGCGTACCTATGTCCTCCTCCAGAGGCGCGGGGGAGGGGCGTTCAGCAGGCCGACGTGTCGGTGTCGGGGAAGTGTGGGGCCAGGGCGCCTTCGTGGCCGCGGAGGTAGAGCACGCCTTGGTCGGTGAGGTATGACGGCACCGGCTCCGTGCGAGCGACATCGGCCCCTTGCACGGCGGCGTTCTTCGAGGGCAGCAGGAAGGCGGCGCCGCGGAAGCGGACCTCGTCGGCTTGGGCCGCCTGCCATTCCTGCTCGAAGCGGTTCCGCAGGGCGAAGGTCCAGCCGCCGTCGGTGACCGGCGTCCGGCTGGCGCTTTGGCGGGCCACCAGCTTGTCCGCCTCGAAGTAGGCGAACGCCGACCGCCGGTTGCCGGAGCGGCCGGAGGCAGGCCCGCCGCCGCCGCTGACGTCGCTCACGCACACGCTGTCGGTGCGCCACAGCGCAACCACCGTGGCCCCGTTGCGCGCCGCCACGTCTTGCACCGCGGCCAACGACAACGGGCCCCGGAACACGACCGCGACGGTGGGCTCGCTGGGCACGGTGGTGGGGGAGCCGCCTGGCCCGGTGGTGTCCGGCGAGCCGGTCCCGTCCGGGATCGTCGTCACGGTCGGGCCGGCCGCGTCCTGCCCGTCGCCGTCGGCCGGCGAGAGCACCCGGGTCCCTGCGTCGCCGGGCCCGAACAGCAGGACGGCCGCCGCCAACAGCACCAGCGGCAGTGCGACGACGGCCCGGTTGCGCCAGCGCCGCCGCTCGCCTGCGGCCTTCACGTGCCGCAGCACGTCGTCGGGCCCGCGCCCCGACGGCAGCGTCGGGAACGTCACGTGGTCCATGACGGAAGCTCCTTGTCGGCCAACGACGTGCGCAGCGCCTCGATGCCCCGGCGCACATGGGTCCGGACGGTGTTGGGGGACATGTGCAGCACCGCCCCCACCTCATCGGGCGTGAAGCCCTCGAGATGGCACAGCACCACCGCCTCCCGCTGGCGCCGGGGCAACTGCTGAAGCGCGGCGGCCACGGCAACCCGGGCGGTGACGCCGTCGCCCACCGTGTCCCGCCGCGCCGACTCCACCACCGTGACCCGACGCTGCCGCCGCCGCAGCGCGTCGATGGCCAGGTTCGACGCCACCCGGACGACCCAGGCCTCGACGTTGTCGTACGCGGAGACCCGCCGCCACCGGGTGTAGGCCCGGATCATGGCGTCGGCGGCGACGTCTTCGGCCGTGGCGGCGTCATCGACGATCTTCATCGCCACGACAAAGGCGCGCGGGAAGCAGCGGTGGAACGCGTCGTCGAAATCGGGCGTCGTCTGGTTCAAGGCTCTCCATACACGCAGGCGGCGCCCCTATTGATGACAGGGAATCCACATCAGGCAGTCACGCCGCCGCTCACGCCGCCGACGACGACACCGACGACGACACCGACGACGACGCCGCAGCCCCCACGCCCGCCCGCCGCCATCCCAGCGTGGCCACGGCGACGACGATCGCGCCCGCCGCGGCGGCCCAGCCCCACTCGGAGCCGTGCGGCGCCACGTCGAGCACGTGGTCGAGGCTGAACTCGCCGGGGCCTGCGATGCCCACCGCGCTCGTGACGACCGCGTTGACGAGCACGTACTCCCACCCGCCGTTGAAGATCCACGGGCCTTTGCCCTTGTGGTCGGTGCGGGCGGCGACCAGCATCGTCCCGGCGATCGCGGCGCCCGCCAGCGGGGTGAGCAGGCCGAGGGCGAACAGCGCCCCGCCGAAGAACTCCGACGAGCCCGCTACGGCGGCCCAGAAGCGGCCGTGGCGGAAGCCGAACCCCTCCAGGTACCCGCCGGTGCCGGCCAGTCCGTACCCGCCGAACCACCCGGCGAGCTTCTGCAGACCGTGCGCGGCCAACAGCAGTCCGATGGCCAAACGGATGAGCAACAGTGCGGTGTCCATGACGCTGCCTTCCTTCTCCCTGCCGACCGTCGGCGGGGTCGGGGCCAGCGTCAGGGAGAGCGCTTGCAACCGGGCGTCAGCAGTCCGTCGCCCGGCTTGCAGGCCGCAGGACTACGCCGCCCCCGCCATCGACTGCGCCGCCAGCAGCTCACGGGCGAGGGCGCGGGCGAGGAAGCGGCCCACGCCGACGCCCAGCCACTCGGGCAGCACAGCCAACTCGGAGCCGCCCTCGCGGTAGAACGAGGTGTACGAGACGGCTACGCCGACCACCTCGTCCTCGACCAGCGCCACCACGCCCAGCACCGGCGTGAACCCGTGCAGCTCGGCCCGGTTGCCGTGCACCTGGAGCAGCCGCCGGACCGCGCCGAGGTCGGCCGGCCGCATTGGGCGCACGGCGACCCGCTCGACGGGCGCCGGCACCGGGGCCTGGGCCCGTCGTGCAGCCTTGGCCGGGGTCCGCCACGGCCGACGCTTCGCCGCCGCCGCCAGGCGGTGGTTGGCCGCCTCGGCCTGGAGCCTGCGCCGACGGGCTTCGGCGACCTCGGCGGTCGCGTACAGGGACAGCATGACGGCCTCCTCCAAGACGAATGAGCGACGCCGCCATCGTCCGCGACAGGCCTTTCGTGACGCTGGCACGCCGCCTTCGCGCGCGCCCGCCGCCCTCGCTGCCCGGGAACGCGGGCGCGGGCGCAAGACTCCCAGGATGGATGCGGCGCGCGACACGACAGGCGGGTGGCGACGAGGGTGGGCGGCGCCGGTGCTGGTGTTCTCCACCTCGGCCGCCGTGCTGGTGCTGGAGATCCTCGCCGGCCGCCTCGTCGCGCCGTACGTCGGCGTGTCGCTCGAGACCTACACCGGGATCATCGGCAGCGTGCTGGCGGGCATCGCCATCGGCAGCGCGGTCGGCGGGCGGATGGCGGACCGGCACGACCCCCGCCGCCTGCTCGGCCCGCTGCTGGTCGCGGCGGGGGTGGCCGCCATCGTGTCGCCCGCGATCATCAGCGCCCTCGGCCCGACTGCAGCGAGCAACGGGGGCGGCGCGTCGGGCATCCTCCTGCTGGCTGTCTCTGCCTTCGTCGTGCCGACCGCGTTGCTGAGCGCGGTGACGCCGATGACCGCCAAGCTCCGGCTCGCGTCGACCACCGAGACCGGGACCGTCGTCGGCGGCCTCTCCGCGGCGGGCACCGCAGGCGCCTTGTTCGGCACCTTCGCCACCGGCTTCGTCTTCGTCGCCGCCTGGCCCACCCGCCCGATCGTGACCGCGGTCGGCATCGCCGTGACGGCGACCGGCTTCGTGCTGTGGGCCGTCATCGGCAGGCGCCCCCACCCGGCCGTCGTGGCCGCGCTGGTGGCCGTGGCGGGCCTGGCCCAACTGGCGCCCTCGCCGTGCCAGCGGGAGACCCGGTACTACTGCGTCGACGTCATGGCCGACCCGGGCCGGCCGTCGGGGCGCACGCTGGTGCTCGACAACCTGCGCCACAGCTACGTCGATCTGGACGACCCGACGCACCTCGAGTTCCGCTACACCCGGCTGTTCGCGGCCGCGGTCGAGGCGGGCTTCGGCAGGCGCCCGCTCACTGCACTGCACATCGGCGGGGGCGGGTTCACCTTCCCCCGGTGGCTCGACGCGACCCGGCCGGGCACGGCCAACACCGTGCTGGAGATCGACCCGGACATCGTGCGCCTGGCCCGCGACGAGTTGGGCCTGTCCGCCGACGACGCCAAGGTCCGGACCGGCGACGCCAGGCTGAACATCGCCGACGAGCCCGCGGCCGGCTACGACCTCGTCGTCGGCGACGCCTTCGGCGCGCTGTCGGTGCCATGGCACCTCACGACCACCGAGATGCTGTTCGAGATCCGACGAGTGCTGCGCCCCGACGGCCTCTACGTGCTCAACGTGATCGACGCGGGGCCGCGGCGGCTGGTGCGGGCCGAGCTGGCCACGCTGGCCGAGGTGTTCGGCGATGTCGTGCTCATCGCGCCGCCCGCGGGCGGCACCGGCAACCACGTCCTCGTCGCCGCTCCCACCGCGGTTCCAACGTTGCCGGTCAACCTGTCCGACGGCGACGTCGTGACCGGCGACGAGCTCACCGCCTTCATCGACGGCGCCCGTCCGCTGACTGACGACCACGCCCCCGTCGACCAGCTCATCACCCGTCGGGGCTGATCAAATCCGGCTGCCGAAATGACGGTGACGCCATGGCCCGGCTGCCTCCGCCGCCGGTGTGGCGTCGTGCTCGCTTTCGTGAGGACTGCTGTCGTTCGCGGCAGTCGTCCCGGTATCGCTGGACAAGAGCCAACACGTCCGCACACCGTCGTGACTAGGCACCGCCGGGCGGGTCGCGGCGCGGGGCGCGAGGGCGCGATTCGCCGCCGTTGACAAGCCCTCGATACCCGCAGATGGTGTCGGGCAGAGGCGGAAGCGCACGCCCGTGGAGGTGGTCATGGGCATCTGGACAGACGACGGCGACAGCAGGATCACACGGCTTCCGAACAGCACCTCGCGAGCAGTCGGCGGGGCCGCCCAGGCGGTGTTCGCCTGCGAGGAGCGGGCCCGGCAATGGCTCGACCTGGCCGGTCGATCGCCGGAGCCCCCGACGTGCTGGCCGGGTTGCTGCGCGGCCGCACCGGCCTGCCCGCCGCAGCGGCGGCACCGGCCCGCCCGGCCCTGACGGTCGTGATCATCGACGACGACCCGTGTGCGCGCGAGGTCTTGCGCATTGTGCTGTCTGAAGGGCGTCAGTGGCGCGTGGTGGGCGAGGCGGCCGACGGGCACGAGGGCATCGTCGTCGTCGGCAGGCTGCGGCCCCAGCTCGCGGTGCTCGCCGCGCTGGCCTCGTAACCCGGCGCGGCAAAAATCTTCGCGACGCTGTCGAAATCGCGGCCGGCCGTTCGTCGTCCTGCCGACCAACCGATGAACGACAAGGAGCGAATGCAATGCCCCGGTACGCAGCACTGATCTACGAGCCCGCCGAAGGCGCCGGCCAAGGGACCGACGAGGAGTGGGCGGCCACCATGGCCGAGTACATGGAGTTCACCGCCAACGCGCAGGCGGCCGGCGTGGTGGGCGGGGGAGAGGCGCTGCAGCCGCCCTCGACGGCCACGACCGTCCACGTGCAGGGAGGGGCCAAAGGCGGCGACGTTGTCACCACCGACGGCCCGTTCGCCGAGACCAAGGAGGTGCTGGGCGGGTTCTACCTGCTCGACTGCGCCGACCTCGACGAGGCGTTGAAGTGGGCGGCCCAGATCCCGGGTGCGTGGCACGGCCGGGTGGAGGTGCGGCCGTGCATCGACTTCACCCAGGAGTGACCCGCTGAGCCCCGACCTCGACGTGCTCGTGCGGCATGAGGGTGGCCTCGTCTTGGCCACCCTCATCCGCATGACCGGCGACTTCGACATCGCGAGGACGCCGTGCAGGACGCAGTGGTCGCGGCGCTGGAGGCGTGGCCCCGCACCGGCGTGCCCGACAACCCGGGCGCCTGGCTGACCACCGTGGCCCGCCGCAAGGCCCTCGACCGCATCCGGCGGGAGTCGGCCAGGACCAGCAAGGAGGAGCAGGCCGCGTCGCTGTCGCTGCTCGCCTCCGACGACGGCGAGGTCGACGGGTCCGGCTCAATGGTCCGCGACGACGTGTTGCGGCTCGTCTTCACCTGCTGCCATCCGGCCTTGTCGTTCGAGGCCCAAGTGGCGCTGACGCTGCGGGCGGTGTGCGGCCTGTCGACCGACGACATCGCGGCCGTCTTCCTCGTGCCCAGCTCGACGATGGGCCAGCGCATCACGAGGGCCAAGCGCAAGATCGCCGCGGCCCGCATCCCGTACCGGGTGCCGTCGGACCACGAGCTGCCCGACCGGCTCCCGCCGGTGTTGAAGGTCGTCTACGCGGTGTTCACCAGCGCGCACCATGCGCCGTCCGGACCGGGCCCGGTCAAGGTCGACCTGGCTGCCGAGGCGCTGCGGCTGGCCCGCCTGCTGCACGGCCTGGTCAACGACGAGCCCGAGGTCGCCGGCCTGTTGGCGCTGTTGCTGGCGACCCATGCGCGCGCCGGCGCCCGTCTGGACGACGACGGCCGCGTCGCCCTCCTGGCCGACCAGGACCGCAGCCGGTGGGACCACGCCGCCATCGCCGAGGCGGCCGCGCTGATCGACGGCGCGCTGCGGCGGCGTCGACCCGGGCCGTACCAAGTGCAGGCGGCCATCTCCTGTCTGCACGGCCTGGCGGCGCGGTGGGAGGACACCGACTGGCCGCAGATCGTGGAGCTGTACGACCTGCTGCTGCGGTTCGAGCCGACGGCGGTCGTCGCGCTGAACCGGGCCGTGGCGGTGGCCGAGGCGCAGGGCGTGGCGGAGGGGCTGGCCGCGCTGGACGGCGTGGAGGGGCTGGAGGACTGGCACCTGTACTGGTCGACCAAGGCCGACTTCGAGCGCAGGCTCGGACGGTGGGATGAGGCCGCTGCCGCGTATGGCCGGGCGCTGGCGTGTGAGGCCAACGACGCCGACCGCGTGTTCCTCGCCGAGCGGCTGGCCGAGGTGCAGGAGCGGGCGAGGGCAGGGGCCGGACGGTGACACGGCGAAATAGGGCAAATGCGACGGCCTTCGTACCTTGCCGCGGTTGTGCTCATGGCGGGCGCGCTGCTGGCGGCGCCGACGGTCCACGCTGAGGGGGAGGCCGTCCAGGTCGGCTCGTTGGCGTTGGACGGCACGCTGTTCTGGGAGGGCGAGGCGGTCGGGGCGGCCCCGATCCACTCGCTGCCGTTCGGCCCGTCGAACTCGGCGGCCCCGCGCTGCACGCTCGAGGGCAACCCGTGCCAGCACTTCGAGTTCGAGGTCCTCGACGCCGGCGCCCACGCGCTGCGGCTTGGCTTCGACACGCCCGAGCGAGACGACGCGTTCGAGATCACCGTCGTGCAGCCCAGCGGCCAGAGCACGGTGTTGACTAACCCCAACTCCTACAGCGTGGAGTCGTCGTTCCCGTCGCCCGCGGTCGGCGTGTGGCGGGTGTCGGTGGCTCCGTACAGCGCCGAGGACGCGCCGTTCCGGATGCGGGCCAAGCTGGAGTCGGCCCGGTATGTGCCTACCCCTGATGCAGAAGGGCTTCTGCTGCCGAACCTGGTGGTGACGAGGACGTGGGAGTTCGGCTTCGCCGCTCCGGTCAACCCGCTGAACGGGCCCTTCCTCGCCCCCGACGACGCCAACCCGCCCGCGTCGGCCGGCGGCTTCGAGCCGCTGTCGTGCTCGCCGGACGAGACGGTCGACGACGGCGCGACCCGCTGTCTGCGCTACTCGTTCGCACTGGGCAACGCGGGGGCAGGGCCGTTCGACCTGCGCTGGACGGCCGACCAGACCAGCACCGGCCACGACGTGTTCCAGTGCCTGGCCAGGGCCGACGGCACCGTCGCCGCCCACGAGGCCGGGACCGGCTCGTACCACGCCACGCACGGCCACTGGCACTACGACGACGTCGTGTGGCACCGGCTGTACTCGCTGGCCGCCGACGGCACGCTGACCCCCGCCGGTGACGGCAAGAAGATCGGCTACAGCCCGGCCGACCAGGGCATCGTGCGGTGGGACGAGTTCACCCAGGACCGGGCGGGCACGTCGGCCTCGGCGGGCAGTTGCGTGGCGGGCGCCAACCGGCGGCTCGGCCTGTCCCGCGGGTGGGGCGACGCCTACCGCTACCAGCGGGCGGGCAACTACGTGGACTTCAACGTCAATAACGACGGCGAGTACGTGGTGCACACCGTCGTCGACCCGACCGGTCACCTGCGCGAGACCGACGACTCGGACAACGTCTTTTACACCCACATCCGGGTCACGGGGAACGACGTCGAGGTCCTGGAGTCCGGCTACGGCGACAGCCCCCTCGACCCCGACAAGCGCGTGGTCACCGACTGGTGGACCGACTGACCGAACCGCCCGGCCTCTTCGCCTTTTGGGCACGTTTTCGGCCACATGTGGCCGAAAACGTGCCCAAAACGGCAGTCGTTAGGGGGTGCCCGAGGGGAGGCGGACGGAGGACTGGAGCCAGGTCGCCCCTTTGGCCAGCGACTGGGGCGGGGCGGTTCGGGCCACCGCCAGCATGAGCTCAGCCAGCGAGTGGCGGCGCAGCTCGTCCCGCCACGCCTCCTCGGCCTGCCACATGACCTTGGCCACCGAGCAGGGCGACGGGTACGCCCGAGCGCCCGCGGCGGCCGGGCCGCGGCGGCGGATCTCCGTGCAGCGGAACAGCGTGTCGTCCGCCTCGACCGCCGACACCACGTCCCAGACCGTCACCTCGTCGGCGGGCCGGGCCAGGCGGTAGCCGCCGTAGCGCCCGACCGTCGACTCCACGATCCCGGCCGCCGCCAGCGCGCCCAACTGCTTCGACAGGTAGGCGCCGGGCACGCCGTGGAACTCGGCCAGCTTGGCCGCGGGCAGCGTGGCCCCTTCAGGCAGGGCGGCCAGCACCAGGCAACAGTGCACCGCCCACTCCACGCCCTCGCCCAGTTGCACCCGCTCAGCCTCCCCGGACCACCGCGGGCAGCCCCTCGCGCACGCTCGGGACCGTCGGCCGCCACGACGTCGCCGTCCGCAGCGCCTGGTTGTACACTCGCTGCGACCGGGCCACGTGGTCCAGCTTGTCACCCAGCAGCCGCACCATGAGCGACGGCATGCCGCGCAGCTTCCTGCGCCCGACCGCCGACGCCAGCAGGGCGGCGAACTCGCCCCTCGTGACCGGGTCGTCGTCCACCGCGTTGTACGTTCCCGAAGGCGCCTCTTCGAGGGCGGCCACCACGGCGGCGGCGGCGTCGTCCACGTGGACCGATGCGATGTACGCGCCCGCGTCGCCGGGGAAGGCGGCGATCCCGCGCCGGGCCAGCTTCACGATGTCGATCGTGTGGGCGGTGTCGGCGGCGTAGAACCCACCGAAGCGCAAGACGATCCCGATGCCGCCGTCGGCCCCGAACCTGGCCGCGTTGGCCTCGGCGTCCAAGGCGGAGGCGGTGACCGGCGTGGGCCGCACCTCGGCCTGCTCGTCCAGCCAGCGGTCGCCCCCGTCGGCGTACAAGAACGTGATCGACTCCTGCAGGTACCGGCCGACCCCGGCGTCCAGCGCGGCGTCGACCAGGTTCCGCGAGCCCGCACGCCGGATGCGGTGGTTGGGCTCCCACGCCGCGGCCTTCGTGCTCTTCGATGCCGGGGGGATGCTGGTCGCCAGGTTGACGACCGCGTCGTGGCCCGCCACCGCCTCCTTCAGGCCTTGGGGGTCGAACAGCGACACCTCGACCGGCGTCGCCCCGGCCGCTCGCACCGCAGCCGCCTTCTCGGCCGACCGCACGACGGCCGTCACCTCGTGCCCACGCGAGACGAGAGCGGGGACGACCCGCCGACCCAGCACGCCGGTTCCACCAGCGACGAAGACCTTCATGACGTCTCCTTCAAATATCAGGATAATTATTATCTAGATATACCGCGGGACGGCGTGCGAGGCAAGGGGAGGCGGGCGGCCACGGGCATGAGGACGTCATCGCCACCGTCACCACCGGGGCGATCGCGAGCGCAGATGAGGCCCGAGCACCGTGTCGACGACCAGGACCGCGGGATACAGCGCCACCAGGGTCACGACGGCCTGCTGCCATCGGGCCGGGGCAGGCGTTCGGTTCATCGGATGGCTCCTCTCAGAAGCGATGGACGACATCGCCGCCGATCGTGCGCCCGCCGCCTGTCGCGTTGGCCCACGCCACACTCGCCCCCGGCGCGCGCCTCACCGTCAGTTGGCCGCCCGGCGACAACGCGCTCGTCTACGTCCTGAGCGGACGCGGCGACGTCGGCGTGGAGCGCCGCCCCGTGCGCACCGGCAACCTCGCCGTCTTCGGCGCGGGCGACACGGTCGACGTGGGCGCCGACCCCACCCAGGACAGCAACGTCAACGGCCTGGACGTTGCTCCTCGGCGGCCTGCCCATCGGCGAGCGCGTCGTGCACGACGGCCCGTTCGTGATGAACACCGAGCAAGAGATACGACAGGCCCTGGCGGACGACCAGGCCGGAAGGCTCGGTGTCGTTCCGGCCGAACAACAGAGGTGAGACAGGGCCATGGGTTCTCATGACGACATGGCAACGATCCCCTACCTCGGAACCGACAGCTTCACCCCCGCCCTCGCCGAGGAGGGCCGCCCGGTCCTCGTCGACTTCACCGCCGGCTGGTGCCCGCCGTGCCGGGCCATCGCCCCCGCCCTCGAGGAGATCGCCGCCGAGCAGTCCGATCGGCTGGCGATCGCCAAGGTCGACGTGGACGCCGAGCCCGAGATCGCGGCCCGCTTCGGCGTGCAGAGCCTGCCCACGCTGGTGGTGTTCGTCGACGGCGAGGAGCGGCACCGCTTCGTCGGTGCCCGGCCCAAGAGCGGCATCCTCAACGAGGTCGCGCCGTTCCTGGGCAGCGACCAGTGAGCCTGTCCCTGACCGACGCCGAGCGCGCCGACCTGCTGGCCCGGCCGCACGTCGGCGTGCTCGCCGTCGCAGGCGGAGACGGCAGGCCGCCGGTGGCGACGCCGGTCTGGTTCGCGCTCGACGAGGGCGACATCGCGGTGGTGACCGCCCGCCAGAGCAAGAAGGCGCGACTGGCCGAGGCGGCGGGCCGGGTCACGTTCCTCGTCCACGAGGACATGCCGCCGCGCCACGCCATCGCCGACGCCGACGTCGTGGTCGAGGCGCCCGACGAGGCCATCCGCAGGCGCATCGCCGAGCGCTACGTCCCGCCCGAGATGGTCGATGGGTATCTGGCCGCGACGGCCGACGCCGACACCGTCGTGCTGCGGCTGCGCGTGCGGTCGTGGTCGACGACCGATCTGTCCAAGGCGTAACAGCGTCCTGCCAGGGCCGGGGCTGACGATGTCGGCGTGACCGAAGTGCTCAGACTGAGTGCGTTCACGACCGAGCCCGCGGGCGGCAACCCGGCGGGCGTGGTGCTGGACGCGGCCGGCATGACCGACGACGAGATGGCCAAGGTGGCGGCCGACGTCGGGTATTCGGAGACCGCCTTCCTCACCGCGCTCGACGGGCGGCTGCGGGTCCGGTACTTCAGCCCGCGGGCCGAAGTGCCGTTCTGCGGGCACGCCACGATCGCGGCCGGTGTGGCGCTGGGGGAGCGGGACGGTCCTGGGCGCTATGTGTTCGAGACGCCGGTGGGCGAGGTGCCGGTCGAGGTGTTCTGGCGCGACGGTCTGCTGGTGGCCGCGCTGACGAGCGTGGGCACGCGGAGCAGGCCCGCCACCGAAGACGAGGCAGGGCCTGCGCTGGCCGCGCTGCGGCTGGCGGACGCGGCACTGGCCGACGACCTGCCGGTGCACGTGGCCTTCGGCGGCAACCGGCACCTGATCGTGCCGGTGGCGTCCCGCCCAGTGCTGGCCGCCCTCGACTACGACTACGAGGCCCTGCTCGCCCAGATGGAGCGCTTCGACTGGACGACCGTGCACGTGACATGGCGGGAGTCGCCGCTGCGGTGGCATGCGCGCGACCCGTTCCCCGTGGGCGGCGTCGTCGAGGACGCGGCGACTGGCGCGGCGGCGGCGTCGTTCGGCGGGTACCTGCGGGCCCTCGGGCTGGTGCCGCTCCCGGCCCAGGTGACGATCATCCAGGGCGAGGACATGGGAAGGCGCAGCGTGCTCACCGTCGACCTGGCCGCCGACGACGACCGGTCCCGCGTCTCCGGCCCTGCGGTCCGGCTCTGACCCCAACCCCCGCCCCCCCTCCCC
>Ga0190267_10000036_pt1 | contig 24225 bp, 21 predicted proteins | sample Popmic239T_FD_140332 | JGI IMG/M metagenome (GOLD analysis project Ga0190267, IMG submission 140332) | Populus adjacent soil microbial communities from riparian zone of Oak Creek, Arizona, USA - 239 T | ecosystem: Environmental > Terrestrial > Soil > Riparian zone | place: USA: Arizona... | reverse complement strand
GCACCACGACCTCGACCTGGTGCACGCCTTCGTCGCGAAGGGCGGACTGGATGCGCGCCGCGCTCCCCTCGCCGTCGGCGGCGACCAGCACGCGGTAGCCGTCGCCCGCGAGCTCGTTGAGCTGCTTGGCCAGGCGGGACGCGTCGCCCACAACCGGGTCCCAGCCCATGGCCTGGATGGTCGTGGTCTGCGGTCCCTCCGGCGCGGTGGTGACGTGCCAGACGGGCGCCTTGGTGTGGGCGAGCAGCCGGTCGAACGGGAGGTGCAACTGCGGGAAGCCCCGCGTGGTGTCGGCGCCCCAGGTCTGGGCGAGGGTGCCGGCCAGGCTGGCCTCTTCGTCGAGGAGTTCGGCGGCGCGGTCGCGCATGCGGCGGGGTTCAAGCAGGAGCACCTGCGCGTCCTGCGGGATGAGGTCGCTGAGGAGGTGCTCGCGCTCGGTGAGCCACGGCAGCCACGACTCCATGCCGTCGAAGGTGAGGCCCTCGGCCAGCCGCTCCCACTGGTCGCGGCCCCACGGCTCCTGCCCGATCAGCTTCTCGGCCCGGGCCTTGACCTCGTCGGTGGGAAGCAGCTCGCGGGCGGCGAAGAGCTCCACCACGTCGAGGTCGGTGGTCGAGCGCTGGTCGTTGACGTTGAACTCGGTGAGACGGTCGACCTCGTCGCCCCACAGGTCGATGCGGACGGGGATGTCGGCAGTGGAAGGGAAGACGTCGACGATGCTGCCCCGCACCGCCACCTCGCCCCGGTGCTCCACCTGGTACTCGCGCCGGTAGCCCATGTGGACCAGGCGCTCGACGAGCTGCTGCGGGTCGACGTTGTCGCCGGGCTTGACGATGACCGGGTCGGTGTCCTCGACGTGGGGGCCGAGGCGTTGGACGAGCGCCTTCACGGTGGCGACGACCACCCGGCAGCCGGCGCCTTCGCGCAGCCGCCACATCGTCCGCAGCCGTCGGCCCATCGTCTCGACGTTGGGGCTGACCCGCTCGAACGGGAGCGTCTCCCAGGCGGGGAAGGTGTCGACCGCGTCGTCGCCCAGGAAGGCGCGCAGGTCGTGGGCGAGGCGCTCGGCATCGGCGGCGTTCGGCGTGGCGACGACGATCGGCGTGCGGGTGGTGATCTCGGCCAGCCCGGCGATCACGAAGGCGCGCGCGGGCTCGGGCACGGCCAATAACGCGGTGGACGAGCCGACGAGGTCGCGCAGGGTGTCATCGCGACCGAGCAGAGGGGGGAGCGAGCGCAAGCTCACTTGCCCGATTCTACGGGCGGCGCTCGCCAATCGAGCCGGCGTCGGTCACACTGGCGACGTGACGGGGCGGCGTTGGACTGTAAGTGTGATTGCGAGCATTCTGCTCTTTTGGGGCATACCGGCCGGGGCCCAGGCGCCGGAGGACATCACCGGCGACATCACCAAGCCGGTGATCCACTGGCTCACCGTCTCCCCCGCCACCGCCGACGTGACCAACGGGTCGGCCACGTTCACCATCACCATGCGGGTGACCGACGACTGGAGCGGCGTCAACTACGTCTCGGTCAGCTACGACGGGCCGAACACGGGCATGGGCTACGGGACCAACCCGGTGCTCGTCTCCGGCGACACGCTCGACGGGACGTACCAGGCCACGGCGACGATCCCGCAGTACGCGCCGCCGGGCGCCTGGGGGCTGTACATCGGCGCCTCGGACCGGGTGGGCAACGGCGTGGGCTACGAGCCGCACGAGCTGAAGGCGAAGGGCTGGCCGTGGGCCCTGCACGTCACCGACGCCAACCCTGACGCCACCAAGCCGGTACCCACCGGGCTGGCCCGCTCGACCGAGACCGTCGACGTCCGCAACGGGCCTGCCCAGATCACCATCGACGTCACCGCCACCGACTCGCAGTCGGGCGTGCAGTGGGTCAGCATCTCGGCGCTCGGGCCGAAGCGCACGCAGGGCGGCAGCTCGCCGCCGCAGGTCACCCGCATCTCCGGGGACAAGCACAACGGCGTCTGGCGGGGGACGTTCACGATCCCCGAGTTCGCGCCGCAGGGCGAGTGGACGATCCAGATGCACGTGACCGACTTCCAGATGAACTCGGCCTACTTCGAGGCGCCGGACTTGGCCGCCCGGGGGTTGAAGGCCACGTTCAACGTGCTCTCCCATGAGGACGCCGAGCCGCCGAAGCTCACCGAGTTCTCGGTCAATCCCATCGAGGTCAACGTCCACGACGAAGACCAGGTGATCAACGTGCGGGCGCGCCTGACCGACAACATCACCGGCGTCCAGCACTTCTGGGACAACATGCACCTGGTCCAGTTCAGTGCCGAGGACCCGGTCACCCGGCAGTCGGGCGGCACCGGCTACATGGCGAAGACGTCGGGCACCGCGCTGGATGGCGTGTACGAAGCGACCATCAGCGTGCCGAAGTCGAGCGCGACCGGGCTGCGGACGCTGCGGGGGTACGTGCAGGACGAGGTCGACAACTGGGCCCACCTGCAAGACGCCGAGCTGGCCGCGGCGGGCGGGGTGCCGGCGATCCTCGTCTACAACGTGCCGCTGCCGCCGATCCCGTTGGGCGCCGACCCGCTCGACGAGGGTGCCGTCGTCAAGTGGGACCCGCCGACCGACGAGCGGGGCGCCGAGGTCACGTCCTACGTGGTCGAGGAGCAGCCGCAGGGGATCGTTCGCACGGTGGACGGGGACGCCCGCTCGGCGGTGGTCGACGGGCTGGTGAACGACGTGCAGCACACCTTCACGGTCAAGGCGGTCAACAAGGCGGGGCCGTCTGATCCGTCGGCGGCCATGTCGGCGGTCCCGTCTGAGGACGCGGCGGGGCCGGGGCCGGGTGGGCCGGGCGGGTCTGGCTATTGGATGGCTGCGACCGACGGCGCCGTCTACGCCTTCGGCGACGCCGACTGGCTCGGCAATGCGAGCGTGTCGATGTTCGACGGGGCCGTGGCGGTGGACATCGAGCGCGGGCCGGGCGGCGACGGGTACTGGGTCGTCGACTCGCACGGTCGGGTGACGGCCAAGGGCAACGTGCTGTGGCGGGGCAACGCGTGGGGGATGGAGCCGGGCGAGACGGCGACGTCGATCTCGGGCACGTCGACCGGGCGGGGCTACATCGTGTTCACCAGCAAGGGCAAGGCGATGTCGTTCGGCGACGCGCCGTTCTTCGACGACATGCGCGGCTGGGCGCTGAACGCGCCGGTGCTCGACTCGGTGCTGACGCCGTCGGGCAAGGGCTACTACATGGTCGCGGCCGACGGCGGGGTGTTCGCCTTCGGCGACGCTGCGTTCGCAGGCTCGATGGGCGGGGCCCGGCTCAACGCCCCGGTGCAGTCGCTGGTGCCCGACCCGGACGGGTTCGGCTACTGGCTGGTCGCATCGGACGGCGGCATCTTCGCCTTCCACGCGCCGTTCTACGGCTCGATGGGCGGGGCGCCGCTGAACCGGCCGGTGTCGGGCATGGTGGGGTCGAAGACAGGCGGCGGCTACCTGATGGTGGCCGAGGACGGCGGCATCTTCGCCTTCGGCGACGTGCCCTTCCACGGCTCCCTCGGCTCGCACCCCCCGCCCTACCCGATCACCTCCGTCGCCCGCTACTAACCCTCTCCTCGGCGCGCCAGTTCGGCAGCGGAACGTGGCCCGATGGCGACGACAGCCCGCACTCTGGAGGACATAGCTACACCTATGCGGTGGCTATGTCCTCCAGAGTCAGGCGGGGGCGGCGGGGCGTTCAAAGTTCGCTGCGGGGGCGGGCGTTGAAGCGGGACATGGCCTCGTTGACGCCCTCGGCCACGATGACCTCGACGGCGTCGGCCGCCTCTTGCACGGTGATCTCCAGCTCGGTGCGCTCGGACTTGCTCGGCCGCTTGAGGACGTGGTCGACGCCGTGGTCCTTGCCGCCGGGCGGCTTGCCGATGCCGATGCGGATGCGGAGGAAGCCGTTGCCGTGCAGGTGCTGCTGGATCGACTTCAGGCCGTTGTGGCCCGCGGTGCCGCCGCCCACCTTGACCTTGATCTTGCCGACCGGCAGGTCGAGCTCGTCGTGCACGACGACGATCCGCTCCAGCGCCTCGATGCCGTAGCGGCGCACGAGCAGCCCGGCCGAGACGCCGGACTCGTTCATGTACGTCTGCGGGAACGCCAGCGCGACCCGCTGGCCGTGCACGCGGACCTCGTCGGCCAGCGCCCGCTCCTTGCCCAGGCGCAGGCGGCCGTTGTGGCGGTCGGCAAGGAGCGCGATGACGTCGGCGCCCGCGTTGTGGCGCGTGCCGTGGTATTCGGCCCCGGGGTTGCCGAGGCCGATGACGAGCCAGTCGGCAGGCGTCCCGACGCGTTGCTTGAACAATCGCTACGCGTCGGGGGAGGCGTCGCCCGCGTCGGTGTCGCCCGCGGGGGCGGGCGGCTCGGCGCCGGACTGCTCGTCGGCGGCAGCAGCCGCAGCCGCGGGCACGCCCTCGACCGCCTCGCCGCCTTCTTCGGGCTCCTCGACGGCCTGGGGATGCTGGGCCACGATCAGCACGACCTCGCCGTCGAGCTCGGTCTCGACGCCCGCGGGCAGGTCGAGATCGTCGATGCGGATCGAGTCGCCGATCTGGAGGTCGCTGATGTCGATCTCGATCTGGTTGGGCAGGTCGCCGGGCTTGGCGTGCACGGTCAGCGAGAAGTACTGCTGGTCGATGACGCCGTCGCCCGCGTTGACTGCACTGGCCTCGCCCACCACGGCGATCGGCACGTCGGCGGTGATGACCTCGTCCCGGTTGACGGCGAGGAAGTCCACGTGGCGCACGACGTTGCGGGTCGGGTCCCGCTGGATGTCCTTGGCCATGGCGAGCTGGGTGCGCCCGCCGAGGTCGAGGTTCAGCAGCGCGTTGAGGCCCGCTTCACCGGAAAGGGCGTTGCGCAGGGCGCGGGCGTCCACGGCGATCGGGATGGGCTCGTTGCCGTGGCCGTACAGCACGCCGGGGATCTTCCCCGAGTTGCGCAGGCGGTTCGACGCCCGGGAGCCGATGGGACGGCCGACGTCGGCGGTGAGGGTGATCTCGGGCATGGCCGTCAATTCTAGGCGACCCCCGTTTTGGGCACCTTTTCGGCGGCATATGGCCGAAAACGTGCCCAAAACGAGAAGGTGGGGCTAGGACTGGTTTTCGCCGCCGAAGATCTCGCTGACCGACGTGTCCTCGAACACCGCGTCGATGGCGTCGGCGATGATGCCGGCGGCCGACAGCACCTCGATCTTGTCGAGCTGCTTCTCGGGCGGCAGCGGGAGGGTGTTGGTGACCAGCACCTTCGAGATCGGCGAGTTCTTCAGCCGATCGGTGGCCGGGTCCGACAGCACGCCGTGCGTCGCCGCCGCCCACACGTCCGACGCGCCCGCCTCCATCAGCCGCTCGGCGGCGGCGACGATGGTGCCCGCGGTGTCGATCATGTCGTCGACCAGCACGCACAGCCTGCCCTCGACCTCGCCCATCACGCCCAGCGCCTGCACGACGTGCGACTGGCCCTTGGCCCGCTTCTTCCAGATCGACGCCAGGTCGGCCTGGAGGTGCTGGGCATAGACCTCGGCCGCCTTCACCCGGCCTGCGTCGGGGGCCACGACGACCAAGTCGCCGGAGGACGATTCCTCACGCAGCCGCTCCACCAGCACCGGCGTGGCCGTGAGGTGGTCGACCGGCCCGTCGAAGAAGCCCTGGATCTGCCCCGAGTGCAGGTCCACGGACACGATCCGGTCGGCGCCTGCGGCGGTGAACATGTCGGCAACGAGCTTGGCCGTGATCGGCTCGCGCCCCGATGCCTTGCGGTCCTGTCGGGAGTAGCCGTAATACGGGCAGACCGCGGTGATCCGCTTGGCCGATGCCCGCTTGGCCGCGTCGATCATGATGAGCTGCTCGAAGATGGCGTCGTTCACCGGGCCGCAGTGGGTCTGCACGATGAAGATGTCGGCGCCGCGGATCGACTCGTCGTAGCGGCAGTGGATCTCGCCGTTGGCGAACTCCTTGAGGTTGGGCTCGCCCAGCTCCACGCCCAGGCCGGCGGCGATCTCCTTGGCCAGTTCCGGATGGGACCGCCCCGAGTAGAGCTGCAGCCGCTTCTTCGGAACCAGTTCCATCCTGAAGGTCACTCCCCTGCCTCGCCCGTGTCGTCGCCACTCGAGAAGAACGGCCCCGTCACGGTACCCGGCGCGACCTGCGTGCCGGGTGCGATGAACGCGAACGGCCCGACCCGGGCGTTCGTGCCGATCGACGCCTGCCGCCCGACCGAGTCCTCCACCACGGCGCCGTCGCCCACCGAGCAGTCGACCAGCCGGGTGTTCGGCCCGATCTCGGCGCCCGCCCCGATCACGGTCCTGCCCTGGAGGATCGTGCCGGGGAACAGCGTGACGTCGGTCCCCAGCTCCACCGAGGCGTCGATGTAGGTCCGCTCGGGGTCGAGCATCGTGACGCCGCGGCGCATCCAGCGCTCGTTGGTCCGGTCCCGCAGCTCGGCCTCTGCGATGGCGAGCTGGGCCCGGTCGTTGACGCCCGCCGCCTCCATCGGGTCGCCCACCACCAGGCTCACGACGGGGTACCCGGCGTCGTGGAGCACCTCGATGATGTCGGTCAGGTAGTACTCGCCCTGCGAATTTTCGGGACTCAGCCGGCGCAAGGCGGGGGCCAGCACGCTGCGGCGGAAGCAGTAGATCGACGTGTTGATCTCGTCGATCTGGCGCTCGGCGTCGGTGGCGTCGGCGTGCTCGACGATGCGGGCCACCCGGTCGTTCTTGTCCCGCACGATCCGGCCGTAGCCGGTCGGGTCGTCGATCCTGGCCGTCAGCAGGGTGGCGGCGGCGTCGGCGGCCCGATGGGTGCGGACCAGCGCGGCCAGCGTGGCCGGGCGCAGCAGCGGCGTGTCGCCGGGCAGCACGACGAGGTCGCCGTCCTCCTCGTCGTCGTCAGGGAAGGCGGTCAGCGCCACGGCCACCGCGTCGCCGGTGCCCCGCTGCACGTGCTGCTCCACGAACTCGACCGTCGTGTTGGGCGAGACCAGCTCCTGCAGGGCCTTGGTCACCCGCTCGGCCCCGTGCCCCACGACGGCCACGACCCGCTCGATCGGCAGCTCGCCCAATGCGTCGATGACGTGCATCACCATCGGGCGCCCGCACAGCAGGTGCAGCGGCTTGGGACGGGCAGACCGCATCCGGGTGCCCTCTCCTGCAGCGAGGACGACGGCGGACAGCGGACGATCGCTCATGCTCGAAGTATTACCCCCTCGGCAACCGCCGGGCCGTGACCAAGGTCACCTTGTCCGCGTCTCCGATGTGGGCGACACTCCGGCACATGGGTCACAGCTGTGGGAACCGGTACGCCGACACGCATCGCGGCTTCGTGCAGCACGCCCAGAAGGCAGGCACGATCGGGCTGATCATGTTCGCCATCCTCGTGGTGAGCGGGTTCTCGATGGTCTGGCCGGTCATCGTGATGGCGGTGCTCGCGGTCAAGCTCGGCGCCCACGCCCGGCGGGTCTACGGGGCCAGGGACGACACCGACGCGGCCGACGAGGCCGACGAGGCCGACGAGCGGGAGCCCGAGTTCACGATCGTGTAGTCGGGACTTGGCTCGGGGGCAGCGACTCGAACGCTGATTCTCAGATCCAAAGTCTGATGTCCTGCCACTTGGACGACCCCCGATCGGGTGCCCCTCGAAGATACCGGGCTTGGTGGGAACGGCATCAGCCCAATAGCCTCTGACCCCGACATGGGCTCGTTAATCAAAAAGCGCCGCAAGCGCATGCGCAAGAAGAAGCACAAGAAGATGCTGAAGGCCACCCGCTGGCAGCGGCGGGCAGGCAAGTAGGCACGAGGTCTTTCGAGCGGCCGCCCCCACGGGCGGCCGTTTCGCGTCCGCCCCTCCGACAATCCACCCCCGCCGAAACGAGCGAGAGGGGCGGCCGTGACAGCCGTCACCATGCCGTGACAGCCGTCACCATGGGGATGCCACGAGGGAGGCGGGAGCCGTCTCCCTCGTTGCGCATCGAGCGTCAGAGACTGTCCACGAGATCCATGACCTCCTTCGCGCCGTAGACGCGGTTGTAGTTCGAGCCGGTCATCTCCGTGAGCACACCGAGGTTCATCAAACGGTCGATGGCATTCTGCGCCGTCGGCAGCGTGACGTTGAACGTCTCCACCACCCACCGGCCGGTCACGACGGGCCAGTCGATCAGTTGCTCAGCGAGCTTGGTGATCACGCCGCCCCACCGGCGGTCGTCGAGTTGGGCGCGCAAGTTGGTCGTCCAGTCCAGAAGGCGCTGGGCTACCTCGACATGTGCAAGGCACTGTTCGCGCAGGGCGGTACACATGAACTGAACCCACGGGTTCCAGTCGCCCGTCTGGCTCACCCTGAGCAGATGATCCTGATACTCCTCGCGCCGTTTCAGCAGCCACGGAGAGATCGTGAGGGAGGGGGCGGGAAGACTCCCGTCGCGGAGGAGCATCAAGATGATGACCAGCCGACCGACTCGTCCATTGCCGTCGCTGAACGGGTGGAGACACTCGAACTGGTAGTGCGCCATCGCTGCCCGCACGACCCCCGGGAGTTGGAGGTCCGCATTGATCCACTCCTGCCACGCGTCGAGTCCGGCTTGGAGCCGGTCATCAGGTGGGGGCGGCACGAACCGAGCGTCATGCACGGTGCAGTTCTCCGGACCGATGATGACTTGCCTGGTTCGAATCTGGCCTGCATCCGGCGGCGGCTTCTTAGAGCCCTCCGCCAAAATCCGCTGGAGGTCCTTCAGCATGCCGAGCGTGATCGGTCGATCGACTGCCCAATCGAAAGCGAGTCGAGCCATCTCGTGGTAGGCCTGAATCTCCTTGACCTCGGGAGTTCGGGGGGAGAACTGAGGCAACCGTGCTTCGAGCACCTCAGGCAAAGCCCCGTACGTGCCTTCAAGGGCGGAGGTGCTGACCGACTCTTTGAACAGGGAAGGCGCTATGAGCAGACCTGGGTTCCGGAGCTGAGTGCACGCCTGGTTCAACCGGCCGAGAGCCTCCGCCGCCAGCGAGGCGACCGTCCACGTCGCCTGGCTGAGGTTGACCTCAGTTGGCAGCGGTTCAGGAACGAAGGCGTAGTAGTCGAAGTGATCGCCGGTGCGTGGGTCGGTGCCTGCGATGTCCACGAGTCGCCCTGCGGGCGTGTTCCGCAGAGGTGTCAGATCCACGAATATAAGGGTATCAGCCGAATCTCATTAGTTTCACGCGTGTAATCCATGGACCTCCCTTCGTTCGCTCGGCGAAACGAAGGGCATGACGCGTGTAATCCGTTCACCGACGAATCCAGGGCGCTTCGCGTCTGCGATGGTCGCTCCCGCACCAGCCGCTTGCCAGCTTCCTCGAACGGCATCCGCGTCCGCACCTCCGACAATCCACAGCAGCAGGTGCTGTGGATTATCGGTAGGGGGGCACGGTGCGGGTGACGACGAGGCCGTCGCCTTCGTACTCGCCCTCCACGAACCAGGTCCCCCCGCTCCCGGCCAGCATCGGCGTCTGCCCGGTGAGCTCGCCCAGCCGGTCCCGCCACCGGGCCAGCTCCGGCTCGACCGCCAGCGCAGCGGGCTCCAAGTCGTTGACGCCCGACGGCGCAGACGCCGCCACCGGCCCGCCCAACCGGTCCCACATGGCGTAGACCGCGGGCGTCGACACGTGCAGCGGCGGGGTCAGCAGGGTGAAGGCCAGGTCGACGAACGGCAGCGGCTCGACCACCTCCCCGATCCCGCTCACCCGCGCCCGTCCGCCCACCACGCAGAACGGCACGTCGGCGCCGATCGACGCCGCCACCGTCAGGTCCGTGCACCCCGCCCACCGCAGCACGGCGGCGGCGTCGGCCGACCCCCCGCCCAACCCTGCGCCGGCCGGGATCACCTTCTGCAGCGACACCGCCGCGTCCCGCCCCACCGCGGCCAACGCCTTCGACACCAAGTTGTCCGCGGGCAACTCGTTCACGCCGTCGGCGACGACGACAAGGACGTCGTGCAGGTCCAGCGTCACCATCTCGGCGTCGATCAGGTGGTACCCGTCGTCACGGACGCCGACGACGCGCAGCGACCGGGTCAGCTTGGCGTGCGCCTTCAAGGTCACGGGGGTCACGGGCTCACCGGGTCAGGCACGCCGCCAGCCTGCCCCAGTCCGCCACCGACAGCTCCTCGGGCCGGGCCGACGGCGCCACGCCCGCACAGGCGAACACCGACTCGTCCAAGCCCAGCGACCGCCGCAGCATCTTGCGCCGCTGGCCGAACCCGGCCCTGGCCAGCTCCCACATCCCGTCCGGCATCGGCGTCACGTCGGGCCGCCGCACGATCGACACCAGCGCGGACTCCACCTTCGGCTGCGGCACGAACACCGTCGGCGGCACCCGCCCCACCACGGTCGCAGTCGCCCAGTACGCCACCTTCACCGACGGCAGCCCGTACTGCGGGTCGCCCACGCCGGCGGCCAGCCGCTCCCCCGCCTCCCGCTGCACCATCACCAGCATCCGCTCGATCTGGGGCACGCCGTCCAGCAGGTCGAGCACCAACGGGGTGGCCACGTTGTAGGGGAGGTTGGCGACCAGCACCCACGGCTCGGACCCCAGCAGGGCAGGCCAGTCCAAGGTCAGCGCGTCGCCCTGCACGACCTCGACCCGCTCGGCCACCCCCGCCGACACCAGCACCGACACCAGCACCGGCACCACGTACCGGTCGAGCTCCACGACGGTCACCGACGCGCCGGTCTCGGCCAGCGCCAGGGTCAAGGAGCCAAGCCCGGCGCCGATCTCCACGACCCGGTCGCCCGGCCCCACCGCGGCAAGCCGGGCGATGCGCCGCACGGTGTTCGGGTCGGCGACGAAGTTCTGCCCCAAGGCCCGACTGGGCCGCAGCCCGTTCCCCTCCAACAGGTCCAGGACCTGTCGTCGGGTGAGTGTCACGCCGAGTGGACTACCACTGGATGCGGACGTCGATGACGCCGGCCGACGCCGGGGCCAGGGCCTCGAACGCGGCTTTGTCCAGGTCGACGATGCGGCCCTCGACATACGGCCCGCGGTCGGCGACCCTGCACTTCACCTGACGCCCGTTGTCCAGATTGGTGACAGTCAGGATCGTGCCGAAGGCAAGCGTGCGATGGGCACAGGTTCCGTCGGCGGTGTCGTACCACGATGCCTGCCCGGTCTGCTGGTTGGGCGGCCTGGTCGTGGTGGTCGTGGTCGGCTTGCGCGTGGTCGACGTGGTGGCCTTGGGCTTCGCCGCCGCCGTCGTCACCTTGGCCTTCGGCTTGGTGGTCGTGGTGACACGCGCCGTGGTCGTCGTGGTCGGCTCGACGGCCTCGGTCGTGGTCGTCGTCTCGGCGTCCAGCACCGCCTCGTCCTCAGGCAGGACGCGATGAACCGACCGGCTGGACCGGTCGGAGCCGAGCCGCTCGGCCAGGTCGGCCGCGCTTGCCTGCTCTGTCGTGACGACCTGGGCCGTCGTGTCGTGTCTCGTACGCGAGACGAGGAGCGGCACGAACAGCAGGGCGCCGCACAACAGCAGCGGCACCGCGCGCCGTCTCCCCAGTGCGATTCTCCCCGGCAGGACTCCACCCTTTCCGTCGGGACGCTTCTGGGTCTGACTCGGCCGATGACCCTAAGGGGCGAATCACAATCCCGGCAAATCGAAGATGTGGCTCGCAGCTCGCCAACTGGCCGTTTCGACCGCTTCGACAGGAACCCCCTTGGCGGCCGCCACGCCCGCTCCCACAAAGGGAACGAGGGCAGGCCGGTTGCGCTCGCCGCGGTGCGGCACCGGCGTCAGATAGGGCGAGTCGGTCTCCACCAGCAGCCGGTCGAGCGGGCACACGACAGCGGCCTCGCGCAGCTCGGCGGCGGCTTTGAAGGTCACGATCCCGCTGAACGACAGGTGCGCCCCGAGGTTGAGGGCGCGGCGAGCCTCGTCGGGCCCGCCGGTGAAGCAGTGGAACACCGTGCGCTCGGGGACCCGCTCGGCCCGCAGGATGTCGAAGGTGTCGTCCCAGGCGTCCCGCGTGTGGATCACCAGAGCCAGGTCGTGCTGGTGGGCCAACGCGATCTGGGCCGCGAACGCCTCGCGCTGGGCCTCACGGGGCGAGTGGTCGTAGAAGTAGTCCAGTCCGCATTCGCCGACCGCCACGACCTTGGGCGACGCGACCAGCGGCTCGATGGTCGCCACGCCCTGCTTGGCGTCATGCGGGTGCAGGCCGACGGTGGCCCACACGTGCTCGTGCCGCGCGGCCACGTCGATGGCGGCGGCCGACTGTGCCGCGTCCGTCCCGACCGTGATGAGCCGGGTGACGCCCGCGGCGGCCGCCTCTTCGATCACCGACTCGTCAACGCCCTCGTACGGGACGTGGCAGTGGCTGTCCGTCCAGGCCACGACCGCGCTACTTGCGAGGGAAGAGCGGCTCGCCCTTCTCGACGGCAAGGCCGCCCGGGTACTGGCCCCACGCCGCCGCGTCCGGCACCCGCTGGTCCGATGCCGAGCCGGACAGGCCGATGCGCTGCCACAGCTCGTCGCACTTGGTCGGCATGGCAGGCGACGCCAGCACGGCGACGATCCGCAACGCCTCCAGCGCGTCGCCCATCACCGCGTCCACCTCGGGACCGGGCTCGGACTTCCACGGCTCGTGCTCTTCGAGATAGGCGTTGGTCTCGCGGATGAGCCGCCAGGTGGCGTCCAGCGCGGCGGCCGACTGGAACTCGGCCCACGCCGCCGTCGCCTCCTGCAGCGCGGCCTCGGCCACGGCGCGCAACGGACTGTCGGACGACGGCGCCGGCCCGATCCCCCCGCACTTCTTGGCCACGACGGTCGCCACGCGCGAGGTGAGGTTGCCGAAGTTGTTGGCCAGGTCCGCGTTGTAGCGGGCGATCAGGCCCTCGAACGAGAACTCGCCATCGGGGCCGAACGCGGAGGCGCGCAGCAGGTGGTAGCGGACCGCGTCGACGCCCACCTCGTCGGCCAGCTCCTGCGGGCTGATCTGGGTGGTGTTGAGGCCGGACTTCGAGATCTTCTCGCCGCCCGCCAGCAAGAACCCGTGGACGCCGATGCGGTGCGGCGGCTGCTCGCCTGCGGCCAACAGCATGGCCGGCCAGTACACGCAGTGGAAGCGGATGATGTCCTTGCCGATGCAGTGGTGCACGGCCGGCCACCAGTCCTCGAACCGCTGACGGTCGTCGCCGTAGCCGACGGCAGTGGCGTAGTTGATGAGCGCGTCGTACCAGACGTAGAAGACGTGCTTCTCGTCCCACGGCACCGGCACGCCCCACGTGATCGACGTGCGCGAGATCGAGATGTCCTGCAGCCCTTGCTTGATCAGGCCCAGGGCCTCGTTGCGCTTGGCCTCGGGGAAGACCGCATCGGGGTTGGCGGCGTACCACTCGAGCAGCGGCTCGGTGTACTTGGAGAGGCGGAAGAAGTAGTTCTCCTCGGACAACAGCTCGACCGGGCGCTTGTGGATCGGGCAGTTGCCGTCGACCAGGTCGTCTTCGTTGTAGTAGGCCTCGCACGACACGCAGTACAGGCCCTCATAGGTGCCGAGGTAGATGTCGCCGTTGTCGTGGACCTTCTGGAGGAAGGCCTGCACGGATGCGTAGTGGCGTGGCTCGGTGGTGCGGATGAAGTCGTCGTTCGAGATGTCGAGGAGCTGCCACGTCTCGCGGAACCGCTCGCTGGTGATGTCGGCGTGCTCCTTGGGGGCGCGGCCCTGGGCCTCGGCGGCCCGCTGCACCTTGAGGCCGTGCTCGTCGGTCCCGGTGAGGAAGAACACGTCGTCGCCGAGGAGCCGGTGCCAGCGCGAGACGGCGTCGCACGTGACGGTGTTATAGGCGTGCCCGATGTGCGGCACGTCGTTCACGTAGTAGATCGGTGTCGTCACGAAGAAGCGGGCGGGCACGGGTCGAGATTAGGAGCAACCGATGGCGAAGCGGTCGGCCAAAACGTGGGAGCGGCTCCGGTCGTTCGCACTGACGCTGCCGGGGGCGTGGGAGGACTTCCCGTGGGGCGAGGTGGTGGTCAAGGTCAACAAGAAGGTCTTCGTGTTCATGGGCACCGCGGATCGCGACGACGCGGGCGTCTCGGTGAAGCTGACCGACTCCCACGAGCACGCGCTGGCGCTGCCGGGCGCCGCCCCGACGGGCTACGGATTGGGCCGGGCGGGGTGGGTCAGCGTGCCTTTGGCGGCCACCGATCCGGACCTGTTGGAGGACTGGATCGAGGAGAGCTACCGCACCGTGGCGACCAAGACCCTCGTGCGACAACTTGACGAGGTCCGAAAGGCGTAGGATGCCCGATTGGTGACCTCGACGGGCATGGCTCGGAAGGTGGATGACCTGGGGCGCATCGTGCTGCCCGTCGAAACACGCCGCCTGTTCGGCATCCATCCGGGGGACGCGCTGGAGATCGGCGTGGCCGAAGGCGCCATCACCTTGCGCAAGATGGAGAAGGCCTGCGTCTTCTGCGACGGCGACGTCGAGGTGCGCGAGTTCAAAGGCAAGCTGGTCTGCGGCGACTGCGTGCGGGAGCTGGGGCCTCAGCCCGAGCCGACTGAGTCCGCGGAGTTCGCGGAGTTTGCGGAGTCAGCGGCGTCTGCCGCGTCGGCCGACGACGACAGCGCCACGTCGTAGACCTGCCGCTTCGGCACCTTCAGCTCCGACGCCACCGCGGCGATGGCGTCTTTCTTCGACTCCCCTGCCGCCAGCCTGGCCTTGAGGGCGGCGGCCACGTCCTCCTCGGTGGCGGGCTTGGCGGGCGGGGCGCCGTCGAGCACGATCACGAACTCGCCCCGCGGCTCGTGCTGCTCGACGTGGGCGATGGCCGACTCGAGGCTTCCCCGGTAGACCTCCTCGTGCAGCTTGGTCAGCTCCCTGGCGAGCGCGACGCGGCGCAGCGGCCCGCAGGCGGCGGCCAGGTCGGCGAGGGTCTGGCGCACCCGGTTGGGCGCTTCGTAGAGCACGACCGTGCGGGGCTCGTTGGCGATGGCGTCGACGCGCTCGGCCCGGGCCGACCCCTTGCGGGGCAGGAAGCCCTCGAACACGAAGCGGTTGGTCGACAGGCCGCTGACGACGAGGCCCGCCAACGCCGCCGACGGGCCGGGTACGACCTCGATGGCGTGGCCCGCATTGGCCGCCGCGGCCACGATGCGCTCGCCGGGGTCCGACACGCCGGGCATGCCCGCGTCGGTGACGACCGCGACGCGCTCGCCCTTGTCCAGCAAGGCCAAGACCTGGCGGACCGCGACGGCCTCGTTGTGGTCGGCCATCACCAGCAGCCGCTTGCCCGACGTCGACACGCCCGCGGCCGACAGCAGCTTGCGCAGGTTGCGGGTGTCCTCGCACGCGATGACGGCGGCCTCGGTGAGCGCCTCGACGGCGCGCGGGGCCAAGTCGCCCAGGTTCCCGATCGGCGTGCCCACCAACACCAACGTCACCCCGCCGCCACCCCCACCCCTTCCGAACTTTGAACGCTGACGTACCGCAGGGGTACGTCAGCGTTCAAAGAATGGCGAGGGGGCGGCGGCGGGGGCATCAGCCTTTGACCTCGAGGTGGTCGCCGGGGCGGAGGCGCCAGCGTTCGAAGGCGCCCGCCTCGGCCTCGATCACGCAGCTCGCCTTCAGCCGCGGCACGCCGACCCGGTGCCGGTCCATGCAGACCGTCCGCAGCACGACCATGTCGGCGTCGCAGAAGGCCACGTCGATGGCGAAGCGCATGCCGATCGTGTGCACCGCCTTCGTCTTGCGGATCAACAGGGCGCCGTCGATGCCGTCGCGCCCGAGCAACCCGCGCAGGCGCGGCTTGAACCCGTCGGCCACTTCCAGTGCAGCCAGCACCTCGCCCTCACGAAGCAGCCACGGCATCGGTCAGACGTTGAAGCGGATCTCGAGCACGTCGCCGTCGACGACCTCGTACTCCTTGCCCTCCACTCGCAGCTTGCCCACCTCTTTGGCCTTGTTCCACGAGCCCAGCTCCAACAGCTCGTCCCAGTGGATGACCTCGGCCCGGATGAAGCCGCGCTGCAAGTCGGAGTGGATGACGCCCGCGCACTCGGGCGCCTTGGCCCCGGCCCGGAACGTCCACGCCCGCGATTCCTTGTCGCCGGTGGTGAAGAACGTGCGCCGCCCGAGCAGGTGGTAGGCGGCCCTGGCGACCCGCGGCAGCGCGCCCTCGCCCAGCCCGAGGCCCTCCAACAGCTCGGTGCGCTCGGCCGGGTCGAGTTGGGCCGCCTCTGCCTCCAACTGCACGCTGACGGCGACGACGTCGTCCGCATCCAGCCCCAGCCCGTCGGCCACCGACTTGGCGAACGACTCGGCCTCGCCCACTTGGTCCTCCCCCAGGTTGACGACGGGGAGCACCGGCTTGTTGGTCAACAGGAAGAACGGCTTGAGCGCGGCCTTCTGGTCCTTGTCCAAGCTGCTGCGGTAGATCGGCGTGCCCGCCTCCAACGCGGCCTGCGCGGCCTCCAGCGCGGCCACCTCACCCAGCAGCGACTTGTCGGACTTGGCCGCCTTCCGCCGCTTGTCGATCTGGTTGTCGACGGTGGCCGCATCGGCCAGCACGAGTTCGAGCTCCAACACCTCGAGGTCGGCGAGCGGGTCGGTGTCGCCCACCACGTTCTCGTCCTCGAACGCCCGCAGCACCAGGCAGACAGCGTCGACCTCGCGGATGCCCGCGAGGAACCGGTTGCCCAGGCCCTCCCCCGTCGATGCCCCGGCGACCAGGCCGGCGATGTCGACGAACTCGACCGTCGTATGCACGGTCTTGCGGCTGTTGCTCATCTCGCTGAGCTTGAGCAGCCGCTGGTCGGGCACGGTGGCCACGCCCACGTTGGTCTCGGTGGTCGAGAACGGATGCGGCGCGACGGTGGCACTGCCACCGGTGAGCGCGTTGAAGAGGGACGATTTGCCGGCATTGGGCAGGCCGACGATGCCAAGGCGCTCCATCGGGCCGAGGCTATCGCCATGTCATCCCCCCGCCCCGCGTCGTGTTCGCTGGTGTAAGGAGGCTCGCGTAACCTCGACGAGTGCACCGGAGGGCCCTTTTCATCCTGATTGCCGCGCTTCTGGTCGCCCCGACCCTCATCGGGACCGAGCCCCAGGCGAAGGCGCTCGACCTTCCCGCCGGTTTCAGCAGCGTCGAGGTGCCGACCGGCCAGGGCGAGTTCAACCTCACGGACTTCGCCTTCCTGCCCGCAGGCGGGATGCTGACGATCGGCAAGAACGGGCGGATCACCCACGTCGACCCCAGCGGCGCCATCTTCGTCCTCGGCCAGGTGGCCACGGCCACTGAAGGCGACCTCGGCCTGACCAGCATCGCCTTGGCGCCGGACTACGCGCAGACCGGCAACGTCTATGCCGCCTACGCCTTCCCGACCGGCCCCAACCAGTGGGGCGCCCGACTGGCCCGGTGGACCTTCGACAACCCGGCCTCGCCGCGCCGCCTCGTCACCGAGACGACCGTGCTCAGCGGCATCGAGCACACGTCGCCGCACCACACGGTGGGCACCGTGGTCGCCGACGACGACGGCACGATCTGGCTGACCGTCGGCGACGGCTCGGCGTCCTACAGCGGCAACCAGCACTCGCTGCGGGCGCAGAACATCAACGTCCCTTACGGCAAGCTCCTGCGCTTCTACCCGAACGGCGCAGGCGTCCCGTCGAACCCCTTCTACGACCCCGCCGCGCCGCAGTCGTGGAAGAGCCGGGTGTGGGCCTACGGCTTCCGCAACCCGTTCCGCTTCACCCTCCACCCGGACGGCACCCCGTACATCGGCGACGTCGGCTGGAACACCCGCGAAGAGATCAACCTCGGCCGCAGCGGCGGCAACTTCGGCTGGCCCTGCTACGAGGGGACCTTCAAGCCGGCCGCCTTCCAGAGCGCGCCGGAGTGCACCACGCTGAACACGTCGGGCACCGCGGTCCCGCCGTTCTGGGAGTACGCCCGCAACCCCGAGTTCGGCGCTTCGGTCATCGGCGGCGTGTTCGCCTGGGGCGACGCCTACCCCGAGCCGTACGCCAACTCGTACTTCTTCGGCGAGCTGATCGAGGCCAAGCTCTGGACCCTCGAGACCGACGACCAGCACACGATGACCCGCCCGCCGGAGGCGCAGGCCGACCGGGCCAGCGGCGCGTGGGCCCGCAACGCCGGACAGGTCGTGTCGTTCCACCAAGGGCCGAACGGCGAGATCCACTACGCCAACCTGCACCGGGGCACGGTCGTGCACCTGCGGTACACGCCGGGCAACCGGCCGCCCACCGCCGTCGCCAGCTCGAACCAGACCTTCGGGCAGCCCAGCGTTGCCTTCTTCGGCGGCCAGTCAGGCGATCCCGACGGCGATCCGTTGACCTATGAGTGGAACTTCGGCGACGGCGCCACGTCGACAGAGCGCGACCCCGTGCATGAGTACCCGAGCGCGTCGCGGTTCACGGCGACCCTGACCGTGCGCGACAACAAGGGCGCAGCGGCGTCGACCACCGAGAAGGTGATCCTCGACGACCACAAGCCGGTGCTCACCGTGCAAGGCCCGTCCGAAGACAAGCGCTACGCGGTGGACGAGCCGATCGCCGCCACGGCAGTGGCGACCGATGCCGAAGACGTCGGCCTCGGCCCGCAGAGCATCCAGTGGCGCGCCGACGTGATCCACTGCACCTCGGCGATCAGTTGCCACACCCATCCGGGCCGGGTCTCCAGCGGGCCCGAGTTCAGCATGCCCTTCCCCGACCACGGGCCGGACGTGTCGGTCAAGGTGACGGCATGGGTCGAGGACTCGGTCGGCCACGTGGAGACGCGCACCTTCGACGCCAAGCCGCGGCTGCAGTCGCTGACGCTGGTGAGCGAGGCGGGCTCGCCGCTGTACGTCAACAACGAACAGGTCGCGTCCGGCGCGACGGTGCCGGTCGTCGCCAACGCCAAGGTGGAGCTGCGGGCGTCGGACGGGTTGAACCAGGTCTTCCTCCGCTGGGACGGCGACCAGCCGTCGGCGGAGTCCAGGCGCACGTACGTCATGCCTCCGACGGACAGCACGGTGACTGCCAAGTACCGGCCGCTGTCGCTGAACGTGAGCCACTCCAAGAGCGAGGGCGGCCCGTCGTTCTACGCCCACGTCAGCATCGCCGACGGCCTGGCCACTGACGCGGTCGCCACGATCGGCGGCGTCGGCTGTCTGCCGGGGCCGGTCGTGAGCGGCGACAACGGCGACGGCCAGCTCGCGGTCGGCGAGACGTGGAAGGTCGCCTGCTACTTCGCGCCGCCGGTCGAGCTGCCCGAGCACCCCGTGCAGATCAACGCCACCACCGCCAACGGCGGGATGGTCACCGGGACCAAGACGGTGCCGACCGGGGGCGGCTACCGCATGGTCGCGACCGACGGCGGCATCTTCTCCTTCGGCGAAGGGCCGTTCGCAGGCTCGACCGGGCACATGACGCTGAACCAGCCGATCGTCGGCATGGCCGCCACGCCGTCGGGCCTCGGCTACTGGATGGTGGCGAGGGACGGCGGCATCTTCGCCTTCGGCGACGCGCAGTTCTTCGGCTCGATGGGCGGACAGCCGATCACCGCGCCGATCATCGGCATGGCCCCGACCGCGACCGGCCAGGGGTACTGGCTGGCAGGCTCGGACGGCAACGTCTACGCCTTCGGCGACGCGCCCAACGTGGGGTCGTTGCTCGGCGTCCCGTTGAACCAGCCGGTCGTCGGGATCGCGGCGGCGCCGACCAACAACGGCTACTGGCTGATCGCGTCGGACGGCGGGATGTTCTCGTTCGGCAGCGCGCTGTTCTACGGCTCGATGGGCGGCCAGCGCCTGAACCAGCCGATCGTCGGCATGGCGCCCACCGCGTCCGGCCGCGGGTACTGGCAGGTCGCGTCGGACGGCGGCATGTTCTCGTTCGGCGACGCGCAGTTCTTCGGCTCGATGGGCGGCACGCCGCTCAACCAGCCGGTGACCGGCATGTCCCCCACGCCGTCGCGGCGGGGCTACTGGCTGGTGGCGACCGACGGCGGCATCTTCGCCTTCGGCGACGCCCAGTTCTACGGCTCGATGGGCGGCACGAAGCTGAACAAGCCGGTGGTCGGCATGACCCCGACCGTCATCGCGAAGCTCTAGGCATGCCCAGTCGCGCGCGCTGGGGGCGCTTCTTCGCCAGCGTCATCCTCGTCGCGGCCGGGTTGAGCCTGGCATCGGTCCGCCCTGCGTCGGCCGAGTCGGTGTACCCGCTGGGGTTCGGCGTGACGACCATCGACTCCGGCCAGGGCAAGTTCAACCTCACCGACTTCGTGTTCCTCCCTGCGGGCGGCATCTTGACGAGCGGCAAGGACGGCCGCGTCGTGCACATCAGCCCCGACCTCGCCACCCAGAAGACGATCGCGCAGATCAACGTGGCGACCGACGGCGACCTCGGCCTGGTGGGGATCGACTTGGCCCCGGACTACGCCGAGACGCGGCGCATCTATGCCGTGTACTCCTACGCCGACAACGGCTGGCGGGCCCGGCTGGTCGAGTGGACGGTCGACAACGCGGCCACACCCCGTTCGATCGCCCTGGAACGGGTGATCGTCGACGACATGGTCGTGGACAACCCGACCCACGCCGTCGGCAAGGTGCTGGCCGATGCGGACGGGACGATCTGGCTGGGCATGGGCGACGGCGCCGACCCGTTCAAGACCGACCCGCTCGCCCTCCGGGCCCAAAGCCTCGACGGCCCCCACGGGAAGATCCTGCGGGTGAACCTCGACGGGACCGGCGTGGCGTCGAACCCGTTCTTCGACCCGTCGAGCCCGTCGTCGTGGAAGAGCCGGACCTGGGCCTACGGATTGCGCAACCCCTTCCGGTTCACGATGCACCCGGACAAGACCCTGTACATCGGCGACGTGGGCCAGACCCTGCGCGAGGAGATGGACCTCGGTGTCAAGGGCGCGAACTATGGATGGCCGTGCTGGGAGGGGAACGTCAAGAACTCGTTCCAGGCGATGCCGGAGTGCCGCTCGATCTATGCGGCGGACACGACGGTCAAGCCCTTGTTCGACTACGGCCGAATCGCCAAGGGCGGCTCGATCACCGGCGGCGAGTTCGCCATCGGCGGCGTGTACCCCGAGCCCTACAACGGCTCGATGATCTTCGCCGACTTCGCCGAGATGAAGGTCTGGACGTTCGAGACCAACTCGTTCCACCAGTTGACGCGGGCGCCCGAAGGCGGCATCGGCGACCAGCGCACCCCTGACGCGTTCGGCACCGAAGCACGCGGGCCGGTCTCGTTCCGACGGGGGCCGACCGGCGAGATCCACTGGGCCGAGATCTACCGCGGCGAGATCTTCAAGCTCACGTACTCGCACGGGAACCGGCCGCCCGTGGCGCAGGCAGGCTCCGAGCAGACCTACGGCAACCCGACAGTGAAGTTCTTCGGCTCGGCATCGTCCGACCCCGACGGCGACGCCCTGTCGTACGAGTGGGACTTCGGCGACGGCGCCATGTCGACTGCGGCCGACCCGGTCCACACCTACCCGGCCGCGTCGAGGTACACGGCCACCCTGACCGTGCACGACGGCAAGGGGCTCTCCTCGACCGCACAGGTCAAGGTCGTGCTCGACGACCACGCCCCGACGTTCTCGGTGACCGGGCCGCCGCCGGACAAGCAGTTCTACGTCGACGAGCTGATCACCGCGACGGCAGCAGCGGGCGACGTGGAGGACGCCGGCCTCGGTCCGGAGGACGTGCACTGGCGCGCCGACATCGTCCACTGCGCCGACGAGGGGTGCCACACCCATCCGGGCCGCGTCTCGACCGGCGCCGTGTTCTCAATGCCGTTCCCCGACCACGGCGTCGACGTGACGGTGCGGGTGACGGCGTGGGTGCAGGACTCGGCGGGCCACGAGGCGACCCAGGCCTTCGATGCCACGCCGCGCCTGCAGACGCTGACCTTGTCGTCGTCGATGTCACCCGTCGCCTTCCGCGTGAACAACGAGCCCGCGCCGCCGAGCAACCAGCTCACGCTGGTGGCCGGGTCGCTGAACACCGTGCACGCCCTCGACGGCCACAACATGGTGTTCGACGCCTGGGCGGGAACCGACTCGTCGACCGCGTCCACCCAGAACCCGCGGACGTTGCGGATGCCGCCTGCGGGCGACGTCGAGCTGCACGCGCGGTACCGGGCGGTCGGGTTCGAGCTGTCGTTCGCGCCGGCCGCCGACGGCAGCTCGATGCACGCGAACGTCAAGCTGACCGGGCGGAGCGGCGACGCCTGGTCGATGCCGACCGGGAGCGGCTGCTCGCTGCTGCCGCCCGTCGCAGGCGACGACGGAGACGGCCTCGTCGAGGTGGGCGAGACGTGGGAGATGCCGTGCATGCTCGGCCCGACCGTGTTCCCGCCCGATCATCTCGTCACGGTCTCGTCGCCCACGCCCAACGGCGGCTCGCTGAACGGCCTCGGGGTCGTGCCGGTCGGCGTCGGCTACCGCATGGTCGCCAGCGACGGCGGGATCTTCTCCTTCGGCGCGGGCGAGTTCTACGGCTCGATGGGCGGGGCGCAGCTCAACCAGGACATCGTCGCCATGGCGGCCACCCCTTCGGGCAAGGGGTACTGGATGATCGCCAGCGACGGTGGGATGTTCTCGTTCGGCGACGCGCAGTTCTTCGGCTCGATGGGCGGCCAGCCGCTGCCCGCGCCGATCGTCGCCATGGCCACCACGCCGACCGGGCGGGGGTACTGGATGGTCGCCGCCGACGGCACGGTGTACCACTTCGGCGACGCCGCCTTCTTCGGCACCCTGCACGGCGTGCCGTTGAACTCGCCGATCGTCGCGATGGCGGCCACCCGGTCGGGCCAGGGCTACTGGCTGGTCGCGGCCGACGGCGGGATGTTCAGCTTCGGCGACGCGCAGTTCTTCGGCTCGATGGGCGGCCAGCGGCTGAACCTGCCGATCGTGGGCATGGCGCCGACGCCGACCGGCAAGGGGTACTGGCAGGTCGCGCTGGACGGCGGCGTGTTCTCGTTCGGCGACGCCCGCTTCTTCGGGTCGATGGGCGGCAAGCCGCTCAACCAGCCGATCGTCGGGATGACGGTGTCGCCCAGCGGCAACGGCTACTGGCAGGTCGCCACCGACGGGGGCATGTTCTCGTTTGGTGACGCCCAGTTCTTCGGGTCGATGGGCGGGACGAAGCTGAACGAGCCGGTGGTCGGCATGACGACAACTGTGATCGCCAGGCTGTAGCCCAGTACCCTGGTCGGTCTTATGTCGAAGAAGACCAACAAGCGCAAGCTCCGCTCGAAGAAGAAGGCCAACCACGGCAAGAAGCCGAACTGCGGGCGGGGCTGACGGCGCCTGGTGCGTGACGCTTGGTGCTGACGCTTGCCGTCGCTGACCCGCCCGAGGCCTGGTCCTCGCTCGGGTTCACCGTCGCCGACTCGGTCTGCCGGGTCGGCGACGTCTGTTTTGCGCTGGGGGCCGAGGGGGGCAAGGGCGTACGGGCGTGGTCGCTGCCGTCAGTGGACGGCCTGCGGGTCTGCGAGCCGGCGCCGGTCGAGCCGCCGGGCCAATCCGCTGGCGCCCATGCGAACGGCGTCGTCGACCTCGACCACTTGGTGGTGACGACGCCCGACCACCAGCGCACCCTGGCCGCCTTCGAGGCCGCGGGCTGGGACCTGCGCCGAGTGCGCGAGACCGACACCTACGGCGCGCCCATGCGCCAGGCCTTCTACAAGATCGACCGGGTGGTGCTGGAGGTGGTCGGCCCGGCCGAGCCGATGGGCGACAGCCCGGCCCGGTTCTGGGGCCTGGCCTTCGTCTCGCACGACTTGGACGCCACCGCTTCCTATCTGGGCGACCGCCTCCACCCGGCCAAAGACGCGGTGCAGCCCGGCCGCCGCATCGCCACCCTCGACAAGACCGCCGGCCCCACCGTCCCCATCGCCTTCATGACCCCCTAAACCCGCGTTTTCCCCAGCACCTGCTGCTGGGGAAAACGCGGGTTTGTCACCTGGCGCGCGAGGTGAGGACGGCGGAGAGTAGTGAGGGGCGGTCGGTGATGATGCCGTCGACGCCGAGGTCGAGCAGGCGGTGCATCTCGTCGGCCTCGTCGATGGTCCAGACGTGCACCGCCACGCCCGCCGCATGGGCCGCGGCCACGAACCGCTCGTCGACGATCACCGTGTCCTGGAAGGCGGGCGGGACCTGGAGGGCCACGTGCGGCATCGGGGGCGGGTCAACGCCCTCTTGCACCGCCCGCCAGAACTGGGCCGTG
>Ga0190267_10000035_pt1 | contig 24744 bp, 26 predicted proteins | sample Popmic239T_FD_140332 | JGI IMG/M metagenome (GOLD analysis project Ga0190267, IMG submission 140332) | Populus adjacent soil microbial communities from riparian zone of Oak Creek, Arizona, USA - 239 T | ecosystem: Environmental > Terrestrial > Soil > Riparian zone | place: USA: Arizona... | reverse complement strand
GTCGTGCTCAAGCCTCGCAAGCGTGCGACCCCGGGCCTCGCGCATGGCTGTGTCCGGTGATTCGATCGGTGCCCCCGGTACGAACTGCGTCACGCAATAGAGACGCCGCTCCACCTCGGCGACACCGGTGAGCGGCACGGGAACCACCCAGCCCGCTGCGGCCGCGTGGCGCAGGATCCCGTGCTCGTATGCAACCTCGGCGTGGGTGGCCTGGGCGTCGTACCGACGGAGCACGACACGCTCCCCGCCGCTGCGAACGAGCCAACTGGCGTTGCCCTCGGCGCCGACCTTGAGAGCGACAACGTCACGCGCCGGCACGCCAAGCAGGTCGAGAGCAGTGCGCACCGAGTCCACCGCCGCAGTGTGCCCGCTGACGCGCACGACATGACGGTCAGCGTCGAGTCCGACGTCTTGGAGCGCGAGGTGCGCGCGGTGCTGGCGTCAGTGCGCCCTGCCGCCGTTTCTCGGTGCCGTTCTGGCGAGCCGGCCGCCAGATCGGCACCCAGAAACGGCAGTGCCACCCCGGCCGCCGTCGAGCACGCTTCGTCTGGGGGCATTTCGCAACCGCAGCGGTCGTTGCTGGCACCCAGACATCGAGCCCGCCGGGGGCACGCGGGCCTGGTCCGGCGAAAGCTGCAGGCCAGGCCGTCGGTGGGCGCAGAGGGACTCGAACCCCCGGCCCCTTCCTTGTAAGGGAAGTGCTCTAGCCAACTGAGCTATGCGCCCGAGGGAGGCTCCATGGTAGGCCGCGGGGCGGGCTGAGCACCCTCGTCGTCCTCGTCGCCGACGGCGAACCCGGCAGCGAGCAGTGCGGCGGCGGTGATGCCGTTGTTGCGCCAGCCGCACGACGGCGAGCGGGCTTTGAGCACGGCGCGCTCGGCATTCACGGCTCTGGCCAAGGCGACTGCGGCGTCGGCGCCGCGGGTGAACGAGTCGGTGACGTCAGTGCCCTCGACCGTGACGACGCGGCCGTCCGGCCCACGGATTGCGGGGGGCCGCGGCGTCGGGAGGCCGCCCGCAACCTCCGGGCAGATTGGCACCAGGTCGTGCGAACCAGCCAGCGCGAGCACCGCCGCAGACGGGTTTCCCTCGCCGAGGTGGTTGCACCTGACCCCGAGCAGGCACGCGGATACAACGATCGCGCGCCGGCGGCCGGTACCCTCCGCCGAGGAAGTCATCGAGGGAACGGTAGCGAGAGGGCGGCAGATGGCGCGCAGCGAGGGGGAGGCGGTCGAGGACCTGGTTCGCCAGTACCTCCGCGAGATCGGCGCCTATCCGCTGTTGACTGCGGCCGACGAGGTGACGCTGGCATCGGCGATCGAGCACGGCCGTGACGCCGAGCGGGTGCTTGAGGCCACGAAGCCGTCGGACCTCTCCCCTGCCCGCCGGCTAGCCCTGCAGAACGCGGCGATGCACGGCAAAGAGGCCAAGCGCCGCTTCATCCAGGCCAACCTCCGCCTCGTGGTGAGCATCGCCAAGCGGTATCAGGCCAGCGGCCTGCCGCTGCTCGACCTGGTGCAGGAGGGCAACCTCGGCCTCATGCGGGCGGTGGACAAGTTCGAGCACCAGCGCGGCTGCAAGTTCTCGACGTACGCCACGTGGTGGATCCGCCAGTCGATCACCCGGGCGATCGCCGACAAGGGCCGCACCATCCGAGTGCCGGTGCACATGCTCGACACGACCCGCCGCGTCGCCCGATCGGCGGCCCGCATCACCGAGGCGTCAGGGCGGCCCGCCCGACCCGACGAGATCGCAGGCGAGCTGGGCATGACAGAGGCGGCGGTGCGCGACGCGCTGAACGTCGTGCAGGACGCGGTGTCGATGAACACCTCGCTGCACGGCGACGGGGAGCTGGCCGACATGATCGAGGACACCGAATCCGAGCGGCCGTTCGACGAAGTGACCGCAGGCCTCGTCCATCAACATCTGCATCGGGCGCTCGCGGCGCTGACCGACCGCGAGCAGGAAGTGCTCAACCTGCGGTTCGGCTTGGAAGGCGCCGACCCGCAGACGCTCGAAGACGTCGGCCGCCGCTACCGGCTGACCCGCGAGCGCATCCGCCAGATCGAGGCGAAGGCGATGTCGAAGCTGCGGCATCCCGCCACGCGACCCGCCCCGCCTGCGGGCGCCCGCCCCGATCGGGCGCCCGCACACCTCGTGTAGCCGACCGCTTACGCAGTCAGCTGGGCCGCCGGGTTCTTCGGGGGACGGCCCCTCTTGCGTTTGAACGGCAGGACCTTCCCGTTGAGGAACAGCTGGCCGCCCCAGACGCCCCACGGCTCACGCCGCTCCAGGGCGCCTTCGAGGCACGGCTCCACCAGCGGGCAGCCGCCACAGATCTGCTTGGCCGCCGCGATGTCGCCGAGCTCCTCGGAGAAGAACAGGTTCAGAAGGCTGCTGCCGGAACCCGCCCGGCACGCCGCCTGACCCCAGTCGACCGGCGCCTCTTCGATTTCGTAGAACTGCTCTGCATAACTGGCGAACATCGTGCTGTCCCCTCGAGTCGTGAATCCCTGATGTGTCCTCTGTGGCTGTGATCGGAGAAACAAAGAGGCCGCCGGGATGTCCCGGCGGCCTCTGGGCCTTCTCAGCGGTTGGATCGACCTATCCAGTCGATCCCCCTTCGAGACCCAGTGGCCGCTGGCCTGCATTGATGGACTTCGAAAGCCCCCAGTGCTTGGCCACAAACGTCACGCACGGCATGGCGGAACCCGCGTAGGGACGCGCGCCGTCGACGTGGCGGGTGATATCCAGTTCCACGCACAGGCGCTGCTTCAACGAGGGCTCCTTGCTCCGTTGGGCCCAGAGGACTTCTCCGGGCCTGGATATCGGATCATGAGATTCCAATCGATGCAACTTATTTTTCGAGGTTGTTTCGAGCGGCGACGACGGCGTCCAGCAGCGCAGGCGTGGCGGCCGCGATCGGCGTCCTCCGGTCGGCGTGGAGGCGGACGGCGAGAGGACGCCCCAGCGCGTCGACGATGGACGCGCCCGCCTCTTGGCAGACGAGCATGCCGCCCAGGTAGTCCCAAGGGCCGTGGGCGTCGACGCTGCAGTCGATGTACGCGTCGACGACGCCGGCCGCGACGGCGCACAGGTCCAGCGCGGCGGCCCCGAAGGCGCGGTACTGACGCCAGCCCAAATGCGCCGACGGATAGCCCGACAGCGCCACGACGCTGTCGGCGAGCGTCGTCGCCGACGTCGGCCTGATGCGCCGTCCGTCGCACCGGGCGCCTTGCCCTCGAACGGCTTCGAAGCGCATGCCCGTTGCCTGGTTGACGACGACGGCGGCCAGTGGTCCCTCCGCGTCGAGCGCGCAGAGCGACGTGGCGTACCAGGGCACGCCGCGCGAGGCATTGGTCGAGCCGTCCACGGGGTCGACGACGACAAGCACCGGACGGTCGCCGTCGCGCAACCCCGACTCCTCACTGAGCACGCCGAGCCCGGCGCTGGTGAGGACGTCGACGGCCGCAGCGTCGGCGGCGACGTCGCTCAGGTACTGGCCGGGATGGACGCCGTCTGCGGCGAGGCCCCAGTCGTCCAGCTCGTCGAGCGCGCTGCGCACGGCGTCGGCGGCGCGGTGCAGTGCGGCGAGCAGGGCGGACGACACGGCTGCCGACGTTACCGTCGCGGCCCCTAACCTGGCCGCCCGTGGCAGTGATCGATGTGGCGGGCTATGTCGCAGACTTGAAGGCGCACGCGGTTGACCATGGCTTTCACGTGCACGACGAGCGGCATCTGGTCGAGACGTACTCGCTTCGCCAGATGTGGGAGGTCGACGTGCACCCGGAAGAGGGCTGTGGCGGGCCGCTCGACGTGCACCTGGCCCTGGAGATCGACCCGCGGACGCTCCTGTCGTTCGAGGACGTCGTGCTCGAACTGCCCGAGGACGCCGAGCCGCCCGACGAGTTCTTCTTCCCGATCGTGTTCTCGTGGGCGCTGCCCTCGTTGCCGGTGCCGCCGGACCTGTTGCAGTTGCACCTCGACCTGGCCGGCATCGGCGGCGTCGAGCTTCCGCTCGAGGTGTCGGCGATCGACTCGTTCCCCTCCGCCACCGACGCGCCGGAGCGGCGCATCACGATCCTGGCCAAGCAGCAGGTGTCGTTGGCGAGGATCCTCGGCGGCGAAGAGACGCTGTTGTGCGACGTGCTCGAACGCTGCATGGACGTGAGCCAGTACCTGCTCGAGCGGGCGCCCGCCTGGCTTGGGGAGTAGGTCGGGGCGGCTGGCTGGAGCGTTAGAGGTAGCCCGCGTTGCGGGCCTTCTCGTCGACCGCGGGGACGCCGCTCGGCTGTTCCATCTCCGCCTCGAACAGGACGCGCCCGCCGAAGTCCCGCTGCAACTGCGGGCCGACTTGGTCGGCGATGCGGCCGACGATGTTGCACGCGTTGCCCAGCTCCTCGGCGTCGATCGTCTCGGCGACCAGCTCGGTGGCGATCACCACCTGGCGGTCGACGACGTACACCCGGGCATAGGCGATGTTGGCGTTGATGTCGTTCACCGCCGTGAACAGCTTCGAGGAGCGCTTCACGTCGCGGAGCGCGATCGAGAAGACCTGCACCGTCGGCGAGTGCTCGTTGATCAGACGGACGTAGTAGCCCGCGCTGCGGTACCGGAACGGGTAGTCGCCGTCAGGGTCGGGAGCGAGGTCGGGGATGCCGAAGCCCTCGGCGAGCAGCTTCTCCACGTACGGCCGAATCCGGTCGAGTCGTCCCACGGGCATGAGGCTAACGGGGGCCGTGACAGGCCTTGTCGAGGGCGCCGAATCGGTCTGCCGGATCGCCGTCCGCTGCTATCGTGCTCCGAGCCCATTCCGGGGTAGCTCAATCGGCAGAGCAGCGGACTGTTAATCCGTTGGTTGAGAGTTCGAGTCTCTCCCCCGGAGCTTCGCAGCAACCCGCGGGGCCGTAGCTCAGTGGTCAGAGCAGGGGACTCATAATCCTTGGGTCGCAGGTTCGATCCCTGCCGGCCCCACTCCGTACAGCGTAAGAACCTTCGGCACCCGGATCGCCCACCCGAGGTGATCGCGCTGCGATGCCGGCCGGGTGCCTGAAGACGAGGCTCCGTACGTCCCCGCCTCCCGCCCATACCGGAAGCGCTTCCGCTACCAGTACCGGCGGCACGCGTTCGACAAGCTCCGCGCGATCGATCTTCCGCTTCGGGAGTTCCAGGCGCTGCTCGAAGACGGTGAGGTGATCGCGGAGGCTCGCGTCGGCATCCTCGTCCACAAGGAGCTCGTCCTGCTCGTACAGTGGAGGAACCCTCTCCACGTCGCGATCGTCGTTGACGAAGCCCGAGAGGAAGAACGCATTGTGACTGTGTACGAGCCAGATCGGACAGAGTGGTCGACCGACTTCCGGCGGAGGCGATGATGCGCTGCGAGACGTGCGACAACGGCGATCGTCATCCCGGGCGACGGCCCTACGTCCAGCAGCGAGGGGACCGCATCGCTGTCGTGACCGAGGTCCCGGTCGAAGAGTGCGCCGCGTGTGGCGAGGTCTGGTTCGCCGAGGACGTGGCGCTTCGGCTCGATGAGCTTCTCACGGAGATGTTGACGACCGATCTCGTTGCGGTCCGCCCGTACTCCGCGCCCGCGTCGACTGCTGCCTGACGGCGTCACCTCAGAGCCCGGTATCCCGTCGTCCGCTGCTTGGCGTGCCGATGGCTGAGGCGCACCGCCGCCGCCTCAGCGGCGAGGGCGAGGTTCTTATGCCGTACAGCTAGGCCCACAAATGACAGCAGCGTAACTTCGCGCGGCTAGGCGGCAGTTGTGTCCGGAGCGGTGAAGTGCCGAGTCGCGACTTCCGCGTCGCTGGCGAGCATCGCCCGAAGCAGTTCGTCCAAGCGCCTCGCGACATCCCAGGCGAGCCAGCGATCGCCGCACGCGGGGCACTCCTCCATCGGCACCCCGAGGACCACGGCGACCTTGCCGTCCCGCTCCGCGAGCTTCGCCCTGGTGACCGGTACTCGCTCACTCTGGTTGCACCGTTCGCACGCCATCAGCGCCTCCTACGGTAGTCGGGCGTCCACTGCTCGGCTGTCGGCTCGTACACGGTGATGATGCGCTCCTCGCGCCATGCGTCGTCCACCACGACCACGACGTGGAGTGGGCGCTTCCAGTCGAGCGCGAGCAGGAGCTCCTTTGTTGTGCCGTCGGGCAGCGCGTGCTCTTCGATGATTTCAGCTTCTTCAAGAGCGGCCTCGAACTCCGCGAGGGTGCAGTCGATCACGGAAGCTTGTCGAAGGCGTGCTCGCTGATCGTCTTGGGGTGGAGCCACTGCTTCTTCGAGCCCGATCGGGACATCTCGATGATCGTCCCCCGACGGCAGCGCCGTGTGTGGGATGGTCAGCGCTTCCGACCAGCCAGCCGAGGCTTGCCGTGGCGGGGCGACAGGTGCAGACGCGCCGCCGTCACGGCGGAAGCGAGGTTCTCATTGTGTCCAGCTAGGCCCACACTAACTACAGGCGTGTGACTTTCTCCGCCGCCGCGCCGTCGGGTATGGTGCTTGGTATGGCGACCAAGAAGATCACGGTGACGCTGGAGGAGACGCAGCTCTCCCGCATCCGTTCGCTGGTCGAGTCGGGGAAAGCCGCGAGCGTGTCGGGGTTCGTTCAGCACGCCGTGGGTGTCTCCCTGGACGACATCGCCGGATGGGGCGCAATGCTCGCCGAGGCGTTGGCCCAGACGGGCGGCGCTCTGAGCGCCGATGAAAGGGCATGGGCCGACCAGATTCTCGGCACCAGCAAGAAGCGCAAGCGCTCGGCGGCGTGACCGCCGGGATCACCTTCGACGCCGGCGGCCTGATCGCACTTGACCGCGGCGACCGGCGGGTCCTCGTGCTGCTCGCCCGCGCCGTCGACATCGGCGCGCAAGTCACCGTGCCTGCTGCCGCCCTGGCCCAGGCGATCCGCAGACCCGAACGACAGGCCCGGCTGGCTCGGATGATTCGTCAGCCCGGCACCTCGGTTGTCGCTCTCGACAGGGTCGACGCCACGGGAATCGGACGACTGCTGGCGACCAGCGGTACCGCCGACATCGCCGACGCCCACGTCGTCATCTGTGCCCGGCGCGCCTCCCAACAGGTGGTCACGTCCGACCCCGACGATCTGCGCCGCCTCGATCCTCAACTCGAGTTGGTCGTTATCTGAGCCACCACCCGGCGGTAGCCGTCACGTCGGACCTTCGCATGTCGAGAGGACAGCGTGACTCGAACGCCGGTGACACTCCGGATGAGGTTCTTATGCCTTACAGCTAGGCCCCCCACTGTTCAGCGTAGAAACCGGCCGCGTCGGCGGTGGCTCACCCCTCAGCCGAAGAGCCGATGCAATCCCGGTGCGGCCTCGCCCCTCGTGCACGCAACATCGCCGACCGGCTTCTGGGCACGTTTTTCCACCTCTAGGGCGAGAAAAGGTGCCCAAAACGGCGGAGGGGGGAGGGGCGTCGGGCACGATGAGGGGATGCCGGACATCGACGTGCGCACGGCGGAGGAGGGCGACCGGGCCGCGATACGCGACCTCGTCCGCAACGCGTTCGCCAAGACTGACACGAGGGGCGACGACGAGGTGCGGGTGGTCGACGACTCGTGGGACCGCGGCATCGTGATCGAGGACCTCGAACTGGTCGCCTTGGCCAGAGGCGATGTGATCGCCCACGTCATGACGGCGTGGGGCGACCTCGGCGGGCGGCCGGCGGCGGCGGTGGCGCCGCTGGCGGTGGCGCCCGCGTGGCAAGGGCGCAGAATCGGCACGGTGCTCATGGTCGAGCTGCTGACGAGGGCCGAGGAGCACGAGTTGCCGCTCGTCGCCCTGCTCGGCGACCCCGGGTACTACCGGCGCTTCGGGTTCGAGCCCGCCCACCCGCTCGGCATCGCGTACCCGCCCGTCGGCGCCGACAGCCCGTACTTCCTCGTCCGCCGGCTGACGGCGTACGACCCGTCGTACCAAGGCGACTTCGTCTACGGCTGGGAGGGATCAGCGGAAGACCCCTGACCCGCCCCCGCCAGCCGGGGTCGCCACCCGCTCTCCGGGCATCGACGTGTCGATGCCCGACGGGTGACGACCCAGGCCGGCACTCCCCTACAGCGGGACGGCTACCAGCTTCCGTAGAGCAACGCGTAGTCGCTCCAGCGGACTGCGAAGGGCGCGTCGTACCAGGCGTACCAGGTCCCCCCGAAGTCGTTGTAGTTGACGTCGGCGGTCCTGGAGTCGGTGGTGTCGACGTAGTAGTCGCTGTGCGCGACCTCGGCGCTGGCCAGGTACAGCACCTTGTGCGACGCGCTCATCGCCACGGCCGAAGACGCCGACACGATCTCGTCGCTGTACGAGCCGACCGCGGTCCAGTCGGTGCCGCCTGACCCTTGCGGATTTGGCCCGTTGGTCGCGAGCCAGTTCACGAACGACGAGCCGGGCCGCATCTGCTCGCACTGCGTCGTCCAGCAGAAGCTCGCCCAGCTCGTTCCCGAGTGGGGCGTCCCCAGCGTGACCACGTCCTCGATGTACAGGTACGGCGGGAAGTCGGCATGGCGCCGAGCGGTCTGGGCCATGGCGTAGCGGGCGATCAAGCCGCCCATCGAGTGGGCGACCATGTCCACGGTCACGCCCTTGCTCGAGTACTCCCGGTAGATCATCCAGGCCAGCTCGTAGCCCAGGTGCTCGAGCCGGACGTAGCGGTCGTAGGAGTTCGTGCCCGGGTCGTAGTGCACGCCCGCGGCGCCGTAGGTCTCCAGCGCCCGCGTGCAGTTGATGTCGCCCTTGTAGTACCGAACGGTCACCTTCGGGCCGGTGAGACCCCAGGACCGAAGCGTGTTGTCCATCGACGACCACATGTTGCAGTCGGTCCCGTCGCCGAATGCGTTGTAGCCGTGGATGTACACGACGGGCTTGGTGCGGTTGTCCGTACGCGCGTGTGCTGCCGGCGTGGACACCGCGAACAATGCAAGGACCAGGCCGAAAACGGCCGCGACCTTGCCAAGGCGGCTGCTCATTTGTTGCCTCCCAATGCCAGCCCTCGGGACCGTCCCGGCGGCCGGGCGACCAGACATTCCTCCGATCGCCCGAACCGGGTCAACCCCCCATATAGGGGGAATTCGTCTGGCGGGCTACGGTTCGGCCGTATGGCGGATGAGGTGCGAGAGGGGGTCGAGCTCACCAACCTCGACCAGCCGCTGTTCGACGGCGCCGACGCCACCAAGCGCGACCTGGTCGAGTACCTCGACGCGGTCTCCGACCGCATCCTCCCGGCCCTGCAGAACCGCCCGCTGTCGGTGATCCGGGCCCGTCCCGGCCAAGCGCCGTTCATGCAGAAGAACGTCCCCAAGTACACCCCCGACTGGGTGCGCACGGTCACCTTCTGGGCCGAGACGTCGAAGCGGGACGTCTCGTACGCGGTGTGCGACGACCGCCGCACGCTGTTGTGGTTCGCCAACCAGCGTGCCGTCGAGTACCACCCGACCCTCGTCTGCGCCGACCGCCCCGACCGGCCGACGCACCTCGTGCTCGACCTCGATCCGCCCGCCGACGCCGGCTTCCACGCCGCGACCCACGCCGCCCGCCTGGTCCGCCAAGCGCTCGCCGCGGCCGGCCTCGACGGCGCGGTGAAGACGAGCGGGGCCAAGGGCGTGCACGTGTTCGTGCCAGTCGACGACAGCGTGTCGCTGGACGAGGCGGCCGCCGCGACCAGGGCCATCGCAGCGCGCACCGAGGCGCTCGACCCCGACACCGTCACCACCGAGTTCATGAAGGAGGACCGCCACGGCAAGGTGTTCGTCGACGCGACCCGCGTCGGCAGCGGGACCGTGGTGGCGGCCTACAGCCCGCGGGTGCGGCCCGGCGCGCCGGTGTCGTTCCCGGTCGCGTGGGACGACCTCGACCGCGTGGCGCCCGGCGACTTCACCCTTCACACCGCGCCCGCGCTGCTCAAAGCCGCCGACCCGTGGGCCGACGCCATGCCCGCACCGCAGCCGCTTCCCGCCGAGCTGGTGGAGGAGGGCAGGGCCATCGCGCCGGGCCGCGTCCAGGCCATGCACGAGGGCAAACGCCGGGCGCGAGCACGCAAGTCCACCGGCTGACGCCCTGCGCTGACCCTGCGCTGACGCCCGGCTCTGTGCACTGCTTCACACTCCGGCCGTGACACATGGCTGGAAGGGTTCCCCTGACTCGTCATCCGTGAAAGGCTGCCCCCGAGCGGCCTGCTGGAGGGGCGGCCGACAAGCTGAGGGGGCAGGACACATGGGGAAACCCACCCGCGCGACGCGTCGCGCCGCGCTTATCGCGCTCGTACTGGGGCTGGCGGCGGCGAGCGCCCCGCTGGCGCAGGCAGCCCAACAAGGGCAAGCAGTCAAGGGGTCGCTGACTGCCGCGCAGGAGGCCGCGCTGCACCGGCTGCTGCCCGGTGCACGGGCCACATTTGATCCCAAGCTGGGCTACGTCAGCAGCCTCATCCGCGATGGCGGGTACCTGTCGGGCGCCGACGGCCGTCATCCCAACGACATCGCACTCGGGTTCTTGAAGACGGCTGCGCCGGTGTTCGCCATCGACGCCGCCGACCTCAACAGCCTGTACGTCAGCTACAGCTACCCGACCAAGCACAACGGCGTGTGGCACGTCTTCGTGCACCAGCGGGCGAACGGCCTCGAGCTCTACGGCTCGTCGATCAACTTCACGATCGACTCGCAAGGCCGCATCGTGAACCTGGGCGGCCGATACGTGCCGGGCGCGGTCGCCGCCAACCAGCGCCGCCTGAGTGCGGACGACGCCGTGCGCGCCGCCGCCGGGCGGCCCAACGCCGTCCTCGTCGCCAAGGAGCGCGCCGAGGCGTCGCCGTATCGCACGGTCTTCGCCAACTCGATCGCACGCGGCCTCGCCTCCCCCACTGACATCACGGCCGAGCTGGTCGCCTTCCCGAACCTCGACACCGGCGAGGCGCGCATCGCGTGGAAGACCATCGTCGAGACCGACTCCAGGCACTGGTACGAGTCCGTCGTCGACGCCTCGACCGGCGAGGTGCTGTTCCAGGAGAACTACTACCGCCACAGCGGCGCCGAAGGCCGGGTCTTCACGACCGACGACCCCGACGGCGCGACCCGCTCGGTCGTCCCGTTCACCGGCTGGGTCACCGACCGCACCACGTCGGGCAACAACACCAACACCTTCCAAGACCTCGACGGCAACAACGCGTCGGACTACCAGCCCACCACGCCCGCATCGGGCGACCCGGGCCACCAGCACTTCGACTACCCGTTCGCCGACGCCTACCAGACCAGCGGCGGCACTGATGTCACGACCGACCGTGACGCGACGGTGACCCAGCTCTTCTACTGGACCAACTTCACCCACGACTACCTCTACGGACTCGGCTTCGACGAGCCCGCCCGCAACTTCCAGGTCGACAACTTCGGCCGGGGCGGCACCGGCGGCGACCCCGTCCTCGCCGAGGCCAACGACAACTTCAACAACGGCGACCGCAACAACGCCAACTTCGCCACGCCCGCCGACGGCACGTCGCCTCGGATGCAGATGTACACCTTCGAGCCGACGACGTTCTTCGGGACCACGGTGTTCCGCGACGGCACGCTCGACGCCGACCTCATCGTGCACGAGTACGGCCACGGCCTGTCCGAGCGGCTGATCGACAACGGCACCAACCTGGGCGGCGTCCAGACCGGTGCCATGGGCGAGGCGTGGGGCGACTTCTACGCCATCTCGATCTTCAACGACCCCGTGTGGACCGAGTACGCCAGCAACCTCGACGACGGCCTGCGCAATGTCCGCTACGACGACAGCGACTGGGTCTACTCGGACCTGTGCAACACCAACGGCTTCGGCATCGGCGGGTGCGAGGTGCACAACGACGGCGAGATCTGGGCGACCGTCCTGTGGGACATGCGCCAGAAGCTGATCGCCCGCCACGGCTATGCCACCGGCAAGGCCCTCGCCGAGCAGGTCGTCATCGACGGCATCAAGGGCACCGCGGTCGACGCCAGCTTCCTGCAGGCCCGCGACGCCATCCTCGCCGCCGACCAGACCAACAGCGGCGGCGCCAACCGGTGCCTCATCTGGTCGGCCTTCGCGGCCCGTGAGATGGGCTTCTCGGCCGCCTCGTCCGGCAACGGCAGCAACGTCACCCCTGCCACCGACGGCCCCGCGAGCTGCGTGCCGACTGCGTCGGCAGGCGGCCCCTACAACGGCGCCGAGGGCAGCACGATCACCCTCTCGTCCGCCGCCTCCACCGATCCTGACGGCCAGCCGCTGAGCACGGCGTGGGACCTCGACAACGACGGCCAGTTCGACGACGGCTCCACGCCGAGCATCGGCTTCCCCACCGGCCAGGACGGCGTCTACACCGTGGGCGTGGAGGTCACCGACGGCGACGGCTTCAAAGACACTGCGACCGCAGTCGTCACCGTGACCAACGTGGCCCCGACGGTCGACGTGCCGGCGATCCCGGCCGCTGACGAGGGCTCGCTGGTGACCGCCACCGTGTCGGCCGTCGATCCCGGTTGGCTCGACGTGCTCGGCGCCACCGTCGACTGGGGCGACGGCACGTCATCGCCCGTCGGCGGGTCGCAGGAGAGCGCGCCGCCCGACGCCACCTACTCGGGTCAGGCGACCCACGTCTACGGCGACAACGGCGTCTACGACGTCACGTTCTGCGTGGCCGACGACGACACCTCGACGTGCTCGACCGAGCCCGTCACGATCAACAACGTCGCCCCGTCGGTGGAATTGGACCCGAACCAATTGACCGACCTGGTCGAGGGCGGGCTGCTGCCCACCGGCGGCGAGTTCACCGACCCCGGCTTCAACGACCTCTACACCTACGAGGTCTCCTGGGGCGATGGCACGTCGGCGGCAGGCATCCCAACCATGACCGCTGAGGGCCCGCCGGTCGACCGCGGCACCGTCGGCTCGGTCAAGCAGTACGGCGACAACGGCTCGTTCCCGGTGACGGTGACGGTGCGCGACGACGACGGCGGCGTCGACAGCGAGTCGTTCCAGGTGAACGTCTCCAACGTCGCACCGACGGCCGAGATCGACACCACGCTGGCCACCAACGTGAACGGCACCCCGACGATCATCGCCTCGGCCGGCGACGTCGTCCCCTTCAGCGCCCGCTCGCAGGACCCGGGCAGCGACGACCTGCTGCTGAGCTGGAACTGGGGCGACGGCTCGCCCAACGCGGCCCGTACCTCGCTGGTGAACAGCCCGAATGCGGACCCGACGCCGAGTCCGACCGTGCAGCCTCGGGACGTGCTCGACCCGCAGGCCCACACCTTCGGCGCCGCCTGCATGTACACGGTCGGGTTCTCCTCGACCGATGACGACGGCGGGGCGGCATCCGACTCGGTGGCGGTCCTCGTGCAAGGGCTGTCCGCGGTGCCTCGCGGCGCCGGGTACTGGAAGCATCAGTACAGCGGGGTCGGCCTCATCGACCACAGCACGGCCACGCTCGACTGCTACCTGGCCATCGCCCAGCACACGAGCACGGTCTTCAGCGAGGCCCGCAACGTGTCGACTCGGGCCGCCGCCCACGACCTGCTCTTCAGCAAGCCGGGCGACTCCGACGTCAACAAGCTGGACCGCGAGATCCTGACGGCGTGGCTGAACTTCGCCAACGGCTCGCTCGACTGGGGCCAGTTGGTCGACACCAACGGTGACGCCCTGCCGGACACGGCCTTCTCGACGGTGGTCGCGGCGGCTGAGTCGGTGCGGCTGAACCCGGCGTCGACCGCTCGGGACCTCGACCGGCAGCGCCAGATCCTGCAGCGCATCAACCGGTAGCTCCACCGCTGTTTGCAACCAACGCAGGGGCCGCGGTTCGCCGCGGCCCCTGCGTCGCGTCCGCTCTGGAGGACATAGCACCCCGTATGCGGTACCTCTGTCCTCCAGACCCTGGGGATGGCGGTCGCTAGACCCGGCCTGCGGCGAGGGCGCGCAGTGCGGCGATCCCCGGCGTCAGCAGGTACTCGCACGCCTTGGTGCGGACGACGGGCGGACGGGCCTCGACGAAGTGCGGCGGCGATCCCTGGATCATGACCCGCCCGGTGCTGACCCGCCCGTCCGGCCCTGGCTCCGCCGGCTTGCCGTCGTCGGTGATGCCGCGGTCGCCCAACAGGTAGTCCTTGTCGTTGCCGAGCCCGAAGACGTTGCCGTCGTCCAGCCACTGGCGCTGGATGATCTCGAACTGCCGGTCGATGGCGGCGTTGAACGCGATGAAGACAAGGCCGCGGTCGACGCCGTCGTCCTGCTGTCCCGGCTCGAACTCCAAATAGGGCCCGTACGGCATCCCGCGCCGGATGATGCGGTGGCGCATCGACATCTGCCCGTCCCATCCGAGCGCGTCGCGCGGGTTGCACCGCCTGATGTGGGCCCCCTTCGGGCAGGTGAAGCCGTTGGCGTCCTGCGGCAGGTACCGGAAGTCGTTGCTTGGCTGCTCAACCGCCTCGTCGCCGAGCTTGAGCGGGTTGGGGTGCTCGGGCACGAGCTCGATGGCGTGGCCGTCTCGCCACCGGCCCACGACCTTGGCGCCCAGCAGCTCGTACAGGTGGTCAGGAGAAAGCGGGGGGTCGTGGGCGAGGGTGGCTCCGTACTTCTGGGCGTCTTCGTAGAGCTGCTCCCGGAAGCCGACGATGTCCTGGTAGAGCTTCCGGTAGACCATGTAGGTCCCGTTGCGCAGCAGGCCGGCGGCGGGCCCGGCCACCACATCGCCGTCCTCGTCCGGATACCCGTGGATGAACTCGCCCGCCTTGAGGTCCCGCCATCCGCCGTTCTTCAGCGGGACCCCTTGGCCCGGCTTCGACGGCCACGGCGTCCCCTCGATGCTGGGCTGGCCCAAGCCGTCGGCCCAACCGAAGTGCTCGCGGCGCGTCGGGTTCCAACACGCGTCCTGCTGCCACAACAGGCGCACCCCGTGGGCCTGCGCTCGCGCCAGCACCTCGTCGGCCTTGGCCGTCGACGACTGCTCGTCCCCCGCGCCGGCCAGCGCCTTGATCGTCACGAGGATGTGCGACCGCTCGGTGCCGATCCCCTCGTCCCAGTGCTCGGGCGCGCTCAGGCCCTTGTCGTCGAGCATCTCCACCGCCCGCTTCCTCATCGGCCCGGTGAACACCGGCGGCAGGGAGCGCAACACCTCCTCCCGGACGCCGACGGCCCGCAGGCCGTCGTAGGTGATGGCGACGTTCACTGCCGCCGCCGGCCCCCGTCCCTTCCACGGGGCGGCGTTCTGCACCTCGCCGGCCAGTTCGCCAAGCAGGGCCCGGCCACCGGCCGCGTCGGCCACTTCGAAGAACAGGTACGCGCCGGAGACGGCCCGGTAGCCGCGGAGGATGTCGCCCTGGATGTCGTTGAGCTCTAAGCCCCCCATGTCGCCGCCTCCGCGATGTAGTCCTGCTGCAACTGTGCAGGGTTGGTCACGCCCTGGTGCGTCCTGGCGAAGTCGACGAAACTGTCCCGCACCGCGATGGCCCGACGCACGTCTTGGACCGTGGCGTCCGGGTAGCCGACGTAGAACAGCACCGTGCTGAGCAGGCTTCGTTCGAGATAGGCGGCGACGCCGCCAGGATCGCCGCTGCCGGGATAGCCGACGCAGTGGCCCCACACCGCGTCGGCGACGTCGGGCACCAGCGCGGGGATCCGACGGAGGAACGTCTGCGGCAGCCGTTGGGCGCCTGCGTCGTCCGGCGCCGTGACGGCCGCGCTGAAGAGCAGGTAATGGGACTTGAGCTGGAGTGGCCGCTTCGGCGCCCGCGGCCACGAGAACTTCCACTGGTCGATCACCACCCAGCGGGCGAAGTGCACCTCGTCGAACTTCGTGAACGGACTCGTGGTGAGACCGTCGAGATAGGCCAGGAGGGACGCCTCGCGGCCCTTGACGATCGGGGTCATCGACGTCACCGCATAGGCGCGTCCGCTGCGATTGCCCTTGGCGTTCACAGCTTGTCCTGCTCCTCAGTGAGGAACTGCTTGTAGGCGGCGGCGAACTCGTCGGGGCTGAGCGACGCGGCCGCCTGCCGGAACTTCTCGTGCTCCGGCTCGAAGGCCAGGGCCGACACGATCATCGTCGTCGAGGCCGTGGGGTAGGCCGAGTAGTAGTGCGAGGTGATGAACTCGTTGGCGTGGATGTAGTCCATGAAGCGGGTCACCGGGATCGGCTTCGGGAAGCCGTAGGACGTGCCCCAGAACCACGTCATGCCGCTGGTGAGGATGTGCGAGAAGGCGTCGATGTAGGCGTCGAACGAGCCGTTGTAGTTGCTCTCGAACATGAACATCGGCCGCCGCAGGCGCTCGCGGGGCTGGCCGAAGTCCGGGATGCGGCGGATGATCCCCCACCGGGCGAAGTGGATGAACGACAGGCGGCCGATGTTGCCGGAGCCGTTCCGCCGCAACTGGATGCCGACGACCCAGAAGATGAGCCTGACCAACAGCGCGCTGCCCGGCGGCATGTACCACGGCTTGATCGGGGTGTAGATGGTCATGGCCCTGGTCCGGCCGCAGTGGTTCAGCGACTCGTCCAGCACTTCGGGCGGAATGAGAAACGACCCGGACGTCACGGGCACCTCCTGGCCACAGGCCAAACGAGTAGGAAGACACCATGCCGGCCGAAGCGCCGGCATGCGAGGGTTCTGGCCAAGACCCGCCGATCAGGGGGTGGGATTTCGTGCGACCGCGCCGGGTCGAACACCGCCACCGCCTGCGCACGCCACGCAGGCCACCGCGTCCGGCAGCGCGGCCAGGCGCTCGGCCGGGATCGGCGCGCCGCAGGACGCGCACATGCCGTAGGTGCCGTGCTCGAGGCGGGCCAGCGCGTCGTCCAGGGCCGCCAGCCGCTGGCGGGTTCGCTCGACGAGGGCGGCGGCGCGGGCCCGCTCAAAGCCGACGGTGGCGCCGTCCGGGTCGTGCTCGTCGTCGAGGGCCACGTCCTGGGCGGCGGCGATGATGCCGTCGAGTTCGTCGACCAGCTCGGCCAACTGGGCGGCCACCCGCACCCGCTCCGCCTGGAGTTGCTCGGCCTGCTCCATCAGCCCGTGTGGCGGACGAGGCCACCGCGCAAGGGCCGCTCGATGGCCGGATCGGGCGGGGGCAGCATCGCGAGCGCCTCGTCCAGCACTGCGGTGCGCTTGACGACGCCGCTGTCGAGCAGCCCGTCGACCGCGTCCATCCGGTCTTCGGTCCACTCCGATGCGGCCAGCCCGGCCGCGACCACGTCGGGGCTGCCGTCGTCCAGTTGGCTCTCGGCCACCGCGCCCCAGAACGACGCCTCGGCCAGCACGTCTGCCCCCGCGCTCTCGCCGCGGAGCCTGATCTTCTCGACCCCGACGACGGCGTCCATGTAGCGGCCCGCCAGCGTGAGGGCGGCGACGTGGTAGGTGCCGTCGCCCCAGCCGCTGCGGGCGGCCACGCGGCTGAAGTCCTCGGCGGCGGCGTCCCATTCGCCCAGGCAGGACAAGGCCACGCCGCGCAGCTCGCGGGCGCCGATGTCCTCGCCCCCCTCCAGCACGACGTCGAGGTCGGTCACCATCTTCAGCGCCCACATCGTCTCCACCGGCACCGGCGCCCACGGCGGGGCCAGCTCGGGGTGCAGCGGCTCCACGAAGTAGGCCCGGTTCAGCCGGAGCTGGAGGTTGCCCGGCGCGCAGTTGATCGCCATCTCGTAGGCGTCGAGGGCGTTGAGCACGTTCTCGGCCGTCGGCTCAAGCCGGGCCAGCAGGTCGTGGGCTCGGGCCAGCAGGCGCGACATGGCGACGACGTCGAAGCGGGCGTCGGATTCGATGACCTTGCCCGCGAAGCCGATCGCCTGCCTCGTGAGGCCGGCCGCGTCCTCGCCCTCGATCCCGCCTTGCGCGGCGTGCAGGTAGACCGCCGCCGCGGTGGCGAGGGCGGCGGGGTCGTCGGGCTGGCGGGCGACGGCCGCGTCGGCGCGCTGGCGGGCCAGCGGCCAGTCGCCCCCTGCGGTCGCGGCCACCGCCTCGAACAGCCCGACCATCGGCAGCCGGCTGCGCTCTTTCAAGCGGGCGGCGGCGTCGAGGGTGCGCTCGATCACCGCCCGCTCCCCCGCCGTCGGCTGGATGGCGAACCAGGAGCGGTCGTCCTCCACCAGCGGGTGGCGGTACGACATCACGTCGACGAGCAGGTCGTTCAGGGTGCGCACGATGCTGCGGCGCAGCGCCCTGGTCTCTTGCATGCCGAGGCCGCCCACGGCGATCTGGACGAGCGGGCCGACGGCGACGGCCGACACCTCGGCAACGGTCCAGTCCCGGCCGCCGCGGGTGGCGATGTAGGCGAACACGACGAAGGCCAGCACCGCCGACAGGGCGTTGGTCACCCGGATGGTGGCGACGGCGATCGGGTCGAGGGCGGCGGCCTGGAAGTGGGCGCTGATCAGCCGGAACGCCGACCAGCCTCCCTCGCCCTTCTCGAGCTCCTCCTGCAGGCGCTGGTCCTCGGCCCGGTGGTGGTCGCGATGCGCGCTGAGCCGGAGGTTGGAGAAGCTGACGGTGAACACGGTGGCGGTGATGATCACGCCGACCGCCGCCAGCAAGGCGTCAATGGACAGCCGCCCCAGTTCCACGCCCCCCACCCCCTTCCGCTCTGGAGGACATAGCGAACCATTTTGGTTCGCTATGTCCTCCAAAGCCGGCTCGGGTTGGCTACCCCAGGCGGAAGGCGGTGACGACGAGGGCGCCGTCGTTGTCGCCGTACCACGTGTCCTGGATGCGGGCGTCGACCGACGCCGCGCCGGTGGTGACCGTCGTCCACCGCTCGTGGCCCCCCATCGGGCACTCGGCCTCGGTGCCGACGTCGAGCCCGGTCGTGCCCGACGGCGCCCACGTGCGCTCGACGCCGTTGATCACGACGTCGGGGTTGTCGACACCGGCTTGGTCGGCGACCCACGCGCGGGGCTTGGCGAACGAGCACTCCGCGTCCGCCTCGTTGTAGTGGCGGTACCGGAACGTCCCCTCCGACAGGATCAGGTGCTCGCCGGTGCCCGACAACGGCACCGCCGCGTTGTACTCGTAGTCCCCGTAGACCGCGGTCGGCCTGCCCACCGCCATGACCGGCCGAGGCGCCGACGCACCCGCCTGCACCTGGGTGATCCGCCGGAACGCGACCGTGATCGGGCCGAGGCTGTTGTTGCCGGCGGTGTCGTCGATGTCGTCGATGTCGAGCGACACCACACCCGTCGTGGTCAGGTTCACGTAGGTGCGGTAGGTGTGCGTCGACGAGGCACAGCCGCTGCCGTCGGGCCCGACCGGCACCCACTCCGTCAGGGTGCCGTCAATGCGAAGGTCGCCGTTGCCGAGCTCGTGCGTGCGGTCCCGGTCGAACCGGTTCTTCAGCCACTCGCTGCTGCACTCGGCGTCGACTTCGAGGTTGCCCGACTTCCACACACCCGACGCAGTCAGCTCGTAGACGCCGGCCGTCAGCGTCCCGCTCGCCACGTCGGTGCCGTCGACCGGCACCTGCACCGGCTCCACGGGGGCGTCCTCGCCCAGCAGTGCGAACGGCGTCGTCGGCGCGTTCACCGCCGGCTCCGACAGCAACACGACGCCGAACAGCACGCCGAGGTTGTCGCCGTAGGCCCAGTCGAACACGCCGAAGCGCACCCGGTCGCTCTCGACCAGCATCCGCTTGGTCTTCAGCGGGTCGGGGCCGCCGGGGTGGATGTACGCGTGAGACACCACGTCGCAGTTCGGCGTGCCGGGCGTGGGTGCGGGCGGCACCATGTGCTGGTCCCTGCCGTCGACCCAGACGTCGAGGTAGTCCTGGCCGCGGTACGGGTTGTAGATCGGGTTGGGGTCGTCCTGCGTGGCGGTCGCGCTCCAACCGCCCTCGGTCTTCGCGCACTCGGGGTCGGCCTGGTTCTCCGGCTTGATCGACCACTGGTACAGGCCCCGCACGGCGACGACGGCACGCGACCACTTGGCCGCCGGCACGGAGACGGGGGTCTGGCTCCGGGGGTCGATCTGCACGATCCCGGCAACCGACTGGAGCGGGACGCCCAGCTCGCCGGCCGCGTCGTACACCCGCACTTCGAGGTTGCCGGCATTGCCGGTTGGGTCGTCGTCGTCGATGGCCAGCGCCAGCCGGCGGGTCGTGGCGACGTGGACGTACGTGTCGAACCGCTTGTCGGCCGGACTGCACCCGGCGATGGTCGGGGTGGTGGGGATCCACGTCGGGGCGGCCCCGTCGATCTTCAGGTCGAGCCGGTCGGCGACGCCGTCGTCGCCCCGCAGGAAGCCCACGCCGGCGTTGTCGGCGCACTCGGCGTCGACGAGCACGGCCCCGCCCGGCGTCGCGTTCTGCCAGGCGCCGATGCTCACGACGCGGTAGACGCCAGGGGTCAGCTCCTTGGACTGCACCGTCGCCAGCGTGGCCGCCGAGACCTTGAAGCAGTCGACCATGTTCGGCTCGGGCGTGCAGCTCGTGGCTCCGGGCAGGCCGCCTTGGGCCTTGACCGGCGTGCCGATGCCGCCCAGTCCGACCGCGGCGGCACCGAGTGCGAGCGCGAGCGTCAGCCAGCGGAAGCGATGCATGGTTCCCCCCTTGCCGCACCCCAGCAGCGCGGCCCTTGCAGGCGGTGGTTGTACACGCTTCGTGTGCGATCGGTCAAAAGTTGTCGGCGCCGGGCGACCCGGAGCAGGCTCCCGACATGAAGGCAGCCGTGTTGCGTGGGGGCCGCGTCGTGGTGCGCGACGACGTGCCCGAGCCGGTGCCCGAGTTGGGCCAGGTGCTGGTGCAGGTGCGGGCGTGCGGGATCTGCGGGTCCGACCTGCACTTCGCCAAGCACGGCCCGACGATGCTGGAACTGGGCGCACAGATGAAGGGCATGCCGGAGTTCGGCCGCATGGCGCCCGACCTCGACCGGGACGTGTTCATGGGCCACGAGTTCTCGGCCGAGGTGCTCGAAGCCGGACCCGGCACCGTGGCGCCGAAGCCGGGGACGATCGTCACGTCGATCCCGATCATGCTGACGATGGCCGGGGTGAGGGACCTCGTCTACAGCAACGACCTGCCCGCCGGCTACAGCGAGCGGATGCTGTTGTCGGCCCCGATGCTGCTCGAGGTCCCCAACGGCCTCGACCCGCGCCAGGCCGCGCTCACCGAGCCGATGGCGGTCGGGCTTCACGCGGTCAACAAGTCCGGCATCCAACGCGGGGCCGGCGCGCTGGTGCTGGGCTGCGGCCCGATCGGGCTGGCCGTGATCGCCGCGTTGCGCCGGCGCGGCATCGAGCCGATCGTGGCCTCGGACTACTCGGCGGCCCGGCGTCGGGTCGCCGCCGAGATGGGCGCGCACGAGACGGTCGACCCGGCCGCCGAGCCCGCCTTCGACGCGTGGGCGCGGGCCGGGCGCGGCGGCGTCGTCGTGTTCGAGGCGGTGGGCGTGCCCGGCCTGCTCGACGAGCTGTTGCGGGACGCGCCCTTGGGCGCCCGCATCGTGGTGGTCGGGGTCTGCATGGAGCGCGACCCGATCACGCCATTCTTCGCCATCAGCAAGGAGCTGAGCCTGCAGTTCGTCCTGGCCTACGACACGGTCGAGTTCGCAGAGGCGCTGCGGGCCATCGCCGAGGGCGAGATCGACGTGCGCCCGATGATCACCGGCGAGGTGGGGCTCGACGGCGTGGCCCAGGCGTTCGACGACTTGGCCAGGCCCGACGAGCACTGCAAGGTCCTCGTCGTCCCCTGACCGGGACGCGGGCGTGGTTCAATCGACGGGTGCGCCGCGCCCCTCGCCCGACCCTCGCCTCCGTCGCCATTGCCGCCATTGCCGCCCTGCTGTTGACCGGCGCCCCGCCCGCGTCGGCGGCGTCGGCCATCCATCCCGACAACCGGCCGACGCCGGTGCCAGGGCGCAGCAACGGGCAGCTCCACCCCACCGACCTGATCACCGTGCAGGCCCGCTGCGTCGCCTATCGGCCCGTGGCCACGAGCATCGCCCTGATGCTGGAGGCGGCCCGCCACGACGGCGTCGACCTCGACACCACCGAGTGCTACCGGCCCTATGACGGGCAGGTCGAAGAGCGCGCCGCGTGGGGCGTGTGCGCGGCCAAGCCGGGGACCTCGCAGCACGGCTGGGGCAAGGCCATCGACTTCCGGGACCGCCGGGGCGGCTTGACGTTCGCGTCGCCGGGGTTCAAGTGGCTCCAGGCCAATGCGGCCGCCTACGGCTGGAACCACCCGGGCTGGGCCAGGCCAGGCGGGAGCGGGTGCGACGAGCCGTGGCACTGGGAGTGGGTCGGCGACGGCGGCGTCATGGGCGGCGACCCGATCAAGGCCGACGTCACCGACGTGATGACCCATCCGGCGGGCGGCTGGTGGACGGTGACCGGACTCGGGCTGGTGCAGGCGGCCGGGGGCGCGCCGTCGTTCGGCGACGCGTCGACGCTGCCGCTCAACGGGCTGATCGTCGGCGGGACCGCGACGGCTGACGGCGGCGGGTACTGGCTGGTGGCGGGCGACGGCGGCGTCTTCGCCTACGGCAACGCGCCGTTCTTCGGGAGCATGGGCGGCCAGGCGCTGAACAAGCCGATCGTCGGCATGGCGACGACCCCGACCGGGGGCGGCTACTGGCTGGTCGCGTCGGATGGCGGGGTCTTCTCGTTCGGCGACGCCGCCTTCTTCGGCAGCATGGGCGGCACGCCGCTCAACCGGCCGGCGGTCGGCATGGCGTCGTCCTCCGCCGCACCGGGTGGCTACTGGCTGGTGGCCTCGGACGGCGGGATCTTCGCCTTCGGGTCGGCCGGGTTCCACGGCAGTATGGGCGGCACGCCGATCAACAAGCCGGTCGTCGGGATGGCGGCGGTGTCGGACGGAAGCGGGTACTGGATGGTCGCCCGCGACGGCGGCATCTTCGCCTTCGGGTCGGCCGGGTTCCGGGGCTCGCTGGGCGGCCAGTCGACGGCGCCGGTTGCCGGCATGGTCCCGGCCGGCAGCGGCTACCGCCTCGTCGCCATCGACGGCACCGTCACCACGTTCGCCTGACGGCGAGAGCGCGGCGAGGGCGCGGCGAGACCAGTTAGACGGGGGCCACCGTCTCGGCCGCGTCGCCGTCTGAGCGGGCCCACTCGCGCAATCTGGTGAGGCTGCGGGCGAGCAGACGGGAGACCTGCATCTGGCTGACGCCGACATGGGCGGCGATCTCGGACTGGCTCATCTCGCAGCCGAAGCGCAGCCACACGATCCGGCGCTCGCGCTCGGGCAGCCGGCGCAGGAGGCCGTTCAAGACGAGGCGGTCGTCGGACAGGCAGGCGTCGTCTGCGTCGGCCGGGAGGTCGTGGGCCCGGCCGTCCTCGCGGGCGGGCACGTCCATCGACGCCGGCTTGCGGGCGTGTTGCAGCTCGATCGCCTCGGCCACCTCGTCGACGGTCATGTCGGCGGCCTCGGCCAGCTCGATCATCGTCGGCGAGCGGTGCAGCCGGTTCGAGAGGTCGTCGAGGACGCGGGACACTTCGAGGTACCGCTCTTGGAGGTGGCGCGGCACCCGCATGCCCCAGGTGCTGTCGCGGTAGTAGCGCTTGATCTCGCCGCTGATGGTCGCCCAGGCATAGGTCGTGAAGGCCACTCCCCGGTCGGGGTCGAACCGCTCGACCGCTTTGAGCAGCCCGATCATCGCCGTCTGCTGCAGGTCTTCGGGCTCGACGCTGCGGTCCCCCAGGCGGGCGACCATGCCGTACGGCAGCCGTTCGTAGCGGCGGACCAGTTCGTCGCGCAGGCGCGTGTCGCCAGTCAGCCGGTACTCGTGATGAAGCCGATCGAGTGTCATGCCGCCCTCGTCCGCCTCGCCCGCTGCCGGTGTGCTTGCGAGCACATCCGTCATGAGCTCTCCCTTTCGCGCCCGATCAAAGGCGCTTTTGTGGGGCGGTCGAGCGAACAGGTGCCTGTGCGATCGCCGCCGGACGCAAAGGCTGACTGCTCAACCGCTCGGCAATGTACCCCAGGATTCGCCCCGAGAAAACGCCCCCTGGTGTCCAGAGGGGCCGGCGGGGTAAGAACGGGGCATGAGACTTCGCCTGGGATTGGCAGTCGGTTTCGGCGCCGGGTACTACCTCGGCTCGATGGCCGGCCGGGAGCGCTACGAGCAGATCAACCGCATGATCAAGAAGGTGAAGCGCAGCGAGGCCTACGACGTGGCCACCGACAAGGCCAAGGCAGTCGTGGACCTGGGCGTGGAGCGGGCCCGGGATCTGGTCGAGTCGAAGATCGGCGGCGAGAACGGCGGCACGCCCACCCCCGCCAACGGCGACGGCACCACCGACCCCTACCTCCGCCCCAGCCTCTAACCGGGCCGCCCGCCCCGCTCGCCCGCCCGCCCCGAACTTTGAACGCTGACCGGCGCATAGCGCGGGTCAGCGTTCAAAGTTCAGAGGGCGCGGGCGCCACAGCGCCTTTCCCCGCTCGGTCTTCACGAAGCCGGCGGCGGCGTGGGCCCGCTTCGACGGCTCATTCACCTCGTCGATGAGTGCGACCGCCCGCACCGCGGCACCGCGCTCGTAGACCCGGTCCAACAACGCCCGCAACAACACCGCACCAACGCCGCGACGCCGGCACGACGGGGCCACACCGATGTCGATCACCCACGCCTCGGACCCGCCGTCGCCGTCTTGGACCGCACACAGCACGTAGCCGACCGGACGGTCGTCGTCCATGGCGACGAGCCAGAAGTCGTCCTCTTCCGAGTCCGACAGTTCGGAGCGGAGGTCGTCGACGATCTCGGCGGCAGGCCGGGGGTCGGCGGCGTCGAGGCGGTCG
>Ga0190267_10000034_pt1 | contig 25724 bp, 25 predicted proteins | sample Popmic239T_FD_140332 | JGI IMG/M metagenome (GOLD analysis project Ga0190267, IMG submission 140332) | Populus adjacent soil microbial communities from riparian zone of Oak Creek, Arizona, USA - 239 T | ecosystem: Environmental > Terrestrial > Soil > Riparian zone | place: USA: Arizona... | reverse complement strand
GTCGCCAACCACCTCAACGACATCTCCAAAGACCATCCCGACATCGCCTTGGGCCTGGCCGAGCGGTGGCTGGGCCGCGGCGACGCCGACGCCGGCCCCGAGTGGGTCGTCCGCCACGGCTTGCGCACGCTGGTCAAGCGGGGCGATCCCGACGCGCTGCGGCTGATCGGGATCGACAGCGCGGCGCCCGTCGAGCTCGTCGACCTGACCCTCGACCGCAACCGGATCGCCATCGGGGAGTCGGTCACCTTCACCTTCACGATCGCCAGCCGCACCGGGGCCGACGCGGTGATCGACTACCGCGTCCACTACGTGGGCGCGCGCGGGGTCAAGGCGCCGAAGGTTTTTAAGCTCACCCGCCGCCGACTCGACGCCGACAAGGCGGTGACGATCAGCAGGCGTCATGCGTTCGAGCACGTCTCGATCCGGCGCATTCAGCCGGGGCCGCACCAGATCGACGTGCAGGTCAACGGCCGAGTGCTCGCCAGCGCGACCGTCGAGGTCAGCGCGACGTGATGCGCTCGCCCACGTCGGCGGGGGAGACGGCGGCCGCAGGCGGCGCAGGCTGGAACACCCGGTGGCATCCGCGCCCGGCGGCCTTGGCCTCGTACATGGCGGCGTCGGCCTGCAACAGCAGCTCGTCCATGGTTGAGCCAGGCTCACTCAAGGCGATGCCCGCGCTGGCGCCGACGTCGACGGGGATGCCCCGCACGATGAACGGCGTGTTGAACGACGCCAACAGCCGCTCGGCGACATAACTCGCCTCGGCCTCGCCGGTCACGTCCTCGACCAGCACCGCGAACTCGTCGCCGCCGATGCGGGCGGCGGTGTCGGACGGCCGCACCAGGCCTCGGATGCGCTCGGCCACCAGCACGAGGAGCTGGTCGCCGCCCGCGTGGCCGAGCGAGTCGTTGACGCCTTTGAACCCGTCCAAGTCGATGTAGAGGACGGCGACGCCGGTCGGCTTGCGCAGCGAGCGGGTCAGGGCGTGGGCGACGCGGTCGTGGAACAGCCGCCGGTTGGGCAGGCGGGTGAGCGCGTCCTGCATGGCCTGCTCCTCGTTGAGCTTCCACGCCACCACGCTGGCCACGCTGGCCGCCAGCACGAACACGCCGTGCACGATGGCCCAACGGAAAGGGTGGGCCACGGCGGCGGGGTGGTTGTACACCCGGCTCGGCGCCAGCGTGCCGAGGATGCCATGGTGCGCGACGACGAAGCCGATGGCCAGAAGGAACGGCAGCCAGTCCTGGTACAGCGTGAGGATGCCGACCATCACGAAGAAGTGGAAGTGCATCTCGATGGTGCCGCCGGCCAAGTGCACGATGACCGCCGAGGCCACGACCAGACCGAGGGCGGTGACCCCTGAGGCGACATGGCGGCGGCCGGTGGCGGCCCAGCCCACCATCGCGAACACACCGACGATGCCGGCCTCGATCAGGCTGTGGAGCGGCCCTTCACCGAACGCGAGCCCGAGGACGAAGATGCCGACGACGTGCGCACGCAAGAGGTACGAGAGCGTGCGGTGACGCACCCGCCACACTTCTTCCGGCAATGAGTGGCCTTTCGGGAGGTACTCCAGCCCCGTCTGCCACCACCGCCTGGCTGCCGCCTTCATAGTCGCCTTCCCTGGCGCGGTACATCCACGTCTGCACCTGTTCCATCGGCCACACCTTGAGCGAATTTGAACCTTTTTTCGGGAAATTCACAGGATCTGTCTGCGGACGTCCTGGCGGTGGTGGTGTCGAGGACGGGGCGGTCCCACGCGGCGGGTGCTGCACCGGCTCGACGCGCTGACGCCAGCTCCGTCTGGGTGCATTTCGCAACCGCCGCGGTTGCTGCCGGCACCCAGACGACGGGCGGGCGGTGGTGGCTAGGCCGGGTCGCTGGAGCGGTCGAGAGGCAGGCCGTGTTCGAGCCAGTCCTCCTTGCCGCCGTAGTAGACCCGCACCCGCTCGTAGCCGAGGGCGCTCAGTCGGTCGGCCGCGATCTCGGAGTTCGAGCACATCCCGCTGCAGTACACGACGATGTTGGCGCCGCGGTCGGGCAGCAGCGTCGGGGCCAGGGCGTCCACCTGGTCGGCCGGGATATTGATGGCGCCAGGCAGGTGGGCGTCGGCGTAATAGTCGGCACCGAGCGCCTCGACGAGCACGATCGCCTCGCCTGCCGACAGCGCCCGGTAGAGCTCGTCCCTCGTTACCTCAGTCGTCACGCGCACTCCTGCATCGCTTTGGCCTCCAGCGTGCACCCGGCCCCTTGCAAAACGCTGTGCAAGCCTGCCACGGCCCGGCACACCTCCGATTGCTCACGACCGCTTTGTACCCTCGCAGCGTGCGTATCGGGATCCTGGGGCCGTTGGAGGTGGCGGCGGGAGGCGCCGTGGTCGAGGTCCGCCGCGGCCTGCCCCGCACGCTGCTGACGGTGTTGGCCCTGCGGGCGGGCGAGACGGTGACGAGCGACTCGCTGGTCGAGCTGCTGTGGGGCGACGAGCAGCCGCGGAACCCGGCCAACGCGCTGCAGATCCAGGTCTCGTATCTGCGCAAGACCCTCGGCGCGGCCGAGCCCGGCGAGTCCCGGATCGTCACCCGGCCCGGCGGCTACCTGCTCGACATCGACCCCGACGACATCGACGCCCGCCGCTTCGAGCACCTCGTCCGAGAGGCGACGGCGACGGCGGCCGCCGGGACCGCGACGGCGTTGGAGGAGGCCGCGGCCAAGCTCGACGACGCGCTGGCGCTGTGGCGGGGCGACGCCTTGGTCGACGTGGCGGGCGAGCCGTTCGCCATCGGTGAAGTGAGCCGGCTCACCGAGGTGCGCTGGGAGGCGGTGGAGGCGCGCAACGACATCCTCCTCGCGCTGGGCCGGCACCGCGAGCTGGTCGGGCCGCTGTCGCAATTGGTCAACGAGAACCCGCTGCGCGAGCGCTTTCACGAACAGCTCATGCTGGCGCTGTACCGGTCGGGCAGGCAGGCCGACGCGCTGCGCGCTTACGAAGACGCCCGCCACGTCTTGGTCGAAGAGCTCGGCCTCGACCCTGGCCCGGAGCTGCAACAGCTCGAACACGACATCCTCGACCAGAGCCCGCACTTGGCGTGGACGCCGCCGCCCGCGGGGGAGCGGGTCGCGCCGGCGCCGGCGCCGGCGCCGGTGCGCACGCGCGTCGCCGGGCTGCCCAACCCGGTGACGTCGCTGATCGGCAGGCAGGTCGAGATGACCCGGGTGCGCGGCCTGCTCGACCGCAGTCGCATGGTGACCCTCACCGGCCCGGCTGGAGCAGGCAAGACCCGCTTGGCGATCGAGGTCGCCCGCCAGTTCTTCGACCCGGCTGCCGTCGTCTACGTCGACTTCGTGGGCGTGACCGAGCCCGACGCGGTGGCCCCTGCCGTGGCGGCGGCAGTGGGCGTGCCGGTGGCGCCGGACGACGACCCGGTCGACGCCGTGGTCCAGCGGCTCGCCCAAGGCGACACCGACCCGACGCTCCTGCTGTTCGACACCTGCGAGCACGTGCTCGGCGCCGCCGCCGAGGTCGCCAGCCGGGTGTTGCGGGACGCGCCCCAGGCCCGGGTCCTGGCCACCAGCCGCCGGGCCCTGGCGGTGAGCGGCGAGGTCGCCTGGCCGGTGCCGCCCCTTGCCCTGGCCCCGCCCAGCGCCGTGGGGGCGCAGGCCGCCGCCTCCTATCCGGCCGTCGAGCTGTTCGCCCGGCGGGCCGCCGACGTGCGGCCGGACTTTGAGCTGACCGACGCCAACGCGGCCGACGTGGCCGCCATCTGCCTGGCCCTCGACGGGCTGCCGCTCGCCATCGAGCTGGCCGCCGCCCGCGCCGACGTGCTCACCCCGGCCGCCATCCGGGCCCGCCTGGAGGACCGCTTCGCCTTGCTCGTCGACGGCAGCAGGGACGTGGCGCCGCGCCAGCAGACCCTGCGGGCCGCCATCGACTGGAGCTTCCACCTGCTCGACGACGAGCAGCAGCGGCTGTTCGCCCGCCTCAGCGTCTTCGCCGGCACCTTCGCCCTCGACGCGGTGCTCGCCATCGCGGGCGACGACTTCGACGACCCGCTTGCCGTCCTGTCGGGCTTGGTGCGCAACAGCGTGGTGATGGTCGCGGGCGACGACCGCTACCGGCTGCTCGACTCGCTGCGGGCCTATGCCGTCGACCAGCTTGGCGACGACGCCGAGGACGCTCGCCGCCGCCACGCCGAGCACTACGTCGAGGTGGCCGAGGCCGCCGCGCCCCGCATCCGCGCCGCGGAGCAGGTCGAGTGGCTCGAACGGCTGCGACGCGATCTGCCCAACTTCCGGGCCGCACTGGCCTGGTCGATCGAGGCAGGAGACGACGAGGCGGCCGTGCGCATGGCCGCCGCGCTGGGGTGGTTCTGGATCCTCGACGGCCTGCTCGATGAAGCGGCCGAGGTGTTCGACCGGGCCGCCGCGATGACCTCGGTGCGGCCGGACCTGCGGGTGCGGGTGCTGCCGTGGCTCGGGCTGCTGACGGCGTCGCTGGGCGACCTCCATCGGGCCAAGGAGGCGGGGGAGCAGGCCGTGGCGCTGGCCCGGTCGATCGAGGACCCTGCCGCGCTCGGGCTGGCGCTCAACACCGTGGCGGTGGCGCAGTGGGCCTTCGGCGACTTGAAGGAGGCCGCCCGCACCCACGACGAGGCCATCGCCGCGTTCGAGGCCGCCGGCGACCCGTGGGGGCTGGGGGTGTGCTGGGCCCTGCGGACCCGCACTTCGGTCGACGCCGCCGACGCCGATGCGATGGAGCGGGCGCGGCACGCTGTCGCCATGGCCAGGGCGTCAGGGGACCGGCACGTCGTGGGCCTCGCCGTCGAGCAGTTGGCGCGCATCCACTTGGCCGAAGGCGATGCGGCCGCCGCGGCCCGGCATGCGTCGGAGTGCCTCGAGCTCCACGAGTCGATCGGGTACTCGGAGGGCACCGTCGCCGCGCTGCACCTGCTCGGGCGGGCCAAGGCCGCGTTGGGCGACACCGCGGGGGCGCGGGCTGCCCACCGGCGGGCGTTGTCGCTGGCCACGTCGATCAACCACCCGGCCGCCACGTGCGAGGCGCTCGAGGACCTGGCCCGGGTGGCGGTGGCCGAAGGCGACCATCGGGGTGCGCTGCGGCTGCTGGCGGCGGCGGCGGGCGAGCGCACGGCGCGGGGGATCGCGCCGCGGGCGGCCTCGTTCGAGAGCCTGGCCATGGTGCGGGCCGCCGCGGTGGCCGGGCTGGGCGCCGACGCCGGGCACGTCGAGGCCGAAGCCGCGGGCTGGCCACTGGACGACGTCGTGCGCGACCTGCTGGCGTAGCGACTCCTCCTGTTCGGTTCTTTGAACGCTCAGCCCGCCTACGGCGGGCCAGGCGTTCAAAGTTCGCCTCGGGCTCCCGTGCAAGGGCTGTGACAGGTCGTCCCGGCAAGCTCTCTATATACCCCCTAGGGGTACTACGAGAGCACAGGGAGACCGCATGAACGCCACCAGCAAGCTTGCCCTTTACGGCCTGGCCATGCTCGCCGTGTTCGGAGGCAGCTACGGGGTCGGCAACGCCGCCGAGCCGTTGGGCCTCTCGACGGCCGAGCCGGTCGAGCACGAAGGCGCCATGGCCGACGAGGGGGCCGGGCTGCCAGGGCCGGCGTCGTCCGCCGAGGGGTTCACCCTCGAGACGTCGACCGACACCATCGCCGCCGGCACGCCGGCGCCCTACTCATTCACGATTACCGGCGAGGACGGCGTCGTCACCGACTTCGAGCTCGAGCACACCAAGCCGATGCACCTGATCGTCGTGCGGCGCGACTTCGTCGGGTTCATCCACGACCACCCGACCATGGCCGCCGACGGCACGTGGTCCACGACGCTGACCATCGACCAGCCCGGCGCCTACCGGGTGTTCGCCGACTTCGTCGTCGACGGCGACAAGCAGACCCTCGGCGCCGACCTGTTCGCGGCGGGCGACTTCCAGCCGGTGCCGCTGCCTGCGCCGTCGGCCACGTCCGATGCGGGGGGCGGGTACGAGGTCTCGCTGAGCGGCGACGTGATCGCAGGCGAGGAGTCCGAACTGCTGTTCACGGTCCGGCGCCACGGCGAGATCGTCACCGACATCCCCGACTACCTCGGGGCAAAGGGGCACCTCGTCGCCCTGCGCGACGGCGACCTCGCCTACCTCCACGTGCATGCCGACGAGGACCGCCTCGTGTTCGAGGCCGACTTCCCGACCGCCGGCGAGTACCGCCTGTTCCTGCAGTTCGACCACGGCGGCGAGATCCGCACCGTGGCCTTCACCGTCAACGCCCAGGAGTCGAACCAATGAGCACCGCAGCCAACACCGACGCAGAGACCCTCCAGACCAAGACCGTCGAACTGTCGCTGGGCGGGATGACGTGCGCCTCGTGCGCGGCCCGCATCGAAAAGCGGCTGAACAAGCTCGACGGCGTCGAGGCCAGCGTGAACTACGCGTTGGAGCGGGCCGCCGTCACGTTCGACCCGTCGGTGAGCACCGACGAGCTGGTCGGCGCGGTCGAGGCCATCGGGTACTCGGCCAAGGTCGTGGGCGACGAGCCTGCGTCCGGGTCGGCCGGGTCTGGCTCGGGCTCGGACGGGTCGGGCTCGGGCGGTGGCGGCGAGGACGACCTCGCCCTTCGCACGCTGCGCGGCCGGCTGATCGGCTCGACCGTGCTGACCGTGCCGGTGTTCTTCCTCGCCATGGTGTCGAGCCTGCAGTTCGACAGTTGGCAGTGGCTGTCTCTGGCGATGGCGGCCCCAGTCGTGCTGTGGGGCGGCTGGCCGTTCCACCGGGCCGCGTGGCTGAACTTGAAGCACGCCGCGGCCACTATGGACACGCTGATCTCGCTCGGCACGCTGGCCGCCTTCGGCTGGTCGCTGTACGCGCTGTTCATCGGCGAGGCGGGCGACCCGGCCATGCGGATGAAGTTCGACTTCACGCCGTCGGCCGGGTCGGGGGCCAACGAGATCTACCTCGAAGTGGCGACCGTCGTCATCACCTTCATCCTGGCCGGGCGCTACTTCGAGGCCAGGGCCAAGCGCCGGGCCGGGGCCGCGCTGCGGGCGTTGCTGGAGCTGGGCGCCAAGGACGTAGCCGTGCTGCGGGACGGTGCCGAGGTTCGGGTGCCGATCGAGCAGCTTGCCGTGGGCGACCGCTTCGTGGTGCGGCCGGGCGAGAAGGTGGCGACCGACGGCGTGGTCGAGGACGGCACGTCGGCCATCGACGCCTCGCTGCTGACCGGCGAGTCGGTGCCGGTCGAGGTCGGCCCCGGCGACGCGGTGACCGGCGCGACGGTGAACGCGGGCGGGCGGCTGATCGTGCGGGCGACGCGGGTCGGCTCGGACACCGCGCTGGCCCAGATCGCCAAGCTGGTGACCGAGGCCCAGAACGGCAAGGCGGCTGTGCAGCGGGTTGCCGACCGCATCTCGGCGGTGTTCGTGCCGGTGGTGGTGGCCCTGGCTATCGGGACCCTCGGGTTCTGGCTGGCCAACGGAGCGGCCGCGTCGAGCGCCTTTACCGCCGCGGTGGCGGTGCTGATCATCGCCTGCCCGTGCGCCTTGGGCCTGGCCACGCCGACCGCGCTGTTGGTCGGGACCGGCCGGGGCGCCCAGCTCGGCATCCTCATCAAGGGCCCGGAGGTCTTGGAGTCCACCCGCAAGGTCGACACGATCGTGCTCGACAAGACCGGCACGGTGACCACGGGGCAGATGTCGCTGGTCGACGTGGTGGTCGGCGAGGGGACCGACCGGGCCGAGGTGCTGCGGTTGGCCGGCGCGGTGGAGGCGGCGTCGGAGCACCCGATCGCCCAGGCCATCGCGGCGGGGGCGGCGGCCGAGGTCGGCTCGCTGCCCGAGGTGGAGTCGTTCGAGAGCGTGCAGGGCCTCGGCGTGCAGGGCGTGGTCGACGGCCATGCCGTGGTGGCGGGCCGGGTGCGCTTCCTGGCCGACTGGGGGCTGCATTTGTCCGGTCCGCTGGCGGCCGCGTTGGCCGATGCCGAGGGGCAGGGGCAGACGCCGATCGTGGTCGGATGGGACGGCGCCGTGCAGGCGGTCGTGGTGGTGGCCGACACCGTGAAGCCGACCTCGGCCGAAGCGGTGGCGTCGTTCAAGCGGCTCGGGTTGCGGCCGGTGCTGCTGACCGGCGACAACGAGCGGGCTGCCCGGGCGGTGGCCGCTTCGGTCGGGATCGACGACGTGATCGCCGAGGTCATGCCCGAGGACAAGGTCGACGTCGTCAGCCGGCTCCAGGCCGACGGCGCCGTGGTGGCCATGGTCGGCGATGGCGTCAACGATGCCGCCGCGCTGGCCAAGGCCGACCTCGGGCTGGCCATGGGCACCGGCACCGACGTCGCCATCGAGGCGTCGGACCTGACGCTGGTCCGTGGCGACCTGCGGGCGGCGGCCGATGCCATTCGGCTCTCCCGGCGGACGCTGGCGACCATCAAGGGCAACCTGTTCTGGGCCTTCGCCTACAACGTGGCTGCCATCCCACTGGCGATGACCGGGTTCCTCAACCCGCTGATCGCCGGCGGGGCGATGGCGCTGTCGAGCGTGTTCGTCCTGTCCAACAGCCTGCGCCTCAAGCGCTTCGGCTGACCGACGCGGGTCCCGCCCCCGCCCCTCTTCCGCTTTTGGGCACGTTTTCGCACCGTAGAGGTGCAAAAACGTGCCCAAAACGGTGAGGGGGCGGGGTGGGGTCAGTCGAAGGGTTTCATGAAGGACCAGAAGCCGCCTTCGTGGTCCCGGGCGCTGTATTCGCGATAGCCGTAGGGCTGGTCGACGGGCTCGTACTCGATGGCGGCGCCCTCGGCCTTGGCGTGGCGGAAGTGGGCGTCGACGTCATCGACCATGACCGCCATGCCCGCCGTCGTGGCCCCGACGGTGCGGGGCGACTTCAGGCCGACCTCGGGCAGCTCGGGGTGCAGCCACAGCACGCCGTCGCCCGCCTGCAACTCGCCGTGCACGACCCTGCCGCCGCCGTCACGGGTCAGCTCGCCAGGCCCGAGTCCGAAGACCCTCGTGAGGAACTCGTAGGCCGCTTCGAGGTCGGCGTAGACCAGCATCGAGATCCTGCGCTGCACGGTGCCGTCGAGCATCGTCATCTCCTCCATCACTTCGAGCAGCTCGTCGGCTGCGGTCTGGTCGAGTCCGTCGGCGGCCGCGAGCAGGCGGGTGAGCCGGGCCCGCAACTGCGCCTCGGCTTCGAGGCGGCGGTCGAGGTGGGCGAGGTGGTCGGTCATCGCCGCCTGCAGCGACCACGACGGGTCGTCCAGCACCCGGCCGATCTCGCCCAGCGGCATGCCGACCCGGCGCAGGAAGCAGATGCGGTACAGGCGCTCGACGTCGCCGTCGGCGTACACCCGGTGCCCGGACGCGGTGCGGGTCGAAGGCACGAGCAGGCCGATCTCCTCGTAGTAGTGGAGCGTCCGCGGCGTCAACCCCGTCGCCGCCACCAGATCGCCGATCTTGCGGCCCGCCTCGGTCCCCATGCGGCGACCATACGACCTCACGTCACGTGAGGTTCAAGCCCTTTCCTCACGGGGACGCCAACGCCTCGCCAATGGCCACGACCGGCTGCCCCCTGCCGTCGAGGTGGAAGTCGAACTGCACTCGTGCCACGCCGCCCCCGCCCCCGCCCCCCGGGTTTTGGGCACGCTTTCGGCCATATATGGCCGAAAGCGTGCCCAAAACGGGAAAGGGGCGGGCGGGGAAGGCGGGGGGCGAAGGTGGGGTTAGGTGGCGAGGCGGATGAGGCCGGAGTAGGGGCCGATGCCGAAGAAAGGCGGGATGATGTCGAGCCGGAACTGCAGCTCGCCCGACGCCCCCGCCCACTTGCCGGTGCTCTCCTCGCCGTTGACGGTCAGGTCCGCACTCAGCACCGCGACCTCCGAGCCCCACTCCAAGAAGTCGAGCCGCAACTGGCCGTCGTCGGTGTCGATCAGCACGAACCCGCCCATCCGGTAGTTGGGGGCCTCGACCTCCACGGCGGCGGTGGCCCCGGCGAAGATGCCGGTGCTGCGGTCGGGGTCGGCGGTGATCCGGGTGGCGACGTAGTGCACCTTCTTGAACGGGTTGAAGCCGGGGTGTTCCTCCTCGAACGTCGGCATGCCGCCTTCGGCCTGGATCTCGGCGAAACGCTTGGCGATGTACGCGTCCCGGTCGGCGAACGGGTCGTTGCCGTCGGCGAACGGGTGCACCTTGGGCCGCAGCGGCAGCGGCGTCACGATCGTCTGGCGCACCAGCAGCGACAGCACCCCGTTGGGCAGCTCGACGTCGACCTGCTTGTCGTACGGGTCGGTGCTGGCGAACCGGTAGCCCTGGTACATCCCTTCGATCCCGCCCTCGAACACGCCGCTCGACCCCTCGCGGCACGCGATGGTGCGGATCATGCCCTCGACCTTCAGCTCCTTCAGCTCCTTCAGCTCCTTCAGCTCCTCGCTCACGCCCCTGCCCCCTTCGTCTCGCTGATCGGATACTTCTCCAGCCACCCGGCGATGGCGGCGGCGATGCCGGGCGGGTCCATCAAGGGCAATGCGTGCTCGGCGTTCTCCAGCGTGAGCGACTCGGTCTGCGGCACCCACTCGGTGAGGATGTCGTGCACCTTCTGGGCCCGCTCGGGACTGTGGGCGCCGAGGATCGACAGCACCGGCTGGTCGATGCGCTTGGCGTCGTCGGGCGTGAACGACCACCGGAAGGCGGCCGGCATCTCGACGAACAAGAACGTGTCGGCGTCGGCCACCGCCTGGTCGAACTCGCCGGTCTGGGTCAGGTAGTCGAGGACGCCCCGGAACGCGCCGCCCGCCCGTGTCTCCAAAAACGCATTCAAAGCGCCGCGCCGGTCGCCGCTTTTGAAGATGGCGTCGACCTTCTGCATGCCCTCGATGAACTGCTGCTGCGACGCCGCCGCCTCCGGCCTGCCTGCCGACTCGACCTTGGCGATGGCGCTCATCAGCGCGGGCTCCATCAGCGCGAGCGACTGCACCCGCTCCGGCGCGTCGAGGGCGACCTGGATGGCGATGGCGCCGCCCAGCGAGTGCCCGACCAGATGGGCCCGCTCCACCCCGAGCGCGTCCATCAGCGCGATGCAGTCGGCCGACTGGTCCGCGATGGTGGCCTTGCCCTCGGGCCGCTTGAGCCCGCCGAAGCCGCGCCGGTGGTAGTTCACGACCCGGTAGCGGTCGGTCAGCGCGGCCTCGCGCACGAGCGGCTCGTTCTCCCGGCACAACAGCCCGCCATGCAGCAGCACAACGGGTTCCCCGGAGCCCGCCTCCTCGTACTCGAGTTCCACACCGTTGAGATCGATCCGGTTCACAGTCCTACCTCTCTTGCCCTTACAGGTCGTGGCTCATCATCAACGCGTAGGTCTGGCGCAGCACCAGGCGCTCGTGGGCCACCGACACGAACGCGTCGCGCAGCCGGCACACCAGCGGGTTGCTTACTTGCTCGATCTTGCCGATGCGCCGGGCCGTGACCGTCATCGCCGCCGTGCGCTTCATCCGCGACCCCTCGTACGCCCGCAGGCCGACGACGGCATCGTCGTGGGCGGCCAGCGTCCGGCCCAGCACGACGGCGTCCTCCAGCGCCTGGCACGCCCCCTGCCCCAGGTTGAACGTGCTCGGGTGGGCGGCGTCGCCCAACAGCGTGATCCGCCCCTCGCCCCATGTGCTGACGGGATTGCGGTCGTAGATGTCGATGGCCGTGATCGTGTCCTCGGCGGTCGACTCGATCAGCGACGGGATCGGCGCGTGCCACTGGCCGAACTGGGCCAGCAGGGTCTCGCGGCGTGTGCCCTTGGTCTGCTTCTTGCCGCCGGCGCGGGCGCCGATCACGCCGTCCCAGTACACGGTGTCGCCCCTGTCGATGCGGAACGAGAAGAACCGGATGCCAGGACCGCTGGTGTTGGTGAACACGCCGTCCGGCACCGAGCGATCAGCAAACGACGTGACGCCCTGCCATGCGGTGTAGCCGGCGTAGACGGGTTCTGCCGGTCCAAGCACCTGCGAGCGGACCACCGACCGCAGGCCGTCCGCCCCGACGACGACGTCCCCGCGCTCCTCGCTCCCGTCGGCCAGCACGACGGTGGCGCCGTCGCCGTCCTGTCGCACCGCGACAGCGGCCGCGCCTTCGCGCACGACGTCGCCGGCCGCCTCCCGCAGGATCCGGTGCAGCGCGGGCCTGCCGATGGCCACGGTCGGCACGCCGAGTTCACGGCCTCGTTCACCGACCGGCCACGTGGCCAACAGCCGGCCGGCCGATGTCCGGAACTCGTACCGCTCGACGACCGGCGCCACCGCTTCGACAGCATCGCCGAGGCCGAGTCGGCGCAGGGCGAGCACTGCGTTGTGCCAGAGGATGTGGCCGCCGCCGACCTGCACGGCGTCGAGGGTGAGGGCCTTTTCCAGCACGACCACGTCGATGCTGGCGGACTGGAGCGCGACGGCCGCGGCCAAGCCGCCGGTGCCACCGCCCACGACGACTGCGCGCCGTGCCCGTCTCCCCATGCTCCCCCGATCAACGGTCTGACCCCGGCGGCGCATCCTACGTTGTGCCGGTGCGCCGCCGGCCCCTCGCCCTCCCCGTGCTCACCATGGCGGCGGCCCGGCTGGCGACCCTCGCCGTGATGTATCTGGCGGGCCGGGTGAAGGGCGTTTCCTTCAACTCGGTGGCCGCCGCGTGGGACGGCACCCACTACATCTACAACGCGGCCAACGGCTTCCCCGAAGGCGTGTTCATCAACGGCGAGTACAAGGGCGCGGCGCTGGCGTTCTATCCGCTCTACTCGCTGCTGCTCCGACTGGCCCGGCCCCTCGGCGTCTCCTACACGGCGACCGGCCTGGTCCTCTCGTTCGCGGCCAGCCTGCTCGTCGCCGCCCTCGTGTGGCTGCTCGTCCGCGACTGGCTGGGCGACCGGGCCGCCAACGCCGCCGCCATCCTCTTCGCCGCCTTCCCCGGCACGACCGTGCTGTCGCTCATCTACGCCGAAGGGGTGATGCTGGCCGCCGCGGCCGCATGCCTCCTCGCGCTGCGACACCGCCGCTGGCTGCTCGCCGGCATCGCTGCGGCGGTCGCCACGTCAGCCCGGCCCAATGCCATCGTGTTGGTCCTCTGTTGCGCGTACGCCGCCTTTGACGCGATCCGACAGCGACGGGACCTCGCGTCGCTGGTCGCGCCGGCCCTCGCCCCGCTCGGCGCGCTCGCCTACCACCTCTACCTCTGGCGGCACACCGGCGACGTCACTGAGTGGTTCGACGTCCAGCGCGACGGGTGGAACGAGCGCTTCAGCCCACTGTCGATCGTCGACTTCGCCCGCCACCTCGGCGACAAGCCGCACGAGCTCCAAGAGCTCACCGTGCTGCTCGGCACCGCCTTCGCCGTTGCCGCGCTCGTCCTGTTGGTCAAGGCCAAGCCGCCGCCCACGCTGCTGCTCTGGACGATCGGCATCCTCTTCCTCGTCTTCACGTCGAACAACCTGGGCGTCCGGCCCCGCTTCGCCATGACCGCCTTCCCGCTGTTCGGCGCCCTCGGCCTCGCCCTGCGCGACAAGCCGCTCGCGCTGACCGGCGTCACCGCCTCCTTCGCCGTGCTCAGCGCCGCCTACGTCAGCGCCGCAGTCGCGACCGTGACGCTGATCCCGTAGCCCTCGCCGGCCTCGCCGGCCTCGGGTCGAACCACAGCTCGATCTGGCCGCCGCCGGTGTAGTCGACGAGGATCTCGTCGCCCGGCTGGATGACCGCTTTCGCCTTCACGACCAACTCCTCGCCGTCGTCGCTGGCCGAGTACTCGGCGTTGGGCACGGGGTCGTGGTTGTAGAGGCTGCCATAGCCCAGCGCCACCGCGGCATGGCCCTCGCCCCAGTCGTAGACGTGCCCGTACAGCGAGCCACTGGCCAAAGAGTCGGCGTCCTCCGGGTCGATCACCAACACCGGGCAGCGCTCGATCACGTCGCCCGGCTTGAACGGCGCGGTGGCGAATACGCCCAGTCCGTGGAGTCGCGACCGGCGCACCTCGATGCCGTCGCCGCGCGAGATCGGAGTCAGTCGTTTGGACGGCACGCCCCGAGCTTTACCCGCCACCGCCGCAACCACCCCACCGAAAGTACAGTCGCGGGGTGACCGTTTCACCCCCCGCCCTCTCCCTCGACGAGCTCGAACTGCACCGCCGTGAGCTCACCGGCTACTGCTACCGGATGCTCGGCTCGACCTTCGAGGCCGACGACGCCGTGCAGGAGACGATCGTCCGGGCATGGAAGTCGGCCGACCGCTTCGAGGGCAGGGCCAGCGTGCGGTCGTGGGTGTATCGCATCGCCACCAACGTCTGCCTGGACATGCTGCGCGGCCGCGAGCGCCGGGCCCGGCCGATGGAACTCGGGCCGTCGCGGCCGCCGGAGGAGAAGTACCTCGCCGAGGTGCTGCCGGAGCACGCGTGGGTGACGCCGATCCCGGACGACAAGGTCGACCCGGCCGCCATCGCCGAGTCCCGCGAGACGACCGCCTGGCCTTCGTGACCGCTTTGCAGCACCTGCCCCCGCGCCAGCGGGCCGCGCTGATCCTGTGCGAGGTCTTGAAGTGGCAGGCGTCCGAAGTGGCCGAGCTGCTCGACACCTCGGTCGCCGCCATCAACAGCGCGCTGCAGCGGGCCAGGGCCACGCTGGCCACCGTCTCGACCGCCGACCGCGCCGCCGAGGTCGACGCCGAGCTGTTGGCCAAGTACGTCGACGCCTTCGAGCGCTACGACGTCACCAGCCTGGTGAAGCTCCTCGCCGACGACGCCATCCAGTCGATGCCTCCGTACGCCATGTGGCTGCGGGGCGCGGAGAACATCGGCGCCTGGCTGCTCGGCCCTGGTGCCGGCTGCCACGGCTCGAAGCTCATCCCGGTCTCGGCCAACGGCCTGCCTGCGTTCGGCCAGTACCGGGTGGACCCCGAGGGCGGCCACACCCCCTGGGCGCTTCAGGTGCTCGAGGTCTCAGACGGCAGGATCACCGGGTTCCACGCCTTCCTCGACACCCGGCTCTTCGAGGCCTTCGGGCTCCCCGCACATCTCCCCGCGTAGCCCGGCCAACTCCAACAGCGCCAGCAGGTCGTCGCTGACGTCGCGCACGACGACGCGCCCGCCCCGCCGGCGCGCGCAGAGCTGGGCGGTCGCCAGCCAGTCGACCGTGTCGAGATCGGGCGCGCCAGGGCCGTCGATGGCGTACGACGTCTCATCACCGGTTGGACCGATGAGAACCATGCGGCCCCACATCGTCAGGTAGACGACAGGGCCGGGCGAAACTCAGCGGTCGAGCAGCCGGGCCGCTCCCTGCACGATGGCGGCGACCACGTCCGCGGTCGGCTCGACGCTCTGGATCGACCCGACCGACGTGCCCGCGTACATGGCGAACGCCTCCAACTGGCCGGTTGCGTTGACCGTCGGCGGCAGCACGGCGTACTTCGGAATCGGGATCTTGGCGCCGCCGAGGTCCAGCTCCCCGACGACGTCGCCGTCGAACGCGGCCGCGGCGTCGAGCGAGCGGCGCAGCACGCGGTGGGGCTCGGGGCCGTTCGGCCACATGACCGAGAAGTCGGTGACCAGTGCCGTCTCGTGGGCGGCGGCGTCGACGACGGCCTGCTTGTAGACGTCGTGGGCGGCCGACTCCGCGGTGGCCACGAACCGGGTCCCCATGCGGGCGCCCGCCGCGCCCATGGCCAGGACGCCGGCCAGGTCCCGCGCCGTGGCCAGGCCGCCGGCGGCGAGGACAGGGATGTGCGACGGCACCGCGTCGAGCACGCCGTTCAACAGCGGCAGCAGGGGTTGGTCGCCGTACATGCGCCCGCCCCCTTCGATGCCGCGGACGACCAGCAGGTCGCAGCCGGCGTCGACCGCGGCCATCGCCTCGTCGACCGAGCCGACCTGCCACTCGGCCCGCGCCCCCGCTTGGTGGACCAGGTCGACCAGCGACGGGTCAGGAGGCGCGTGGTAAAAGTCGAAGACCTGCACGCGGGGCGCCACTGCCTCGACCAGCGCTCGGTCGAGCACCGGGATCAAGACGTTGACGCCGATCGGCGCGTCGGTCTGCTCGCGGGCCGCGTCGATCATGGCGAGCACCGTCGCCGTCGTCAGGCCCGCGGTGGCGAACAGCGGGAAGGCGCCTGCCTGCGCGCCTGCCACGACCAGCGCGGGCGTGTTGACGCCCATCGGCGCGATCTGCAGCGGCCAGCGGCAGCCGACCAGTTCGGTGAACGAGGTCGCCAGTTCCATCAGCGGGGATCGTACGGACGCGAAGCCGGCCCCGCCCGAAGGCGAGGCCGGCAGCTAACTCAGTGGTGGGTGCTTAGACGGGGCGAACTGCGCTCGCCTGAAGACCCTTGGGGCCGCGGGACGTCTCGAACGTGACGTGCTGACCCTCGGTCAACTCGCGGTAGCCGCCACCTTCGATGGCCGAGAAGTGCACGAACACGTCTGCGCTGCCGTCGTCGGGGGCGATGAAGCCGAAGCCCTTGGTCGAGTTGAACCACTTCACAGTGCCGGTTGCCATTGCTTGTTCCTATCTCACTCGCACTCTCAAAATCCTGCGGGAGACCGGAACGGAAACCTGCATGGAGACCGCCCCGTGCTCCGGGCGGCCGTGACCAGGGTACAGACAAATCACCCGCTTGCCGACCCCCTAGCCTTCTTTTCGTGCTGAGCGCCTCTGACGTGTCGTTGTCGCGGGGCGGCCAGACGATCCTCGACCGGGTGTCGTTGTCGGTCGGTCCCCGCAGCCGCATCGGCCTGGTCGGCCCCAACGGCATCGGCAAGACCACGCTGTTGCGGGTGCTGGCGGGCTTGGAGCGGCCGGAGTCGGGGCGGGTCGAGCGGGCGCCCGCGGCGCTGACCGTCGGGTACCTCCCGCAGGAAGTCGACGCCGTTGCGGGCGAGACGCTGCGGGCGTACTTGGCCCGTCGGACCGGGGTTGCCCAGGCCGGGGCCGAGTTGGACCGGCTGACCGAGCGGATGGCCGAGGACCCCGCGCTGGTGGACGAGTACACGGTGGCGCTCGAGCAGTTCCTCGCCCTGGGCGGCGACGACTTCGACGCCAGGGCGGGCGAGGTCTGCGCCGACGTGGGCCTGCCCGCGGACCGGCTCGACGTGGAGCTGACCGCGCTGTCGGGCGGGCAGGCGGCCCGGGCCGCGTTGGCCGCCATCCTGTTGGCCCGCTTCGACGTGTTCTTGTTGGACGAGCCGACCAACAACCTCGACTTCGCCGGACTCGACCGGCTGGAGCGCTTCCTCGACGGGCTGGCCGGCGGCGTCGTCATCGTGAGCCACGACCGCGACTTCCTCGACCGCACGGTGACCCGCATCGTCGAGCTGCAAGAGCACAGCCATCAGGCCGTCGAGTACGCGGGCGGATGGAGCGACTACGTCGAGGCGCGGGAGGTGGCCCGCTCGCAGCAGTACTCGGCGTTCGACAAGTTCCAGACCGAAAAGCGCGAGCTGCTCGACCGGGCCAGGATGCAGCGGGACTGGGCGCAACAGGGCGTGGCCAAGCAGAAGAAGCGGCCCAAGGACAACGACAAGGCCCAGCGCGGCTTCTTCCAGAACCGGACCGAGAAGCAGGCGTCGAAGCTGCGCACGACCGAGAACCGGCTGGCCCGGCTCGAGACCGTCGAGAAGCCGTGGGAGGGCTGGCAGTTGCACTTGTCGCTGGCGCCCGCGGCCCGCAGCGGCGACGTGGTGGCCAGGCTCGACGGCGCCGTCGTGCGCCGGGGCTCGTTCACGCTGGGGCCGATCGACTTGGAGGTGGCGTGGCAGGAGCGCCTCGCCATCCTGGGGCCGAACGGCAGCGGCAAGACGACGCTGTTGCGGGCGTTGCTCGGCGACCTGCCGCTGGCCGACGGGCGGCGCTGGCTCGGGCCTGGCGTGGTGGTCGGCGAGATGGACCAGGGGCGCGGGCTGTACGGCGCCGACGAGCCGCTGTTGGGCGCGTTCTTGCGCGAGACCGGGCTGTCGGTGTCGGAGGGGCGGGCGCTGCTGGCCAAGTTCGCGTTGGAGGCCGAGCACGTGGGGCGGCCTGGGTCGCAGCTTTCGCCGGGGGAGCGGAGCCGGGCGATCCTGGCCACGTTGATGTCGCGGGGCGTGAACTGCCTGGTGCTGGACGAGCCGACCAACCACTTGGACCTGGCCGCCATCGAGCAGTTGGAACAGGCGTTGGAGGCCTTCGACGGCACGCTGCTCGTCGTGACCCACGACCGTCAGTTCCTCGATGCGCTGCATGTCACACGGACGATCGAGCTCGGAGCGTCGTAGGTTTCACCCATGGCGAACGAGGCGCAGATCGAGAGTTGGGACGGGCCGGGGGGCGAGCGGTGGGTTCGCGACAGCGAGCGATACGACCGCATCAACGAGCGGTACGGCGAGCGTCTGGTGGCCGCGGTTGGGGCGGGGTCGGCGGGCGCGGCCGCGGCCGCGGGCGAGCGGGTGCTCGACGTGGGCTGTGGCAACGGGGCGGTGTCGTTGGCGCTGGCGGGCGCGGGCGCGCAGGTCACCGGCGTCGACATCTCCGGGCCGATGCTGGCCGAGGCGGGGCGGCGGGCGTCGGCCGCGGGCTTGTCGATCGAGTTCGTGAAGGCCGACGCGCAGGTGCATGCGTTCGAGCCGGCCGCGTTCGACACGGTGGTCAGCCGCTTCGGCGTGATGTTCTTCGACGACCCGAAGGCGGCCTTCGCCAACATCGGCTCGGCGGTGCGGCCGGGCGGGCGGCTGCTGTTCGCCTGCTGGCAGGAGCTGTTGAAGAACGAGTGGCTGGCGGTGCCCGCGGTTGCGGCGCTGGCCCACGTGCCGATGCCGGAGATGGGCGAGCCGGGTCAGCCGGGGCCGTTCGCCTTCGCCGAGCCGTCGCGGGTGCAGTCGATCCTGGAGGCGGCCGGGTGGGTCGACGTGGGGTTCGAGGAAATGCACGAGCCGATGGTGATGGGGACGTCGGTCGACGACACGGTCGCCTTCTTGCAGGGGACCGACATCGCGGCCGGGCTGTTCAAAGACGCCGAACCCGCCGCGGTGGAAGCAGCCTGGGCCGCCATCGCCGATGCGCTGGCAGGTCATACCCGCGACGACGGCGCCGTCGTCCTGCAAGGCGCCGCCTGGCTCGTCACCGCCTCCCGCCCCTAACCCGCCCTAGCCCCGCACCACAGCCGAACTTTGAACGCCTGCGTACCGCTGCGGTACGTCAGCGTTCAAAGTTCGGAAGGGCCGGGGGTGCGGAGGGAGCGGAGGGTGCGGATGGAGCGGATGGTGGCTTCGACGTGGTCGGCGGCGACGGCGGGGTCGTCGTGCTCCCAGAAGCGCAGCACGGTCCAGCCCTCGGCGGCCAGGCGCTCGTCGGTCTCGCGGTCCCGGCTGGCGTTGGTGGTGATCTTGTCGACCCAGTAGTCCCGGTTGGTCGACGGCGTGGTGCTGTGGGTGGGGCAGGCGTGCCAGAAGCAGCCGTCGACGAAGACGCAGACCCGTTGGCGGGTGAACACCACGTCGGCCTTGCGCCGCAACGACTTCACCGGCCGCACGTCCACCCGGTACCGCAGCCCTCGGGCGAACAGCAGCTTGCGCAGGGCCAGCTCCGGCTTGGTGTCGCGGCCCCGGTTGCCCTGCATCGAGCGGCGCACGCCCGCCGACGACGCCCACGATCCTTCCGGCGCCTCCCACGCACTCGCCTCGCCGCCCACGCCGAGGATCGTACGGGGTCAGCCCAGGGTGCTGAAGGCGACGTCGGGCCGGTTGGTGATGATGCCGTCGACCCCGTACGAGGCGACCGTGGCGATGGCGGCGGCGTCGTCGACCGTGTACGGGATCACCTGGCGGCCGAGGGCGTGGGCGGCGGCGACGGTGTCCGCCGACAGGTCCGGCGCGTCGTAGTTGGGCGCCGCGATCTCGTAGCTGCGGGCGGTGGCGAAGGCGGCGTTCTCGATGCCGTAGAAGCCGACGTCTTTGGGCGCGCCGGGCAGCGTCGAGTGGGTGAGCAGGGCAGTGGGAATGGCGGGTGCGACCAGCTCCACGCGCTCGAGCGCGGGCGGCCAGAACGACTGCACGACCAAGCGGTCGGCGGGGAAGCCGGTGCGATCGACGGCGGCGAGGATGGCGTCGGCCAACGTGATGCCGCTGGGGTCGAAGCCGGCATCGCCAGGGATGGCCTTGGCCTCGACCATCAGCCGCCAGCCCGCGTCCAGCCCTTCTCGCAGGACGTCTTCGAGGGCCGGGACCGGCTCGAAGGCGGTCCAGCCCGCGAACGACAGCGCCGCGTTGCACGGCGCCAGCTCGGCCAGGGTGTGCGCGGCCACGTCGCCGGTGCAGTCGGTGGTGCGGTCGAGCGAGTCGTCGTGGATGACGACCGGCACGCCGTCGGCGGTGAGCTGAGTGTCGAGCTCGAGCCACACGTTGTCGTCGGCGTAGGCGGCCCACGTCATGCGGAAGGCGCCGAGGGTGTTCTCGGGCGCGTAGCCGGCACCGCCGCGATGGGCGTAGACGACGGGGGCGGGGTCGGTGTGGGCGGTCGCGGGCGCGGGGAGCAGCGGACAGACGGCGAAAGCGACGAGGACGATGAGGACAGCGAGGCGGCGCACGATGTGCGAGTTCGGGTGCCGACCCCCGCAGTCCTGCCGCCGCCCGGCCCTGACAACTTTTTTCGCTCCGCGCCCGGCATTTCGTCCACCCTGGTGACTTGTTGGGTCGTATGGGGGACGGGATGGATTTCGAGGACTGGTACCGGCGTGAGCACCCGCGGCTGGCGACTGCGCTGTTGCTCGTCGCGGGCGACGTACACGCAGCCCAGGACGCGGCCGACGAGGCCTTCGCCCGGGCGCTCGTGCACTGGGGCCGGGTCGGCGCCATGGACTCGCCCAACGGCTGGACCTATCGGGTCGCCCTGAACATCTTGCGCCGCAAGGGCAGGCGGGCCGCCATCGAGCGCCGCCTGCTGGCCCGGCACCCCGCCCCAGTCGAGATCCCTGCTCCGGCCGGCGAGGCCTGGGACGTGGTGCGCGATCTGCCTCCCCGGCAGCGAGCCGCCGTCGTGCTCCGGTACGTCGCCGACCTCACCGAGTCGGAGGTGGGCGCCGCGTTGGGCGTCAGCCGCAGCACCATTTCGTCGGCCCTCGCTGACGCCCGACGCACGCTCGGTCGGCTCCTTGCCGACGACGACGCTTCCCTGGAGGTTCCCTGTGCCTGAACTCCGTCGCTTGGCTGCGGACCTGATCAACCGTCCCGTTGTGGGGACGCCGAACATCGACGCCGTGCAGGCGCGGGCCGCTCGGTACCGGCAGCGTCGGGCCACCCAACTGTCGGCCGCCGCGGTGGCGCTGATGTTGGTGCTCGGCCTTGTCGGCGTGGGGCTGGTGGACGGCGACGGGGCCGGGTCGTCCCGCCTGCGAGCAGCCGACGGCGGCGACCTGCCTGTCGACCCGTCGACGGTGACGCTGCCGACGGTGCCGGGCGGGTTGCCGGGCGCGACCACCACGACCACGGCGGGGTCGCCCGCGTCGACCACGACCAGCACGACCAGCACGACGGTCGGCCAGCCCGGCCCGTCGCCCACGCCCGACCCGTGCCCCGGCGGTCAGAACGCAGGGGCGACCGATGTCGGCGTGACCGCCACGCAGGTCACCGTGTCGGTGAGCCAGGAGACGATGTCGTACGTGTCGGGGTACGTGAACCGGATCAACTCGGAAGGGGGCGTGTGCGGCCGGCGCATCGTGTTGGTGACGCAGGGCGAGGAGTTCGTGCACATCCCGTCGCTCACGACGTCGGGCGACCGCGACACGGTGGTGCCGGTGATCGGCGGCGACGGCGCGGTCAAGGGCCAGTACGAATCGGCGTGGACCTGGCAGATCGGCTCGACCACCGCGGCCCAGGCCCGGATGATGGTGAAGGACGCGTGGGACCAGGGCGCCAGGACGTTCGCCATCGTCTATGAGAAGGACGTCCGGTTCGGCACCGAGGCCGAAGCGGCCTACCGGGCCTACGTCGGGCAGTTGGGCGGGACGGTCGTGACGAGTGTCGGCGTGGCCCCGAACCAGGGGTCGTACGCGAGCAACGTCAATGCGTTCAACGACGTCTGCTCCGACGGTAAGTGCGACGAGGTGGCGTTGTTCCTCCAGCCCTACGCAGCCCGAGGGTGGATGGCCGAGGATCCGATCGGTGGCCGCATGTTCACCGACGCCGGGCACATGCTGGTGAGCTCCCGCTTCGCCCGTGACTGCGGCCAGCCGTGCGAAGGGCTGCGGCTTTGGTCCCCGTGGTCGCTGCCGGTCGGAGAGCGGAACGCGGACATGTCGCAGTACGTGACCGACGTGAAGGCGGCCAACCCAGGGACGGAGGTCGACGACGCCCAGGGAGTCCGGTCGTGGTTGGCCGCCCGGCTGCTGGTGGACAGCCTGCGGGCCACGGGTGCGAACCTGACCAGGGCGCGGCTGCAGTCGTCGCTGAACTCGCTGACCTTCTCAACCGGCTTGGCGCCACCCATGCGCTGGTCGACCAAGCGGTACGCCAACATCTCGGCCCGGCCGTACGCCGTGCGGACGGCGGCGGGAGCGTTCTCCGGGTTCAGCTATGACGGCACCTTCCGGCACGATCCTCGGCCTTAGCCGCCCGAGAGCTTCAGGTCCTCCAGGCCGTCGGTGAAGGTCTTGATGGCCCGGCGGAACAGGCCGGAGCCGACGCTGATCCGGCGCACGCCGAGCTCGACCAGTCGGGCCAGCGGCGGCGAGTGGGGGAACAGCAAGATGTTGACCGGCGCGTCGACCTCCTCGACGAAGCGGGCGATGAGCGCCTCGTCGCTGAGGATGATCGGGTAGACGCAGTCGGCGCCTGCGTCCACATAGAGCCGGGCGCGACGGAGCGCGTCGTCCGGGTCCTTGTCGCCGGTGAGGAAGGTGTCGACCCGGGCGTTGATGACGAGGTCCGGTTGGGCGGCGCGGATAGCGGCGATGCGCTCGGCCTGGAACTCGGGGGCGAGCAGGGTGCCGGGGTTGGCGTGGTCGGTGTCTTCGTAGTTGCAGCCTTTGGCGCCCGCTTCGACCAGGCGGGTGGCGAACTCGGCGGGGGGCAGGCCGTAGCCCGACTCCATGTCGGCGGTGACGGGGACGTCGGGTACCGCTTGGGCGATCGCTCGGACGGCGGCAAAGGCGACGTCGGCGGGCATCTCCTCGTGGTCGCTGTAGCCGTTGGCCTCGGCGACCGCGGCGCTGGACGTGGCGACCGCGGGGAACCCAGCCGCTGCGACCAGCTTGGCCGTGCCCGGGTCCCAGACGTTGGCGAGGACGAGCGGCGTGTCGGCGTGGTGGAGGGCGCGCAGGTCAGGCAGGTCAGTCACGTCGGGCAGGTCAGGCATTGGCCTTCGCTCCTTTGCGGGACCGGTAGCCGCCGACCTCGGTGCGGCCGGTGACGGCGATGCGGTTCCAGGCGTTGATGGCGACGATCTGGAACACGACCTTGGTCAGCTCCTCGTCGTCGAAGTGGCGGCGGGCCTCGTCGACGACGTCGTCGGGCACATGGGTATCGGCGAGCAGGGTGATCGACTCGGCCAAGGCCAGCGCGGCGCGCTCTTTGTCGGTGAAGAACGGCGTCTCGTGCCAGGCGTTCAAGGCGTAGAGGCGCTGCTCGGTCTCGCCCAGGGCGCGGGCGTCTTTGGTGTGCATGTCGATGCAGTAGGCGCAGGCGTTGATCTGCGAGACGCGGGTCTTGATGAGCTCGACGAGGAGCGGGTCGAGGCCGGCGCCGTCCAGCGTGGCTTGCAAGTTGATCATCGCCTCGTAGCCGGCGGGCCAGGATTTGTAGAGATCAATTCGAGCGGGCATAACGCGGATCGTTACCTAGGTTGGAGCGTTATGCCCAAGACGATCATCAACGACAGGCTGTTGTCCTGGGCCAGCGACATTGAGCCGGAGACGCTGCGCCAGGCGGAGAAGACTGCTCGGCTGCCCATCGTGGAAGGGCACGTGGCGCTGATGCCGGACGCGCATGTGGGGATCGGTGCGACGGTGGGGTCGGTGATCCCGACGCGCGGCGCAGTGATCCCGTCGGCGGTCGGGGTCGACATCGGCTGCGGGATGATCGCGGCGGAGCTCGACGTGTCGGCGTCGCAGTTGCCGGACGGGTTGGAGCCGCTGTTGTCGCGGGTCGAGCGGGCCATCCCGGCGGGCGTCGGACAGGGGCACGGCTCGGTGGGCGCGGCGGCCGACTCGTGGCTCGGATCGCACCGGCCGTCGACGGAGCTGTCGAACGACCAGGTCAAGAAGGCGGCCAAGCAGTTCGGGACGCTGGGCTCGGGCAACCACTTCTTCGAGCTCTGCCTGGATGAGCGGGACCGGGTGTGGGTCGTGCTGCACTCGGGGTCGCGTGGGATCGGCAATGCGTTGGCCCAGGCCCACATCGCCAGGGCCCGGCGGCTGGCCAAGGCGGCGATGCTGTCGCTGGAGGACCCGGACCTGGCCTACTTCGTGCAGGGCACGCCGGAGTTCGACGCGTACATCGGCGACATGCTCTGGGCCCAGGACTACGCGCTGGCCAACCGCGAGCGGATGATGGACAACGCCATGCGGGAGGTCTTCGCGTGGCTCGGGTTCGGGCGGGAGCTGCGGCGGATCAACTGCCACCACAACTTCTCGGCTCGCGAGGTGCACGGCGGGGTCGAGCTGTGGATCACCCGCAAGGGCGCCATCAAGGCTGACGTGGGCGACTGGGGCGTGATCCCGGGTTCGATGGGGACCCGGTCGTACATCGTGCGCGGGCGGGGGTCGGCCGAGTCGTGGAAGTCGTGCTCGCACGGCGCCGGGCGGCGGCATTCCCGCAAGGCGGCCAAGCGGCTGTTCTCGACGGCGGAGCTGAAGGAGCAGATGAAGGGCAAGGTGTGGCTGGCGCATCGGGCCGAGGCACTGCTCGACGAGATCCCCTCGGCGTACAAGGACATCGACCAGGTCATGGCCGACCAGCAAGACCTCGTCGAGGTCCACCACACCCTCCGCCAGATCCTCAACTACAAGGGCACCTGAGTCCCCGCCCCGCCCCGCCCCCGCCCGCCGTCGCCCAACTCTGGAGGACATAGCGAACCAATCCGGTTCGCTATGTCCTCCAAAGCCGGTGAGCGTGGTCTGGAGGACATAGGTACGCGAAACCGGAACCCATGTCCTCCAAAGCCGGTGGTTAGCGGGGGGTGGCGGCGGCGCGAATCGTGGCGGCGAGCTCGTCCGCCTGCGCGAGCAACGTGAGCACCTCGGTGCGGATGCGGGCCAGCGCGGCCATCTCGGCGGGGCACTGGTCGGTGAGCTGCGCGGCGTCCTGCGGCAGGGGCAGGAACTGCGCGACGTAGCCCGCGATCAGCCGCTCCCGCCGCTCGTAGTCATCACCGGCCACCGCGGCCAAGTGCACCCGCCACGGCTTGTTGCCCTTCTTCGAGTTGCACGGCTTGCAGCACGGCACCAGGTTGCCGAGCACGTGCCCGAAGCCCGAGTACGCAGCCCGCTGGACCAGACCCTCCAGGTGGTCCCACGTCTCCGCTTCGGCGTTGCAGTAGACGCACCGCAGCGCGGACTCGGCGTCTTGCCCGAGGGCCTTCATCGCGAGCGCCACGCGCTCGGCGTCGTACGCCTCTGCAGGGGCGATGGCAGAGGCGAAGGCGTGGTTGAGCGTCGTCGCCCGCCGCTCAACGATGCGGTAGGGGCGAAGGTGCGTGCGGATGCTCTGCGCTCTCACGTCGGAGAGTGTTGCTTTTGGGCACGTTTTCG
>Ga0190267_10000033_pt1 | contig 25783 bp, 28 predicted proteins | sample Popmic239T_FD_140332 | JGI IMG/M metagenome (GOLD analysis project Ga0190267, IMG submission 140332) | Populus adjacent soil microbial communities from riparian zone of Oak Creek, Arizona, USA - 239 T | ecosystem: Environmental > Terrestrial > Soil > Riparian zone | place: USA: Arizona... | reverse complement strand
GTCGGAATCCTCCACGGCTGTCTCGTCCACCACACCGCCTACGACGAAACCGTCGCCTGGGGTCACCGCTCCACGAACGATCTCACCGAAGCCGCTTGACGAGTTGCAGCCGTGGGATGTCTAGCCCCCGCCGGCCGCTCAGCCCGCCCGCGCAGCCATTCTTTGAACGCTGAGCCCGCCAGAGGCGGGCCAGGCGTTCAAAGTTCGGTGAAGGAAGCGGGGGTTACTTGAACCAGATGCGTTGGTAGTCGCGGCTTTGGGGGTGGATCAGCAGGGCCACCAGCGCGATCTCGAACATCAGGTTGATCAGGTCCTCGTCGAACAGCGCGTTGACCGACTCGTAGGCCAGGACCCGGAAGATGAACGGCGACAGCGCAACGGCCAGCCCGGCCGGGTACGCCCACTTGGCCTCCGATGCGATGCCCCGCGCCGCCAGCACGCCGAGCACCGCCATGCCGACGAGGAAGTAGCCCCACGGGCTGAGGAAGCGCCGGTAGATCTCAGCGTTCTGCATGTAGTGCAGCACGGTGAAGAACGCGTGCGCGTACAGCAGGAACACCGCGATCTGCAGCGTCTGCGGTTGGGAGGGGTTGGTCCAGCGGGCCTCTGACACGCCGGCCAGTCTGCCAGTCGACTGCCGTTACCGACGGGAGGGTGCAGGCACCTCGATCGGGCGAGCGGCCAACTGCCCGCAGGCGGCGTCGATGTCGGTGCCGCGGTTGCGTCGCACGGTGGCGTTCACGTCCAACGCGACCAGCCACTCCCGAAACGACCGCACCCGCCCCGGCGGCGTCCCGCGGGTCAGGAACCCCGGCGTCGGGTTGAGCGGGATGAGGTTGACGTGGGCGCCCAGCGGCCGGGTCAGCGCGGCCAGCTCGACGGCGTCGGTGCGGCGGTCGTTGACCCCGTCGATCAGCGCCCACTCGAACGACAGCCGCCGACCCTTCGCCTCCAGGTACTCGGCGCACGCGTCCATCAGCACGGACAAGGGGTATCGCCGGTTGATCGGCACCAACTCGTCCCGCAACCCGTCGTTGGCAGCGTGCAGCGACACCGCCAAGTTCACCGGCAGCCGCTCTCCGGCCAGCCGACGGATGCCGGGCACGACCCCGACCGTCGACAGGGTGAGGTGCCGGGCCGACAGGCCGACGTCGTCGTGCAGCCGCTCGACCGCGCCCCACACCCGGTCGTAGTTCGCCAGCGGCTCGCCCATCCCCATGAACACAACGTTCGACAGCCGGCGACCCGACGAGCGCGCCATGCGCGCTGCCCGCACCGCCTGCTCCACGATCTCGCCGGTTGACAGGTTCCGCTCGAACCCGGCCTGCCCGGTGGCGCAGAACCCGCACGCCATGGCGCAGCCGGCTTGGGTCGAGACGCAGACGGTCGTGCGATCGGGATAGTGCATGAGGACCGTCTCGACCTTGGCCCCGTCGGCCAGCGACCACAGCCACTTCACGGTGGCGCCGTCATCAGAAACCGACGACACCACCGGCGACAGCGCCGACGCGAACGCCGACTCGCCAGCCAACGACGCCCGCAGCGCCTTCGGCAGGGTGGTCATCTCCTCGGGCTCGGCGCCGTGCTCGTACAGCGCCGTCCACACCTGGTCGACCCGGTACGACGGCTGCCCGGCCAACAGCTCCGCCAGCGCGGCGCGGGAGAGGTCGTAGCGGGACATTGGTCAATAGGGTAGGAGTGCCATGGTGAAACCGCGGACGCCCTCGCCGAACCACCCCACCCAGATCGAGGTCACGCCGGAGCACCACCACCGCAACATCCAGGGCGGCGCCGCCCGGGCGGCGGTGTTCGGCATGAGCGACGGGCTCGTCTCCAACGTGGCGCTGGTGCTCGGCGTGGCAGGCGGGCACGGCTCCGGCGGCGTGGTGCGGCTGGCCGGGATCGTGGGCCTGCTCGGCGGCGCCTTCTCGATGGCGGCGGGCGAGTACAACTCCATGCGGGCGCATCGGGAGCTGCTCGAGCGCGAGCTCGACATCGAGCGCCGCGAGCTCAAGCGGCGCCCCGAGAACGAGCGGCGCGAGCTGGTGCAGATCTACCGCAGCCGCGGCATCGAACAGGAGCTGGCCGAGGACCTTGCCACCGAGATGCACCGCGACCTCGACCTCGCGCTGGAGACCCACGCCCGCGAGGAGCTCGGGATCGACCCCGAGAAGCTGGGGTCGCCGAGGGCGGCCGCGGCGGCGTCGTTCGCCACATTCGCGGTCGGCGCCTTGGTCCCGCTGCTCCCGTGGTTCTTCACCGAGGGCAACGCCGCCATCTGGCTGTCGGTCGCCGTTGCCCTGCTGGCCTCGCTGGCCATCGGCATCGGGCTGTCCGCGTTCACCGGCCGGTCGTGGATCCGCACCGCGGCGCGCCAGTTGATCGTCGGCGTGATCGCGGCAGGGGTGCCTTACGTGATCGGGCGGCTGGTCGGCGCAGGCACGTCGGCGGTGTAGGCGCGGTCGACGTGGTCGACCGTGAAGCCGAGCGCCTCGTACAGCCGCACCGCCGGCTCGTTGGCCGCGTCGACGTAGAGCATCCCGACCTCCAGCCCCTTGTGGGCCAAGTGGTCGAGGCCCGCCAACACCAGCCGCCGCCCCAGTCCGCCGCCGTGGAAGTCGGGGTCGACGGCGATGACGTAGATCTCGCCCAAGGGCGGCTCGTGGTCGGCGTGCACCTTGGTCCAGCAGAAGCCGGCCAACCGTCCCCCTGACTCGTGCAGGAGGAAGCCGGCCGGGTCGAACCAGGCCTCGGCCTGACGGCGGGCCAGCGTTTCGCGGGTCCAGCCGCCTTGCTCGGGGTGCCAGGAGAAGGCCCGGTTGTTGACGTGCAGCCAGGCGTCCTCGTCCTGGCCCACGACGAACGGCCTGGTGTCGAGTTCGTAGTCCTCTCCCACCGGCAGCGGCCGCCGCATCTGCAACAGGTCCCTGCCGCGCAGCAGGCCGTTGGCCGCCGCGATCTCGTCGTCTTCGGCACTCGGCTTGTTGACCCACAGGTGCACGTGCCCGCCGCCTTCTTCGGCCACAACCTCCAACGCGCAGCGGACCAGGTCGTGCCCGATGGGGCAGCCGTCGTCGCGGTGGTGCGGGTCGATGACGAACTCCAGCGCCCAGTTGTGCCCGTCGTCGGCCCGGGTCACCTGCGCGTAGCCGACCGGGTGGGGGTGTCCAGGCTCCCATGCCACCAGGCCTGCGAAGCCCTCCCTGCCTCCGTGCACGAGGTCGAGCCACTGGTGGTCGCCGAGCGGCTTGTGCCCATCGGCCTTCTCCGCCACCTCGAGCAGCTCGGACACGGCGGCGATGTCGCCCTTGCCCATCTGCCGCTTCACTTCGAGGTGGTGCACGGATGGCAGGGTAGTGGCGCCATGCCGCTACCTCGCTCGCCCAAAGGCCGGGCTCGGGAGACGCTGAACCGCCTCGCCGCCGAGTATCCGGGAACCGCTCGGGAGCTGTGCGCGCTCGTCCACGAGAACCCGTGGCAGTTGCTCACCGCCACGATCCTGTCGGCCCAGACCACCGACGAACGGGTCAACTCGGTGACGCCCGCGCTGTTCGCCCGCTACCCCACGCCGGGCGACTTGGCCGCCGCCGATCCGGAGGACGTGGAGAAGCTGATCTTCCCCACCGGGTTCTTCCGGGCCAAGGCCAAGTCGATCATCGGGATGGCCGCCGCGCTGGAGGAGCGCTTCGACGGCGAGGTGCCGCGCAGGCTGGACGACTTGGTGACGCTGCCGGGCGTGGGGCGCAAGACGGCGAACGTGGTCCGGTCGGTGGCCTTCGACGAGCCCGGCCTGCCGGTCGACACCCATGTGGGGCGGCTGGCCCGGCGGCTTGCCCTCACCGATGAGGAGGACCCGGTCAAGGCCGAGCTGGCCCTGAACGCGCTGATCCCAGCGAAAGAGCGGGGCGGGTTCAGCCTTCGCCTGATCCTGCACGGCCGCCGGGTCTGCGTAGCCCGCAAGCCGCGCTGCGAGGACTGCATCCTCAACTACTTCTGCCCGTCGTCCCGGGTCTGATTGCTTTTGGGCACGTTTTCGGCCGCATATGGCAGAAAACGTGCCCAAAACGGCTGCTAGCGGGTGGAGGCCTCGACCACCTTGGTCAGCCGCCGCCGGGCCCCGTTCAACGACCGCTCCACCTCGAACAGCTCGGTGGCCAGGTCCTGCTGCTCGTTGGCCAGGCCCTCGGCCAGGTCGGTGACGCGGCGGGTGAGGTCGTCCAGGGCAGTGGCCAGCGATGACAGCTCGGCAGTACTCACGGGAGCCATTCTGACCATCCAAGTACGCTGCGTAACTCCATGCTGCAACGACTCGACCTGCGGGGCGCCATCGACGACGCCGTCGACCTCCGCACGATCCTCCCTCGGCCCGAGGCCGCCAAAGAGCCGCCGGTGGCCGCCGTGCAGGCCATCCTCGCCGACGTCCGCGCCCGCGGCGACGCCGCCGTCAAAGAGGCCACCGCGAAGTTCGACAAGGTCGAGCTCGACGACCTCCGGGTCCCGGCCGCCGACTTCGAGATCGCCCTCGCCTCCATCCCGCCGCTGCTGCGCGAGGCCCTCGAAGCGGCCCGCGGCAACATCCTCGCCTTCCACCGCGACCAGGCCCACCAAGACGGCGCGTACGAAAAGGACGGCATCCACGTCCGCGAGCTGCGCCGCCCGGTCGACCGGGCCGGCCTGTACGTCCCCGGCGGCCGGGCCGAGTACCCGAGCACCGTGCTCATGACCGCCATCCCGGCCCGGGTCGCGGGGGTGCCCGAGGTCGTCCTCTGCGTCCCGCCCGACCAGACCACCGGCACCGTCCCGCAGTCCACGCTCGCCGCGGCCGCCATCGCCGGCGTCGACGAGGTGTACCGCATCGGAGGCGCCCAGGCCATCGCCGCCATGGCGTACGGCACCGAGTCGATCCGCCCCGTCGACGTCATCGTCGGCCCCGGCAACATCTACGTCAGCGTGGCCAAGCGCGAGGTCGCCAACGAGGGCCTGGTCGGCGTGCCGTCGGCCTTCGCAGGTCCCAGCGAGGTCGTCGTCATCGCCGACGAGAACACCCCCGTCGACTTCGCCGCCGTCGACGTCATCGTCCAGGCCGAGCACGGCCCCGACGGCCTGGCCTGGCTCGTCACCTGGTCCGAGGCGGCGGCCGACGCCATCACCGAGGCGGTGGCCCGCATGGTCGCCTCCTCCCCCCGCCGCAGTGAGATCGAGGCCACCCTCTCCGACGGCGGCTATGCCGTGCTGGTCGACTCGCCCGAGGACGCAGTCAAGGTTGCCAACGCCATCGCCCCCGAGCACCTCGAACTGATGTCCGACAACGCCGAGGACCTGGTGCCGCTCGTCCGCCACGCGGGCGCCGTCTTCACCGGCCACTACGCGCCCGCGTCGGTGGGCGACTACCTCGCCGGCCCCAGCCACGTCCTGCCCACCTACGGCTCGGCCCGCTTCGGCAGCGCGCTCAAGGTGGACGACTTCCAGAAGCTCGTGCACGTGGTGTCGCTCGACCAGGCCGCCCTGAGCCGGGTCGCCCCGCACGTGGCCGCCATCGCGGATGCCGAGGGCCTGGCCGCCCACGCCGAGTCGGTGCGCCTGCGATGGGCGCCCTGATCCCGGTCCGCGCCGACCTGGGTCTGTTCGAGGGCTACCACTCTCCGCAGGTCGACGTGGCCGTTCGCCTCAACACCAACGAGTCGCCGTTCCCCCCGCCGACCGCGTGGCTGCGCGCCCTGCACGAGGCGCTCGACACCGTGGCCTTCCACCGCTATCCGGACCGGTCGGCCACCGCGCTGCGACAGGGGATCGCCCAGTCGCACAACGTGCGGCCCGAGCAGGTCTTCGTCGCCAACGGCTCCAACGAGGTGCTCCAGACGCTGCTGTTGACGTATGGCGGCCCTGGTCGCACGGCCGCGGTCTTCGAGCCGACCTACGCGCTGCACAGCCACATCGCCAAGATCACCGGCACCGCGGTGGCCACCGGCGAGCGCGGCCCGGATTTCACCCTCGACCCCGCTGAGGTCGACAGGGTCCTCGCCGACGCGCAGCCGGACCTCACCTTCTTGTGCTCGCCCAACAACCCGACCGGCCGCATCGAGCCGCCGGAGCTGGTGCGCCACACCGTCGACGCCGCGCCGGGCATGGTGGTGGTCGACGAGGCCTACGGGCAGTTCAGCCGGTGGTCCGCCCTCGAACTGGTCGACGACGACACCGCCCTCGTGGTCGTGCGCACGTTCTCCAAGACGTGGTCGATGGCCGCGGCCCGCCTCGGCTATTGCATCGCGCCCGCGTCGGTGGTCAACGCGCTCGAACAGGTCGTGCTGCCCTACCACCTCGACACCATGAAGCAGCTTGCGGGCACGCTGGCCCTGCGCTTCCAGTCGGAGATGGAGGCCCGCGTCGCGACCATCAACGAAGAGCGCGGCCGCATCGCCGCCGCCTTCGCCGCGCTGCCGGTCGACACGTGGCCGAGCGACGCCAACTTCATCCTCTTCCGGCCCCGCGGCATCGACGGCCGCGACGTCTGGAAGGCCTTGCTCGAACGGTCCGTGCTCGTGCGCGACTGCACGTCGTGGGACCGCCTCGACGGCTGCCTGCGCGTCACCGTCGGCACGCCGGAGGAGAACGACCGCTTCCTCGACGCCCTCCGGGAGGTCCTGGCATGACCCGCTTCGTCGCACGCGAGCGCGAGACCAAGGAGACGAGCATCTCCATCCGGCTCGAGCTCGACGGGTCCGGCACCGCCGAGGCCGACACCGGCCTGCCGTTCTTCGATCACATGCTCAGCCAACTGGGCCGCCACGGCGGCTTCGACCTGACCGTGAACGCCAAGGGCGACCTGCACGTCGACACCCACCACACTGTTGAAGACGTCGGCATCCTGCTCGGCGAGGTGTTCAAAGAGGCGCTCGGCGACAAGGCCGGCATCCGCCGGTTCGCGTCGATCTCGCTGCCGCTCGACGAGGCGCTGGTGGATGTGTCGCTCGACCTCAGCGGACGCCCGTTCACCTACTACGACGTGACGCTGCCGAACGACGGTCCCGCCAACCTCGGCAACCCGCCGTTCGACCCGCAGATGGCCGAGCACTTCTGGCAGTCGTTCGCGACGGCGGCAGGCATCACGCTGCACATCGAACTGCGCCGCGGCCGCAACACCCATCACATCGTCGAGGCCTCGTTCAAAGGGGTTGCGCGCTGCCTGCGCGACGCGGTGCGCGTCGAGGGGACCGGCGTGCCATCGACCAAGGGCACCTTGTGATCGCGGTCCTCGACTACGGCATCGGCAACCTGCGCTCGGCCGAGAAGGCGCTGCAGAAGATCGGCGGCGATGCGCGCCTCGTGACCGATCCCGACGAGGCCGCCGATGCCGTCGGCGTGGTGCTGCCCGGCGTCGGCAACTTCGGCCGCTGCATGGAGGCGCTGCGGGCGTCTGGACTCGACAAGGCCGCGCTCGACGCCGTCGACCGGGGCAAGCCGTTCCTCGGCATCTGCGTGGGGATGCAGTTGCTCTATGCGGGCTCCGACGAGAGTCCGGGCACCAGCGGGCTCGGCATCGTCGACGCGCAGATCCGGCTGCTGCCCGACGACGTGAAGCGCCCGCAGATGCAGTGGAACGTGTTGCAGCGCGTGCGGCCCACGCCGGTGCTCGACGGCATGGACGAGCCGACGTGGGTCTACTTCGTCCACTCCTATGCGGCCGAGGCGACCGACGACGTGGTGGCGACGTGCGACTACGGCGGCCCGGTCGTCGGGGTGATCGAGCGCGACAACCTCTGGGCCACGCAGTTCCACCCCGAGAAGTCGGGCGCCGCGGGCCTGCAACTGCTGAAGAACTTCGTGGGGCGGTGCGGGTGATGGAGCTGTATCCCGCCATCGACCTGCGGGACGGCAAGTGCGTGCGCCTGCGCCAAGGCGACTACGCGCAGGAGACCGTCTACGGCGGCGACCCGGTCGCCATCGCGCAGGAGTTCGAAGAGGACGGCGCCCGCTGGATCCACGTGGTCGACCTCGACGCGGCCAGGACCGGGAAGCCGGAGAACAGGGACGTGGTCGCCGAGATCGTGTCGGAGACCGACGTGCCGATCCAGAGTGGCGGGGGCATTCGCGACGAGTTCAGCGCCGAGGCGCTGTTGGGCGTCGGCGTGGCCCGCATCGTCATCGGCACCGCCGCGTTGGAGCAGCCGCAGATGGTGCGCCGGCTCGCCTCTCGCCACCCTGGCCGGATCGCCGTCGGCTTGGACGCACGGTCGGGCGAGGCCGCGGTGCGGGGTTGGACCGAGGGCAGCGGCGTCACCGTGTTGGAGGCGATCAGTTGGTTCGCCGACGCGGGCGTGGCCGCGTTCATCGTCACCGACATCGCACGCGACGGCATGCTGACCGGACCGGACATCGAGGGCTTGGCCGCGGTGTTGCAGGCCAGTCGGGCCGACGTGATCGCGAGCGGCGGCGTGTCGTCCTTACAGGACTTGCAGGGGCTGCGGGCATTGGAGGTCGACGGGCGGCAGTTGGCCGGGGTGATCGTGGGCAAGGCGATCTACGAAGGCGTGTTCACCGTGTCCGAGGCCCTGAAGGCGCTGTCGTGAGGGCGCTGTCGTGAGAACAGTGCGGGTCATCCCGTGCCTCGACGTGACCAAGGGGCGCGTCGTGAAGGGCGTGAACTTCGTGAACCTGCGCGACGCGGGCGACCCCGTCGAGCTGGCCGCGCGCTACGACGAGGAGGGCGCCGACGAGGTGGTGTTCCTCGACATCACGGCGTCATCGGACGCACGCGAGACGATGGTCGACGTCGTGCGCCGCACCGCCGAGCAGGTCTTCATCCCGCTGACCGTCGGCGGCGGCGTCCGGTCGGTCGACGACGCGCGCCGCCTGCTGCGGGCGGGCGCCGACAAGGTCAGCGTCAACACGTCTGCCGTCTCGCGGCCCGAGCTGGTCGCCGAGATCGCCAAGGAGTTCGGCTCGCAGTGCGTCGTCGTCGCCATCGACGCCCGCCTGTCGCCGGGGGGCTACGAGGTCTACACCCACGGCGGTCGCAAGCCGACCGGGCTGGACGCCATCTCGTGGGCGGTCGAGGTCGAGCGGCTGGGCGCGGGGGAGATCCTCCTCACGTCGATGGACAGGGACGGCACGCGGGACGGCTTCGAGGTCGAGCTCACCCGCCAGGTCGCGGATGCCACCAACGTGCCGGTGATCGCCAGCGGCGGCGTCGGGTCGCTGGAGCACTTGGTCGAGGGGGCCAAGGCAGGGGCCGACGCGGTCCTGGCCGCGTCGATCTTTCACTTCGGCGAGTTCACCGTCGCCCAGGCCAAGCAGGTGCTGGCCGACGCCGGCGTCACCGTCCGCCCGGCGTAGTTGTCACACCCCCTCGTTACCCTCCCTCAGCGTGACGACTCGAGCTGATGCGGAGCCGATCCTCCGCAAGCTGACAGGGAATGTGGCGGCCCGGTTCCGGCCGGGGCAGTGGGAGGCAGTGGCCAAGCTGGTCGTGGAGCGCGGCCGGGTGCTGGTCGTGCAGCGGACGGGCTGGGGCAAGAGCGCCGTGTACTTCCTGGCCACGCGCCTGTTGCGGGACCGAGGGGCAGGTCCCACGCTGCTGATCTCGCCGCTGCTGGCGCTGATGCGGGACCAGAAGCGGATGGCGGAGCGGGCCGGCGTGCGGGCGGCCTCGGTGGCCAGCGACAACAAAGAGGAATGGGAGGCGGTCAAGGCGAAGGTGGAGGCGGACGAGCTCGACCTGCTGCTCATCTCGCCTGAGCGCCTCCAGAACCGGTGGTTCCAGGACAACATCCTCACTGCGGTGGCGACGCGCGTGGGGCTGTTGGTGGTGGACGAGGCCCACTGCATCAGCGACTGGGGGCACGACTTCCGCCCGGACTACCGGCACATCTCGCGAGTGCTTGGGCTGCTGCCTTCGACGGTGCCGGTCTTGTGCACGACGGCCACGGCCAACAACCGGGTGGTGGAGGACATCGTGGTCCAGTTGGGCGAGTCCCTTGAGATACAACGGGGGCCGCTGGCGCGGGACAGTTTGCACCTGTCGGTGGTGGACCTGCCGTCGCAGGCGGAGCGGCTGGCGTGGTTGGCGACGGTGCTGCCCACGCTGCCTGGCACCGGCATCGTCTACTGCCTCACGGTGCCTGACACGGAGCGGGTCGCGGCCTGGCTGCAGTCGGAGGGGATCGACGCCGCGGCGTACAGCAGTGCCACTGGCGACCTTCGGCCCGAGCTTGAGGCACGGCTGGGCGCCAACGACTTGAAGGCGTTGGTGGCCACCTCTGCCCTGGGCATGGGCTACGACAAGCCGGACCTTGCCTTCGTCGTCCACTTCCAGGCGCCCGGCACGGCGGTGGACTACTACCAACAGGTCGGGCGGGCCGGGCGCGCCATCGACAAGGCGTACGGCGTGCTGCTGCGCGGCGCCGAGGACGTCGAGATCCAGGACTACTTCATCAAGTCGGCCTTTCCGGTGCAGCACCAGGCCGAGCGGGTGGTGCAACTGCTGGAGGAGCGGGCCGAACCGATGTCGGTGTACGACATCGAGGCCGAGGTGAACATCCGTCATGTCCGGCTCGCCAAGATGCTCCAACTGCTCGAGGTCGAGGGGGCGGTGGAGCGGTACGGGTCGAAGTGGCGCCGGACGTTGCGCCGATGGTCGTACGACACGGAGCGGGTCCGCAGGGTGACCGCCGCCAGGCGGGCGGAGCAGGCCGCGATGGTGGAGTACGCCGAGACGTACGGCTGCCGGATGGCGTTCCTGCGCGAGCTGCTGGACGACCCGGCCGAGCCGTGTGGTCGGTGCGACACCTGCACGGGCGAGACGTGGAGCGTCCCGCTCGACACGCAGCTCACGGTGCGGGCGGCCGAGTTCCTCCGGCACCGCAATCTGCCGATTCGGCCCCGGCTCCGCTGGCCCTACGGCCTGGGCGAGCCGAGCGGTTCGATCCCCGTCGACCAGCAGGTTGCCGAAGGGCGGGCGCTGAGCCTGTACGGCGACGGCGGGTGGGGCCGGGTGGTGCAACGGGCCAAGTACAAAGGCGGGGCCTTCCCCGACGAGTTGGTCGCCGCAGTGGTCGAGTTGGTGCGGGGCTGGGCGCCGGAGCCGACGCCCACATGGGTGACGTCGGTGCCCTCCACGAGCCATCCCGAGCTGGTGCCCGCGTTTGCCGAGCGGGTCGCGGCGGGGCTCGGGCTGCCGTTCATCGAGTGCCTGAAACGGACCAGGGCGGGGCCGCCGCAGAAGAACATGGACAACAGCGCGCAGCAGGTGGTCAACGTCTATGGTGCGTTCGAGGTGCAGTCGTCCGTCCCGTCTTCGCCGGTGCTGCTCGTCGACGACGTGGTCGACTCCCGATGGACGATCACCGTCGTCGGCAAGGCGCTGCGCGAGGCAGGGGTCGACGCGGTCTACCCGGTGGCGCTGGCCCAGGCGGCCTGGGGCTCGTGAGCGGGCGCGGGGACACGTCGCTGGCGGCCGTGCTGCTGACCCAGCGGCTGCTTGAGACGGCGGCGGGCTCGTGAGCGGGCGCGGGGACACGTCGCTGGCGGCCGTGCTGCTGACCCAGCGGCTGCTTGAGACGGCGGCGGGCTCGTGAGCGGGCGCGGGGACTCGTCGCTGGCCGCGGTGCTGCTGACCCAGCGGCTGTCGAGACGGCGGCGCCGCCGTTGAAGGCGTCGGAGTACTGGTCGCTGCTGGAGGCGGTCCCCGACCCTGGCGCCCTGCTCGGCGCGGACGCGGCTGCGGCCGTGGACTCATTCGGCCTTGCTGCGGAGATGGCCGAGCGGGTGGTGCGGCTGTTTGACGCGGCCACCGCGCTGGCGTTCGAGCTTGACCGGCTGGAGCAGTCGGGCGTGACGGTGGCGGCGTCGGTGGACGAGGACTATCCGGCTGCGCTGCGCACGCTGGGCGCGGCCGCGCCGCCGCTGCTGTACGTGGCGGGGGACCCGTCGCTGTTGCAAGGCCGGCTGCTGGGCGTGGTCGGCTCGCGGGACGTGGCCCCGGAGGGCGCGGCGTTCGCCAAGGAGGCGGCTGCGACGGCGGTCGGGCACGGGTTCGGCGTCGTGTCGGGCGGGGCCAAGGGCGTCGACCGACTGGCGATGAACGCTGCGGTCGAGGCGGGCGGGACCGCCGCGGGCGTGTTGGCGGACTCGCTGCTTCGCACCACGCGGGACCCCGAGGTCCGGCGGCTCATCACCGACGGCTCGGTCTGCCTGTGCACGCCGTACAAGCCGTCGGCCGGGTTCACGGTGTCAGGCGCGATGGGCCGCAACAAGCTGATCTACGCCCTGTCCGAGGCGACCCTGGTCGTGTCTTCGGACGTCGAGAAGGGCGGCACGTGGGCGGGGGCGGTGGAGGCGCTGCGCCAGTCGATCGCGCCAGTGCTGGTGTGGACCGGCGACGGCGCGCCGCCGGGGAACGCGCGGTTGGCGTCGAAGGGCGCGGTGCCAGTGGCGTCAGCCGAGGCGCTGTTCGCGCCCCGGCCGGATGGTGACGGGGGCGGGGCGGGCGGGGCGGGCCAGACCGAGGACCCTGGCCACCAGCTCGCCCTGGGCCTCTAACCCGCCGCACCCAGCGTTTTGGGCACGTTTTCGGCCGTATACGGCCGAAAACGTGCCCAAAAGCGGAGAGTCGGCGCTAGTCGGTGTGGCGGAAGGTCACGCTGATGCGGGGGCCGGCCGACTTCACCTTCAAGATGGCGTGCTCCCAGGTTCGCTGGCAGGTGCCGCCGGTGACGATGAGGTCGCCGCCGTGCACGACGATGGGCAGGCTTTTGCCGCCGCCCTTGGGGCGCAGCCGGAAGGTGCGGGGATGGCCGAGGCTGACGATGCCGACCACCGGCTCGGCGATCTCCTTGGCGATGCGGTCGCCGTGCCAGGCGACCGAGTCCTGGCCGTCGCGGTAGAGGTTGAGCCCGCCGGTCGTGAACTGCTTGCCGTACCGCTCGCCGAGGGCGGCGGCCATCTCGGCGATGATCGGGAGGAAGGGCTCGCCGTTGCTGCGCTTCCAGGTCGCGTGCAGGCGGGGCTGGTCGACGATCTTGTCGTACATGCGGCGCGTCTGGTGGGTCCATTGGGCCTTGTCGAAGACCTGCTCGAACACCGCCTCCTGCCCGCGCACCCAGCCGGGGACGTGGTCGACCCACGCGGCGGCGTCGAGCTGGTGGCGGACGAGGCCGCCGAAGGCGCGGTCGACCGACGGCTCGGGCTCATCGGCGCCCAAGAGCGATGGTTGCCAGGCCAGCGACATGTCGGATCGAAGGTACCGCCGACGGCGTTGCTACCGTGCCGTTCGTGGCCCCCGACGACGCGAAGCTGGCGATCACGATGCTGGCCGACCGGGTCCTGGTGCAGCACCCGCAGTCGGAGGGGGAGCGCAAGTCCCGCTCCGGCATCCTGATCCCCGCCACCGCCCAGGTGTCGAAGCGGCTGACGTGGGCCGAGGTCGTGGCGGTCGGCCCGCAGGTGCGCAACATCAAGCCGAACGACACCGTGCTGTTCAACCCGGAGGACCGCTACGAGGTCGAGGTGCAGGGCGAGGACTACCTCATCTTGCGCGAGCGCGACATCCACGCCGTGGCGTCGAGCCGGATCGACGGCGGCACTGGTTTGTACCTTTAGCGCACGTATCTGCTAACTTGAGTTAGCACTTCCCCCATTCACGGCCGCCCATCTGGAGGTCTCGCCTTACGCGAACAGCCAGGGTTTTGCCGTCTGCACCTCGTGAGGGCTTCCAAGGCCCAGGACCGCGCCGCCAGCGTCGGTCCGTCGAGCTGAATGCAACGAGACGGTTTGCCCGCATTCCCAAGCCACACCTGAAGCCCGGCAAAGACGCCGGCAACTCCAAGGAGGCGCAAGTATGCGCAAGCAACACCGAATCGCTGCGTCGCTCGCAGCCGTTCTCCTTTCGTCCGCCGCGGTCACGACGACCGACGCCACCGCTACCGCTGAATCGCAGACCGCCAGCCCGCTGGTCGACGTACCCACCTATCCGCTGCGCGGCTTCCGCTTCGGCGGCGGCGAGCCCTACCTGACCGCGGCCGCCGCACCCGCTCCACCGGCGCCCGCCCGCGTGGTGCCGCAACGGGCATCGCGGCAGGGTCGGAGCGTGGGGGCAGCCTCCGGCGACGCCTTCGCCCGGCTGCGCCAGTGCGAGTCGGGCGGCAACTACGCCGCCAATACCGGCAACGGCTACTACGGCGCCTACCAGTTCAGCCTGAGCACCTGGCGCAGCCTCGGCTACGCCGGCTACCCGCACACCGCGTCGCCGGCCACCCAGGACGAGGCCGCCCGCCGGCTCCAGGCCAGGTCCGGCTGGGGCCAGTGGCCGTCGTGCGCCCGCCGCCTCGGCCTCCGCTGACCAGCTAGCCCCGCCCGCCCCCCCGCCCCGCCCGCCCGCCCGCCCCCCGCCCCCACACCGTTCTCGGTGCCGTCAGTTGCGTCTGGCGCAACTGACGGCGCCGAGAACGGGGGGCGGCCCTCCGGAGGGGCGGGAAAGGCGAGGGGGAGGGGTTGGCGGGGGCGCGTACGATTGCGGGCCATGCCGACCGGAACGCCCATCCCCGCGCGCACCGAGGACCTGGCCAAGGTCAAGTACAACGCCGACGGCCTGGTCCCTGCCATCGTGCAGGACGCCGAGTCGCACCGGGTGCTGATGATGGCGTGGATGAACGAGGCGACTCTGGCCAAGACGCTGGCCACCGGCCGCACCGTCTTCTGGTCCCGCAGCCGCAACGAGGAGTGGGCCAAGGGCGAGACGTCGGGCGACCGCCAGTGGGTCCGCGAGGCCTACTACGACTGCGACGGCGACACGCTGCTGTTCGTGGTCGAGCAGGAGGGCAAAGGGGCCTGCCACACGGGGGAGTACTCGTGCTTCTATCGGTCGTTCCACGATGCGGGCACCGGTGATACGGCCGAGTAGGGACGAGTTCCGGGCCCTGGCCCGGGAGTACACGGTCGTGCCGGTGTGGCGCGTCGTGCTGGCCGACATGACCACGCCGGTCGCCCAGTTCCAGCGCGTGGTGGGCGACGACGCCGGCTTCCTGTTCGAGTCGGTGGAGCACGGCGAGCGCTGGAGCCGCTGGTCGTTCTTCGGCCACAACCCGCTGGCCACCATCGTCGCCCGGGGTGGCCGCCTCGACGTCGAGGGCACCCTCCCCGTCGGCGTCCGCACCGACCAAGGCGTGCTGAAGGCGCTCGAAGGGCTGCTGCACGTCTACCGGTCGCCGTCGCTGCCCGAGCTCCCCCCGCTGCACGGCGGCATCGTCGGCTACCTCGGCTACGACGTCGTGCGCGAGGTCGAGCGCCTTCCGAACATCCCGCGGGACGACCGCAACGACCCGGACGCGGTGCTGTCGGTGATCGGGCGGCTGGCCGCGTCCGACCACTGGCGCCAGCGGGTCACGCTGATCGAGAACGTGATCGTGGCCGACGACCCGAGCGAGGCCGAGCTCGACACCCGGTACGACGAGGCCGTGCGCAGGCTGGAGGAGGTCGCCAGCGCCGGGGCCAGCCCGCAGGACGAGCCGCTGGTCGAGCCGCCCGACCGGGAGGAGCCGCCCGAAGACGTCAAGCGCACGATGACGTTGGAGGAGTTCAGCCGGGCCGTCGACGTGGCCAAGGAGCACATCCTGGCCGGCGACATCTTCCAAGTCGTCCTGTCGCAGCGCTTCGACTTCGACCTCGACGCCGACCCGTTCGACCTCTACCGGTCGCTGCGACAGGTGAACCCGTCGCCGTACATGTACTTCTTCCGGCACCCGTCGATCACGATCGTCGGGTCGTCGCCCGAGCCGATGGTCCAACTGCTCGAAGGCAGGGTCATCTCCCGGCCCATCGCAGGCACCCGCCGCCGGGGCCGCACCGACGAGGAGGACCGGCGCATGGCGGGCGAGCTCACCGAGCACCCCAAGGAGGTCGCCGAGCACATCATGCTGGTCGACTTGGCCCGCAACGACGTGGGCCGGGTGGTGCAGTTCGGCACCGAGCAGGTCGACGAGCTGATGACGCTGGAGCGCTACAGCCACGTCATGCACATGACGTCGCAGGTGTCGGGCGCGCTGGCGCCGGGCAAGGGGCCGATCGACGTGCTGCGGGCGACGCTGCCGGCGGGCACGGTCAGCGGGGCGCCCAAGGTGCGGGCCATGGAGATCATCGACGCGCTGGAGCCGACCAAGCGGGGCGCGTACGCGGGCGTCGTCGGCTACCTCGACTTCTCCGGCAACCTCGACACCGCCATCGCCATCCGCACGATGTTCATCAGCCCCGACGGCCGGGCCAGCGTGCAGGCGGGCGCCGGCATCGTGGCCGACAGCGACCCCGCCGCCGAGGACCTCGAGTGCCGCAACAAGGCGGCCGCCCTGTTGGCGGCGGTGCCCGCGGCCCGGCGCATGACGGCGGCGCGGCGGGCGGCGGCGCGATGACCGAGCGGGACGTCGTCACCGTCGAGGGGCCCGACGCGGCCTCGTTCCTGCAGGGCCAACTGTCCCAGGACGTGCTGGCGCTCGCGGCGGGGGACTCCGCGCTGTCGTTCCTGTTGCAGCCCCAGGGCAAGATCGACGCGCTGCTGCGGGTGACGCGAGAGGCAGACGACCGCTTCGTGCTCGACGTGGACGCGGGCTACGGCGAGGCGGTGGCGGCGCGGCTGAACCGGTTCAAGCTGCGGGTGAAGGCGGAGATCACCGTGTCGTCGGCCGACCTGCCCGCGCCGTGGGGCGAGGGGTCGCGCATCGCCGCCAAATGGCCGGCCATGGGCAAGGAGTTGGACGGCTCGACGATCCCGGGCGAGACCGGCCTGGTCGACCAGGCGGCCAGCTTCACCAAGGGCTGCTACACGGGCCAGGAGCTGGTGGCCCGTATCGACTCGCGCGGCGGCAACGTCCCTCGGCACCTCCGGCTGCTGGAGTTGGCGTCGGACGGCGTGCCCGAGGGCGCGGTGGTGGAGGCGGAGGGCAAGGAGCGGGGGCGCATCACCTCGGTCGAGGGGGCGGCGGCGCTGGCCTACGTGCACCGCGAGGTGACGCCGCCGGCCGCCGTCGTCGTGCGGTGGGACGGCGGCGAGACCACGGCCCGGGTGCTGTGAGGCGGAGGCTGGTGCGGGTCCTCCTGGCTGTGGGCGCGGCGGCCGTGCTGGCGTCGGCGTGCACCTCCAAGACCATCGACACGCTCCCCCCGCCGCCGACCACGCAGCCCCGGCCGCCCACGACCCAAACGGTCGACTACAGCGGCGTCGACCTGAAAGACGTGCCGGGCAAGACGACCACGACCGTCGCCATGGGGCCGGGGCGATCGACGCTCACCGGCGTGGTGGTCGGGCCGGAGGGGCCGGTGGCGGGCGCGACGGTGCGGGCCGAGCGGCTGGTGGGCGACGGTGTCGGCTCGGCGCAGGTGTTCACGGCCGTGGACGGGACGTGGTCGATCGCCGGCGTGTACGGCGGGCGGTTCCGGGTCCGGGCCTGGCGGCCGACCGACTTGGCCCTGACCAAGCCCGAGGTGTTCTTCCTGAACGACGGCGACACCAAGCAGATGCAGCTCCAGTTGCAGCGGTACACCGGCGTCGCCGTCACCCATGCGATCGCGCCGAACCCGCCCTTCGTGGACGAGCCCGCCAACCTCGTGATCCAAGTGGTGCAGCAGTCGGTGGACGAGAACGGGATCGTGCGGGGCGCGCCGATCTCGGGGGTCCGGGTCGAGCTGGCCGGCAGCGGCGACTTCGCCCTGGAGACGGCCAATCCGTCGGTGACCAACGGCGACGGCCGGGCGACGTGGCGGCTGCGGTGCCGGTCGGAGGGCAAGCACGATCTGCGGGTCCTCGTCGGCGGGTCCGAGCAGTTCCCGCTCGACATCCCGGCCTGCGTCGAGCAGCTCGAAGAGCCCACGACCACGTCGAGCTCCAGCTCGTCGTCGTCGAGCAGCTCCACCTCCACCACCGACCCCGACGACGAATAACCCCGAACTTTGAACGCTCAGCCCGCCCTAGGCGGGCTGAGCGTTCAAAGAATGGTGGCGGGGGTGGTGACGGTGGCGGTGCCGGGGGTGCTCACCATGGCCCAGACGCCGATGCAGGCGTTGTGGACCTTGTTCAGCGTCTTGAAGATGTCGAGGTCGCGCGCCAGGCCGGGCTGGGGCCGGGTGATGATCGTGCAGCGGAACGCGGCCGACGTGGGCTGGATCTCGACGTCGCCCACACAGAGGGTGGACCCGACCCAGCCGTCTTCCACCCAGTCCTCGCCGTCCACATCGAGCAGCACGTTGGGCCGGAACCGGCGCACGTCCCAGGCCCCGCCGGGATACGCCGCCTCGGCCGCCCGCAGGCTCGCCGTGGTCAAGACCAGGAGCGGGAACAGGTCCACGAACCGGCCCGGCGGCATCGTCCAGGTGGCGACCGGCGACGAGTCGTCGGTGGCGTCGCTGAAGACCTCGGCCTCCCGGGGCGGCTCGTCGGCGGCGGCGACCAGGGCGACCTTCTTGCCCAGCCAGTCGGTCAGCGCCGCGTCGGTCGACGGCCCCAGCCCCACCACCGCCTGGCCGTCCGGCAGCGTGATGTGCGGCTCGCCGCCCTCGGTCAGCCGGGCCGACGCAGTCAGCAGCCGGGGCTCGCGCCGGGCGGTGAGGATCAGGTCGGTCGAGAGGTCCCGCACGCCCCAGACCCGGTCGCCGACCACCCCGCCCTCGTTGAACTCGGCCTCGTCCAACGCCTCGCCGAGCATGGACTTCACCGGGTGGCGCCAGAGCCCCAAGACCTTCATGCCAAGACGGTACTCAGGAACTCCCTGACGGCGTCGAGGTCCTTGGTCCGCTTCATCGGCGGCAGCGCCCGCAGCAGGTCCCAGCGGTACGACTTCGACTTGGCCAGCCGCGGGTCGAGCACCGCGACCACGCCCCGGTCCGTGGACGAGCGGATCAGCCGCCCCGCCCCCTGCGCCAACAGCGTGGCCGCCCTGGGCAGGTCGACCACCCGGAACGCGGCCGCCCCCGCCTTGTCCCGCCGCGCCTGCATCAGCGGCTCGTCCGGCCGGGGGAACGGCAGCCGGTCCAGCACCACGAGCGACAGCGAGCGCCCCGGCACGTCCACGCCCTGCCAGAACCCCATCGTGGCGAACAGCGACGCCGCCTCGTCCTCCATGAAGGCCCGGATCAGCGCCGGCTTGGGCAGGTCGGACTGGGCCAACAGCTCGAAGCCGGGCAGCCGCTCCCGCAACGCCTCCGACGCCGCCGTCATCGCCCGCCAGCTCGTGAACAAGGCCAGCGTGCGCCCGCCCGCAGCCCGGATCAGCGCCTCCAACTCGTCGTGCATGGCCGGCTCGTACGCGGCCGACCGCGGGTCGGGCAGATGCGCCGCGCAGTACAACAGCCCGTGCTCCTCGTACGGGAACGGGCTGCCCACGTCGAGCACGTCGGTCCGGTCCGGCGGCAGGCCGAGCCGCGTCACCAGGTTGGGCGGGATGGTCGCGCTGGTCAGCACCGCGGTCCGCTCCTCCCACAGCCGGTCGGCCAGCACCGCGCTCACGTCGACCGGCGCGATCTTCAGCACCGGCGCGTGCCCAGGCCCTTCGACCCAGGCGACGTCGCCGGGACGGACCTCGATCAACATGGCCAGGTCGCCGACGAGGTGCCCGCCCGCCTGGAGCACCCTGGCCTTGCGGGCCTCGTCCCCCGACGCCGCCCGCACGTCGGCGACCAGCTTGCGGGCCCGCTCCGACGCCAGCGCCAGCACCTCGCTCAGCCGCTCGCCCATGTCCGACGGCAGCCGCTTGCCCCGCCACGGGTCGAGCGCGTTGTCCAGCAGCAGCCCTGCCCCCTCGAGGTTCTCGGCCGCCGAGGACTCCTTCAGCAACGGCTTGGCCACCCGCGCCAGGGCCCGGAACCGCCCGCTGGTCAGCTCGATCCCCAAGCCTGACGCGGCCACGTCCTCCAGCTCGTGGGCCTCGTCGAAGACCACCACGTCGTGGTCTGGAAGCACGAACCCGCCGCTGGCCAAGTCGGTGGCGTACAGATGGGTGTTGACGACGATGACGTCGGCCACCTCGGCGCGCTGGCGGGCCTCTTCGGCGAAGCACTCCGCGCCCGACGGGCACTTGTTGGCGCCGGGGCACTCCATGGCCGACACGCTCACCTGCGCCCACGCCTTGGCCCGCGGCTCGAAGTCCAGCTCGGCCCGGTCGCCCGACCCGCCCGCCTGCCCGAACTCGATCAGCCGGGCGATCTCCCGGCCCAGCGCACCCACGTCGTCGTCGAGGTCGAGCTGGTCCTCGCCGCCGGTGACCTCGCGCATCCGCTGGCGGCACAGGTAGTTCGACCGCCCCTTCAACACCGCGAACTCGAAGGACACGCCGAGGTGCTTCTGCAGGAACGGCAGGTCCTTGCCCGCCAACTGGTCCTGCAGCGCCTTGGTCGCGGTCGAGACCACCACCCGCTTTCCCGACAAGATGGCCGGCACGAGGTAGGCGAGCGACTTCCCGGTCCCGGTCCCCGCCTGCACGACGAGGTGCCGCCCCTCCTCGACGGCGCCGGCCACCGCCTCGGCCATCTGCACCTGGCCCTCGCGCGCCTCGCCTCCGCCCGGCAGCGCGCTGGTGACGCGCTGAACGGCGGCGGCGACGTCGGACATGTCCGCCAGGCTACGTGGGCGGTGTGACGACAACGATGCACCAGCCGCGGGCACGGCTTACCCTGCCGGGATGCGACCCGACGCCTCCCGCCCCGTCCTGCTCGTCCACGGCGCCTGGCACGGGGCGTGGTGCTGGCGTGACGTCGCCGAAGGGCTCTCGGCCAGGGGCGTGAAGACGCTCGCCATCGACCTCCCGCTGGAGAGCATCGCGGGCGACGCCGAGACCGCCATGGGCGCGCTCGACGGCATCGGCGAGCCCGCCGTGGTCTGCGGCCATTCCTACGGCGGCTTCGTGCTCAGCTCGATGGCCGCCAGCGCGGTCGCGCACGCCGTATACCTCGCTGCCTTCATGGCCGACGAGGGCGAGGACTTCCTGGCGATGGCCGCCCTCGCGCCGCCGGAGGCCACCAACGGGCTCGGCGCCGCCATCGCGATCGAGGACGGCAGGTCGTTCGTCCGCCCCTCGGAGGCCGCCGCAGCGTTCTACAACGACTGCCCGGACGACGTCGCCGCGTGGGCCACCCAACAGCTTCGGGCCATGCCGGCGAGAACCATGGGCGAGCCGGTGGCCGGGCCTGCCGTGTGGCGGTCGGTGCCGTCCACGTATGTCGTCTGCGAGCAGGACGTGGCCATCCCGGCCCCCTGGCAGGAGGTGTTCGCCACCCGCGCCGACCAGGTCGAGCGATGGCCGACCGGGCACTCGCCATTCCTGTCGGCGCCGGAGCGCGTCGTCGACCTGCTGGCCGGCCTGGCCGCCCGCCCCGCCCGCTGACCGACCCCCGGTCACGATCCGCGGCCGTCCGGTGTCATTGCCAGTAATGGACACCGAGGCCCGACGGGCGCTGGAGGCCGAGTACGCGTCGCTGCGGCGCTTCGCGGCGGTGGTCGGCTCGGCCGACACCGATCCCGACGACCTCGTCCACGACGCCTTCGTCCGGGTCCTCAAACGGGGGATCGACCGCATCGACGACCTGCACGCCTACCTCCGCCGCACGGTGCTGAACATCGCCGCCAACGACCGCCGCCGCCACGCCCGCAGGCGCCGGGCCATGGCCCGCACCCACGTCGAGGAGGGGGTCGCGGCGGCCTACTTCTCCGACGCCGCCGACCTCCTCCGGCTGCCTCCCGAGGTCCGGGCCGTGCTGTGGCTGGCCGAGGTCGAGCGCTGGCCCTACGCCGACATCGGCCTGCTCCTTGGCTGCACCGAGGAGGCGGCCAGGGCCCGGGCGTCCAGGGGCAGGCGCCAACTCAGACTCGAACTGGCAGGAGAGGCGTGATGACCGACGAACTGCGCAACGCCCTCGAAGCCATCGCCGACCGGGGCACGCCCGCGGGCGCGTCGGCAACCGTCGACCGGGCCGCCAAGACCGCCGCCCGCCGCCACCGCCACCGCCACCGCCACCGCATCGCCCGCGCCGGCGTCCTCCTTGCCGCGGCCGCCTTCCTCGCCGTGGCCGGCACCGCCGTCTACGTCAAACAGCGCATCGACTCGATCCCCCGCGTCGACGTCTCCGGCTCGCTCCACCTGGGCGGCTCGGACGTCCCCAGCGAGCCGATGAACGTGCTCGTCATCGGCTCCGACGCCAGGCCCGGCCTCGACGGCGAGCGGGCCGACACCCTCGTCGTCATCCGGGTCGAGCCCGCCACCCGCCGGGTCTCGATGCTCTCGATCCCACGCGACCTCTGGGTCGACGACGCCAAGACCCGCATCAACAGCACCCTGGCCGACGGCCCGGCGGCGCTGATCGACGCCGTCACCACGACCCTCGGCGTCCCCGTCCACCACTACGTCGAGGTGCGCTTCGACGGCTTCCGCCGGCTGGTCGACGCGGTGGGCGGCGTCGACATCCCGTTCCCGACGCGGGCCCGCGACATCGTGAGCGGCTTCCACGCCGCGCCCGGCTGTGCCCATCTCGACGGCGACATGGCGCTGGCCTTCGTCCGCAGCCGCCACTACGAGACGTTCGCCGGCGGCCGTTGGATGGTCGACCCCACGTCCGACTTCGGGCGCATCGCCCGCCAACAGGAGTTCCTGCGCCGGCTCGCGTTGGAGCTGTCGGACATGGGCGTCAACCCGGTCCGCCTGAACAGCGCCCTCGACGCGGCGGCCGACAACCTCACCCTCGACCGCACCTTCTCGACCAAGGACCTGCGCCGCCTGGCCGGCCTGCTCAAGGGCACCGACCCGGCCGCCATCCAAGGCTGGACGGTGCCGACGACGAACGCCGAGATCGGCGGCGCCGCGGTCCTGCGCCTCGAAGCCGCTGCCCTCCCGTCAGTGATCGACGGGTTCCTCGGCCAGGCGCCGACGACCGCGCCCGCACTGCCCGCGCCAGGAGCGCCCCAAGCGCCTGGTTGCTAACCGAGCTGCCGGATGGGTAAGCAACTCCCATGGCTGATGTGGACGCGGTGGTCGTCGGCGCAGGGCCCAATGGCCTGGTGGCCGCCAACCTGCTGGCCGACGCGGGCTGGGACGTCCTCGTCCTCGAGGCCAAGTCAGAGCCGGGCGGCGCGGTGAAGACCGCCGAGGTGACCAAGCCCGGCTACGGCCACGACCTGTTCTCCGCGTTCTATCCGCTGGCCGCCGCGTCGCCGGTCTTCAAGGACCTGCGCCTCGAAGACCACGGCCTCGTCTGGCGGCACGCGCCGCTCGCCCTCGCCCACCCGACGCCGGACGGCCGCTGCGCGGTGCTGTCCCGCGACATCGACGAGACGGCGGCGTCGTTCGACACCTACGCCGAAGGCGACGGCGACGCGTGGCGCGCCCTGTTCGGCCTGTGGGAGCGCATCGGCGACGGCTTCGTCAACGCCATGCTGCGGCCGTTCCCGCCGATCGCCGGGATCGCCCGCGTCGTCGGCGCCCTGCGGCCGTCCGAGCTCATGCCCATGGCCCGCCTCGCGCTGCTGCCCGTCCGCCGCCTGGCCGTCGAGACCTTCAAGGGGGCGGGCGGCGGCCTCATCCTGGCGGGCAACGCGCTCCATGCCGACCTCACGCCGGAGACGCCCGGCAGCGGCCTGTTCGGCTTGATCCTCGCCGCCCTCGGCCAGCAGGTTGGCTTCCCGGTGCCCGAAGGGGGCGCGGCCGGCATCACCAACGCGCTGGTCAACCGCATGCAGGCCACCGGCCGGGTCGAGCTGCGGTGCGACACGCCGGTCGTCGGCATCAGCGTCGTCAACGGCAAGGCCACCGCGGTGCAGACCGCGCAGGGCGACGTGTTCCGCGTGCGCCGGGCGGTGTTGGCCGACGTCGTCGCCCCGACCCTGTACGAGCACCTGCTCCCGTCTGGCCCGCTGCCGGCACGCACGCTCGACGACCTCAACCGGTTCGAGTTCGACAGCGCCACCGTCAAGATCGACTGGGCCGTCGAGGACTCGGGGGTGCCGTGGTCGCATCCCGACGCGGCCCGGGCCGGCACCGTCCATCTGGCCGACAGCATGAACCACCTGACCGACGTGGCGTCCACGCTGGCCAAGAAGGAGATGCCGGCCAAGCCGTTCCTGCTGACCGGGCAGATGCACGTGGCCGACCCCACCCGCAAGCCGACCGTGTGGGCCTACACCCACATCCCCCACGGGCACCTGCTGGACGAGGCCGCGCTGGCCGAGTTCGCCGACGCCGTCGAAGACGTCATGGAGTCGCACGCGCCCGGCTTCCGCAAGGCGGTGCTGGCCCGCCACGTCATGGGCCCTGCCGACCTCGAGCGCCGCAACCCCAACCTCGTCGGCGGCGCCATCAACGGCGGCACCGCCCAGTTGCATCAGCAGCTCTTCTTCCGCCACGGGGCCACTGCCCGCACGCCGATCGACGGCCTCTACCTGGCGTCGTCGTCAGCCCATCCGGGCGGAGGCGTGCATGGCGGCCCCGGCGCCAATGCGGCGATCGCCGCGCTCAGCCGGTCCCGCCCGTGGCGCGCTGTCGCCGCTCGGCTTCGCTGACCGCGAGCCGGCAGAGCTGGCGCAGGGACTTGCGGTTCCGCAGCGCGATCAGCGCGTCGGCCACCGGGTTGTGGAGGGTCTTGGCCGGCCCGCTCACCGGCTCCTCGCGCACCACGACCACACAGCCGTCGCCGTCGGGCTCGATGTCGAACGCCACGTGGGCGATGCCCACCGGACGGGCACGCGCCTCCAGCTTGAGCCGACGGGGGCGGTCGACTTCGAGCGACGCGGTGGTGTCGTCAGTGGTGACCGGCCCCCAGCCGAACCGGTGGTGGATGCGGGTGCCCTGGGCGGGCCAGCCGCTGTCGACGTCTCGGATGCGCTTGCAGCCGACCAGCCACTTCTCGTAGGAGCGCCCGTCAGCCAGCACGGCGAAGACGTCGTCGGGCGCGAGCGGCATCGGCATCCGGGTGATGGACATGCCGTTCCCGTACCCCCGGCTGGCGAGCGGCCAACCACTCGGCGATTCCCGGCCACACGACCTGGCGCGCCGCGCTGCCCACGACCATCGACACGTGCCCGCTCGGCGTGTGGAGGAAGTCGGGGTTGACGCCGGGGACCGACGCCAGCGCCTCGGACGCGGCCCTCGGCACGATGTGGTCGCGCTCGGCCATCACGACCAGCGTGGGGCGCGACGGCGGCGACTGGGCCAGCCTGCCCATGATCGGGTTGGTGCGGTGGAGGTCCACGACGTCGAAGAACAGCGCGCCCGGCAGCCGGCGCTGGCGCCAGGCCCATTTGGACATGGCGGCGTAGAACTCGCGGTACTCGGCGTCGAGCTTGCGGGCGTGGCGCAGGCGCGCCCACGTCGTGCGCAGGGCCTGGGGGCGCAGGCCGTGGAACGACTCGCGGATGACCGCGGCGGGGACGCAGCCGTCGTGGTCGAGGGCCAGCGTGGGCGGGATGAGGTCGGAGCGCAGGACCGACTGGAACCCGCCCTTGGCGGCCAGGTCGACGACCGGCGCGATCAGCACCGTCGAGCGGACGTGCGGGGCGTTGGCGTCGAGCAGGCACAGGCTGGCGCCGAAGCAGTAGCCGACCCGGTGCACGACGTCGCCGGGGATCGCCTCCTCGGCCGCCCGCAGCACGGCGGTGTACTCGGCCAGTCCGTTCATCGCCTCCTTGCGGCCGGGGTCCCCCCAGTCGACGAGGTAGACGTCGAACCCCGCGTCGGTGAGGGCGCGCACGAGGCTGCGGGTCGGCGTGAGGTCGAGGATCCACGGCTTCGACACCGTCGAGTGCACGAGCAGCACCGGCTCGGGG
>Ga0190267_10000032_pt1 | contig 25793 bp, 28 predicted proteins | sample Popmic239T_FD_140332 | JGI IMG/M metagenome (GOLD analysis project Ga0190267, IMG submission 140332) | Populus adjacent soil microbial communities from riparian zone of Oak Creek, Arizona, USA - 239 T | ecosystem: Environmental > Terrestrial > Soil > Riparian zone | place: USA: Arizona... | reverse complement strand
TCGGGCCCGGTCTCGGGCGGGCGGGCTGTCTGGGTGCCATTGACAACCGCCCGGGTTGCGTTTGGCACCCAGACGGGCCCCGGGCGGGCGGGCGGGCTGTCTGGGTGCCACGCCGGCGGTCTGCCCGACAGGCCGGCACCCAGACGAGGCCCGGCCCAGACGAGTGTGGCGGCAGCGCGGGGGCAGTTAGCGCAGGACCCGGCCGCGCTCGGCCAGGCCGATGACGGCGGCCACGGCGGCGAGGTCGCCCTGTTCTGCCGCCGAGAGCGCGACCGGCCCGTCGTTGCGCCACACGACCACGCTGCCGACCATGCGGCCCCGCACGATGATCGGCACGGACCGGGCGCCGTCGACTGCGGGCACCTTGGCGACCGCGGCGGGGCCGACGGCCACGGTGCACCCGTCGACCGGCAGCGCCTCGACGACCAGCGACTCGACAAGGGCGCGGAACGGCGCCCGATCGAGCTCTGCCGCCGCCAGCGCCACGCGCTGCACGAGGTCACCTTTCAGCCTGACCGCGACTGCCATTCGACCCAACCCCCGTTGCGAACCGGCCAGGGGACCACCCCCTGCCACCAAGAGTACGGGTACGGAGTGCTGAGTGTCGCGCGTTTGTATACAAGAAGACGGGCCGCCTACGAACCCGCGCCCCGACCCCCGCCTACGCCCCCGACACCGACGCGCCCCCCAGCCGACCGCCGCCCGCCCGCCCCGGAGCTACGGCCGCCCGAGCAGGGCCTGCTTCCAGTCTCGGAACCGGGTGTGGGTCACGCCGTCTGGCCCGACTCCGGAACCCGACCCGTCAGCAAAGAGCCGGAACACGTACTGCTCGTCTAGGCGGTCGGCCCGCACGGCCATGTACCGAGCGTCGCCGCCGGTCGCCGGGCCAGCCCGCCACAACAGCCACGGGCCGATCCGGCGCTTGTAGTCGACCTGCGCATGCCCCAAGTCGGCCCCCAGCGCCAGCAACGCGGCCGGCGCCTCCCGCCACGCGCTCGCCACGATGGTGCGGTCCCTGGTCGGCGTCGGAGGCAACTCGGCAGTGGAGACGGGCGTGTCGTCGACCGGGCGCTGGTCGTAGCGCAGGGGCCGCTCACTCAAACGACCGCTCCGCCCACCACGGAAAGAACGACGGCATGTCCGTCGAGACCTTTTGCGGGAACGCAGCCGGCCGCTTCTCCAAGAACGACGTGACGCCCTCGGCCACGTCGGCCGACATCCCCCGCTCGTAGATCCCGCGCGAGTCGACCTTGTGCGCCTCCATCGGGTGGTCGGCGCCGAGCATCCGCCACAGCATCTGCCGGGACAGCGCCACCGAGACCGGCGCCGTGTTCTCGGCGATCTCCAAGGCGAGCTCGCGAGCCGCAGCCAAGACCGCCCCCTCGCCCGAGTGCACCGACCGGACCAGCCCGCCCGCCAATGCCTCCTCGGCCGAGAACACCCGCCCGCTCATCACCCACTCCAACGCCCGCGACACCCCGACCAGCCGGGGCAGGAACCACGACGAGCACGCCTCCGGAACGATGCCCCGCCGGGCGAACACGAAGCCGATGCGGGCCGAGTCCGACGCCAGCCGCACGTCCATCGGCAGCGTCATCGTGATGCCGACGCCGACCGCGGGCCCGTTGATGGCGGCGATCACCGGCTTGTTCATCTCGAAGATCCGCAGGGCGACGAGGCCGCCGCCGTCTCGCGGCACCCGGCCCTCGCCCGCCGGCTCCACGCCGACGTCGGCCCCCGCCCCGGCCGACGAGGCGTCGAAGGTCGATGCCCCCGCCGACAGGTCGGCCCCGGCGCAGAACCCGCGCCCCCGCCCGGTGACGATCACGGCCCGCACGGCGTCGTCGGCGTCGGCCCGGTCGAAGGCGTCGAGCAGTTCGTACATCATCCGGCCGGTGAAGGCGTTGAGCTTGTCCGGCCGGTTCAACGAGATGGTCAGCACCGGCCCGTCCACCTCGTAGGCGATCTGCTCGTACTCCATCAACCTCTCCATTCCACGACCAGGCCGTCGAGCGGCGGCACCCGGCGCTCAGCCTCCCGCGGCGACGTGCCCAGATACAGAAAGCCGACGATGGCGTCGTCCGGTCCCAGCCCGAGCGCGTCCTTGACGATCGGGTCGTAGGCGGGCTCGCCGGTCCGCCACATCGACCCGTAGCCCAAGGCGGTCGCCGCCAGCAGGATGTTCTGGGCCGCAGCGGCGGCGGCGTCCTCCTGCTCCTCCCACGGCACCTTGCGCACCTCTTGGCGCACTGCGCACACGACCACGACGACCGGCGCCCGGCCCAGCTTGGTGCGCTCCTTCTCCAGCGCGGCGGGGTCGACGGCGGCGTTGATGGCGTCGCAGCGGGCGACGTACGCCGTCGACAGCACCCGCCCAAACCCATCCTTCGCCTCGCCCTGCAGCACGACGAAGCGGAACGGCTTGAGGCACCCGTGGTCCGGTGCCGCCGCGCCCGCCTCCAAGATCGTCTGCAACTCCGAAGGCGACGGCGCCGGGTCCAACAGCCGGCCGACCGACCGGCGCGAGAAGATCGCATCGAGGGCGTCCACGAGTCCGCTACCAGCCCCGGTCGATCCACTCCTGGAGGTGCGGGCGCTCGGTGCCGATCGTCGTGTCGTCCCCGTGGCCCGGCATGACGACGATGTCGGCGGCCAGCGGCCCGAACAGGCGCGACTCGATCGAGGAGATGATCGTCGGGAAGTCCCCGCCCTCGAACTTGGTCGCGCCGGGTCCGCCAGGGAAGAGGGTGTCGCCGCTGAACAGCACCGGCGAGCCCTCGACGAGAAAGCACATCGACCCCGGCGTGTGCCCCGGCGTGTGGATCGTCCGCAGCCGAAGCCTGCCCACCTCGATGACCGAGTCGTCCTCGATCACGAAGTCGTACGAGGGGAGCATTCCGGCGTCGTCGGCGGTGACGCCCACGTCGTAGCCGGCATCCCGCACCGCGGGCACGGCCTGGATGTGGTCCCAGTGCCCGTGGGTCTCCAGCACCTTGCGCACGCCCAGCGCCCGGCACAGCTCCAGCAGCCGCTCGTGCTCGTTGGCCGCGTCGATCAGCACCGCCTCGCCGGTCTGCTTGCACCGGAGCACGAAGACGTTGTTGTCGACGGGGCCGACGACCACCTTGTGGATCTCGGCCTGGGAGTCCTCGAAGTGCATCTTGACCGTCCGGTCTAGTAGAACTGACGCAGCCATCAACAGCCGCCGTCCGAGGGGGATCAGGCTAGTGAACTTCGCCTTCAGCGAGGAGCAGGAAGAACTACGGAAGTCGGTCCGCCGCTTCCTCGAAGACAAGTCCTCGTCCGCCGAGGTCCGTCGTCTGATGGAGACCACCGAGGGCTACGACCAGGCCGTCTGGGACCAGATGGCCCAGCAGCTCGGCCTGCAGGGCCTCGCCATCCCCGAGGAGTACGGCGGGTCTGGCTACGGCTACGTCGAGCTGGTCGTGATCTTCGAGGAGATGGGCCGGGCCCTGCTGCCGGCGCCGTACTTCGCCACCGTCGCCCTCGCCGCCAACGCCCTCCTCGCCACCGGCGACGATGCGGCCAAGAAGGAGTACCTCCCCGGCATCGCGTCGGGCGAGACGATCGCCACCCTCGCCCTTACCGAGGCCAGCGGCCGGTGGGACGAGGCCGGCATCACCCTCGAAGCGACCAAGGGCGGCGACGGCTACACGCTGTCGGGCGAGAAGACCTTCGTGATCGACGGGCACACCGCCAACCTGATCCTGGTGGCTGCCAAGGCGGGCGGGGGCGTGAGCCTCTTCGCCGTCGACGGCGACGCGGCAGGCCTCACCCGCGAGCCGCTGTCCACCATGGACCAGACCCGCAAGCAGGCCAAGCTCACCTTCGCCGACACCCCGGCCAAGCTGATCGGCGCCGAGGGCGACGGTTGGTCGGTCCTGTCCAAGACGCTCGACCTGGCCGCGGTGGCGCTGGCCGCCGAGCAGGTCGGCGGGGCCCAGAAGGTGCTCGAGATGGCGGTCCAGTACGCCAAGGACCGGGTGCAGTTCGGCCGGCCCATCGGCTCGTTCCAGGCCATCAAGCACAAGTGCGCGGACATGCTGCTCGAGGTCGAGTCGGCCAAGTCGGCGGCGTACTACGCGGGCTGGGCGGCGTCCGAAGACAACGAGGAGCTCCCGGTCGTGGCCTCGCTGGCCAAGGCCTACTGCTCCGACGCCTACTTCCACGCCGCGGCCGAGAACATCCAGATCCACGGCGGCATCGGCTTCACCTGGGAGCACGACGCCCACCTGTACTTCAAGCGGGCCAAGTCGTCCGAGCTGATGCTGGGCGACCCCACGTACCACCGCGAGCTGCTGGCCCAGCGCATCGGCATCTAGCCGCCTCGCCCGCCCACCCCGCCCACCCCTCGAACTCTGGAGGACAGAACGAACCAAAACGGTTCGCTATGTCCTCCAGAGTCGCGTTTCAGCGAGACTGACCGGCAATGGGGTCCCGGTTGCGCGCCGTGCTGCCGTTGGCGGCGGCGTTCGTCATCGTGTTGGGCGTCGGCCTGTTCGCGCTCGACGAGGGCCGCGAGGGCGTCGTCGGCGACGAGCCGCACTACCTCGTCATGGCGAGGAGCCTGATCACCGACGGCGACTTCGACCTGGCCGACGACTACCGCCGGCTCGACCCGCACATCCACGCCTTCCACTACCGCGACGGCGGGCCGCTGGCACCGGTGCACGGCGTCGGCACCGCGGTGATGATCGCCCCGTTCACGGCAGTGCGCGACACGCTCGACACGGCCCGATTCGGGATGGTCGTCTACACCGCCCTGCTCGGCGCCGTGCTGCTGTCGTTGCTGCGGGCGGTTGCGGGCCGCGGCCGACGCTCCCGCGCCGCGCTCCTGGTATGGGCGGCCGTCGTCACGACCCTGCCGATGGTCGTCTTCTCGTACCAGGTCTACCCGGACGTCCTCGGCGCCCTGTTCGTCGCGCTGGCCCTGCGACTGCTGCTCGTCCCCGAGTTCCGCGCCCGCCACGCGGTCGCCGTCGGCCTGTGCGCGGCATGGCTGCCGTTCCTGCACGTCCGCTTCGGCATCTTCACGCTGGCCTTGGCGCCGGCCGCCGCCATCAGGGCCGCACGCGCCGCGCCGACACGGCACCGCGCGTGGACGATCCTCCCCGCCGCCGTCCCCGTCGCGGCCGGACTGCTCCTGCTGGCCGGCCTGTTCTGGCACCTCTACGGCAGCCCGATGCCCGGCGCGCCCTACGACATCGAGCCCTACGCCACGGACAACCGGTTCACCCCGCTCAAGGCGTACCGCTTCGGCCTCGGCTCGCTGATGGGCTGGACGACCGGGCTGATCCCGTTCGCACCGGTGTTCTGGTTCGGCGTGGCGGGCCTGGCCTGGTTCGGCCGCGAGCTGGGCCGGTGGGCGCCCGCGCTGGTCGGCGCGGTCGGCGTCGTCTACATGGTCGTCGTCGGCGGCCACGGCCCGATCGTCAACGCCTTCCCCGGCCGCACGATGCTCGTGTTCGTGCCCGTGCTGGCGCTTGGCCTGCTCGGCGCGGTCCACGCCTCCCGACTGCTGGCCGCTGCCGTCGTCGCCGTGGCGGTCCTCAGCGCGGCGATGAGCTACGAGGGCATCCGCAACCTGCCGCTGCTGTTCGACACCGGCGAGCTGCGCCTGTCGATCCCACGCCGGCTCGCCCCCGCCTTCCCCTGGTTCACCGTGCCGCCCGGCGGGTCCCGCGTCGCCTACGACCTCCCTGACCTGCCCCACGAGACCGGCCGGGTCGTCGACGACGCCGTAGTGGCCGACGCCGCCGCGGGCGACCGGGCCGGCACCCTCGTCACCACCGAGCGCACGGTCCTGCGGGCCGGGATGTACCAGCTCGACCTGGGCGTCAGCGCGACGGGCGCGGGCCGGGTGCTCGAGGTCCGCGTGGTCAACTCGTTCGACCGCCAGCCCTATGGCGAATGGACGCTGTGGGCCCCGGACCTGGCGGGCAAGGCGGTCACCTCACTGCCGCTGACGATCCCCGACCTCCAGCAGTTCCAGGTGGAGATCGCCTACACCGGTGAAGGGGCGGTGCGCCTGGCCAGCGCCGAGCTGCGCCCGGCCGGAAGGGGGCTGGTGCCCGTCCGCACCGCCTCCAGCGACGCGCCCCTGACCGCGGTGTGGATCGCCCTCACCGCCTTCGTCATGACGCTGCTGGCCCGCACTCCTCCTGCTCGATCGCGGCGATCTGATCCAGACGAGGCTGATGCCGACCCCCCTCAAACGGCGTCGACAGGAACACCTCCACAATCCTGAGCGCCAGCGTGTCGCCGAGCAGCCGCCCGCCCAGCGACAAGACGTTGGCGTTGTTGTGCTCGCGGGCCAGCCGGGCCGTGGTCTCGTCGTAACAGAGGGCGGCCCTGGCGCCGTGCACCTTGTTGGCCGAGATCTGCTCGCCCTGCCCGCTGCCGCCCAGCACGATCCCCACGTCGGCCGACCCGCCGACCACCGCCCTCGCCACGCCCGCGCAGAACGACGGGTAGTCGACCGGGTCCTCGCTGTCGGTCCCCAGGTCCTCGACCTCGTGGCCTGCGTCGCGCAGCCAGGCCGACACCACGCCCTTCATCCGGAAGCCGGCGTGGTCAGAACCGATGGCGACGCGCATGGGGGCGGAAGGTAGCGTGGCCGGCCGATGATCGTGCTCTACGCGGCGGTTGCCGTCGTCGTCATCTTCGCCATCGCGGCTGTCGTGATCGGGAGGGAGGCCCGCCGGCTCGACGCGGTCGCCCCCAACCCGGTCTTCGACCTCGACGAGGCCGTCGAGTGGATCGCCGAGCACCTGCCGTTCGAGGTCAGCGCGGTCCTCTCGCACGACGACGTCCGCCGGATCATCGACTGGAACCTCGAGTTCTTCCGGCTCAAGGGCGTGTCGGGGAACGGCCATGCCGCGTCGACCGAGGGGCCGGTCGTGGTGGGCGGGGCCGAGACGGTCGACTACGTGCTGGCCAGGGCCAAGGCCATCGGCGCCGACTACACCGCGGTGCAGGTCCACGCCGTGCTCGACGCCCAGATGACCTACCTCGAGGCCATCGGCGCCATCGGCCCCGAAGTCGACCCCGATTAACCGAACTTTGAACGCTCAACCCGCCTCCGGCGGGCTGAGCGTTCAAAGAAGGGCGCCGACCACCATCGAGACGACGTTGGCGGCCAGCACGACGGTCAGCACCTGCTCGAAGCGGCGCTCGCCCTGCACGATCAGCGTCGCCACCACGACCTCCAAGGCCCACGCGATCGGCTCGCCCAGCCACACCGGCACCGGCAGCAGGATGAAGATCAGCGGGTGGCTCAGCAGGTTGCCGACCACGCCCGCCGCCAGCGCGCGCCAGATCAGCCCAAGCCCGACCCAGTAGACCGGCACCTCCAGCGCCAGGGTCAGGGCCAGCGCACCGGTGTAGCCATCGGGCACGTCCACCGGCTCAGTATCGGCCGGCCCGAACGAGCCAGGGCGCATGACCCGAATGGGCCATGACACCGATTTGGCCCTCGTCGGCGGCTTGCACCTTCTGTACCGTCCCTCCCCATGACGGTGGTTGACGGGGCGGCGGCGGGTCGAGCCGTCTCCGTTGGATCGGAGCGTCGGGGGGCCCTCCGATTCGACGGCCCTGCGCTCGACCTGCTCCTCGTCGCCGCCGTCGCCCTCCCGTTCGCGCTGCGCTTCCCGGTCGCCACCAGCGTCCTCGCCTTGGCTGCGTTCGGCCTCGTCCACACGTTCCTCGAACTGCGCTGGGTGCTGGCCCGCTTCCGTGACTTCATCAGCGGTTCGTTCCTCGCCGTCTGCTGCGTGCCGGTCACGCTCATCGCCCTCACCCGGCTCCTCGGCGGGGCCAGAGCCATCGAGATCACCGCAGGCTTCGCCCTGCTCGCGGCCGCCGTCGTGCAGGGCTATCGCACCGGCAGGCTCACCAAGGCGCCCGCCGCGGTGGCCGCCGCCGCCCTCGCCATCGGCCTCGCCGCGTCCCTCGACGCGCCGGTCATGTACGGCATCGTCTTGGCCCACCTGCACAACGTGGTGACCGGCTTCCTCCTGTGGGAGTGGTCGTCCGACATGGCCGAGGACCGCCGGCGCGCCTTTCGCGCCGTCGTGGCCGGGCTGTTCGTCGCCCTGCCCGCCTTCGTGCTGCTCGGCGCCGCCGACGCCGTCCTGCCCGCGTCGGTCAAGGGCCTGGTCGTCGGCACGGTCACGCCGGGCTGGGCCGGCGCCGCGATGGGCGTGCGCCTGATGGCCGCGTTCGCCCTGCTCCAAGTCGTCCACTACGGCGTGTGGTGCTGGCTGCTGCCGCGCCGCTCGACCGGCCCGACGGCGCCGTCGCGCATCGACGGCTCCTGGCTGGCCGCCGCCATCGCGGCCGCCGCCGTGCTCGCCCTGGTCTTTCGCACCGACTACGCCACCGGCCGCACGCTGTACACGTCGCTGGCGACGTACCACGCCTATCTCGAATTCCCCGTCGTCTTGGTCCTACTAGGAGGTTCCCGTGCTTCTCGCTGACGCTGCTCCCACCGGAGCGGGACTGGCCATCGTCGGCGCCATCCTGCTGGCGTTCCTGGCCATCTGCATCCTGATCGCGTTCTTCGTCATCCGCTTCATCGTGCGGGCCTGGCGCCGTTCGCACCCCAAGCCGGCGGCCTGAAAACGCCTCCTGAAAACGCGCGACAAGCGCGCGGGCCGCGTGTACCCTGTGCGGCACCAGAGAAAGGAGGTGGTCCAACTGATAAGTGAATGTCTTGGGACCCTGGAGGTGGCTGGCCGCTAGACGGCTCGCTGGACCTTCTGGCGAAAACCCAGCCAGTTACCGCTCGGGACATCCCAGTCGAGAGTTGGTCCCGCTCGACGCAGTACGGACACCGAGACCTTTCCAACGAAATCGAGAACGAGAGGGCGCCTTCGGGCGCCCTCTCGCTTTGTCCCCGCCGGTTATGTTGACGGCCATGTCGCGACCCACTCGTTTCGAGCACTTCCGGTGGCTGGGGGACAAGCGCAGCCTGCGGGTGCACGACCTCGACAACAGCACCGACGACTGCGAGATCGACGAGCTCATGGCCTCCGAGAAGTTCGCCAGCTTCGGGCCCGACTCGCTGCTCGAGGCCAAGAACCGCTGCTACAAGCCGTGCCCGCACTGCGTCCGCTCTGACGACGCCGCCGCGTAGCGCCGGGCACGTGCCGCGGGCGATCGACTTCCACGTCCACCTCTCCACCCACGAGTGGATGGAGGGCAGCCTCGGGCCGATGCGGGAGCCGACCCTGCGCCACTTCCGGGCGACCGTGCCGATCCGCACGATCGACGAGATGGCCGACGAGTTCCGCCGCGACGACGTGCTGGCGGTCGTGCTGGCCTGGGACGCCGAGTCGGCCACCGGGCTGCCGCCGACGACCAACGAGTACGTGGCCGAGTGCGTGGCCAGGCACCCCGACGCCTTCGTCGGCTTCGCCTCCGTCGACCCGTGGAAGGGCAAGGCGGCGGTGCAGGCCTTCCGCCACGCCGTGACCGACTTGGGCCTGAAGGGGCTGAAGCTCCATCCGAGCTGCCAACTGTTCGCCCCCAACGACACCCGCGTCTATCCGCTGTACGAGGCGGCGTCGGAGTTGGAGGTGCCGATCATCTTCCACACCGGCACGACCGGGCTGGGTGCGGGGATGCCGGGCGGCGGCGGGATCAAGCTCGGCTACTCGCGGCCGATCTTCCTCGACGACGTGGCCGCCGACTTCCCCGACCTCCAGATCGTCGGCGCCCATCCGTCGTGGCCGTGGCAGGACGAGATGCTCGCCGTCATGCAGCACAAGCCCAACGTCTGGATGGACTTGTCGGGCTGGTCGCCGCGCAAGTGGTCGCCGGAGCTGACCAAGGCGGTGCTCGGCCACCTGTCCGACCGGGCCCTGTACGGGAGCGACTATCCCTTCCTGACGTTCGGCAAATGGCTCGACGCATTCCACTCGTACGAGCCCGCTCCCGAGGTGGAGGAGAAGATCCTCGTCGGCAATGCCCGACGTTTGCTCCGACTCTGACGTACCGTCGTAGTCGTGCAGGTGGAGTTCATATCGGGGGGCGTGACATTGCGCGGGCATCTGGCCCGGCCCAAGGCGCCTACGTCATCGGTCACCGGGCGGTTCGGCCTCGTGCTCTGCCACGGGTTCCCGCATGACGCGCCGGGCAAGCGCACCGGCCCGCAGGCGTACCCCGACCTGGCCGACCGCATCGCCGCCGACACCGGCTGGACCGTGCTGTCGTTCGACTTCCGCGGCGCGGGCGCGTCGGACGGCGACTTCTCGCTCGGCGGCTGGCTGGCCGACATCGGCGCCGCGGTGGCGTTGCTGCGCTCGACCGGCGAGGTCGACGCCGTCTGGCTGGCCGGGTTCAGCACCGGCGGGGCGCTGGCGTTGTGCGCGGCGGGTGAGGACCACGACATCGCAGGGGTGGCGACGTTCGCCGCGCCTGCCGACTTCGAGCACTGGGCCGCCGACCCGCGCCGGTTCCTGGAGCACGCCCGAACGGTCGGCGTCGTGCGCAGCAAGGGCTTTCCGGCCGACTTCGACTCGTGGTCCCGGGAGCTGCGCGAGATCAAGCCGCTGGCGCTGATCGGCAAGATCCCGCCCCGGCCGGTGCTGATCGTGCACGGTTCCGAGGACGACACCGTGGACCTGATGGACGCCAGGGCGCTGACCGACGCGGCCGACAACATGGTCGACCTGCGGGTGCTGTCCGGCGCCGGCCATCGGCTGCGCCACGACCCTCGGGCGGTGGCCGTGCTGCTTGGCTGGCTCGACCGCCAGCACATCTGAGTCAGTCCTCGTCGATGGCGGCGCGCAGCCGCCGGGCCGCGGCCTCCGGGTCGGGCGACTCGGTCAGGTAGCGGACGACGACGAAGCGGGTGGCGCCGGCGGCCTTCATGGCGGGCACGGTCTCGGGGGTGACGCCGCCGGTCACGAAGTAGGGGTGGGTGGCGTGGTCGGTCGCGTAGCGGAGGTAGTCGAGGCCGACCCCGGCGCGCCCTGGTTTGGTGGGCGTCTCGCTGACCGGGCCCGCACTGACGTAGTCGACCGGTTCGGCGGCGGCGGCGTCGAGCTCGGCGGGGGCGTGGGTGCTGAGTCCGACGATGGCGTCGTCGCCCATGATCCGCCGGGCCAGCGCGGGGGGCGCGTCGTCCTGGCCGACGTGCACGCCGTCCGCCTCCACGTCGAGGGCGAGGTCGGGGCGGTCGTTGAGGATGAAGGGGACGCCGTGGTCGCGGCAGACGTCGCGGGCGATGCGGGCGCGGGCGAGGAGCGGCTTGGCGTCGAGCACCTTGTCGCGGAGCTGCACGATGTCGACGCCGCCGCGGATGCACGCAGCGAGGAAGGCGGCCAGGTCGGGTCGGTCGGCAGTGCAGAGGTAGAGGCGGCGGGTGCCGAGATCGGCCATGTCGTTCGTCAGCCTCGTCAGCCGCCCGCGACGGCGCGGACGAGTTCGAGGCGGTCGCCGTCGGCGAGGGCGGTGGTAGCCAGGTCCCGGCGGTTGACCGGCTCGCCGTTGCGCTCGACCAACACCCACTTGCCGCCCAGGTTCAGGGCGTGGAGGAGGTCCTCGACCGTGGCGCCGTCGGCGATCTCGGTGGGCTTGCCGTTGGCGATGACCTGCACGGCGCTCAGGCTAGAAGACGCCCAAGAGGCCGGTTCCGGAGCGGCGCAGGCGGAGGTAGTTGATCGACTGGTCGCCGATCCGGTACCACCCGTGGCTGGTGCCGACGGTGAAGAAGAGCCGGTCGCCGGCGGGCGTCCAGATGATCGACTCCACGCCCGGCGTGCGCACGCTGCTGACGAGGTCGGCGGTGGCGACGTCGATGACCTCCAGGCGGCCGTCGTACCAGCCCACCGCCAGGCGGGTGCCGTCGGGGGAGAGGCTGGCGTCGCGGATGCCGAGGGGGTCGTTGTCGAGGCGGAACAGCACTCGGCCGTCGAGGTCGCTGACGTGGGGGGCGCTGGTGCCGTCGGCCCAGAGCAGGGCCCGGGGCGACGGGCTGAGGAGCTCGCAGGCGCAGAGGTACTCGGGTCGGCCGGGCCGCTCGATGCGGTAGTGGGACTGGTCCTCGTCCTCGTCCTCGATCGGGTCGAGCCAGACGGTGCCGCCGTTGCCGAGGTCGGCGATGAAGAAGCCGGTGGCGGGGCGGCGCTCCTTCACCTGCCCCTCGCGGTCGACGCGCAGCACGGGCTGTCCGGGGACCGAGTGGTCCTGGATCCAGACCGAGTCCCGGTCGGCGGCCGGGCGCACGGCCAGGTTGGCGTCGTCGCCCCCGTGCCACGTGGTCCGGCGGCTCGGGTCGTCGGCGTCGATGAAGAGGATGGTGTTCTGGTGGTTCACGGCGACGAACCCGTTGCCCAGCGCGGTGCTCCAGAACCCGTCCGACTTGACGAGGGTGGTCTCCTGGCCGTTGCGCAGGTTGAGCAGGCTGATGTCGTCGTTGCGGATGAGCAGGACGGTGGCGTCGACGGGCTCGTCGTAGGGGCGTTCGAGCTGGGCCAGTTCGTCGGCCGCCGCGTGGAGGATGGCGGCGGGGTTGGCGTTGGGGTCGGCGTTGGCGGCGTTGGGGTCGGCGTTGGCGTCGGGCGGGGGGGCGGGGGCGAGCGGGTCGAGGCCCCATTGCCGGCGCTCTTTGTCGAGCAGGGCGTCGACCTCGGTGAAGTGCCGGCCCACGTCGGCGGCCGCGCTGGGGATGGGGGCGGCGGCGAGGTGGTCGAGGTCGTGGGCGTCGTGGAGGAGGGCGCTGACGAGGGTCTGGCGGGCCTTTTTGATGCCGGGGTCAAGGGCGTGGACCCCTTCGGCGTGCTCGGCCAGGGCGAGGTAGCGGGCGCGCTGTTCGAGCAAGAGGCCGCGGATGCCCTCGCCCGCCACCCGCCGGTCGGGCTGGTTGACGACGAGGGCGAGCAGGCGGTTGGCGGTGGTCTCCCTGGCCGCGTTGACCTGCTGGGCGGTGATGCGGTCCCGCTCGATGGCCCGGATGCCGTCGATGCAGATGGCCCGGTAGCCGGCGTAGACGTCGCCGAGGACGAGGGCGACGATGGCCACCGCCAGCCACTTGGCGGTGATCCGGACCGGCTGGCGGACGGCGACGGCGTGGCGCGGGTTGGGCTCGTACGCGCCCTCCCACCCCTGCGGCGCCAGCGGCTCCAGATCGGTGTCGATCGCACTCGTCGTGCCCCCGACGGTACCCCCCAGTCCGCCTTTTCCACAGCAGCAGGTGCTGTGGAAAGGCGCGGGGTGTCAGCCGGCGGCGGCCTTGGCGGCGGCTTTCTTCTCCTGCTTGTACTGACGGACCCGGCCGAGCGAGGTGGGGTCGGTGATGTCGGCGACGGACAGGAACGTGCCGGGCCGGCCGAAGTCGCCTGCGGCCTCCTCCCAGCCGGGCGGCTGGACGGCGAGCTGCTTGCCCAGGAGGCCGACGAAGATGCGCGCCTTCTGGTCGCCGAAGCCGGGCAGCGCCTTCACCCGCCGCAGCAGCTCCTCGCCCGACGCCGCCGTCTTCCACACCCGGTCCGCCTTGCCGCGGTACTCCTCGACCACGATGCGACACAGCTCCTGCACCCGCTTGGCGTTGGCGGCGGGGAAGCGGTGGATGGCGGGTGGCTGGGCGAACACGGCGGCCAGGGCATCCGGGTCCATGTCGGCGATGGCGGCCGGGTCGAGGTGCCCGAGCCTGGCCTGCAGCGTGGCCGGCCCCTTGAAGGCCCATTCGAGCGGGATCTGCTGGTCGAGCACCATGCCGATCAACAGGGCCAGCGGGTTCTTGGACAACAGCGCGTCCGCGGCCCGGTCCTGGGCGAGCGAGAGCTTCGGTCGTGCAGCCATGCCCGCCAGTCTGCCGCCCCCGCCGCCGCTGCGTTCGCCGAACTTTGAACGCTGAGCCCGCCAGGGGCGGGCCAGGCGTTCAAAGTTCGGCTCGCCGCGGTCAGGCGGTCAGGCGGTCAGGGGGTTGGGGGCCTCGGGGTCGATCTCGTACTTGGCGATGGCGTCGACGACCTCTTCGGCCTTGCCCTCGCCGGTCTCGGCCAGCCCCTTCAACACCGCCAAGACCACATGGGCAGCGTCGGTCTCGAAGTGGCGGCGCAGCGCGGCCCGGGTGTCGGACCGCCCGTACCCGTCGGTGCCCAGCGGCGTGAAGTGCCCAGGGATCCACCGGGCCACCTGGTCAGGCACCATCTTCATGAAGTCGGTGACGGCCACGAACGGCCCCTCGGCGCCCGCCCCCGAAAGGGCCGACGTGATGTACGGCGTCTGGGCCGGCTCGGCCGGGTGCAGCCGGTTCCACCGCTCGACCGACAATGCGTCCTCCCGCAGCGACTTGTACGACGTCACCGACCACAGCTCGGCGGCCACGTCGTGCTCTTCGGCCAGCAGCCGCTGCGCCTCCCTGGCCGCGCCCTGAGCCGTCCCCGAGAACAGGATCGTCGCCCGCCGCGACGGCCCCGAAGGCGCGGCCGCGAACCGGTACAAGCCCCGGATGATCCCCTCGACGACGCCCTCGTCCGGCGACACGTCGATCGCCGGCATCTCGTAGTTCTCGTTGTAGAGGGTCAGGTAGTAGAAGCGGTCCTCCGGCTCGGCCGAGTACATGTTGTTGATGCCGTGCCGGATGATGACCGCCACCTCGTAGGCGAAGGCGGGGTCGTATGCCGAGACGTTCGGCACCGTCGACGCCAGCACCAGCGAGTGCCCGTCCTCGTGTTGCAGGCCCTCGCCGTTCAGCGTGGTGCGCCCCGCCGTCGCGCCCAACAGGAAGCCCCGTCCGCGCATGTCGCCGAACGCCCAGATGAAGTCGCCGACCCGCTGGAACCCGAACATCGAATAGAAGATGAAGAACGGGATCATCGGCTGGCCCCACGTGGCGTACGCAGTGCCCGCCGCCGTCATCGACGCCATGGACCCCGCCTCGGTGAGCCCCTCTTCGAGGATCTGGCCCTGCTGGCTCTCGGTGTACGACAGCATCAGCTTGGCGTCGACCGGCGTGTACTTCTGCCCGAACGCGGCGTAGATGCCGAAGTCCTTGAACAGCGCGTCCATGCCGAACGTGCGGGCCTCGTCGGGGATGATCGGCACGACCCGCTTGCCGATGTTCTCGTCCCGCATGAGGTTCCGGATCAACCGGGCGAAGCCCATCGTGGTCGACACGGCCTGCTTCTTCGATCCGCCGAAGAACTCCTCGAATGCCTTGTCCGACACGGCCGGCAGCGGCTTGTGCCGCACCACCCGACGAGGCATCGACCCGTCCAGCGCCTTGCGCCGCTCGCGCAGGTACTCCATCTCCGGCGAGTCGTCGGCGGGCCGGTAGTACGGCGGCAGGTCCTCGTCCAGCGCCGACTCCGGAATCTGGTCGTGCATGTAGAGCGTGTCGCGCAGCACCATCAACTGCTGCTTGGTCATCTTCTTGATCTGGTGCGTCGCGTTGCGGGCCTCGATCTCCGGCCCGAGCGTCCACCCCTTCACCGTCTTGGCCAGGATCACCGTCGGCGACCCGGTGTGCTCGACGGCGGCCTTGTAGGCGGCGTAGAGCTTGCGGTAGTCGTGGCCGCCGCGCGGCAGCGTCCGCAGCTCCTCGTCGGACAGGTGCTCGACCAGCGCCCGCAGCCGCGGGTCGGGGCCGAAGAAGTGCTCACGGATGTACGCGCCGGACTCGGTGGTGAACTTCTGGAACTCGCCGTCGACGGTCGTGTTCATCTTGTTGAGCAGGACGCCGTGCACGTCCTTTTCCAACAGGGCGTCCCACTTCGAGCCCCAGATGACCTTGATGACGTTCCAGCCCGCGCCCCGGAAGACGGCCTCGAGCTCCTGGATGATCTTCCCGTTGCCGCGCACCGGCCCGTCGAGGCGCTGCAGGTTGCAGTTGACGACGAAGATCAAGTTGTCGAGCTGCTCCCGCGACGCCAGCGACAACGCGCCCAGCGACTCGGGCTCGTCCGACTCGCCGTCGCCCATGTAGCACCACACCTTGGCCTTGCTGGTGTCGGCGATCTGGCGGTTCAACAGGTACCGGTTGAAGCGGGCCTGGTAGATGGCGTTGAGCGGGCCGATGCCCATCGACACCGTCGGGAACTCCCAGAAGTCCGGCATCAGCCGGGGGTGCGGATACGACGACAGGCCGTTGCCGCCCAGCTCCTGTCGGAAGTTGTCCATGTGCTGCTCGGTTATCCGGCCTTCGAGGTACGCGCGGGCGTAAATGCCGGGGGCGGCGTGGCCTTGGAAGAAGACCTGGTCTCCGTACGTCCCGTCGTCCTTGCCCCGGAAGAAGTGGTTGAAGCCCACCTCGATCAGCGACGCCGACGACGCGAAGGTGGCCAAGTGCCCGCCGATGCCCTCCGACAGCATGTTGGCCCTGGTCACCATCACCGCCGCGTTCCAGCGGATGAAGGCGCGAATGCGGCGCTCGATGAACTCGTCGCCGGGGAACCAGGGCTCGCTCTCGGGCGGGATCGTGTTGATGTACGGCGTGGAGACGGTGGCCGGGAAGCCGACCTGATTGCGGCGTGCCCGCTCAAGCAGCTTGACGAGGATGAAGCGCGCCCGGCTGCGTCCGTGGGCGTCGAGGACGGCGTCGAACGAGTCCAGCCACTCCTGGGTCTCTTCCGGATCGATGTCCGGAAGCTGATGAGCGAAGCCGTCCAACACCACGGGATCGAAAGGCATGCCCCCATGCTCGCGCTATGAGCGACCTCCCGCTCGCGAGTCGGGCAAGCTGGACACTTCATGGCTGGAAACCGGACCATCGTCTTCACCGACGGCGCCTGCCTCGGCAACCCCGGCAAGGGGGGCTGGGCATGGGCGGTGCCCAACGGCCGGTTCGCCAGCGGGGCCGAGAAGATGACCACCAACCAGCGCATGGAGATCCGTGCCGCGCTGGAGGCGGCCACCGCGCTCAAGGGGCCGCTCGAGATCGTCAGCGACTCCACCTATGTCGTCCACTGCTTCCGGGACCGGTGGTGGGAGGGGTGGCTGCGCAACGGCTGGCGCAACTCGGCCAAGAAGCCGGTCGCCAACCAGGACCTGTGGGAGCCCCTCGTCGAGCTCTACCAGGCCGACCCCGGACGGCTGGCGTTCCGCTGGGTCAAGGGCCACTCCAACGACCCGATGAACGACTTGGTCGACCGCCTTGCCGTCGACGCCGCCCGCGCCCAGCAAGGGCGTACCGGGCTTGGCATCCCCGACGACCTCGGCGCCGCCGACGCGCCGTCCATGTCGCCCGACGTCGACGAGCGGGTGCCGGCCGGCCGCAAGCTCGTGGTCACCGGCCTGCGCCCGCCCGGCCTGGGCGGCTACGACGAGAACGTCATCGCCCTCGGCGTGAAGAAGAAGCTGGTCGAGATCCTGTCGGCCAAGAAGGTGCTGCACCGCGACCTCGTCGTGCTGACCGGCCTCGGGCTCGGGGCCGAGCAGCTTGGCGCGGAGGCGGCCATGGAGGCCGACGTGCCGTATGTCGCGGTCATGCCCTTCCCCGGCCAGGAGGAGGTGTGGCCGAGCATGGGGTCGCGTCTTCGGTATCAGAAGCTGTTGCTGAAAGCGGCCGACCAGGTCCTGCTCCAGGCCAAGAAGCCGGAGAACAAGCAGAAGGCGGGTGCTGCGTTGTCGCGGCGGGACGCGTGGCTGGCCCGGCACGCCGACGAGGCCGTGGTCGTGTGGGACGGGCGCGACGAGTTCGTGGGCAAGACGATGCGGTCGCTGCAGGACCACGTCGGCGAGGAAGAGGTCTGGGTCCTCGACCCCGGTGAGCTGTGAAGGTCGGCGTCGACACCGGCGGCACCTTCACCGACGTCGTGGCCGACGACGGCCGCATCGTCAAGGTTCCGTCGACCCCGGACAACCCGGCAGTGGCGGTCAGCGACGGCGTGCGCACGGTGTGGGCCCGCGCCGGCGTCCCAGCACTGCTCGCCCACGGCACGACCGTCGCGACCAACGCGCTGTTGGAGCGGCGCGGCGCCGTCGTCGCGCTGGTCACCAACGAGGGGCTCGCCGACGTCATCGAGATCGCCCGCCAAGACCGCCCGTCGCTGTACGACATGTGGGCGGACCGGCCCGAGCCGCTGGTATCGCGTGCGTTGCGGTTCGAGGTCGAGGGGCGGCTGGCCGCCGACGGGAGCGAACTGTCGCCGATCGACCCCGCTGCGGTGCCGGTCATGCCCGACGAGGTAGAGGCGGTCTGCGTCTGCCTGCTGCACAGCGACTTGAACCCGGCCCACGAGCGGCTCGTCGGCGCGGTGCTGTCGAATCGGGGCTACGACGTGACCTGCTCGCACCAGGTGTCGCCCGAGTTCCGCGAGTACGAGCGCACGGTGACGACGGTCGTCAACGCCTACCTGCGCCCTGCGTGCCGGGCCTATCTGCGCTCGCTCGACGACGTGGCCGAGTCGGTGCTCGTGCTGACGTCGGCGGGCGGGCTGGTGCCGGTGGGCGTGGCCGCCGAGCGGCCTGCGGCGTTGTTGTTGTCGGGGCCTGCGGGCGGGGTGCGGGCGGCGGCCGCGGCGGCAGTGGCGGCGGGCTTCCCCGACTGCGTCACGTTCGACATGGGCGGCACGTCGACCGACGTCTGCCTGGTGGTGGGCGGCTCGCCGTCGCCGGCCGCGGAGCGGGTCGTGGCCGGCTTCCCCGTGCGGCTGCCGTCGCTCGACATCCACACGATCGGCGCGGGCGGCGGCTCGCTGGCCCGGCTCGACGCGGGTGGCGCGCTGGTGGTGGGGTCGGAGTCGGCCGGGGCCGTCCCTGGTCCTGCGTGCTACGGGCGGGGCGGGACTCGGCCGACGGTCACCGATGCCGATCTGGTGCTCGGCCGCATCCCCGCCGACGCCGCGTTCCCTGGGCTGGGCAAGCTGTCGGCCGACGCGGCGCGGGACGCGCTGGCGGCGGCAGGCGTGGACGCGCAAGGGGTGGTCGACGTGGTGGACGCGTCGATGGTCGAGGCGGTACGGGTCGTGACGGTGGCGCGTGGCGTCGACCCGCGGGACCTGGCGTTGGTCGCCTTCGGCGGGGCGGGCCCGTTGCACGCGTGCGCCATCGCGGCGGCGCTCGGCATGCGGGCGGTGGTGGTGCCGCCGCGGGCGGGCGTGCTCTCGGCGGTCGGGCTGTTGGGCTCGCCGCCGCAAGAGGACGTCGTCGTGTCGTGGCCGACGCCTGCTGATCACGCGGGCGTCCCGTCGGCCCGCTTCGACGTGGCCCGGCTGGCCGTGCGGCGGCTGCTGCGGGTCGGCGACGAGGTGGGGGTGCAGGTCACCCTGTCGGCGGTGACCGGCGGCGCGGTGGCGCGGGTGGGGGACCGCACGGTGGAAGTGTCGATGTCCGTCGATTGTCGGTACGCGGGGCAGTCGCACGAGATCACCGTGCCTGCCGTGGCGCAGTTCGAGGACGAGCACGAGCGGCGCAACGGGTTCCGCCGGCCGGGCGCGTCGATCGAGGTGATCGCGCTGCGGGCTTCGGCCCGGCTGCCGGCGCCGGTGGACATCGAGAAGCTGGGCGTGTCGGGCTTGCCGGCGCGGTCGGCCGCGGACGGGCCTGTCGTGTTGGCCGAGCCGGACTGCACGGTGTGGGTGCCGCCGGGCTGGCGGGCCGAGGTGGGGGGAGGTGGCTCGTGGATCCTGCGTCCCACGTCGCCCTCGTCGTGAGCGGCTCTGGAGGACATAGCTACACCCAGAGGGTTGCTATGTCCTCCAGAGCGGCGTGGGGGAGGGGGTGAGCGGCGTGGACCCGGCGTCGTTGCAGGTGTTGATCTCGCGGCTGACCGGGATCGCCACCGAGATGGGCGAGGTGCTGCGGCGTGCCGCCTACTCGCCGAACATCAAGGAGCGGGCCGACTGCTCGGCCGCGTTGTTCACCGCGTCGGGCGAGCTGCTGGTGCAGGCCGAGCACATCCCGGTGCACCTCGGCTCGATGCCGGCGTCGGTGCGCGCCGCGCTGTCGGCGTTTCCGGCGTCGTCGCTGTCGCCTGGCGACCATGTCGTGTTGAACGACCCGTTCGCGGGCGGCACCCACCTGAACGACATCACGCTGGTTACGCCGTGCTTCGTCGGGTCCGAGTTGGTGGGCTGGGCGGCGAACCGCGCCCACCACGCCGATCTGGGCGGCATGGCGCCGGGGTCGATCCCGCCCGACGCGGTGGAGATCTACCAAGAGGGGTTGCGCATCCCGCCGGTGCTCTTGTCGGCTGCCGTGGTCGACGTGCTGTGCGCCAACTCGCGGACGCCGGTCGAGCGGCGGGGCGACCTCGACGCGCAGGTGGGGGCGAACGTCGTCGGCGTGCGGCGGCTGGCCTCGCTCGGCGTGGGGCAGGAGGATTTCGCCGAGGTGCTGGCGTACGGGGAGCGTCGGATGCGGGCGGTGCTGCGGGACTTGCCCGACGGCGAGTGGTCGTTCTGGGACGTGCTCGACTCGTCCGGCCCGCGGCCGTCGCAGCAGACGCCGGTCCGCATTGCGGTGACGCTGCGGGTCGCGGGCGACGGCGTCGAGTTCGACTTCACCGGCTCCGACCCGCAGCAGCCAGGCAACGTCAACGCAGTGGCGGCGGTGACCGAGTCGGCAGTGGCGTTCGCGCTGCGCTCGGTCGTCGACCCGACGCTCCCGTCGAACGGCGGGGCCATGCGGCCGGTCCGCGTCGTGGTGCCGCCGGGCTCGGTGGTCGGCGCGGTGCCGCCTGCCGCGGTCGGGGCGGGCAACGTCGAGGTGTCGCAGCGGGTGGCCGACGTGTGCCTGGGCGCACTGGCCGAGGCTTTGCCGGGGCGGGTCGGGGCGGCCTCGCAGGGGACGATGAACAACGTCATGATCGGCGGGCCCGCCTCCGTGGCCGAAGGGCGCGAGGGGTGGGTGTACTACGAGACGGTCGCCGGCGGGCAGGGCGCTCGGCCGCGGGCGGGTGTGCATGGGATGAGCGGCGTGCACACCGGGATGACCAACACCAAGAACACGCCGATCGAGGCCTTCGAGCGGGAGTTCCCGATGCGGGTGCGGCGCTACCGGCTGCGTGCTGGGTCGGGGGGTGCGGGCGCGGCGTGCGGTGGGGACGGGATCGAGCGCGAGGTCGAGGTGCTGGAGGACTGCACGGTGTCGCTGATCACCGAGCGGCGAGTGTCGCGGCCGTGGGGCTTGGACGGCGGCGAGCCCGGTGCGGTGGGGGAGAACTGGCTGTTGCCGGGTGGGGACAAGTCCCGTGCGGAACGCCTGCCCGACAAGTGCACGGTCGAGTTGCAAGCAGGCGACGTCTTGCGGCTGCTGACCCCCGGCGGCGGCGGCTGGGGCACGCCCTGACGGCAATCGTCGGGGAGTCCTCGTCCGGCAGACTGCTTGCTGCCATGACACCATGGCGAAGAACCTCACCGTACGACTTGACGACGACCTCGCGGCCGACACCGAGGCGCTGGCCCGTGCCGAGGGGCAGAGCCTGAACGAGACCGTGAAGACGGCGTTGCGGGAGGCTGTCGAGCGGCGGCGGAAGGACCCCAAGTTCAAGGCACGACTGCGCCGGATCATCGAAGAGGACAAGGAGTTGCTCGAGCGGCTTGCGAAGTGAGCGTCGCGTATCTCGACCTCGCCGACTTCGTGGCGATCACAGCTGAGGTCACTGGACTCGACGTCGACGTGGTCATAAAGGTCGCCGACCTCGACTTGGCGGACTCGGCACTCCACGCTCCGGGCTGCCGGGTTCGGCGACGAGGACTTCTACCCGGACTTCATCGACAAGGCGGCAGTGCTGGTTGCCATTGCCTCAGGCGAGTGGGGCGAAGCCACCACCGCTGCATGGTTGCGACGATTCGCAGGCTTCACTGGTTGACGCTGTGCAGTTGTGCGTAGGATCTCAGCTTCGCACACCTCGGGGGGAAGAACATGAAGCACTGCAAGACTGTCGCCGCGCTCGCTGTCGCTCTGGCGCTGACCGGAGCGGTGGCCGCGCCCAGCGCCCACGCCGCCACTCGCGCTGACGTGTTGTTCAACGGGACCGGGGCTCTCGCGCCAGGGCTCTCGATGACGCCCGCGTTCCAGTTCATCAACTTCAGCGGCAGCGGCAATGGGACGTTCTTCGACACCAATGGCACGGCCACGGCGGGAAGCTGCAACCCGGTGTTCAACGGTGCCAGCACGATCGCCGAGACGTTGGCCTACGGAGAGGGCCACGGCGAAGGCGGGTGCGCTGGCACCGCCGTTACCGGCGCCCCGATCAGGCTGTCCTGCCACGTCGTGTACATCCGAACGGGAGCGGTCCTCGTGATTGCCGACCGGGCGTTCCCGGACTGGGACGGGCCTGGCCCGTACGCCGGCCACGACGATGGCAGTTCGTGCACGGGCACGGTCGCGGGTGCGCTGCGCGGTGTCTGCACGTTCGAGATGCGACCGCCCAGCATTGAGGACTTCATCCTCGTCTGCCACGCCCAGATCGAGGACTGAGCTCCGGCGCCCTGAGCCTGGCGGTCTGGGTGCCGTTCTGTCGGTTCGGCCGACGCAATGGCACCCAGACAGGTCCGGCGTCGGGGTCCGGGGCTGTTTGGGTGCCGTTTACGACCGACTGGGTTGTGAATGGCACCCAGACAGGTCGACGCGGCGCCGACGGCCCCAGGCGACCGGGGTTAGTTGAAGGAGGCGGGGCCGGCGGCGGTGAAGGTCGTCATCGGCGCGGCGCCGGTTGTGGCGAGAACAAGCGTGGCCACGAACGGGCCCTCCTGCGTGCCGGTGCACTCGCCCACCAGCGACAGGACGGCGCCCGCCCGCACGTAGTCCATCGAGCACGTCTGCGAGAACCCGGGCCCGGTGCAGCTTCCCGACAGCACGCCTTGCCCGCTGGCAACCGTCTCGAAGGCGGTGCTGCGCCCGCTGAACCCGGCGTTGCACGTCGACACGTCCTCACGCCACACGCCGGTCACGGTCCCCACCAGCGAGACGATCTGCGTCGCCGCCCCGTTCGGCGTGACGCCCGGCGTCATCGACAGGGTCGCCAACATCTGCCCGGCGGCCGGCGGCTTGGCGGGCACCTCTTGGAACTGCACGGTCCCCTTCAGCTTGACCGACGCCGCGTTGCAGACCGCCCCGCCTGCGTCGGCGCTGATCGACACGGCGAACCGCCGCGCCCCACGCGTGTACGCGCCTCGCATCTCGTACTGCCCGGTGGGCGCCTTGGTGAAGGCGAACTCCCCGCTGATCGGGCTCTGGTTCGGATGGCCGGTGACCGACCCCCTGCCGGCCGCGGGCGCGCCGCAGAGGTCCACCGGGGCCGACCCGTTGAAGTACACGAGTTTGTAGCCGGCCACGCTGCTGCGGGCGGGGGCTTCGGCCCGGGCGTGGCACTCGACCCGCAGGCTGAACCGGCTCTCGGAGGGGACGGGGGAGACCGGCTTGCTGAACGTCATCGTGCCGCCGAGCGCGCAGGAGGCAGGCGTGACCGCGGACGCGTGCGGCGTCCCCACGACCAACGCCGCGCCCGCAAGCAGCGCAGCCCCCAGCAGCAGCCGTACCGGCCTCATCTCTCGTCCCCCAGTCAGACGATGAACCGCGGGGCGACGGTACCGCACACCGCAAGCTGGTGCCAGCCTGCCCCGCCCCCCACCCGCCCCCCACCCGCCGCACTGCCGCTCAGCGGCGGGGCCGACCCTTGGACCGGCTCGACTTGGCCAGCGTGGCGGCGTGCTCGGAGGCGACCTTCTCGACCCGCCGCTGCAAGGCCTGGGCCAGCGCGGGCACGACGGCCTTGGTGGCCAGCGGCCGCTGCCGCTCGAGCGCGTCGGTGATCAGCGGCAGGCGCTCCGGCGGCATGCCGTCTCGCACGAACGGCTCCCACACGTGGCGCACGAACATGTCGACGAACGTCTTGGCCAGCTTGTCGGCCGTGTGGTTGACCGACTGGGCCACGTCCAACACGGCCGAGACCGGCACCCCGTCGGCCACCAGTTGGGCCCCCGCCTCGACCAGCGACGGGATCGGCGCCAGGAACCCGTCCCCATCGGGAATCAGCAGTTCAAGCTTGGCGGCCCGGTCCAGCATGCGCTCGACGTCGTCGGGCTCGTCGCCAGGGAACAGCTCGACGATCTCGTCGGCGGTGTAGTGGCGCGGCTCCTCCTCGACGAACGGCGCGCTCACCATCTCCTCGAAGCCGAGGATGTCGGCGAGGCTGCGCTGCCCCTGCCACGCCTCGAGCAGCTCGCGGATGGCGGCGAGCGGGTACCCCTTGCCCAGCATGGCCAGGATCAGGTTGAGCCGGGCCAGGTGCTCGGCGCCGTACCAGTTCGACCGCCCGACGCGGCGGGGCGGGGGGAGCAGCCCCCGTTCCTGGTACAGCCGGACGTTGCGCACGTTCGACCCGGCCCGTCGGGCCAGCTCGTCGATCGAGAACTCCTCGTTGTCCGCAGGCGCTCCGCCCCCCGCGTCGACGCCCTCATCCACTGCCATGTGACAACCGTAACCTTGACATTGTCCCCATTGACATTGTTCCATTGAAGAATGGCAATGACCGAAGAGCGCATCCAGCGACTGAGCGACGTCTCCACCAAGCGCTTCCTCGATCCCGACACCGCTGTCCCCGGCGCCCCAGGCGACGGCCAGATCATCCCGGACGAGCTGCTGAGCGTCGCCGGGCTCAACCTCGACCTGACGCCCGAGCAGAAGATCCGGCTCAGTCGAGAGGAAGTGGCCGCCATCGCCGGAGAGGGGATCCGCTTCGAGGCCGCGTTGACTGCCGGCTTCAGCCTCCTGCTCGCCGACAAGGCCGACGTCACCGACCCCCGCGTGACCTACATCCTTCACGAGATCGGCGAGGAGTCACGCCACTCGCGCCTGTTCGTCCGGCTGGTCGAGGGCCTGAACCCGACAGCCAAGAACCCGTTCCTCTACGGCATCCCCGGCTTCATCCGCAGCCGGACGATCCGCTTCGCCATCAAGCGGCCGGTCCTGCTCTACGTGCTGATCCTGGCGGGCGAGGAGATCCCCGACCTGATCCAGAAGCTCGCCGCCGACCATCCCGACACCGACCCGTTCATGCGGGAGGTCAGCAAGTACCACCGCCAGGAGGAGGCCCGCCACCTCGCCTTCGCCCGCGCCGTCTTCCCTGAGGAGTGGGCCAAGGCCTCGCTGCTCGACAAGGTCCTCACCTGGTACGCGGCGCCGATCGTCATCGACGCGATGTTCAACATCCTCGTCCACCCCGGCGTCTACAAGACGGTCGGCCTGCCCGCCCTGAAAACGTGGCGGGCCGCGCTCCGCAGCGCGCCGCGCGTCGCCCTGCGCCACGAGGCGACGTCGAACATCTTGAAGACGCTGATCGACGCGGGCGCCATCAACCCCAAGCGCATCCCGTGGGGCTGGCGGAAGCTGACCGGCGTGAAGTCCAGCGCCACGCCCGCGGCCGCTACTGCATGACGCCGAAGGCGCCTCGCATGAAGGGGTGCACCCGGCAGAAGTAGGTGTAGGTCTTCCCCGGTTCGAAGCCGTTGGCGGCATCGACGCTGAGGTCCCACGACACCTTGTTGCTGGCGGCGCCGATGAACGGCGCGCCGACGCCCAACTGCGTGGAGTCGAAGTCGACCGTCGCCGCGTTCGCCAGCGGGAAGGCGATGCCGGTCGAGCCCGTGCACGGCGCCTCGCACGACGTGGCCGTGTGGTACACGTCGATGGCGGTGTCCTCGTTGACGAAGCTCAGCTTCTGGCCGAGCCGGACCTGCGGGATGCCGGTCAGCCCGATGGTGCCGAAGTCGCCCGGCGTGTACACGAAGTCCGCCATGTGCACCGTGTCGGCGACCTGGCCGGGCATGGCCGACAGCGGCGTCGAGCCTGAGCCGCCGTAGTTCTCGGCCTCGGTCATG
>Ga0190267_10000031_pt1 | contig 26197 bp, 26 predicted proteins | sample Popmic239T_FD_140332 | JGI IMG/M metagenome (GOLD analysis project Ga0190267, IMG submission 140332) | Populus adjacent soil microbial communities from riparian zone of Oak Creek, Arizona, USA - 239 T | ecosystem: Environmental > Terrestrial > Soil > Riparian zone | place: USA: Arizona... | reverse complement strand
CTCGACGGCCTGGGCCTTGAACTCGTCGGTGAACGACCGCCTGGGTCGTCGGGCCACATGGACTCCCTTCGGAGGGGCGTGCCCCTCATCTTGGTTGTCCACGGAACCGGGTCAACTCCACCCGGGCGGAGCCCGACCGTCGCGCCGACGACCGGCTTCCGTTCGGCCTCAGGACCGGTGACGAGCTCCACGATGACTCGACCTGTCATACGCCACTCCAGAGTCGCCGTTGCGCGCAGTGTATGGACGATCGTTGCCACGGGACGTTCCGATCGACCTCAGCGGGTAGAGCGTCCGTCCAGCCCTCTGCCGCGTCCAAGGTCAGGTTCTCTTGAGTTCGATTGGATATCGGCGTTGCGATGGCAGCTGCGGTCCCGGCTGAGCGAACGACAGCGACAACGACCGCGAGAACTGATTGGCATGTGGCGAGACGGAGGCAACGAGCCAGTAGACGTGTTCGTCGTACGCCTCCGTCTCGACCGACGAACCGGTTCGGAAGGTCATCTCTAGGACGCGGTCACCGCGCCACGTGCTCTCGATGGTGTGCCCATCCACACTCAGCTCGTATCGCAGACGAAGTGCATGCCCGGCCGCTACGACCGTCGGCGGATGCCAGTCCTTATGCCGCGAGTTATCAACGATCGTGAGAACGCCGTCTCGCGGTGGATCGAGCAGCCCGACGGTGCCAGCGCCATGTCCATGGTTGGCGACCTCAAAAGTCGCTGCCAGTTGATAGCTGCCTAGGCTGAAGGCCGACCAAGTCATAGTGTCCACGGACGAGCCGTTCAGATCGAGTAGCTCGACGTCGAGGACTCGAACGGAGATGACCGGCAGCAACGAGTCGATCCTGCTCTTCAGGTTGAGTATGTAGAGTCGGCGGTCGAGGTCCAGCGCTTCACGCGTCTGGCGGTTCGCCTCTTCGGCGGCGTCGAGGCTTCTCCTGCCGGCCCTCACGAGCTGGTGAGTGAGCGTCACATACACGACGGTCGCGCCGAACACGAGGAGCCCGGAGAGGAACGTCGCGAACCCTGCGTTCCTGTTCCACCATCCGGAGAACTCCGTGCCCATACCGTTACCGGCCCACCATCCGAGCGCGAAGGTACCCAGGCAGAGCGACGCGACGCGTACCGATGGAGCCGCACGATCATTCGGACGTCGGGCGAGCCGGGCGTTCTTCACGTCGTTGCCGTCGGGTGCGTTCGACACGGCGCGAACCCCCTAACGCGTTGGAGTCGGCGACCGCTGGCTCACCAAGTCCGAGAGGTCCTTGAGCCGTCTCTGCAGCTCTCGAACGTAGGCGACGCTGAGCGGCGGATAGCCGCTCACACCCCACACGGCCCCCCCAACCATTGCGCCGCGGCAGCCATACTGCAACGACTCGGTGACGGAGCGACGGAACGGGGCGAACTGAAGACCCTCGGACCGCGCTAGCCAGGGCGACTTCCCGTTCTTGTACACCGGCCCCCAGTCGTGAGGTTCATGTACATCGAGCTTCGTGAATCGGACGGCCTCATGGTGGCTCAGCTCCTCGAGGAAGTTCTCTCGCTCGGTTCCCGTGTCCTGCACACTGAAATACGGCTCAGCGACGAGCTGGAGGCCGTACTCGCCAGCCATCTCGAATGCAGGCTCGAGCCAGCGACCGGCATCGATCCACCGCGCGTGGCGGGCGAGGCTGAAGCCCGTCTTCACGCCCACCGCACCACATGCATGGGCGTGCCACAGGCCGGCGCAGACAGGGAATGTCGGCGAGGTGGTTCTGGCCGCGTCGAAGGACCCTTGCACGACCTGATCGGGTAGACCGACCCAGACCTCGACACCTGCTCCGCGCGCGTCCTCGACGATCGAGGGCAGTGCGAAGGAGAGGTCGTTTCCGACGACAAGCCCTTGGAGCGTGCCCGGTGGCAATTCGAGGCACGCAGCGATGATTCCGCGCTTCACCATCGTTCGCGCGGCTGGGTCGACCTTCCACTCCAAGAGGAAACCATCGAAGGACTCCCCGTGATCGATGGCGACCGCCAGGTAGGCCGCCCCAGTGTCACGCACAACCGTCATTGCTTGTTCCTCACCACGATCTTCTGAATTTGACTTCGGATGACGCCTCTCACGTATTCGTCGGGTTCGTCCGCCATCGCGTCGGCGAGCGGCACCACACAATCGAGCGACCCTGAGATCCCCATCCTGAGAGCAGTGACACCACGACAATTGCGGAGGTCATCTCTGCGGAGGCGCGCGATCAGCTGCCGATCGACGTCCCCAGCGCCGCGCGACGCTTGAGCCGTGAATTCGTAAGCCCGCTCATCAGGTAGTTCGAGCTCAACCACCTCCAGGTACTCTCGCAGAGGAAGTTCGCCGAGTGCGAGGAGCTGATAGGCGGCCATCTTCCAACAGAACGTGTTCGGTGCTCGCTCTTTGAAGCGATCCAGCCATATTACGTACGCAGGACCTGCTTCACGCAGCAGCGGCATGAACGATTCTTCGTCCTCAAGCAAGAACAAAAAGAGGAGACGCTCTGGGTCGGTCACGCCTGACCGACGGCATTGCCGCTCGATGGCATCGAAGTCTTCACTCTCGATCTCGGAGTGGAGGAACAACACCACCATGCCGTCGGACAGCTGTCCGAGGGAGGCCACGGAGACCCTTACGTCTTCGCCCCGACGAAGCGCAAGCAGCATGCCGCTGGCAACGAAATACTCGTACACGAGGGCATCGGGCAATATCACGCGCGCCGGCTCACCGCCACGACCCCCAAGTCGAGCGGTCAGAAACGGTGAAGTGTCCACGAACGCGCGAAAATCAGCGAGCTGTCCAGCAGAATCGGAGTCGTTGTTCAGTAGGTGCGCGAGCCACTCTTCGGCGACGTCGGGAACCCGATCACTATGGAGATCCGCGTCGGGATGGGACGATCCTGACCCGAGGAAGTGTGCGTAGCAGATCATGGACAGGAGTTCCCGTTGTCGCGCCGGACTCATGCCGCGAGCCTTGAAGGACAGCTCGACCACAAACTCCCGAACGAGCTCGGTGATGGTCGGGATCGACTTCTCGCTCGGAGGAAGATCTACCAAAATGGCAAGCGCCTCCCTCGAACGCAGGAAGTGCGTGTCATGCCCCCGCTCCTCTAGCGCGATTAGGGCCCGTAGCCGAGCGACGTTGTGTGCGGGTGCCAGCGCAGTGATGAGCTCGGTGACCTCAGGGATCGCCAACGGGTGCAGAATGATCGCCCAAATTGTCGGGCTTCCAAGCATCGGCAAGGCACCACTACGCCTGTCGTCGATACGCGTCTGCGTGGCCACGGCCAGCTTGGGGCCTTCGGTTCCTCGTGCCTCTTCGAGAAGGCGCGACACGTCGAAGCTCTGGCCAGGCGATGGGAAGTCGTCGACGCATTTCACGCGGTCGCCAGCGCGCTCCTTTAGTGCCTCGAGCGCGCGCGTCTTCCCGACACCGGGTGCGCCGCTAATAATCAGGAACCGCGAGTTGCTCTGTAGCCAGTCGTCGAACAGCCCGACGGCTGGAAGGGGTCCTCGCCGCTCCGGGAGGAGTTGGACGGCCCGGATCGGAGGGAATGGAAGGTCACCCGGGCGACTCATCGTCGGCACGGGCGCGGCATACGCGGATCAAGATACGCGCTCATATGCCGAGGTCAGTCGCCGGGAGGACCTTCCGATTGATCTGGACCCTCCCGATCTCGATCGTCCGCGGCAGGGTGAGCAGTTCGATGACCAGTCGTGCGACTTCCGAGGTCGGCATCTGGATCGACTCGTCGCGCGGGACGCGCGTCCCCTTCATGCTTGAGTACATGTTGCTAGCGAATCCGCTGGGACAGACGTCGAAGACGCGGGCTGCGGTCGACTCCAGGCCGCTCCGCAGGTCATCCGTGAACTTCGCGAGCGCCGCTTTCGCGGCGGCGTACGCAGCGAATAATGGGTAGTACTGCGTGATCGAGCTCGACGTCACATTGACAATGTCCGCGGGATTGTCGCGGATGAGGTCGAAGAGCCGAGACTCGAGCAACATCGGGGCGAAGAGGTTCACGTGGAACATCTCCAGGAGGAGGCCGTAGTCGACATCGTCGATCGGCTGTGCCACAAGGAGGCCTGCGCAATAGACGAGGCTGGCGAATTCAGCGTGGTGTGCCCGGATGTACTTGGCGACGCGTTCCACGTCCTCTGCACGTCCGAGGTCTGCGTGGACTTCGTCTGTTAGGCGCGCCGCAACCCTGGACGAGGACCGCGCCACTCCCACAACGGGTAGGCCCCGATCGAGCAGTTCTTCGGCGATCGCGAGTCCAAGCCCGGAGGTGTGGCCGAAGACGACAGCCGGCCGAAGACTCATGGTCGACCGAGCCGAGCTCGTCACCAGTCGACGACCTCTTGGCGCGGCTGGTTTGACGGAGGGGCGAAATTGACTTCATCGAAGAGAACGACGCGCTCGGGCTGGATCAGCCAGAGGAAGTCTGGGACTGAGGGATCGAGCAGCTGCTCCCGCGATACGAGCTGCCGGACCTGCGGGAATCGATTCGTGAACCGCCGGTATGCATCACTGATGACATCGTCCGTGACTTGATGGCAGCGACCTTCGACAGTCACACTCTGAACCGGTTCCCCCAGTGTGGTGCGTTGACATACGGCGGTTGCCGCGACAGCCGACGTTGCAAGGATGTCTTGGCTGTGGCGGCGATGATCCTTGGACAGGAAGACAATCTCAAACTGATCGTTCGCGTCATACCAACAAGTGAAGATCCACGGCCTGCCAGTGTTCGACACGGTTGCGACCTGCAAATCGTCGCGGCCCTGCAGCGCGCTCCGCGCGATCGTTAGGGCATCGACCCCGCCGTTCTGACTCATGGCTACCTCCACTCGATCATCGCGGGTTCATATCACTCCGGAGGTGTCGCGGCAAGTCGCTCTCCGATCCGATGAATCGACTCATTGACGAGCGCTATGACGTCCTCATGTCCGAGGTTCTGATGTATGTCGCGCAGCTCGGCCAGGGCGACGGCATCCCCGAACAGGCCCAGCCGATAGATCGTGATCGGCAGCGCCGCGGCGAGCCGGTCGTCGTGAAGTCGGCGAAGCAGGAACGACGAGGCCGACTCGTCGTCCTGGCGGAGGTGCGCGGCGATGTCCTCCTCAGCATCAGCTTCGAGGTGGCGGACCCAGTTCACGTAGCGCATCCCCACGGCGGCGTCGTTGGAAATGACGACAAGCTGAAATCGCGCCATCTTCTGAATGAACAGCGGCGGTCGTCGTCCACACTCGTGGAGGAACGCCGAGTATGCAGGAGGGGTGGTTGCGAGAGCCGAAAGGCCGAGATCGTCGTCTTCGAGGAACGAGAATGCCCATAGGCGATCGACATTGGATGCGTCGGTGCTTGCGACGAGCTCGCGAAGGCTCGGCTCGAGGTTGGCCGCTAGGGCACGTGAGCGGAAGTAGTACGGAAATGAGGTGAGGAGGATCGGGTCATCGAGATCACCACCCTCGAACCCAAAGCGCGCCGTATGCGTCAACTGCTTCAACAGTCGGTCAACAAGATCAGCGTGCCTCTCCCGCGCGCCCCACCGCTCGCTCGAATTCACACAGCGAACGTACTAAGAAACCAGCAGGGTGTGGAAGTCGCTGGAGCGACCAACTCGATGTGCTTTTGTCGGCGGCGGTACTGGTGCCCGGCTGATCCGTGTTCTGGTCGATCGGGCATCTGCACGTGGCGATGCGGCTGCTGCCGCGACAGAACTACGAGCGCTCGGACGCGTGTTCGGCGATCGTCCACATGTTCGAGCCGTGTGCGAACGAGACCACCGAGAGCGTTCTCTGCCTTGACCAGCGGGTTCGTCCCGCGTCGCAGAGGTTCATCACGGTGGCAGGGGAGCGCACCCATACGAACGACGGTTGGGTCGCACTAGGTCGTTGACGATCGAAGCCGTGATCGATTGCCGCGTTCGCTCCGGCGAGTGACGTCCATCCCATCATCGGCCTTGACGACCTGCTCGGCGCGCCGGAAGCCCTGCTGCGGACGGTATTGGACGCGCTGCGCCTGCGGCTCGTCTACGACGGGCGCACCGGGGTGGCCGACTGCACCGTCACGGTCACGGACGACACGCTCACGGCGATCTGGGGGCCGCTCGTGCGCTGTCAGGCGCTGGTGCGGCCGGCGACGGGCCGACCGGGCTGGAAACGAATGGAGCGACGGCCGCGAACGGCCAGTCGTTCCCATCCTTTGTGCGCCCTCGGCAAGATGAAGCTTCATTAGGAACTCGCCGCGGGCGGTCTCGTTCCCTGACGGTTCACGCGACGTTTCGCGTGCCACGGCCGTACCGCGCCGCGGGGTCGTCGAGCGGACTGCCCCCGGCGAAAGCGAACGCAGGAGTAACCCCGATGTGCCCATGTAGGGCGGAGGGTTGAGTACACCTGCCAGTGGGCGCGCCTGGCCGCCAGGCGACCGCTTCTTCTCGGTGACTCGAGGCTAGGGCGCTTTACAGGAATTGCTGGTCTCGGAGCGGCTGTGGCGGCTCGGACCCTCCCTGTCGGCGACACTCCCGTTCGCGGGTCGCGCTGTCCTTACCTGCGGTTTGCTTCAATCGTGCAGGCGAATCTTCACGGCAGGATGAAGGTTCTGTGGGAACTCGCCGCGGGCGGCCTCGAGCGCTGACCGTTCAAGGCACGTTCAGCGCCCGGAAGCCGCGAGTTGGGAGTCTTCGATCGGCGTGTGCCGATGGCGGCACGAAGGCGCAGCGAGCGTGAGACGGATACGCGAACGAGGACTCCCGCTCGGCCGCAACCCTCAGCATCCCCTTCGACGGGACCGTTCTGAGTGAGGCGGGCCCGGTTGATGGGACCGGAGAGTCGGCGGCCTATCGGCGACAGCCCCCGCACAAATTCCCGAGTCGAGCCCGCCGATGCTGACGTGACGCACGACCGATACGTGTGAGCGCACGTTGGCGCGCTGTTCGTGCCGACGTAGGTGTTACACCCCCTACGTAGATTGACCCCGAGCACCAAACCCACGACGCCGTTGCTCGACTCGAAGCCCGGTCACGCCCGCGGCTTCCTAGAAGCGCCCCGCTTCCTCGCCCAAGTCTCAACGTCCGACCGCTTCCAAATGCGACCGGCCGCCAAGACGGCCAAGGGCCTCGGGAATGAATCGTCTGTCGCAACGATCCGATCGACGCGCTGGCGACTGACTCCCAGCATCTCGGCGATCTCGTGCACGCCCATGAACTCTTGCACGACGAGAGCCTATTGGCGATCGACAACATCGGCCACTACTGTTGACGACCGACAACAGCAGTGGCCCGGGCGGTGCGGTCAACACCCCCGGGCCTGGCCGGCACCTGCAAGGAGGTTCCGACGTGACGACAGTACCGAGCAATGCCGCGCGGCGCGGCGACGACGACACCGAGCCAGATTGGGCTGATCAGATCCGAGCCGGCTCGGATCCGTCCACCCCTCTGGACGAGTTGGCGCACCTCGCCACGCTCCACGTGTGGGCTCGCTGGGCCGTTGCGTCCAACTCCGCCTGCCCGCCGTGTCTGTTGTCCGCCTTAAGCGGTGATGACGCTCCTCTCGTTAGGCGCGCCGTAGCCCTCAACCCAGCAACGCCCGACGAGATCCGTCGCCGTCTTGCGGTAGACCCGGACGAGCGCGTCTGGCAGTCGTGAGATTTCCGCACCTGCTATCGTCGGGGTTCGGAAATCTCCACACTACCCCCGGCGGTCCGCTCGGGAAGGAGCCTCATGGCGAAGGCGAAGGACCAGAACGTTGTGAAGTTCGTGGTCGACAAGGCGAGCGGCAAGATCATTTCGGCGGGGCCCGAGGAGATCGATGCCACGCAGCCCTTGCTCGACATGCTCATCAACGAGCTCGGGTGGGACGCACGGCAGCTCGTCAGCAGGCCGAATCAGTGGCGCGTTCCCGCCAGCCCCAGCAATAAGCGCGTGTGGCCAGTGGACGTCGCTGCCTTCGACGCCGTCGACCACGTCCGAGACGCTGAGCACGTGGAGGTCTTCTTCGAGTCCAAGCGGCCCGACGTGCTCACCGGCGTCGAGCAGCTCAAGATCTACATGGATCGGGAACCGCACGTGAAGGTAGGCGTGTGGTTCAACGGGGTCGACCATCGGATCGTCTTCAAGGTCGCAGGAGGTTATGAGGTCGCGCCCGCCGGCACGCCGATCCCCCGACCGGGCGACCCGTTGGTTCCCATCGGCTCCAAGGCCGTCCATCTCGCTGATCTTCGGAAGGTCAAGTCGTTACGGCCGGTCTTCGAGCGGATCCGCAACCGCATCGCTGGCCAGGACACGCACGTCAATCGCGACGAGGAGATGCTCCCCGATCTCGCCAACCTCGTCCTGCTGAAGGTGCAGGACGAGCTCGACCACAAGCTTCGTCCAGCTGATGCGATGGGCTTCCAGCTCCTCGACACGCCGACCAAGACGGCGAACCACCTGCGGTCGATGCTCAAGTCCGCCATCGACAACCACCCGGACACCTTCGTCGGGACCGAGGCGAGGTTCACCATCGACGACGAGAGCGTCGCCTACGTCGTCGGCGAGCTCAAGGACATCAAGATCCTGGGCAATGGCGAGGAGATCGTCCGTGAGGCCTTCGAGGTGCTTCGTGGGAAGGCGTTCAAGGGCGAGGAGGGCCAGTTCTTCACGAAGTTCAACGCCGTCGAGATGATGATCGCCGCCCTCGACGTCCAGCCCACCGACCGCTTCATCGACCCCGCTTGTGGCAGCGGCAGCTTCGGCGTGGAGGCCTTGGACGAGGCCGTCCGCAAGCTGCGAGCGAATAGCGCGCTGGGCCAGACCGATGTCCAGCTCGCCGCCGACGCGTTCGTCCGCGAGCACCTTCGAATGCTCGACAAGGATGCGGTCAGCGTCCGGCTCGCCCGTGCGCACCTTGGTCTGCTGGCCGGGGGCGCGACAGCGAATGTCCTTCGAGTGAACAGCCTTCGCCCGAGCATCTGGCCCCAGCGCGTGCAGCAGCTGTGCCCTATGGGTTCTTTCGACAAGATCGCCACCAACCCGCCCTTCGGCACCAAGGTGCGCAGCGACGGCGAGATCGGCAAGGCGGAGAAGTACGAACTCGCTCAGGACTGGAAGCGCAACAAGAAGACCGGTCGGTGGGAAACCACCGGCGAGTACGTGGCCCGCGACATCGGCCTGCTCTTCGTCGAGCTGTGCATGCGCCTACTCAAGGACGGCGGATCGCTGGCGATCATCCTGCCGGACACCTATCTCTTCTCGCCGACATACGGCTGGTTCCAGCAGTGGTTGAGCCAGTTCACCATCACCCACTTGCTCGGCATCCCGATCGAATTGTTCGAGCCGCACTGCCGGGCGAAGACGACCGCGGTGGTGATCCGCAAGCAACCGCCGACGCCGAACCATCGGATCGTCTGTGCAGACGGCCGCACGTTCGGCGCAGACAAGCACGGCAAGCGCCGGTACAAGTTCGATGGCGAAACGCGAACCCAGCTGATCGACGACGACCTGCACGATACGACAGCCCTTCTTCGCAACCCTCCCAAGGCGGAGTCCCGCCTGTGGTTCCGCATCCGGCAGGTTGACGCCACGAATGCGTCGGTGTACGTGGCGCAGTACCACTGGCGAAAGCCCACGATGGAGGCACTCGCAAAGTTCGCAGACGAGAACGACTGCGCCCTCGTCTCGGTCGGCGACTTGGAAGACGCCGGAGACCTCGCCGTCATGGCCGGCCACGGCTCACCAAGCTCGCACTACAAGGGCCGCGGCTCCGTCGCCTACGTGAAGGTCTCCGACATCAAGAACTGGCGCGTCAATGAAAACCCTGCGAACGCGCTCCCTGCGGAGATTGCCGATATGGAGCGGCGTGGCCGTTACCTCCAGTCCTTCGATCTCGTGACCCCCACCCGCGCCTGCAAGAACATTGGCCTCTTCGGCGTTGTTATGCCGTGGCAAACCGATGTGATCCTCACCCGAGAGATCAACATCTGGCGGATGAAAGACGGCGCAGATGTCGACTGGGCTCTGCTGCTTGCGCTGTGCTCCCTGAAGGTCGTCTTCGAGCAGTTTCAGCATCTCGTACTCATGCAGATGAATCGGGAGGACCTTTCCGACAGGTACCGAGAACTCCTACTCCCAGTGCCTCGGAGCGAGGCGAAGCGCCACGAGTGGGCTGACCCGATCCGCGAGTTCTTCGACGCACAAGTCAAGGCACGAACGTCATACGAGCGGATGGGCGAAGTGTTTACTCGCGAGATGCTTGCTGACCGGCCTTAGCCGGCGTGCCGCATTCGACGGCGGCGAAGCTTGGGTGTCTCGTGGTTGACGATTGCCTGGCGACTGATGGGTGAAAGCCCAGTCGGCCGACGCCTTCTCCAAGTGACCGGCGCGAGACTTCCGAAGACTCATCCCGGGTGCGCGTTGCGCTCCCAGCACAGCGGGCTGCGGATCAATGGCGGCCCGCCACAGTCACAGCGGCGATTCGGTGGTCGCTCTACCGTTCGACCAGCCGGAGGTCCGACTGCAGCGCCTCGGCGATCTTGGCCAGCGTCATGCTGGTCGGGCTGATGGCGCCCCGCTCGATCTTGCTGATCTGCGCCTGGGGGATGCCGGTGGCCTCGGAGAGCTGCACCTGCGTGAGGCCGTGCTTCTCTCGCAGCTCGATGATCTGCCGCGCCAGCGAGTACGCCTGGTCGAACACGGCGCGCACCTCGCGGACGGCCGGGCTGCTCGCCCGCTCGGACCGCTTGAGATAGTCGTTCAGGGTGCGCGCCACGTCTCTCCTTCGGCACTTCCGAGTATGTGCTTTATGACATACCATCGTCAATGGGCTTTCATTCCCCGGCGCCCCTCCGTCGGGACTTGCGCTGGCGGGCCTGGCGCTGCCGGAACTCCTCGAGCCGCCGGCGGGCCAGGCGGATCTCCCGCTCCTGGCGCTTGCCGCTCGGGTCCCCGCCCTTGTCGTAGCCGCTGAGGAGCAGGACGACCTTGTTGCCGTAGGCGTGGCAGAACACCCTCAGCAGGACCTTGCCGTGTCCCTTGCCCGGCGGCGCGCCGCCGAACATCGAGTCGATCTCCTCGGCGGTGTGCCGGATGCGGAACTCGAACATGCCCTCCCCGAGCTGCTTGCCCCACTCGCCCCCGCAGACGTTCACCCCGTGGTGGCTGAGGACGTGCTCGAGGCCCGAGAGCAGCGCAGCCAGCTCAACGTCGGTGAGGTCGGACTCCATCCACTCCTCGACCGGGCTGCGGCCGTCCTCGTCCTCGAAGAACTCGATGGTGAAGAGCCCGGGCATCGGGCCGAAGGTATGGCTGAGACCCCCTCCGCGGGTGGACCGGTCGCTGCGCTGGGGGAACCGGGCGGCTCTCGGGAAGCGCAGGTTCGCGTCCTCCCAGTGCGGGGCTGGCGACGCCGCGACCTGCCCCTTTGCTCGAAACGCGCAGGCGCGTCTCCACGGCAAGATGAAGCTTCATTAGGAACTCGCCGCGGGCAGTCCCGTTCCCTGACCGTTCAGGGCACGTTCAGTTCTCGGAAGCCGCGCGGCTGGGAGTACCCGTTCGACCAGATGCCCGTCACCTTTGCTTGAACTTGAGGTCTGTGTGCCGCCGTCGCGGACCCGCGGGGGTGGGTTCCACATCGGACGCGCGTCCGCCCTTGTTAGTCGTCTGAGAACTGGTACCTGTCGAACATCGAGGACCATTTGCTATGTGGGATGTAGCCGTCGTGTTGCATGCGCCCCACCACGATCCCTGGCGCAACGCCGACCTCGCTAGCGAACTCCAAGACGTCAGAGGCGGTTGTCAACTCGGCGAGCCTTACCGCGTACTGCGGTGGGATCAGAAGCCGCGAGGCGAAGGCGTCTGCCTCGCGCTCCAGCTCTTCGGCTATCCCGCTGTCCTTCACGTCGACGAACGTCTCCTTCTTGCTGTGCCTGAGCACATGGCAGAGTTCGTGGAACAGCGTGAACCAGAAGATGTCATTGCGACGATGGCGAAGACTCAGGACGACCATCGCCTTGTCCGGGGAGAGCCAGCGGGTGGCTCCGTTCACCCGGCACTTTGGAAGTTCCTTGATGATCAGCAGGGCAATTCCCACTGAAGCCGCGAGATCCTTCAGTGGCTCAACCCACTCGATGCCGGGCAGAGTGCTCAACGCCCGCATCTCGGATAGAGCGGCCTTGCAAGACGATGGGTCGAACGGACGAGTTGTGACGTTCGATGCCTCGATCTCAGCAAGGCGGAGCCACGTCGCGAGCGAGGCCTGGTTCGACTCGAACGCCTTGGCACGTCGATATAGCGCGGGCTGTAGCCAGACCGCTTGAAGCGCCTCGGGGTCGGCGACGCCGAAGAACCTCAACACTTCGCGGAGCTTCTCGAGCCGTGTCGGTACCCGCTTAATGGCATGGCGTCGCTCGAGTTCCCCCACCGGGAACAAGTCCACCAAGTGGAGGTGCTTCGTCAGAGCGTCGGCCTCGGCCACTCGTTGCCTGGCGGTCTGATAGTTCGCGTCGAGCTGGGCCCAGTAGCGCGCGGGGATCGAGGTCACCCTCTCGAACGCGAGGGCAACCTCAGCGGAGATGCCGACGCCGCCGTTGACCACCTGGTTGATGTGTTTAGGGGTGAGGCTCGTTCGCTTCGCGAACTCGGCCTGGGTCATACCGACGCGGGCGAGCCAATCGGCAAGCGTCTGTCCCGGCGGGACGAGTTCCGCCGGCTGGTAACTGAGCGGGGATGTCACGACGGCCGCTCCGTTGCTCGTTCGTGTACCCCGGTGATGACGATCGTGGCCATATCTCCCTCTCCCGGTGGCGTAGTGGATCCTTGTTCAAGCACGAGCCATAAGCCGCCAGCCACCTCGACGTGGCCGACGCCGTCAACGACTTCGGACTCGAAGGGCAAGAACGCCAGATCCTCGATCGTGTTCATTGCCTCGAGCTGTTGGAGCCGATGAGAGACGAGGTAGGCGATGTCGGGGCCCCACAGACTCCGCATACGCGCCAGGTCGCAACAGTCCCGGCGCACAGCCTCGCTTCTGAACCGCAGGGCGGCCATCAGGCCTCCAAATCCTTTACCGACGCGGTTCAGGGTACGCGACCGCTTGCCTCTACCGGTGCTATGGTGGCGGAGAAAGATGAACCAAACCGGTTCATCAAACTGAGGAGGTCAGATGCCCGACAAGGAGCCCCGCCAGATCACCATCACCGTCAACGGCTCTCCGGTGACGCTCGACGACGGCGAGTACAGCGGCGCTGAGCTGAAGGCGCGTGGCGGCGTCCCCGCCGGGGAGGCGCTCTTCCTGAAGCGCGGCCAGGGCAAGGAGGACCGGATCGAGGACAGCGACGTGATCAAGATCCACCCGAACATGGAGTTCGAGTCGAGCCCCGACGGGGGCGTCTCATGACCGCGGTGAGGACGTTCGAGTCGGAGTTGGCAGCCCTCGCCAACGCGTTCCCGGGGGCGACGCTCCTCGGCGTGCCAGGCCGCAGGCTGATCCGGATCCCAAGTCTGCCCATGACCGGCGAGTGGACACCGGCCTCCGTGCGCGGCCTACTGGTGTGCGACCAGTGGCCGGATGCCCGCCCGCAGTTGCTAGTGGGCGATGAGCTCCGACGCGGGGGGAGCGAGCCGGCCAACTTCAGCCGTCAACTGATCGAGGACGAGGCGTGGTTCGGGTACAGCTTCAATGCGCCGTACTCTCCGGCTCACGCGGCGCTTGTCCCTGTGGTCCGCGGCTGGCTCCGGCGGTTCGACGGACGAGGTGACTGACTTGCGCCCCGACCCGTGGCACGGGCACGTGCCTGCACCGGTCGGCAGCGTCGACCTCCGTGTCGACCTCGCTACCTGGTCGCGGGTTCTCGCTGACATCTTCGACTTCAGCGCGCGCGAGCGGGCGGGCGCCCTCCTCGTGCGGGCCCGCCCGGCCAGTGACCCGGACGTCCTCATCGGGCTCTCGTGGATGACCGTGCCCGACGAGTACGTGATTGCCACGAAGGGCGGGCTTGCCTACGACGGCCGGTTCAACCTCCGCGTCGCTGAGGCGGCGGCTCAGTCGAACTGCGGCGCGCTGATTGTCCACGCCCACCCGGGCGACGGCCCGCCAGCGCCGTCGACGACGGACGCGGAATACGGCGCGGCGTTTCTCGATTTCATGCGGAGGCGCCGGCCGGACGCAGTCCACGGACTCCTCGTCGTGGCCGACGACACCATCACCGGCGTGGCCGTCTCGCCGCTCGGCGCTCGTCGCGTAGAACGCCTCGTCGCGGCCGGCATCCCGACCCGCGAGTGGACAGCGGCACGGCGGCCGCCCGCGAGGATCGCCGAAGACGACCGCCAGCTTCTCGCCATCGGAGCGCATGCCCAGGCCCGCCTGGCCGGGGCGACAGTCGCAGTGATCGGCAACTCCGGAGGCGGGAGCCACGTTACGCAGCAGCTCATCCACGCAGGCGTCGGCACGCTCGTCGTTGTCGATGCGGACGTCGCCTCCGAGACGAACCTCCGCCGGCTCGTCGGCCAAGTCCACGCGGACATCGACGTCACCCCCAAGGTGGAGATCGCGATTCGAACCGCCAAGGCGGTGCGCCCGAGCGTCGCCGTCGAGGCCTATGCAGAGAACTTCCCGTCGTCGGACACGATAAGAGCCCTCCGCCGAGCGGACGTCATCGTGGGCTGCGTGGACGGGTGGGACGCGCGGGACGACCTCAACACCTTCGCCCTCAGTCACCGCATCCCGTACGTGGACATCGGCGCTGCCGTCGCCCGCCCCACGGACGGCCTCGGCGTCCGCGTGGGCGGCCAAGTCGCAGTAGTGACGCCCGACGGTGCTTGCATGCGTTGCATGGGCCTGGTCACCGACGCGAACGTCGACGCCAGCCGTGAGGGACGCCGGGGTTATGCAGACGACGTGCCCGAGCCGCAGGTCGTCTCGATCAACGGGACCCTCGCATCGGAGGCAGTGACCGCCACACTCATGCTGCTCGCTGGTGACGATCGGGTGGCCCGCTACCGCAGGTACGCGTATCCCCCGGGCAAGCTCGTGGAGGTAGAGGCGTCACGATCCCAGGAGTGCTCATCGTGCAGGTCGGCAGAGCTCGGCTGTGCGAGCGACCCCCCGCCCCCTGGCCCCACAGCGAACACAAGCAACCCACGGCCGGCGTGGCCCAGGCGATTGTTACCCATGGTCCGCCGCATATTCCACTGACGGATGCGGCTGCCGACAGCGGTCGAATTGGGGGAAGCTGATCACGTGGGGACGAGGATCTCCACGCGCGAACCGAGCGCGCGCGTCCGGGTTTGGGCCTCGGCGACGACGTCCGCCGCGGGCGCGCTCATGCTCGCCATGATGTAGACGCTGGCCCCAACTGCTTCGACCACAGCGAGGTCGTGCCTCAGCTGAGCTCTTGTGAAGTCAGAACTCGACGCCTTCGCCTCGCCGACGACAACCTCGCGACCGAGGTAACCACAAATGTCAGCCTCGCCGAGCGACCTCGATGCGCGCGTGAGGTCGACTCCTGGCCAGAGGTGACAGTCGGGCTCGCCCGAAAGCAGAGCCATGCCGGCCAAGTGAATGATGACGCCGTTGTCGCTGGCGCGGTCGAGAAGTGCATTCAACCGGTAGGCGACGGCGATTCCGCCTCCGCCGGCCCTGAGGTACCCCCCACGGGCGGCGCACGCTGGGCACTCCGCCCTTCCCGTTGTGACAGCGAGTGGCACGAAGCTGCGAAGGCTGCAGGTTGCGCATTCGACCACTGCGCCGCGCTCAGCAAGTCCCGCGGCGCAGAGTTGTTCTGCCGCGTCCCCGACGGCCTTCTTCGAAACACCAGCAAGCCGTGAGGCGAGCGCCTCGAAGGTGGCGAATGACTGCCGAGCGCGTCCGCCCCACTCTGCCGCGAGGCGGGTTATGTCAGCCTCCGGTGTGCCGGCAGGCAGCTGGCGAAGGGCCGCCGCCAGCGTCTTGCTACGCGGCGTGGTCAGGGCCTGAATCACGCGAACAACGGATGCTTTCCCGAAGAGCTCAACCTGTCCTGCGTTGAGGAGAGCTTGGCCGTACACCCCAGCATTCGACATCGACCAGCTGACGCCTCGGTCCATCAGTGCTGCGGTAAAGACGTCTTGGGCCGTTGGAATGTTGAGGTCCAGGAACATGCGGCGAGTTGGGGCGACGACGAGACCGAGCGCTGATGGGTCGTCCCAGTATGCGTTTGGATGGTAGAGCTGTGCGACGAGCGGCCGCTGCGGTACAACGGTCGCGGGCAGCTCCGAGATCCGGACGCGAAGCGTTCCACCGATCCGTGGGTTGAGGGGAATAGGCGCGGCGATGTCGAGTCGGGTTTGCGGCCGGATCACGACGGTCGATACGTGGGCTCGGGAGCCGTATCGCCTGGGCGTAGCCAGGGCGTTCTTCAGCTCCAAGTTCTCGATGTAGTCGAGCGGGCCGCTACAGCTAGCGGCGACGCGACCGGCGACAGGCCGTCGCATCTTGGTCGCGCTCGTCCTCGAGAGTCCAAGCCGCGCCGCCACTTCTCTGAGTGTCGCCGCTGGCAGCGTCAGGCTGTTGAGGATGACCGCCGGTTCCGTACGGGCGGGGCCTGCTGCGAGCTCGCGAAGGACGTCCGCGAACGCGTCGGCCTCGCCAATCGTCGGGTCGACTAGCGCCATCCGCGCTGGCCAGATCGATCGCGAGGAGAGGGCGCGGTAATTCCAGAACCAGAGCACGTCGCGATAGCTCGTCTCTGCGCATAACCAAAGAACCACGGGGAGGGCGCTCGCGTTGGTCGCTTGGATCTCGCCTGCGTGCTCGAGGGCCAGGTGAAGCACGGATGTCCGCTCAAGTTGGCTCCGAGCAGAGCCCACTCCGCCAGTGTCGCTCTCGAAGACCTGGACAAACGATTCCCAGTCAGCCATCTCGTCGTCGGGGATCGCACCGAGCGCCGCGTCGTCGCGGAGTGTTCCGGCGCCACGTATCACGAGCCGATGGCGTAGCAGTGCCACATCAGCCACGGCGAGTTGATGAACGCCGGCCGTAAGGCCTTCGAGCCGCTGCTCGGGAACCACCTGGATTCCCTTGGCGGCGCGGGTGGCCGCTGCCGTCGCGAGACCGACGTTGACTGCGATGTCGGGGCGGAGGATGTCGAGGACTTGACGCCAGAACGGCCGCACCTGGCCTGTCGGGCTCACCGGGACGACGGGTTCGCCCAGGCCGCCCCAACGACGCGCAGCGCCTCGCACCGCGCGGTGAAGCGCCTCCCTGTCGTTCGTCGGGATTAGCCATGCGGCGACGGTGGGTCGGAAGTCGATGCTTACCACTCGGTGGCCCACTAGCTCGGTCACTTCAGACACCATCGCACCCACGAGCACGTAGCCGAGCGGTCGTCGGCTCTACCCATCCACCACGCCACGCTCGCTTCCGTCATTTCAGCGGTCCTCGGTGACGTTCGCGACCGCTCCTCCATGGGCCAAACGGCTGAACGCGAACCGGCGGCACGATTGCATCCGAGCGTCTTCACGTCTCTGACCGCGTAGTCGTCTCTGATGGCCCCATCCGCCTTCGACCGGCCCGAGCTAAGCCGGGACACGCGCCCCGGCGTACAGCCGTTCTCATGCACGACGCATCGGACCGATCATTCCCCCTCGCCCCCGGCAAGGACCGGGGGGGCATGGTCTCGGAGGCTCACGCAAATCTGACAGTGACAGTCGCCTCTTCGAGTTCAGGGATACCGAGTCTCAACTCTTCAGGCGGATGGCGCCAGCTCACCGGCCGAGCAGGGGTGAAGCCAAGCGTGCGATTCGCGTGCTCGAAGTCAACCCACGAGTCGTAACGCACGCGCCACTCCTGTGTCAGATTGAGCCGCTTACAGGTCGTTTCGAAAGCCCGCACTGCCTCATCGAGCTCGGGTGCCGTATCGGCGGCCCAGTTCGATGGAATGACAACGCAATCCCTGCCGCCCTGGAGGAGCACCTTATGCGTCGCCCAGTCGATCTCAAAGCTAAGCTCGGCGACCAACTTGTCAGTATGATCGATGCCGAAGAGCATCACCCACCGGATCCAGTGCTCGTCGAGACCACGCTCCACGCCCCGCAGTCCGCTGTCGGAGATGTCAGAACCCCGTCGCAGCATCACCTTGACCTGAAGCTTCAGTAAGTCCTGACGAGCAAAGGTCTTGGCGCTCGCGAACGTGCGGGCCAGCACCATCTAATCCATCCCTTCGGCAAGAAAGTTCTGGTGATCGGAGCGCACCGCCACGAGCTCCGCCGTAGCAAGCACCTCTGAGACCCCGATCTCCGCGTAGTTGACCCTGACGCTCCGGCCCGAGCGAGCTTCCTTCAATGCGCGCTGCTCTCCGGTGCATCGAATCGCTGCGAGGACCGCGGTGTCATCGACTGCCCCAGCTACGGCCGCCCAAAATGCGACCGGCTCGTGAGGATAAACGGAAGCGATCTCCCCGCTTTCCTCTTCGCCCAGCCACGGGAACAGCGTCCTGATAATCGGGATTCGTTGCTCCAGTGATGGCCTCCAGGGGAACGTGCGCATGCGCCCCGCGCGCGTCAGGGGCCCATAGAGACGCGTGAAGTCGTTGCCCGTGACAATGATCGGTACGCGAGAACACGGCTGATTGTTTACGAGCGTGGGCGAGTCGCAAAGAGCCATCAGCTGACCAAAGACGGCTTGACGATTCACCGTGTACTGGACGAGGGAGCCCCACTCGCCCAGTCCCGTGTCTAGATCGTTGATCACGAGCGCCGCCATTTCGTCGCGACTCCCCGCACGCAGATAACCGAGACGGATCCGTTCCGCTGGCTGTCCCGCCAGCTCGGACTCCAGCTCACCGGACTCGATTCGATGTGCCATGACGCCGAGGTCATCGAGCACAGCGTCGATTTGGAACGTCTTGCCCTCTCCGGTGGGGCCCGTGATTGCCAAGATCAGGGCATGCCGCCCTGCCGCAGGTCCGTAGTTGCGTACCAGATGGAGGACGATCTCCTCCCGCAACGTGGGATCGACGTAGATACCGGTCATCGATCCCCACGCCTGTCTCGTACTCGCGCGGCAAGCTCCCGTAGGCGCGGGTCCGACACTGCGGGCGAGGGTGTTGTCGGCGAACGTGCAGAGATCGCGGTTTCGATGATCTGCGGGTCCTCGGTCCACAGATCGTCAACCTCATCGTGTGACTGTGGGTCAAGCGATCGCCCTTCGCCATCAGTCCGCCCGGGGACATCGTCCCTCGATAGGTCCGCTCCGTGAGAGTCGAGCTCCCGGCGGCGTCCGTCGACCACGTCCCGCAGGCGTGCTAGCGCAGCCGCTGGCGACAGTTCGCTCGCTCCTTTGACTAGCGCCGGCCGCCGTCGGAGCCTGCCTTCCTCTTCGATTTTTAGCCAATCAATCTGATCGACGATGGAATAGGCTTCTGCTTTGGCTACGGCTTCAAGCCGGAGAACGTCGATCGTCTCGTCCTTTTCGACCGCTTCTCTCGCTAGACGCTCAACCTCGTGCTCTAGTGTTTCGACTCGGAGTCGACGCTCGTGACTATCGAGAAATCGGTAGAGAACACGTTCTGCAATCCCGACCCCCAGGACGAATAGATCCATCCGATCAACTTCTCCTTCTCGAGCTGCGCTCATCTTACTCGTCACCCAGGTACCGACTTGCCCGGCGGAGCCTTTCGCAGAACCGCTCGACCGTAGTGGTCCAGGCTCTGCAGCGATCCAGGCCACCAACCCGGCACAGGGTTCGAATCTCGTCAACGGCCCTTTCTCGGTCGGCGCGGGGCGTGCTGGTCATCGACCGTCCAAGCCCGTGGCCGTCGACGTCGAACGCGTCTGCCCAGCTTCTATGTGTGCTGTTGTTGGGTGAGGAGGCGTCAACTCCGTGGCGGTGCAGCGCGGCGACTCACGGGTCCGTGCGGCGGCGGTTGTGGAGGAGTCGCGTCTGACGTCGGAGTGGTGCTCGCCGCGGCTGGCGGAACGAGAGCCGCCAACGCCTCCGCGAGCTGGCAGAGCCACTTCCAAGCGTTCGGGTCCGCTGTCGGATTAGGGAGGTTGCGGGCGATCCAACGCGCTCGTAGCTGCTTTGCCCTACCAACTTGGGCGACCGCTTCGGCATCCAAGCGCTCGTATTCGTTTGGGAAGAGATGGCGGATTGCGCCCTCAAAGTTCGGATCGATCACGGCATGTGTCGCTCTCACGCCGATCGGGGCGTTCAACTCTGGCTCGCCCGGCTCGACTCCCAACGCCATGAGGATGTCTGCTTGGACGGTGGCAGCCAACTCGTGTGCGCTCGCTTGGTCGGAGTCGCTGTCAAAGATCGCATACACCGGAATCTCGTAGGCGCGGTAAAGGCGGATCCACTTTGCAAGGTTCGTCACACCCTCCACTGGCACGATCGCGATGCCATGGGCGAGCAAGTCGAGCCCAGCCCGCTCGAGCAGGACAGGGAGCGCGAATGACTCCGTGGGACCCTCAACTAGGACACATGCGCGGCAGAAGAAGCCGCCGAGGGTCTCGTAGGTCGAGCCGCTCTCGTAGTACGTCCCAATCGTTGCCGTAGTGACCTTCGTCGAAGGCGCGCCAGCGGCGCCTACCTTGGCCGCGAGGTCGGCCGGTGGCAGTTGAACAACGCGTGTCGCAGCATCTTCACCGCCCTTACGCACGAGCACATTGGTGCCTGGTTTGGAGATGTCAAGGAAGTAAGGGCTGTGGGTCGTAACTAACACCTGCGCCCCCGCTGAAGCCACTCGTCGGAGCTGGCGAGCGAGCCACTGCTGGGCGAGGGGATGAAGGTGTGCTTCTGGCTCCTCAAGAACCAGGATCAGGCCACCCCCGCCAAATGCCGCTGCGTAGGCGTAGCCGAACGCCATTGCGAGGAGTTGCTCTTGTCCGGTTCCGAGTTCTTCATAGGTGCGGGGCTCTCCGTTGAAGTGAGGAAAGACGCGGAGCGACCTGAAGTAGTTCGACGCGTCGTACGCCGAGAAGTCGACCTCCAGCCCCGTATCGAAGATTCCCTCCGAAATCCTCGACCGCAGAGCGTAGGCCTGAACTGAACTCCGCAAACTCACTCACCTCTTGAAAGATGGAGACGAGCGTGGCGTACTCAACCTTCAGCCGCTCGACACGGACCGGGTCGCTGACCAGCCTGTCATGGAACCTGCGCATCAGCTTGGACAGGGTGGTCCACTTGGAGTTGTACGACAGCTGCCACGAGAGGTCGCGCCGCACGCCGACGGTCATGGCGAAGAGGTCCCGCCTGACCTCGTTCGTGACGTACGTGTGGTCGCACGTCGCCACGCAGTAGAAGTCGCACACCTTCTCCGCGTCTGGGTCATACTGCCAATGCAGTTCCTGGACCGTTCCGTCGCACTTACTACATGCGAGGCCGCTGACCTTCGCGTAGATCTTGATCGCGTTGCCCTCGGCCAGACGCCCGAAGAACTCGTGGTCCTCCGGCTTGTAATTTCCCGGCCAGGACTCCCCGAAGATCAGATCCAGTGCGCGCAGGATGTTTGACTTCCCCGCGTTGTTCTCGCCGAAGATGACGAGCGGATCTGTCTTCGGGAACCTGATCCGAATCAACCCGTCAATCGAGCGGTAGCCCTTGATCCCGAGCGCCTCGATGCGTGGGCCCATGGACTCGATTTCCACGATCCTCCTATCGCACGCTGTGCCGCCCGCAGAAAGCCTCGGGCCGTCCAGTGTTACCTACGCGGGTCAACTCGAGGGGAGGTGAAGGGTATGTCCTCCCGGCGCCTAGGGCAATCGTTCCGTGCGCACTTGTGGAACGTAGAGGGATCGAGTCGCCGCCTTGGCAGAGGTTCACGAGCGGGACGGAGAAGGCCGAGTTGAGGCAGGCTGTACGGATGGTTGTACCGGTAATTGAGGAGTGCTCTCCAGACGGCGCGGATTTCGCCGCGGTGTTGCGACTCCAGAGGTCGGCAAAGCAGACGGTTGGCTTCCTCAGCGACTCGGCTATCCGAGATCGGGCCGAGAAAGGAACGCTGCTCGTCGCGAACATCGATGGGTTGGTGATCGGTTACCTGCTGTACGACCTGCCGCGCAACGAGATCAGAATCGTCCAACTCGTGGTTGCGTCGACCGCCAGGAGATCGGGCACGGCGAAGGCCCTGGTTGATGCCCTGGCCATTCGCCACCCAGCGCGGATCGGCATCGTCCTTGAGTGCCGCCGGGACTTCGATGCGGCCGCAGTGTGGCCGAAGCTCGGGTTCACGCCGCTAAACGAACGGGAGGGACGCGGGAGGGAGAGAAAGCCGCTGACGAAATGGCGGCGTGACTTCGGCCACCCGAACCTCTTCTCGATGAGCGCAGCGGACGACGAGCGCCCGGTGGCCGCGCTCGACGCCAACATCGTCATTGACCTCTCCGACGGACTATCGGCCCCTTCGCGCCACCTGAAAGAGGACTGGGTCGGCGCAGCGTGCCGGCTTGCGGTCACCGACGAGGTCTACGTCGAAATCGAACGCCGGAACGTCCGCGAAGACAGGGTCCGGCACAAGCGGTGTGCCCAGGGCTTTGAGCAGCTCACGCCGCCGCCCGAGACCTGGCAGACGATCGAGTCCGCGTTGACCGCCCGCCTCGGCGAACGGGCGAAGGCGCACCCCGGCGACATCAGGCACGTAGCAAAGGCGGCAGCTGCCGGGGCCCGCTGGTTCGTGACGCGTGACGACTCGTTTCGCCGCGGCTGCTCAGGCGCTGTCGAGAAGGCGACCGGCGTCTTCGTCGTGGCGCCCGCGCAATTCGCCCTGGAGGTCGATCGGTTCGCGAGGGACGACCAGTATCGACCGGCTGATCTGGCGGGGTCGGAGATCGAGGTTCGGCCACTCAATCCGGACGAGCTCGATGATGTCTGTAGAAGCTTCGTGAACCAGCCCGCTGGCGAGCGGCTCCGCGACCTGCGGGGTTCGCTGAACGCGCTCGTCGCCGATACCCAGCATGTGCGGTCTTGTCTCTTCGCCTTGCGGGGTCAGCCGTTGGCCTTGTCCGTGTTGCGAGCAACGGATCTCGGCCACGAAGTCGCGGTCTGCCGAGTCCAGCGGGGGCGAACCGAGACGACGCTCGCCCGGCACATGCTCGGCTGGCTCCGGGCGTCCCTTCCGGCGACCGGGACCGTCACCTTGGTTGATTCGTTCTCCGGGGCTGCGGTGATGAAGGCGTCGAGGTCGGAGGGGTTCTTGGAGACATCACGCGGGCTGACGGCCGTGGTCGTGCGCGGGATCGGCTCGATGGCGGACCTTCAGGCGTCACTGAAGCCCTCGGTCGCCGATGGCCGTTTACCAGCCGCGATCGCGGGGCGGGTTCGGGAGGCGGATCCGACACCCGGTACCGCTTTCGAGCTCGAGGCGGCGTTCCACCCCTACCGGGTGATCGGCAACGGACTGCCGACGTTCCTCGTCCCGATCAGGGCGGCGTGGGCCGCCGAGCTTATCGACCCATCCTTGTCGCGCGCTCAGTTGTTCCCTCGGTCGACGGCGCTCGCACTCCAGCGGGAGCACGTCTACTACCGCAGCCCCCGCGCATCCGGCGGTCTGCGGGCTCCGGGCAGGATCCTGTGGTACGTATCGGGAACTGGCGTTGGCGGCCGGGCCGTCCGGGCGGTGTCACATTTGGAGGAGGTCGTCACGGGCGACGCGCGGCGGCTGTACCGGCGATTCGCACACCTTGGTGTGTACAACGAGGCGCAGGTGGTGGAATCTGCCGACCACGGCGACGCGATGGCGCTGCGCTTCTCCCGCACAACGCCGCTGCCGAGGCCGGTTGGGCTGGACGACTACCGTCGGCTGATGACCGAATACCGGCCGGGCGCAGGCTTGACGCTGGCTGGTCCGCATAGCGTGCCCGAACATGTGTTCGATCAAATCGTTAGGATGGGGGGATGAGCCCGTCGCCGAGTGTCGTACTCCTATCGGTGAGGCCGCCGCATGTCGACCGGCTCCTAGAAGGCAGCAAGACCGTCGAGCTCCGTAGGCGGCGATGGCGTGTGCCGCCCGGAAGCGTCGTCCTCCTTTACGCTTCGGGACGGCGGCAGGCGCTTGTCGGCAGCATCGTGGTATGTGACACCGTGTCCGGCACACCGGACGAGATCTGGGCATCGCACGGCGACGCGTCGGCCCTGACCCGCCAAGAGTTCGACGAGTACTTCGCCGGGTGCTCGGAGGCGGTTGCTATCACTGTCCACTCGGCCCGGCCGCTGTTCAACCCCGTCTCTCTCGGTGAGCTCCGGCGGCGTAGCGCGTCCTTCATCCCGCCGCAGAGCTATCGGTACGTGGATCCGAAAGAGCTCTCCAGACTGCTGAACGGTGAGTACGTCGCGCTGGTCGAGCGGCAATCGGCCGGTCCTTGCGCCGCTGCGGCACAACGATGTTGATACGGTGACTCGTGAAACGGATGCCCGACGTCGTCGCCCTGGGGGCTGCGGAATCCAGCGTCCGTGCGCACGTGGAGCGGAGATCGTTGATGCGGAATCGTCGTGGCGAATGAAGACGTTGAGCCCGCTGGGGGACCGGTAGCCGAAGACCGCAGCGAACTGCCCGAGGCCGATCGCCGACAGGACCTCTACTTCGGGCTCGTCCGGGCGATCGGAACCGATCTGAGTGCGTCTGTCACCGCGCTCAAGACGCTGCTCGAACGAGCTGGCTACGCCTCAGCGGCGATGCATCACATCAAGCTGTCGCGGTTCTTGCCGAGGCTGGAGGAACGTGCCGGTCGGCCGGCTCTCCCAACCGAGGCAGACGGTCGGTTCCGCTACTACGAGTCACGTATGGACGCTGGCGATCGCGCTCGCGACGAATACGGCGACGAAATCCTGGCCCTGCTCGCGGCCGCCGAGGTGGCGAACCTCCGCTCGGTGCCTGCCGCCAAGACTGAGGGCCGCTATGGCGACGCCTTCATTTTTGACTCTCTGATGCACCCAGAAGAAGCGGCGTTGCTTCGAAGCGTCTACGGAAAGAGGTTCTTCTTGGTCGCGGTTCACTCAGCTGCAGCTGATCGCGAATCGGCGCTGCTATCCGAACTGCGGTCCTCGGACCCTGCAGAGCAATCGTTTCCGTCAGAGTCCGAACGAGCCGTCGACCCGTCGATGGAGAGCCAGGCGAGAGACAGGTACCGAGAACGAGAGCGGAGGCGAGAGCAGCAGGTGCGCCTCCTCGTGGAGCGAGATGAGGGCCTGGCCGACCTCGTCACGCCGCATTCTCCTGTGGCACGGGGGCGGCGGGTCTCGATCAGGAAGACGTTCGCCCTCGCTGACGTGTTTATCTCTGCGCGCGAGGTCCTTACGACGCGTGACGACGATCAGCCGGGCGTCTTGGAACGATTCATCATGAAAGTCTTCGACGAGCCGTTCATGACCCCGACTCGCGCTGAGTTGGGCATGGCTCATGCGTACGTTGCTGGTCGTCGCTCCGGCTCCCTTGCGAGAAACGTCGGAGCGGTCATCACTACGCCCGACGGTGAGGTCCTTGCTGTCGGGACGAACGAGGTTCCAGCAGCCGGTGGGGGCCAATATTGGCCGCTCTATGACGGGGCGGAGGTCGACTGTCGAGACTTTCGGTTCTCGTCAACCGGAGGGATCACCGGCTCTGGCGAGGGTCAGGACTCGAATGACGTAGTAAAGGTGGAACTCGTTCGGGATCTACTGGCACGGGTACTGAACGTGCTGCCCGAAGAGGTCGTCGTCGACCAGAAGCAGCGCGAGGTGTTTGAGCAACACATCTACGACCAGGACACGGTCGTGGCCCGGCTCCTGAATAGCGAGAGCGTCATCGCAGCGCGGGTTTTTGATGTCATCGAGTTCAGTAGACACGTCCATGCTGAGATGGCTGCGATCGTGAGTTGTGCACGCCGCGGCATCTCGACGAGCGGTGCCCTGCTTTACAGCACGACCTTCCCCTGTCACGAGTGCTCACGTCACATCGTTGCGGCTGGTATCTCGCATGTTGTGTACGTGGAACCGTACCCGAAGAGCCGCGTCGCAGAGTTGCACTCAGACAGCGTCACGGTGGAGCTTTTCACGGGTCACTCTGATCCCGTCCAAGCAGCGTCCGACACGAGGGTCGCGTTCGAGCCGTTCATCGGAATATCGCCGGATCGCCACGCGGACCTCTTTTCGCCAACCCGGCGAAAGGTCGAGGCGATGACCATCGACAGCGAGTTGGTGGGCCGCGCACGGTTCTGGCGCTTCGGACCCAGCGCGCCCCTGCGGCGGACCCTTACAGCTGGGAG
>Ga0190267_10000030_pt1 | contig 26644 bp, 17 predicted proteins | sample Popmic239T_FD_140332 | JGI IMG/M metagenome (GOLD analysis project Ga0190267, IMG submission 140332) | Populus adjacent soil microbial communities from riparian zone of Oak Creek, Arizona, USA - 239 T | ecosystem: Environmental > Terrestrial > Soil > Riparian zone | place: USA: Arizona... | reverse complement strand
GTGTACAGCTGGTCGCCGGACAGGATGAGCACCTGCTCGTGGGCGTAGCTGCGGATGTGCAGGTTGCTCTGCCGCACCGCGTCGGCCGTGCCCTGGTACCAGTGCTCGCTGGTGGGCGTCTGCTCGGCCGCCAGCACGGTCACGAAGCCGCCGCGGAACCGGTCGAAGTTGTACGACCGGGCGATGTGGTCGTTGAGGCTGGCCGAGTTGTACTGCGTGACCACGAAGATGCGGTTGAGCCCGGAGTTGATGCAGTTGCTGATGGGCACGTCCACCAGGCGGTACTTTCCGCCCAGGGGCACGGCCGGCTTGGCGCGCTGGGCCGTCAGCGGAAACAGCCGCGTGCCGGCGCCGCCGCCCAGGATCACTGCGAGAACTCGGTCCATTGGGCTGAGAAGAGGTTGAGAAACGCTGCCCGGTACGCCGGAGGCCGACGGGGATCGGGCCAATCTGCTGCAAAGTAAAGTCCCGGCCCGCCACAGGCCATTCTCCACCGGATCCGCACACTCCTCGTCGTGTCCGAAAGTGTACAGAAGAATGCCTCACGCAGAGTCAACAGAGTGAACAGAGTTTTCTCGTGCTGGTTCCTCATTCCTCGCGCGGGACCCTCCCTCTGTTTACTCTGCTGACTCTGTGCGAGACCAAATCAGTAGAAGTTGGCCGAAGTCTGGAAGGTATACAATATGTACGCTGGATGGCGTGATCTGTGCGCGATTCGGGCCGCATGCCGCCCGCCACCGACTTCCGCCCCATGCTCGCGACGCTCGCCCGGACTCCGCCGAAAGGTGGCGACTGGGTGTTCGAGCCCAAGTACGACGGCATCCGCGCCATCGCCATCGTCACCGGGGGCGCGGTGGTGCTGCTGACGCGCAACGGCAACGACAAGGCGCGGCAGTTCCCCGAGCTGGTCGCCGCGCTGGGCGAGCTTCGCGCGGAGGTGGGCGCGGACCTGGTGCTGGACGGCGAGATCGTGGCGCTGCGCGAGGGGCAGATCGTGCGCTTCGAGGCGCTGCAGGGGCGCATGCACGTCGAGAAGCGCGCCGACATCGCCCGGCTGGCGCGGGAGCAGCCGGGGGCGTACGTCGCCTACGACCTGCTGCTCACCGGCCGCGAGCCGCTGGTCACCGAGCCGCTCTCGCGCCGCCGCGAGGCGCTGGAGGCGCTGCTGCAAGGCCGCGAGACAGAGCGCATTCGCCTGGGCGAGCGGTGGGATGCCTCGGCGGAACTGATGGAGCGCGCGCGGCGCGGCGGGTGGGAGGGGATCATGGCCAAGCGCGCGGGCTCCGCCTACGCGCCGGGGGTGCGGTCGAAGAGCTGGCTCAAGATCAAGCTCACCCCGCAGGAGGAGTTCGTCATTGGCGGATGGACGGACCCCACCAACGCGGCGCGCCGCCTGGGCGCCGTGCTGCTGGGGGAGTACGACGCGGACGGATCGCTGCGCTACGTGGGGCACACGGGCAAGGGCTTCAGCGACCGCACGCTCAAGTCGCTGCAGCAGGCGCTGAAGGCCATCGAGCGCGACGACAGCCCGTTCCATCCCGTGCCGCACCTGGTGCAGGGGCACCACTGGGTCGAGCCGCGGCTGGTGGCGGAGGTCCGCTACGCCGAGCGCACCTCCGCCGGCAAGCTGCGCGACTCCACCTACCTGGGCCTGCGCGACGACAAGACCGCGGACGACCTGCGCGCCGCCGCCGCCGCGTCCGAGGCGGAGTCCGCGGAGACGGCGCGGCTGGAGGAGGCGCTGCGGGAGATGGAGGACGCCGGCGGACCGGGGACGCTGCACGTCGGCGGCGCGGCGATCGACGTCGCCGATCTCCATCGCTCGATGTACGCCGGCTCCCGCTTTACCCGCGGCGACCTGCTGCGCTACTACGTGCGGATGGCGTCCTACGTCCTGCCGGCGATGCGCGACCGGCCGCTGGCGGTGGCGTACTTTCCCGGCTCGCCCGGCAAGCGCCCCGTCTACCGGCAGAGCGCTCCGCCGACCACGCCGCCGGGCGTCCGAGTCGAGACCGTGCAGGTGGGGAAGGAGCGCAAGCGGATGCTGGTGGGCGGCGACCTGCCGACGCTGCTGTTCACCATCGCCCGCGGCGCCATCTCCCACGATCCCTGGCACGTGCGGGTGCAGCACCCGGACGCGCAGGACTACGTCATCCTCGATCTCGATCCCATGCCGGGGGCGAAGTTCGCGCGGGTGGTGGAGGTCGCGCTCGCCGCGCGCGAGGTGGCGGAGGCGGCGGGGCTGCAGACGCGGCTGAAGACCTCCGGCCGGGCGGGGCTGCACGTGTACGTGACGATGCCGCCCGGCACTCCCGTGGCTACGGCGGCCAGGGCGGCGGACAGGCTGGCGCGCGAAGTGGAGCGGCGGGCGAAGGGCGCCACCACGGAGCGGATGGCGGCGGCGCGCCCCAGCGGCAGCGTGTACGTGGACCACCTGATGTCCCGCCGCGGCGCCAACGTGGCCGGCGCCTACGCCGCCCGCAACACGCCGCACGGCACCGTATCCGCTCCCCTCGCCTGGTCGGAGCTGTCGGAGGACCTGGATCCGCGCGCGTTCACCCTCGAATCCATGCCCGCGCGCGTCGCGGAAGTCGGCGACCTGTGGGCGTGATCCCTGGCGCTCGTGCGTTTTGACTTCCTGATGACGTTTCTGCCAATTCGCTGTGCATTCTGGCCTTTACAACTGGATCTCACGCGGAGGCGCGGAGGACGCGGAGGCGCGGAAAGCGTGATTTTCTCCGCACCTCCGCGCCCTCCGCGTCTCCGCGTGAGCCCGGCAGTAGAACTCCGAGTGCACGGGGAATCATGGAACTGGTATGAGAGGGTGTTGCTAAACCTCGAAGCACGAAGCAAAGCGGTGTCATCCTGAGGGAGCGCACCACGTGTAATCAAAATTCACACAACAGGTTGCGCGCGACCGAAGGACCTTCTTTCCGCTCGCGAGGGGCAAGCTCCGCGCGGGAAATCCAGCCCCAGGGTTCTGCTGGCAAGGTCCTTCGGTCGGCGCCAAAGTATTTCGTAAAAGGAAGATACGACGCGGCGCCTCCCTCAGGATGACAGCGCGCTTCTGGGGAACAGCTACGATGTGGCGTGTCGCGCGGGGTCCAGGCGCACCTCGGCGTCGGCGGGGCCGAAGGGGCGGGTGCGAAGCCAGCTGGTCCACCCCAGCCGCGCGCCGGCCCGCGTCCCCAGCCGCGACGGAGGCACCTCGTCGGCCTCGAGCACCAGGGAGATGGTGAACTCCACCTCCATCCCCGCGTAGAAGCGCGCCAGCGAGGCCATCGCCCCGAACGCGTTGCCGTCGGGGAGCAGGCGCACGTAGTCGCCCAGCGCCAGCGGGCCCACGCGGACGTCGAAGGCGCCCTGCGCGTCCCACACGCGGCGCCCCAGCACCACGTCCTGCCCCAGCGTGCGGTTCTGCCCCGACGCCCCGATGCGCGTCAGGTCCTCGTCCTCGAGCCGCAGCCATCCGCCGGTCAGGGGCACCACCCGCGCATCCACCCCGAAGTGCTGGCTGAGGATGCGCTCCAGGCCGGCCGCCGAGCGCGTCTGCGTGGAGAGGAGCGCCGCGTATCCCAGCAGCGCGCGCCGGGGCACCCCCAGCCCCGCCGCGGCCTCGGCGGCGTGGGCCAGCGCGGGCGTGCCCAGCCCCATCAGCGAGAACAGGTAGCGCGCCATCCACGACTGCTCGGCCCCGTTCGGGTCCAGCGCCGGCACGTGGCGGGCGCGGGCGCGGTACATCAGCCCCAGCAGCCGGTGGTTGAACAGGTCCAGAAAGTCGCGCGCGGCAGTGTCGCCGGCGCGCGCCTGCTGCAGCACCTCTTCCGTGAACGCGCGCGGCATGGGGCCCTGCACCCCGGCCAGCCCCATGAACGCCACGGTCATCACGGGCGGGCCGCCGCCGTTCTCGCGGAGCGAGACGACGTCCGCGGGGGGAAAGGCCAGCGCCACCTGGCCGCGAAAGCGCACGGGCTCGTCGTCGGGCCCGGCGCCGTCGCCGGCCGGCGCGGCGGCCACGGCGCGCAGCGCCTGCAGCACGCGCACCGCCTGAAAGAAGTCGAACCGGTAGGGCGCCTCGAAAAGCTGGGCGGCTACAGAACCGGCCGGGTACCCGACATGGGCGGCCATCGCTTCCACGGTTCCTCCTGCTGGCGGCGGCGCAGCACGGTCTGGGTGAACGAGTTGATGCCCGCGTACAGGGCAAAGAAGCGGTCCAGCACGCTGGTCAGCAGAAAGGCGCCGCGGTCGGGGTAGGCGTCCTCGTCCAGCTCCAGCTCCACCTCGGTGCCGCGGCAGAAGCCCCGCCACGCGTCGCCGCCCAGCCGCCGCACCACGCGGCGGCAGCGCAGCTCGCGGATCCCCGCGATCTGTGCGTGCGCGCTCTCGCGGCCGTACGGCGCGTACAGGAGCAGGATCTCGCGCAGCGCCCTGGCCCCGTCGTCGCCGGAAAGGGAGAGGTGGTTCAGCGACAGCTGCGACACCAGCCGCCAGAGCGCGGCGGCGCCCACGGGCGGGTCCTGCTGCTCGGTGGGGGCGTGCAGCGCGGTGACCCGCGCCAGCGGCGCCGCGACCTCCACCTGCAGCCGCGACCCGGCGGGGAGCGCCTCGGCCAGCCGGCGGTTGGTGCACAGCACGTGGGCGAACACGGTGTCGGCGGGCGGGCGGGTGGGGTTGAACTCCGTGTCCACGAACGAGAGCAGCACGTCGGTCCCCGGCAGGTCCGCGCGCTCGCACGCCACCCGCCGCGCGTGCCAGAAGGCGTGGTGCCCGCGGCCGTGCGCCGCGTGCGAGAACGAGTAGAACGGCTCGAAGGCGCGGGAGGGGTCGCGCGCGTCGGAGGTGGTGGAGACGCGGGTGATGGAGTGGATCTCGGTGGTGCGCTCGCGGCGGGCGTCGCCCACCAGGCGGTACTCGGGGACGCGGTGCTCCACCCGGATGGGCTCGGAGATGCGCGAGAACAGGTTCACCACCGGCGCGCACCCCAGCTGCACGTTCTGCGGCCCCACGGCCATGCGCTCCGGCACGGCGCGCCGCAGCCTGAACACCAGGTCGAAGTGCCCGGTGGAGCGGTGGGCGTCCAGCCCTTCCACGTCCAGGAACAGGAACTTGCGGGGAACGGCGAAGAGCTCCTGCAGCAGCCGGTACGCGGGCTGCGCGTGGGCAGGCCAGGGGATCACGTCCTCGTCCTCGCCAAAGCCCACGGGGCGCACGGCGCCGGCCGGCAGGTGCACGGGCGGGCCCCCGTCGTCGGGGACGATGGAGACGCCGGCCAGGGTGGGCGTGGCGTCCAGGGCGGAGAAGAGCAGGTCGTACAGCGTGTACGCCGTGCGCGCGTCGCCGCCCAGGTAAAAGCGCAGGCCGCGCATCGAGGTCTCGTTCAGCGGGGCGCCGGCGGCCTTGATGCGCACGCGCAGCACCGCGGCGATGCCGCCGTCGTCCAGCCAGTCGTAGCGGTCGCTGCTCTCCACCGACACCTCGGCCACCTCTACCGGCCAAAGGGTCACGGGATAACAGGTGCGAAAGCGGCAGGGGATGTTCTCGTCCGTCTGCACGAACAGCGGCGTGCCGCGCTCCAGCACGTGCCCCGAGGTGAGCTTTCCCTGCGAGGGGTCGGGCTCGAACCGGGCGATGGTCATGGACGGAACGGGGCGGAGGAAGTGCGGATACAGCACCTCCAGCATGGCCGCGGCCACGTCGGGCAGCTCCTCGTCCAGCGCGCGGTGAATGCGGCCGGTAAGGAAGGCGAACGACTCGATGAGCCGCTCCACCTGCGGGTCCGGGCACTCCTCGGGCCCCAGCTCCAGCCGGGCGGCGGCGCGCGGGTGCTGCCGGGCGAACTCGGCCCCGGAGCGGCGCAGGTACTCCAGCTCGGCGTGGTAGTACGTCAGCATCTCGTCGCTGGCGGCGTTCATCCCTTCACCTGCCCTTCATGTTCTGGGTGTCTGCTCGAAGCCGGCGCTCCGGGAGCGATCTGATGCCCGTCATGATTCCGGCCGGGCGTGGCGCTGGCGGAAGGTCCTCCGGATCGCGCATCAGGCGGTGCGAACGGCCCGCTCCCGCGCGCTCCGGGAGATGATCCCCTGATCCACATCCCTCCTCAAAAAAACGCGGATGGCCCCCTGCCGCGTCTCCATCCCTCTCCCGTTCCCGCCATTCCACGCCGGCTCGTGCCTCGTCGCCCGGCGCGCCATGCCTCCGCTCACCACCGATCAGGCTTCACGCGATGAGAACAGCGGAATCGGCACGAGAAAACTCTGCTCACTCTGCTGACTCTGTGTGAGGCCAATCTTTTTGCGGGATCCTGCATCAGGCCTCCCGCGCCTCGCAAACCGGTCAATTGATCCGGCCCCATGATCCGCACCGACGCACCGCCACATCAACGAACCGTTCATCATCAAACTCTCGCACTCTTGCACTCTCGCACTTTCGCACTTTCTCCCGCACTCCCGCACTCACTCCCCTCCCCCCACCGTCACCGGAAACGAGAACGGCTCCTCGCCGCCTTCCACCACCAGCGCGGCGTCCAGGTGGATGAGCAGCGCGCGCTCGCGGCCGGTGATGGTCTCCACCCGCGCCGACACGCGGCGCAGGCGGGGCTCGAAGGCCTGCACCGCGCGCGTCACCTGGGTCTCGAGCTCCGTGTGGGCCACGGTGTCCAGCGCCAGCTCGTGCGTCCAGTCGGGAAGCCCGTAGCTGAGCACCGTGCGCCCGTGCGGGCACGGGGCCGGCGGCGAGCAGCGGGTGTTGAGCAGCCGCGTGACCTCGCGCGCCACCGACCGGCGCAGCGACTCGCGGTCGTGCACCCGGAAGGGGCGGGCCTCGGGGGGCAGGCCGGGCCCGCACCCCTCCAGCCGCTCGAACAGGAGGGCTCGCGCCCCCCCGAACTCGACCTCCGCCATGCTCAGGGCACGGTGGTGGTGTTGGTGGCCAGGTTCCACGACGCGGGCACCTGGCCCTCCTGGCCGCCGGCATCCTTCTGCACCGTGTACTGCCACTGGATGGCGCCGTAGTTGAGCGACAGCGTCTCCACCGGCTTGTCGCCGCCGCCCCCGCCCACCGACACCGACGAGACGACGGTGTTCTGCAGCGTGTAGATGATGAGCGGCAGGAACTTGCCCGCGTCGTTGCGGCCGATGGTGATGGTGCTCTTGCCCAGGTTCTGCCCCATGCAGCAGTTCTGGTTCAGCAGCGGGGTGGACGGGTCCACGTACTTGGTGAGGTGGAAGTCCTGGTGGTTGGGCTTGCCCGAGGTGCGCTCGGAGTTGCTCACGTCGCCCGTTACCTGGATCGAGACGCCGTGGCTGTACGACAGGCACTCGATCTTGTCGGTGAACCCGGTGATGGCGCTGGTCCCCTTGATGGTGGGGATGTCCAGGATGATGACGTCGGCCATGGTAGCCTCCCGTTGGGTTGAGTCGGTGGTGGTTCAGGGTCTCCCGCGGGCGGACGGGGCCGCGTTGCCCCGCCCGTCCGCGAGGGGGGACATCAGTTGGCCGCCGGCGGCGGCAGGGTGGCCACCAGGCGGATGGAGGCCGTGAGCTCTTCCAGCTGGAAGTGCGGGCGCAGGAACACCGTGGCCGTGTACGAGCCCGGCCGCCCCGGCACCTCGGCCACGTCCACCCGGCCCTCGCGCAGGGGGAACCCGGCCTTCTGCGCCTGCGGGGCGCCGTCGGCCAGCAGCACGTAGCCGGCGATCCAGTTGTTGAGGAACTTGGACAGGTCCTCGCGGCTCTGGAACGAGCCCACCTTGTCGCGCACGATCACCTTGAGGTAGTGCGCGAAGCGCGAGGCGGCCAGCACGTACGGCAGCACGGCGCTGATGCGCGCGTTGGCGTTGGCCTCGTTGGTGTCGTACGTCTTGGGCTTCTGCACCGTGGCGCCGCCGAAGAAGGCGGCGAAGTCCTCGCCCTTGCAGTGGCACAGGCTGATGAAGCCCAGGTCGCTGAGCTCCTTCTCGCGCCGGTCGGTGATGGCCACCTCGGTGGGGCACTTGAGCGCCTTGTCGCCCAGGCCGGTGTCGAAGGTGTGCGTGGGCAGCCCCGCCACCTTGCCGCCGCCCTCCACCCCGCGGATGGCCGCGCACCAGCCGTACATGCTGAACGCGGTGGTGATGCGCTGCGCCAGCGCGTAGGCGGCGTTGCCCCACAGGTACTTGTCGTGCTCCTTGCCGGAGACGTCCTCCTTGAAGTCCATGCCGTCCACCGGCAGCGTGTCGGGGCCGTAGGGCATCCGCAGCAGGATGTGCGGCAGCACCAGCGCCACGTAGCGGGCGTCGTCGCTCTCGCGGAACGAGCGCCACTTGGCCAGGTCGATGCTCTCGAAGATCTTGGCCAGGTCGCGCGGCGTGGCCAGGTCGGTGAACGACCCCATGTCGAACAGCGCGGGCGAGGCCGCGGTGATCAGCGGGGCGTGCGCCGCGGCCGCCACCTGCGACAGGTTCTGCAGGAACGCGATCTCGGGGGTGCTGCGCCCGATCTCGAAGTCGCCCACCAGGAACGAGTAGGGGTGGCCGCCAAAGGTGCCGTACTCCTCCTCGTACAGCTTCTTGAACAGGTTGCTCTGGTCGAACTCCACCGCCTTGGACAGGTCGTCCTGCAGCTCCTTCTGCGTGGCGTTCAGCACGCGCAGCTTGAGCTGCGTGCCGGTCTCGGTGTTGAACACCAGGTGCCGCAGGCCGCGCCACGAGGCCTCCAGCTTCTGGAACGCCTCGTGGTGCAGGATGAGGTTGAGCTGCGCGGTGATCTGCTCGTCGATCGCCTTGATGCGGTCGTTGATGGCGCCGATGGCGTTCTGCTCCGGCTTGATGGCCAGCTTGTCTTCGGCCACCTGGATGGCGAACGCGCGCACCAGCCGGTTGGCGTGCGTGGTCTGCTCCACCTGCTTCGCGTCGCGGACCATGTTCTTGAGGATCAGGTCCAGGACGGGCGGGTCGGAAACGGCGGCGGCGCCGTTGGTGTCGGGCGTGGGCTCGGGCATGGTGTGTCTCCTTCGGAGGTTGGGGTGCGCTCAGCTCGCGGGGGTGACGTCGTCGGCCGGCGCCGGCAGCGCCTTGATCTTCTCCAGGTCCGCCCGGGTGGCGGTGCGCAGCTGCTCGTCCAGCACGTCGTTGCCGTCCAGCTTGGTGGACAGGTCCGACAGGCGCTGGCGTGCCTCGAACAGCTCCTTGAGCGCCGGCACCTGCTTGAGCACCGCGACCGGGTCGAAGTCCTCCATCTTCTCGAACTTCAGGGTGACGGGGAGCGTGTCGTCCTTCTCGGCGTCGCCGGTGGTCAGCAGGTTGGCCACGGTGAACTCCAGCCCCGGGGTGATGGACTTCATCACGCCGTCGAAGTTGTCGCGGTCGATCTCCACGAACTTGCGCGTCTTGAGCGGCAGCTTGGCGTTGACGGGCTTGGTGCCGCCCAGGTCGGCCAGGATCCCCGCGATCAGGGGCAGCTGCTTCTTCTCGATGGCGTCGCCGATCTCCACGTCGTAGGTGATCTTGACGCGCGGCGGGCGGACGCGGGTGAGCTTGTACTGGGTGTTGTTCTCGTCCGGCATGGGATTGCTCCAGCGTTGGATGCGTCGGTTCCGGTGTGCGCGGCGCCGGGTGGGCGGCCGCGCGGCCTGTCCTGCGTGCTTCACCTGCGGTGGGGATCGCTCATCCTCCCTTCCTGTTCATCGATCCTGCGTGGTCGGTTTCCTGGGTCGTCATCGGTGGGGCTTTCGTGCGTCGAATCGGTTCTTCCCGTCGTCGAAACCCCTCCCGGCGTCTGCGCCAGAGCGAATGAATTCGCCGCTGGAGCTTCGCGAAGTCCGCGTTCGCGGACTGCGTATCCGCCGGATCAGGCGCGGCCGTCTTTCTCCTCGTCCATGCCGAGGAGGGCGCGCAGGGCGTTGAGGTCGTAGCCCTGGCGCAGGAACTCCAGGATCAGGTCCGGCAGGCTCAGCCTTCCCCACGCCAGCGCGCGGCGCACCAGGAAGGGAACCGGGCTGTGCGGCTCGGTGACCGCCAGGTAGTCGGAGGCGGTGGCCAGCCAGCGGTAGGCTTCGTCGCGGCTGGCGGGGTGCGCGGGCCGGGCCACGCGCACCACGGCGGGCGCCTCCGGGGGCGCGGCGCCGTTCGCGGCCGCTCCGGCCGCGGGCTCCGGCTCGGCCCCGGCGGGGGCGATGTCGGGGGGCGGGGGCATGGCGGGCTCCGGGGCCGGGGGCTCTTCGCGGGGGCGGGTGGCCAGCACCCCCTCCGTCCAGCCGCGCAGGGCGGCCAGCAGGGCGGACAGGCGCAGCAGCCCGGGGGCTTCCACTCCGCAGCGGGCGTCCAGCAGCGCCTGCAGCCGCGTGGTGGCGTAGGCGGCGCGGGCCAGCGCCGCGGCGCGCGTGGCGTGGAACGGCGTGGGGGTAAGGGCGACGGCGCGGTCGAAGCGGGCCAGCGTCACCGCGCCCTTCGCCTCGGCCTCGCGGGCGCCGGCGGGGTCGCGGCGGGCGGTGTTCTCCAGCCGCAGCGCCGCGTCGCGGTGCAGCCAGGCAAAGGTGCCGGCGTCGTCGATCTCCGGCCGGGTGACCGGGGTCTGGAGGAGCAGGTCCGCCAGCCGCCCGTCCAGCCACTCGAAGACGCGGGCGCGCGCCTCCACCGTGTCCTGGTCGTCCTCGCCGCGGGGCCAGGCCTCGTCCCACCAGCGCTCGCACAGGGCCAGCAGCGCCGTCAGCCCGGCGGCCGCGCCCGCGAAGCCGTGGCCGCCCGTCCACGCCTCGGCCAGCCAGGCGCCCAGCTGCAGGTCCTTGCTGCGCGTCTCCAGCGCCTCGCGGCAGAGGCTCGCCGCCGCGTTCCAGTCGGCGCGCTTGAGCTCGTGCGTCCACACGCCCTGCGGCAGCGAGGGGTCGTCCGCGCGGCGCGCCTCGCGGACGCGGTCGTAGGTGCCCTCGTAGCGCAGCGGCACGCCGGCGGGGTCGTCGCCGGGGACGGGGGCGAGCAGCGCCTCCAGCTCCGGCGCGGGGGGTGGGGCCAGCACGGCGCTCACGGAAGGTCTCCCGCGCCCAGGGCCGGCGCCTCGAAGGGGAAGGGGGGCAGCACCCGTTCGCGCCCCGTGGACGGGTCGGCCAGGTGCACGCGGACCAGCAGGAGGGCGGCGGCGGGGCCGGCGCCCGGGGTGGCCTGCGGCGCGTGGAGGGGCGCCGGGACCACGGTGGCGGGGAAGGCCAGGGTGTGCGCGGCGCCGGAGGCGGCGCGGGCGCGCAGCAGGCGCAGCAGCCCCCAGCCGCCGCCGTAGCCGTAGCCCAGCTGGGCGCCGTCCACCCGCGCCGGCCAGGGAAGCCCGGCGGCGGAGGGGCGCAGGGGCGAGCCGTCCGCCCAGCGGAACAGGGCCCACACCGGCGTCCCCGGGCTCCAGGGGAGCGCGGCGCCCGCGGAGTCGCGCGGGCTGAGGGACTCGCCGCCCACGCGCAGCTGCCAGCCGGCCACCTGGTCCGCGCCGGACTCGCGGTCGTGGGCCACGCGGAACTCGGCGGCGACGAGGTACGCCGGCCCGCCCCCGGTGTCGGCCACCGCCAGCGGCGCCAGGAAGGCGGCGGCGGCGTCCATGCGCCGCAGGAAGGCGGCGGCGGCGCTCCCCGGCCCGCCCACGCCGTCGCTCCCCGTCAGCACCGAGCGGCGGGAGCCCTCGCGGGCGGCGTAGAGGCGGAAGAACTCCACCACGTCCGCCGGCTCCGCCTCCGCCCGCTCGTCCGCCGGGGCGAAGGGAAAGCGGCCGGCCAGGGTGCGCTGGAAGGCGTCGCGCAGGTCGCCGTATCCCAGCGCCGCGGCGCGGGCGGAGAGCTGCCGGCAGCGGGCGTGCAGGCGGGAGCGGATCAGCTCGTGGCGCGCGGCGAACCAGTCGCCGCCGCGGCCGCCGCGGCCGGCCGGCGCGCAGTTCCCCGGCGCCACGGCCAGCATCCCCTGTCCGATCAGCGTCTCCAGCGCCCCCAGCGAGCTGGGCTTCTTCGCCGTGTACGCGGCCAGCTGCTCGCCGAACCCCTTCCACCGCGCGGCGGCGGCCAGGGTGGCGTGCGCGTCCGCCGGCGGCGCGGCGTTCCACGCGGCCATGGCGTCGGAGTCCAGCAGCGCCAGCACCGGCTCCACGTACGCCGTCCAGACCTGCTGCGCGGCGGCCAGCTGCGAGGCCAGGTAGACGTCCACGCCCGTCGTGTCGCGCACCCCGAAGGCGGGGAAGGCCACCGGCGTCTCGCCGTCCCACCAGTCGAAGCCGCCGTCGCGGGGCAGGTACAGCCCCTGCGCGTCCAGCAGCGCGTCCGCGCCCTCCAGCACCGCCGCGCCCTGCGCCGCCACCGTGCCGGCCAGGTCGTCGTACGAGGGGGCCAGCCCCAGCTGCTGGTAGGCGTCCAGCACGCGCGCCAGCTGCCCGGCGGCGGCCTGCATCCCGCCCACCCGTGCGCGGAGTCCACGCTCCGAGCTGCCGGCCAGGAAGGCGCCGCCGCCGCCCGCCCGCGCGGCGCGGGCCACGTCGTGCGTCATCCCCGACTCCAGCTGGGCCGCCGCCAGGTTGCGCACCAGGTTGCGGCCGCGCGCCGGCAACGCCGCCACGGCGGGGGTGGCGACGTAGGCGCGGTAGGACTCGAAGCGGGCGAGGGCGGAGGCCAGCGCCACCGTGTCCCAGGCCAGCGGGGTGCCGGGGGGGACCAGCGCGCCCAGGCGGACCGGCGGGGTGCCGCCGGCGAACTCCTGCGTCTGCAGGGCGCCCAGCGCGTCGCGGAGGGCGACCAGGGAGCGGGGCGCGCCGCCGCCGAGGGTGGGGAAGGCGCCGCCGTCGGAGTCCATCCCCGCCAGGCGCGCGGCGCGCTCGCGCTCGAAGCCCTCGGCGAACGCGCGGCGGAAGGCGGCGGCGTTCAGCACGTCGCTGCGGGGGATGCGGGCCAGCGCGGCGGAGACGGCGGGGGGGAGCGGCGCGCCGGGGGCCAGCCAGGCGCTGTCCGCGCCGGAGAAGTAGGCCCGCAGCCGCGCGGGGGCGAACGGCGCCGCCGCCGGGGCGCCGGCCGCCGCGCCGAAGTCCTCGAACCCCCCCGGCTGCGCGGTGAAGGCGAACGGAGAAGCCCCGGTGGATGACGGCGGGGCGAAGCCGGCGCCGATCACCATCCCGCCGCCGTCCGCCTGCTCCGCCGGATAGGGCAGACCGGTGGCGCTGGCCTCCAGGCGGGCCAGGGTGGCGCCCAGGCGGTCGTACACGCTCCCCGCCAGCGTCTCGGCGCGGTCCACGGCGTCGTCGGTGCGGTCGCCGCCCAGCCGGCGGCCGGGGGCGTTGCCGACGGCCCAGCGGTAGGCGCGCATGCGGGTGGCGCTGGGCGCCGTGGCGCGCACGCCGTACAGGTACTCGGCCAGCCCCTCCAGGTCCTCCGGCTTCCCCTGGCCGGGGGAGGCCAGGCGGTTGTAGCGGTTCACGTTCTCGGAGAGGGCGCCCAGCTGGCGCAGCCAGGCGGCCAGCATCCCCGGCGTGGCCACGGCGTGCCAGTCGCGGCCGCCGTCCGCCAGCAGGGCGTCCGTGCGCCGGTCCAGCCGGTGGCGCATGGCGGGGTAGACGGCGTCGCGGAAGGCGGCGGTCTGGGCGCGGCGCAGACGGTCGCGCACATCGCTCCCCCACGAGGCGGGGACCACGGGGGACCACAGGCGGTCCACCGGCAGCGTCGCCATCCGCTCCACCACCCCCAGCACGTCCACCTGCCCGCCGGAGCGCGCGGAGGCGGTGTCGCCGCTCTCCGTCTCCAGCATGGCGAGGACGGGGCGCGCGGCCTGCAGCGCCTGCTCGGTGCGGGTGCCGGTGCGGTTCAGCCGGTGGTTGGCCAGCAGCAGGGCGGGGGTGCCCAGGACGACCAGCGCGGCGGCGGCGATCTGCGCGGCGCGGGCGCCCCGGCCGCGGGCCAGCAGCGCGCTCCCCGCCGGCCGGGCCAGCCCCGCCTCGGCGAAGACGCGCTCGGCGAACAGCTGGCGCAGGAAGAGCGGCGCGGCCCTGCGCGGCTCGCCCACGCCGGTCTCCTCGCCGTCGCCGCCGATGGCCGTCGCGTCCGGGTCCTCCGCCACGTTGGCGGACGCGGCGCCGTCCGCGGCCAGCTCCGCGGGCGAGGTGGCGGAGGCGGGGTCGCCGGTGAAGTAGATGCCGCGGAAGAAGAAGCCCTCGTGGAAGGCGCTCTCGCGGAACACCTCGCCCAGGAAGATGCGCAGCGAGTCGTGGGTGCGGCGCAGCTCGGCGGGAAAGCGGAAGAGTCCGTCGGCGTGGGCGGGGGCGCTGGCGGCCAGCAGCTCCACCTGCGTCTCGTACATCCCCCGGTCCAGCGCGTCGTACGCCTCGTCCACCCAGGCGGGGGCGAAGGCGGCCTCGGTGGGATACGGGCTGCTCCAGCCGAACAGCTCGTCCCGCGCGGCTTCCGGCAGCTCGCGGCAGGTGGCGGTGAAGCCGGGGACGCGGTCGCAGCGGGTGACCAGGACGTGGATGGGAAAGCGGACGCCCAGGCGCCGCTGCGCCTCCGTCAGCGCCTCGCGCATCGCCTCGGCGCGGGCCGTCAGCGGCTGCTTGCCGAGCGCGGTGGGCCCCATCAGCTCGTCCGCGGGGACGGTGAGGACGACGGCGTCCAGCGGGCGGCCCGGGCGGTACCACTGGAGAAGACGGAGGAAGGTCCGCCACTCCGACGTCTCGCCGGCCCCGCCGCCGCGGCGCTGCAGCCACTCGCCCGGGGTGTCCAGCAGCACGCCCTGCTCGAAGAAGCCCCAGCGGATGCCGTCGTTGCCGCGCTCGTCCTCGCCGGTGGGGAAGGGGCGGGGCAGGTTCACGGCGTCGGCGACGGCGGTCTTGCCGCTGCCCTCGGCGCCCACCATCAGCACCCAGGGGATGCGGTAGCGCGCGTCGCGGCCGGGGACGTAGCGCCGCAGCCGGGCGACGCCCATGGCGAAGGAGCGGCGGGGGCCGGTGAGGAGGACCAGGGGCTCGCCCCGCGCATCCGCCTCGCGCTCTGCTTCCGGCTCCGGCTCCGGCTGGGGCTCCGGCTCGAGCACGGTCTGCGCGCCCCGGCGCAGGACGAGATAGACGACCAGGCCGATGGCCAGGAGGAGGAGGACGATCCCCAGCAGAAGCCAGGGGAGCGCGGGGGCCATGCGGGCGCCGAACCCGGCGGGCGCGGCGGCGGCGGACGACGCCTGGGCGATCATCGGGCGCCTCCCGCGTGGCCGGAGACGGTCTGCGTCACCTCGTCGGCGCGGGCGGCCACGGGGCGGGCCACGCCGTTCCACAGCAGGGTGCTGAGCAGCAGGTAGACGGCGGCCACGGCGGCCAGTATCCCCGTCCACCGCCCCGGCCCGCCGGGGGGGACCGGCGCCCGGTCGCGCAGGGTGTTCTCGTACGCCTGGGGAAAGAGCCGGCGCTCGCCGCGGGACAGGGAGGGGTGGCGGCGGAAGACGAAGGCGAACAGCTCGCGGCGGTACGCGTCCACCTGACCGATCGACGTCGTGCCGCGGTAGCGGCCCTGGAAGCCCAGGGAGAGCGCCATCAGGTAGACGGCGGCCAGGTCGCGGCGGGCGGCGTCGCCGTCGCGCAGCAGCTCCTCGACGCGGGCGAAGACGCGCTCGCCGGCCACCTGGGTGCCGAACAGCCGCTGCTCCAGCAGGTGCGACGCCCAGCCGGAGCGCCCCCACCAGTCCAGGTTCAGCAGGGTCTCGTCGCCCACGGCGGCCATCACGTACTGCGCCTCGCGGCAGAGCGCGGCGGCCACCTGGCCGCCGGTGCGCGCGGCCTCCACGGCCTGGCGCTCCAGCAGCGCGGTGAGCCGGGCGCAGAGCAGGCGCGGGGCGTCGGGGCGGCCTTCGTCGGCGCCGGCGGGCCAGGGGTCGGCCTGCACGTGGCGGCGCAGGCGCGACAGCTCCGCGTAGAACTCGCGGAAGGCGCCCAGGAGAAAGGACTGGCCGGGATCGGGGGACATCATCTTACGACCTGCCGTTTGAAGTGCGGGTGTACAGCACCAGCTCGGCGGGGCGCTCGCGGCGCCCGCCCTCCGGGTGGGCCACCTGCAGGGGCTCGCCGGCCACGACGAAGTCCGGGTCGGCCGAGACCTCGAACAGCACCACGCCCGCGCCGCCGACCAGCTGCTGGTCGCCGCCGCCGGCCGCGCGCCACCGGTTGGCCCCGCGAATGCGGCGGTCGGCCAGCGAGGTCATGCGCGACGCGGAGCCGATGCGGCACTCCTCCATCCACGCCACCGCCTGCGCCTCGGCCATCGTGCCGCCGCGCACGCCCACCAGCAGCGTCCGGCGGTCCGGGGGGAGCGTGTCCAGCGGGGTCTGGAAGAGCCCGTCGCGCCACTCGAAGGAGACCACGGAGAACGCCTCCTGCAGGCCGTCCAGCGCGCGGGTGCAGAAGGCCCGCACCGGCTCGAAGGTGGCGCGCAGGTCCGCGTGGTCGTAGCGGGGAAACACGGGGGGGACGCGCCCCTCCAGCCCGGCCAGCCGGCCGGCCAGCGCGCAGAGCGCCAGGTACAGCTCCAGCGGATGCGCGCGGCGCAGTGAGACCAGGGCGTCCAGCCGGGGAAGCTCGGCCACCAGGGCCTGGACGGCTGCGTGGAGCCCCGCCGTCTCCAGGGTGCGGGAACGCCCGGCGGCGCCGCGGATGCGGTCGGCGAAGAAGAGCGCCTTTTCGCGCAGCCGGGCGGCCACGTCGGCGCAGACGGCGGCCAGGGGGGCGCTGGGCGCGGCGTCGGGGTCCACCGCCAGCAGCGGGGGGACGAAGGTGGTGAGGACGAAGGCGCCGTCGCGAAAGCCCAGGCGGGCCAGGGGAAGGCTGGCGTACTTGTCGGGCGCGGTGGCGCCGGCCAGCAGGCACAGCCGGGGGCGCAGGCGGGGGATGGCGATCTCGCCGTCGCCGGTGTTGTCGTCGGGGATGGGCGAGCCCTCCACGCGGTCGTAGCGCTGCAGCTGCCCGGCGAAGGGCTCGCCCTCGGCGCGGGCGGCGGGGACGGCCAGGTGCACGGTCAGGGCGCCGCGGCGGGCGGCCTCCTCGTGCGCCGCAAGCGAGGTCTCCAGCGACCGGTCGCGGTCGGGGCGCACGGCGGCCACGGTGCCGTCGGGGAGCACGGCCTCCAGCTCGGTCACGCGAAAGGTGCCCTCGGCCAGCAGCCGCCGGTCCACCTGCAGCCGCCGCACGCCCCAGGCAAAGGGGAGGGCGCTCTGCAGCCGGTAGTGCAGCAGCTCTTCCCCGCGCAGGGCGGACTGCTGAAAGTGCTGCGGGGCCAGGAGCATCCCTTCGTGCCAGAGCACGGCATCCGGGGGAAGCACGCGTACCGCGGTTTGCATCGTTTCTTCGCGTCGTCAGAGTCCCTGTCGCGGCGCCGCCTCTCTGGCGGCCGCCCTGTGGGGGTGTAGGGGTGTAAGGGTGTGGGAGTGTAGGGGTGAGTCATCACCCATCAGTCCGCGTCCTCCATCACCCGTTCACTCCATCACTCCATCACCTGCCACACCCCCACACCCCCACACCCCCACACCCCCACACCCCCACACCCCCACACCCACACACCCACACACCCACACACCCACACACCCACACACCCACACACCCTCACACCCACACACCCTCACACCCACACACCCTCACCTCGGCCCCCGCCCCGCCGTCACCGCCATGCTGTCCTCAGCGAGCCGGATGGAGATCCACCGGTACGGGTCCACCCGCACCCGGTGGCTGCCTTCGGTGCGGTAGTCGGCAAAGACGAAGGCCGCCTGCGCCCGGCCCCGCCGCGTCACCCGCCGCCAGGGGACCGCCTGGCCGGGCACCGGCTCCAGCGAGGTCACCTCCAGCATCCGCGGGTTGTCCAGCAGCAGCTGTCCTTTCCTTCCGAACCAGGCGGCGGAGGTCAGCTTGCCTACCTCCTTGGCCAGCTCGTCGTCGCGGACCACCACCACGTCCACGCGCACCGGGCTGTTGCGGTTGGCCTCGTGCACGGCGGCCAGGTCGTAGCCGCGCAGCCGCACCGGCGACCGGCTGAGCAGGCCGCATCCCCCCAGCAGGAGCAGGGAGAGGGCGATGATGGGGCGGCTCACGACTCCTCCTCCGGCGAGCCGGTGCGCACGCGGAACACGGGGGCGCCGTCCGGGCCCAGCCGCGCGTCGATGAAGCTCTCCACCCCGCCCTCGCGGATGCGCTTCATCAGCGCCAGCGCCGGCTCCTCGTCCGCGAAGGTGCCCATCGTCCGCCCGTCGGCATCGTCCACCTCGTAGGGGTCCGGGCCGCCGGTGTAGTCCGGCAGGCGCACCGGGCGCACGGCGCGGAGCGGCCTGGCCTGCGCCTCGTAGCCCGGCAGGTCCACCGCGCGCAGCGGGGCCAGCTGCCCGCCGCTCCCCGTCCAGCCCTCCCAGCTCACCACGGCCGCGGGCGGCTCGCACTCCTCGAAGTCCATCTCCTCGTCCGAGGCCATCTCCACCTCCACCTCTGCCGCCGCCGCGGAGTCCGCCCGCTCCGCCGAGGAGTCGGCGACGGCCAGCGTGGGGGGCGCGTCGGGGACGGCGGCCGCGGCGCCGACGAGAAGGCCGGCGGCGAAGACGAGCGCCGTGCCCGTCACGGCTGCCGATGCGACGGCGAAGGCGCCGCCACGGCTGAGGGAGAAGGTGTATCGCATTTCAGGGCACCTGCGTGGTGGTCTGGCCCGGACTGGTGATCTGGATGACGCCGCCCCAGTTGCACATCAGCTTGGACGTGTTGTTGAGCGCCGGCATGTTGCCGATGAGCACCGTCGGCGCGCCCACGATCCACGGGGCCGGGGTCACGGGGATGCACGGCATGGGGGTCAGGACGCCCAGGGCCGCGGCGGTGGCGGAGGCGACCATCGGGTTCGCCATCGACTGGCACATCCCGAAGGGCGGCACGTTCACGATCGGCTTGTTGTCCATGATGTTGGCCGCCGGCGTGCCCGTGAGCGTGCGGTTGGCCGGGAGCACCACCAGGGTGCTCGGCGCGACGCCGAACGAGCACTGCAGCATGGCCCCCATGCACACCTGCTGTCCCATGGTCTCAGCCCTTCTTCGTAAGGCGGAGGATCAGCCGCTTCCACTTCGGCAGCTGCGCCGGGGTGGAGGGAAGCCGGCGTCCGCGCTCGTCCCACATCTCCAGCCGCACCACCGGCTTGCCCTCGTGGTAGCGCTGGCGGCGCTGCATCCGCCCGTTGCGGTGGTAGGCGACGACGGTCCCCTCGACCTTTCCGGCCAGCATCGGCGTCCGCTCGCGCACCCGGCCGCCGGGGTAGTAGTCCGTCGTCTCGCCGGACTCGATTCCGGCCACGTACGTCGTGGTCCGCATCAGCTCCCCCTCCGCCGTGTAGAAGCGGGCGACGCCGTTCATGGCGTCCGCCGCCCAGGGGAGCCGCGCCGCCACGCGCCCGTCCGGCCCGTACATCACCGACTCCCCCTGGCGCACGCCGAACACGTAGGGGACGCGCATCCGCTCGCGGCCGGCCTCGTACATCACCAGCTCGCCGTGCAGCTTTCCGCGGACGTACTCCGCGCGCTGCGCCGGCCGGCCGTCTTCGCCGAACGTCGTCGCCGGGCCGTCCAGCACCCCGCCGCGGAAGGTCGACCGCGCGCGGAGCATCCCGTCCTCCCCCCGCTGCACCACCTCGCCGTCCGGCACCCCGGCGTCCGCCGTCTCGATCGATTCCGCCGAGTCGACCCCACGTTCCGCCAGCGGCTGGACGGATCGTTCAGCCGGAGGCGCCAGGGGAGCGGCGGGCGGGGCGGGGGAGAGCAGGGTCGTGGGCATGGTCAGTTGATCTTTACCAGGGAGCCCTTGACGGTCATGATGCCGCTGGACTGGACGGTGGTGGAGGCGTTGGCCTTGGCGTCCAGCGTGGTGCCGCCCTCGATGGCCATCGCCGTCCCCGCCTTGGCGCTGAACGAGGTGCCGCCCTCCGCCACGAACCCCATCCCCGCCTTGAGGGTGAGCCCCTGCCCGGCCTTGATGGTCACGCTGCCGGTGGCGTCGATCACCAGGTCGCCGGTGACCTTGAGGGTGTAGCTGCCCCCCGACTTGTGGGTGAACGCGGCGCTGTTGGTGTGCGTCTCCTCGCCGGTCACCTTCACCGCGCGCTTGCCGCCCACCGTGTGCGCCTCGTCGCCCTTGCTGACGGTCAGGGTGCGCTTGCCCTCGCTTACGGTGTGGGTGTCGTCGCCCTTGCTGACGGTGACGGTGCGCTTGCCCGCGCTCACCGTGTGCTCGTCGTCGCCCTTGGTGACCGTCACCGTGCGCTTGCCCTCGCTGACCGTGAGCGACTCGTTGCCCTTCTGCACGGTGACCGTGCGGTCCTGGGTGATGGTGTCGGTCTCGCTGTTCAGGACCACCAGGTTCAGGTCCTTCTGCGCGTGCAGGTAGATCTCCTCGGAATTCTTCTTGTCCTCGAAGCGCAGCTCGTTGAAGCCCGCGCCGCCCTTGGAGCTGCTGGTCTTGATGGTCGATTTCGTCTGCTCGCCGGGAAGGGCGTAGGGCAGGGTCTGCTTGGCGTTGTAGACGCAGCCGCTCACGATCGGCTGGTCCGGGTCGCCGTCCAGAAAGCTGACGATGACCTCCATCCCCACCCGGGGGATGAAGACGGAGCCCCACGCCTTGCCCGCCCACCCCTGCGCCACGCGGATCCAGCACGACGACTTCTCGTCCTTCTTTCCCTGGCGGTCCCAGTGGAACTGGACGACGACGCGCCCGTACTTGTCCGTCCAGATCTCCTCCCCCGACTTGCCCACCACCGTGGCCGTCTGCGCCCCGCCGATGCGCGGCTTGCGGGTGGTGCGCGCCGGGCGCCAGGCGACGGTGGCGGGGATGGCCTCGAAGGCGTTGGAGTAGCCGCGCTGGTCGGCGGAGTGGACCACGGCGAGGAGCGCGTACTTGGCGTTGACGTCGGCCCGCTCGTGGCCCTCCAGGGTGAAGGCGTAGCCGGGGATGAAGGCGCGGCAGCCGCTCTCGCCGCGCAGCAGCTTCGCCTCGGCCTCCGCCGCGTCCAGGCGCACCCGCGCCCGCGTCTCGCCGTCCGCCGTCACGCCGTGGCGGCCGGGGTAGCCAAAGGCCAGCATGGTGCCGCCCGTGCCCTCCACCGTGCTGTACAGGTCGGTGGACGGCGTCTCGAAGTTGAAGTCGTCCACGGCCACGGAGCCCGTCACCACCCGCTGCTCCAGCGTGCAGCGCCCCACGTGGTCCTGCATCTGCCCGTCCGTGGTGCTTCCGCCGTACTTCGCCTTGGGCAGGTCGGGGAGATCGGCGTAGGCGCCGCTGTCGTCGGCCAGGACCAGGGTGTGGGCGCCGGCGGCGTGCTCCCACCAGTAGCTGATCCCCTCTTCCTCCAGCAGCCGGCTGACGAAGTCGAAGGTGCTCTCGCGGAACTGCACGCAGTACTCGCGCGCCTTGTAGGTGGCGGTGAGCGAGCTCTTGTAGTCGCTGAAGCCCAGCTCGTCGAACAGCGCCTGCACCAGCTCCGGTACGGTGAGGTTCTGGTAGATGCGGCAGTCCTGGGCCAGCGTGAGCATCCACAGCCAGGGGCGCAGCTCGGCGTGGTAGGTGGTCACGCCCTGGTACGTCCCCGCCTGCACGAAGCGCGTGCACAGCCCGTGGAACCGGCGCATCCCCCCGCTGGCCAGGGCGATGGAGACGTCCACCCCCTTGCCCACGATCGTGGCGAACTCCAGGTCCGGCTTGTCGCTGACCAGCTCCAGCGAGAAGCGGAACAGCCCGGAGATCCGCTCCTCCGCGTGGAACGAGCGCACGACGAGGACGTCGCTGAACGGCGTGGTCACCTTGACCGGCAGGGTGTCCTGGGAGAGCGGCATCGGTTCCTCCCTACGCCGCGGCCAGGGTGAACGCCACCTCGCCCGCCGCGTCCAGCGACAGGTGGGCGGCGCTGAAGCGCTCGCCGCGCGCCATGTGCTCCAGCACGCGGGCGGAAAGGCCGGGAAGGACGCCGTGGCTGAGGATGTGGTCCACGTTGCGGGCGCCGCTGTCCACCTCGGTGCAGCGGGCGGCCACGGCGCGGGCCACGGACTCGTCGTAGGTGAGCTCCGCCCCGTGGTTCTCCCAGAAGCGGCGCTGCACCTCGGCCAGCTTGAGCTCCACGATCTCGCGGATCTCGCCGTCGCGCAGGGGAAAGAAGGGGACGACGGTCAGCCGGGCCAGGAAGGCGGGGCGAAAGTGCTCCAGCAGGGCGGGGCGGATGCGCGCGGCCAGCGCCTCCGCGTCCGGGCGGCCATTGCGGCACGCCTCGATGATCTCCGCGGAGCCCGCGTTGGAGGTGAGCAGCAGGACGGCGTTGCGGAAGTCCACGGAGACGCCCTCGGAGTCTTCCAGCGTCCCCGTGTCCAGCACGGAGTAGAAGAGCTCCAGCACGTCGGGGTGGGCCTTCTCGGCCTCGTCCAGCAGCACCACGCAGTAGGGGCGGCGGCGCACGGCCTCGGTCAGCACGCCGCCGGTGCCGTATCCCACGTAGCCCGGGGGGGCGCCCTTGAGCGCGCTGACCGTGTGGGCTTCCTGGTACTCGCCCAGGTTCACCGTCACCAGCGCGCGCTCGCCGCCGTACAGGAACTCCGCCAGCGCCCGCGCCGTCTCCGTCTTGCCCACGCCGCTGGGGCCGGCGAGCAGGAAGGCGCCGACCGGCCGTGCGGGATCGTCCAGCGACGCGCGGAAGGTGCGGATGCGGCGGGCCAGCGACTCCAGCGCCTCGGACTGCCCCACCACGCGCTCGGCGAGCAGCGACTGCAGCGCCAGCACGGCCCGCACCTCGTCGCGGACGATGCGGCCCACGGGGATGCCGGTCCATCCGCTGACCACGGCCGCCACCTCGCGCTGGCCGACGGAAAGGGGGACCAGCGGGTCGTCGCCCTGCACCGCCTCCAGGTCGCGCTCGGCGGCGGCCAGCTCGCGGGCGCGGCGGGCGCGGGCCTCGGGAGATTCGTCCGCGGCGGCGTCGCGCTCGGCGCGCAGGCGGAGCACCTCGCTCACGCGCGCCATCTCCGCCCGCCAGCGGTCCTCCAGCTCCGCGCGCTCTTCGCGGGCGCGGTCGGCGGCGGCGTCCAGCACGGCCAGGCGGGCGGCGTGGTCGGCACCCTCTTCCTGCTCGCGGCCGATGATGCCGGCCTCCAGCGCCAGCCGCTCCAGCCGGTGCTCCACCGCCTCCAGCGCCGCCGGCTGCCCGCCCTGTCCCACGGCCACGCGGGCGCACGCCGTGTCGAGCACGCTCACCGCCTTGTCCGGCAGGCGGCGGCCGGGCATGTAGCGGTGGGAGAGGCGGACGGCGCCGGTGACGGCCTCGTCCAGCACCCGCACCCCGTGGTGCGCCTCCAGCTTCGCCACGATGCCGCGCAGCATCTCCGCCGCGGCGTCCTCGTCGGGCTCCTCGACCTTGACCACCTGAAAGCGGCGGGCGAGGGCGGGGTCCTTTTCCACGTAGCGCTTGTATTCCGCCCAGGTGGTGGCGGCGATGGTGCGCAGCTCGCCGCGGGCCAGCGCGGGCTTCAGCAGGTTGGCCGCGTCGCCGCTCCCCTGGTTTCCGCCCGCGCCGATGAGCGTGTGCGCCTCGTCGATGAACAGGATGATGGGGCGGGGCGACGCCTTGACCTCGTCGATCACCCCGCGCAGCCGCTCTTCGAACTCGCCGCGCACGCCGGCGCCGGCCTGCAGCAGCCCCAGGTCCAGCGCGCGGACCACGGAGCTGCGCAGCGCCGGCGGCACCTGCCCCTGGGCGATGCGGATGGCGAACCCCTCTACCACCGCCGTCTTGCCCACCCCGGCCTCGCCGGTGAGGATCGGGTTGTTCTGCCGGCGGCGCATCAGGATGTCTACGATCTGCCGAACCTCGGCGTCGCGGCCGCGCACGGGGTCCAGCTTGCCCTCGCGCGCCAGCCCCGTCAGGTCGACGGTAAAGCGGTCCAGCGCCCCGCCCGCCTGCGCCCCGTCGAACGCCTCGACCCGCGCGTCGCCGTCGGACGCGGGCGCGGCGGGGCCGATGGCCATCGCAGGGACGGAGGTGCGCGGGGAGTTGGACTCGGGGTTGCCGCGCAGCAGCTCGCGGACGTTTTCGCGCAGGGACTCGCGGGGGATGCGGAGCAGGGAGGGGGAGCTGTCGGCCAGGCGGCCGCGGGTGGCGTCGTCGTCCAGGGCAGCCAGGAGCAGGGCGCCGGAGCGGATGGCGACCTCGCCCAGGCGCAGGGAGCTGACCACCCAGGCGCGCTCCATCAGCCGCAGCAGGGGCGGGCTGAGCGCGGGCGTCTGCGCGTTGCCGCCCTCGATGCGGTCCAGCGCGTGGGTCAGCTCGCGCAGGGCGTCGGCGTCGCTGACGTCGTAGTAGCGAAGCACGGGGGTGGCGTCGCTGCGGCCGTCTTCCAGCAGCCGCAGCAGCAGGTGCTCTACCTCCACGTTGTAGTGCGTGCGCTTGACGCACATCTCGGCGGCCGTTTCCAGCGCGCGCCGGCACGTGGGGTTGAGCTTTTCCACCAGGACCTTGGGCTCCGCGATCATTCCCTGCACATGGGCTGGGGTGGATGGGGCCGCCGACTTTCCGGAGGCGTGCCCCGGGACGCGCATCCTACACGTGATAAATTCCACATGCAAGAACTTTATTGCGCAAAATTTCCATCCACATGTCTGAACCGGACAGTAGGATTATCCTGCAACTGTAACGTTTTATTTGCGACGGATCGACGAGGATGCGGGTTTCGTTCAATCCCGCATGTGCTGAACTGATTGCGCGGATCGTATCGTTACAACGGATATTCAGCACCCGCTTGAATGCTGGACTATTCTCCGACACCGAACAGGGAATGCGCTGCAATGTCATGAAAAGAAAACACATGTGCATGAACGATACGATACAACATCTGCAACGTTCCGATGCATTCTGCTGTATTGGCCGCTTTGTGTCGCCAACGTAGAATTGACGGAGCAGACGCTTGTCGAGGACCCGTTGCGGCCCAGCGTCTGCGCCTGTAGCAGGGTAGCTTTAAAAGATGAATGTCACGCAGAGGCCACAGAGGCCACAGAGGCCACAGAGGATCTGGATCTCTGTGACCTCTGTGGCCTCTGCGTGAGACAAGTTGTTTTCTGCGCTCCGTTTCGTCTTCCAGCGCCTGAAATGCACAACAACGGAGCGGAAATGGTATGGTTCACCCCAGCCTTCTTTTTGCCAGAAACGCGGAAAAAAGAAGGAGGACGCGGATGAATCCCTCATCCGCGCCCTCTCTTTTCTACTCCGCGAGCTCCACGTTCAGGCCGTTTGAGGGCCAGACGAGCGCACGATCACGTCCCCAGCCAGTACGTGGCCTTGATCACGAACACGTTGTCCGGCCGCGCGTCGAAGATTGCCCCCGTGTCGCGCCCCAGCTCGAAGTCGCCGAACGGCTCGAAGCCGCTGCGCTGCTGCTGCCAGACGAAGAACATCGTGGACCCGGGCCGGTACTCCCAGCGCAGCACGGCGTTGCCCCGCAGCGAGCGCACGTTGAAGCTGTTGTTGAAGAAGCGGAACCCCTGGTCGGTCGCCGGGTCGCCGTCCGTGTCCAGCCGGTAGCGCACCGGCCGCCCGTCGGGGGCGGTCTCCACCACCGTCAGCTGCGCAGGCGTGAACGCGCGCGTCTCCACGGACCGGGGGCGCACGAACTCCTTGTAGTCGCTGTAGTCGCCCGTGGCCACGAACGGCTGCGCGAACAGCTCCAGCGTGAGCGTGGGGCTGAAGGTCCAGTTGAGCCGCGTGTCCAGCGACAGCACGTGCTGCTCCAGCTGCGCGAAGACGATGCGCTGGTTGAAGAAGTCCGTGGCCGTGGGATCGTCGAAGCGCGTGATGAACTGCGTCTCGTTCTCCCCGTAGTTGTACGACGGGCCAAAGCTGATCTGCACGTTGGTCGTGGGCTTGTAGCGCACGCTGGCGCCGCCCTCGAAGAAGCGCTCGCCGATGGAGGTGGCGCCAAAGCCCGGCTCGAACGAGAACACCAGCTTCTTGCGCGAGTCGGTGCTGAACCGCGGCCCCACGAACCAGCTGGCCGGCCGCCGCACCGTGGCGCCGCCGCGGGTGGTGCGGTCGGCGTACACCTCCGGCCGCACGTGCGCGTAGACCGCCGCCTGCCAGTAGTTGTGAAAGGTGGCCTGGGTGAACTGGTGAAACTGCAGGTCGTTGCGGTCGCCGTCGAAGTTCACCTGCTGCTGCCCGCCCACGGAAAGCCACAGGTCGCGGTACCAGCTCCCCGGTGTGGTGAACTGGCGCACCAGGTTGGCGCTCATCCACACGTAGTCGGCGGTGCTCAGGAACGCCATGTCGTTCACCTCGAACCCCGGGCTGCGGTAGTTCACCTGCGTTTCCCACAGCCAGGGGCCGCTGTCCTTGCTCAGCCGTGCGTATCCCCCAAACCCGCGCAGCCAGGTGGCCCCGCCGTCGAATCCGTCGCTGAACAGGCGGTTGCCGCCGCTCTCGCGGTCCGGGCGCTGAAAGTAGCGGGCGCTGCTGCGCTGCAGGCGGCGGATGGCCAGCGAGTCGCCCGAGACGTTGCTCAGCGCCACGTTCCCCATCAGCCGGTACGTCTGGCTCTTCCACGTGAGCGACCAGTCCGCGCCCACGGCCTCGGCGTGCCCGGGCACCTGCGTGCGCAGCACCTCGTCGCCGTCGCCGAAGCTGCGGTACACGGAGGTGG
>Ga0190267_10000029_pt1 | contig 26698 bp, 25 predicted proteins | sample Popmic239T_FD_140332 | JGI IMG/M metagenome (GOLD analysis project Ga0190267, IMG submission 140332) | Populus adjacent soil microbial communities from riparian zone of Oak Creek, Arizona, USA - 239 T | ecosystem: Environmental > Terrestrial > Soil > Riparian zone | place: USA: Arizona... | reverse complement strand
TAACACGGTGTGGTTCTCGGTGGCAGGGACCGGCGGCCAGATAATGCTCGACACGGCCGGGTCGGACTTCGACACCGTGCTGGCCGTCTACCAGGAGGTCGACGGCGTGCTGACCCAGGTGGCCTGCTCCGACGACACGCCCGCCCACCGCTTTGCCGACACCCCCCAGACCAGGCTGGCCTTGGCGACCGAGCCCGGCGTGCGCTATCTCGTGCAGGTAGGCGGGTTCGCCGGCGAGCACGGGCGCCTCGCCCTGACCGTTTCTTAGGAGGACGAGATGCTGCACGAGGTTGTTGTCGAGATCGACGCCGCGCCGGACGCCGTGTGGCCGGTGGTGGCCGACGTCGAGCGGTGGCACGAGTGGACCGAGTCGATCACGTCGATCGAGGTGCTCGACGGCGGCGGCCCGATCCGGCTCGGGTCGCGGGCCAAGGTGCGCCAGCCCAAGGTGCCGCCGGTGGTGTGGCAGGTGACGGACTTCCAGCCGGGCCGGTCGTTCACGTGGGTGTCGAAGTCGGTGGGGCTGCGCTCGACCGCCTACCACGAGATCTCGCCCCGCGGCGACGGCGGCTCGGTGGTTCGCCTGGCCGTCGACCAGCAAGGGCCGCTGGAGTTCGTGGCCCGGCTGTTCACCGGCATCACCAAGAAGTACCTCGCCATGGAGGCCGCCGGCCTCAAGCAGCGCTGCCAAACCCCCGTTCGCTGACCCGCCGTCCCCGTAACCCCCGGCGCCCCCCACCCGACCCCCCAGCGGCTCTGGAGGACATAGGTACCGCTTTCGCGTACCTATGTCCTCCAGTCGCCGACATCGCGCCCGGCTGGCCGGCAGCTCGATACACCTAAGGTACACATAAGGTGTACGGTAGGTGTATGGGCAAGGTCCGGACGAACATCGAACTGGAAGACACGTACCTGAAAGCGATCATGGACCGCTTTGGTGTCCACACCAAGACCGAGGCGGTCGATCTCGCCCTCCGCCACCTCGCCGGTCAGCCGATGACCCGTGAGGAGGCTCTGGCGATGCGGGGCGCTCGTGCGATCGAGGAGATTCCCAACGACGTCGCGCCAACGAGCGTGACGTGATCCTCGTCGACACGTCGGCTTGGGTGGAGTACGACCGCGCGACGAACAGCCGAGTCGACAAACGGCTCACCGAGCTCATCGCCAGCGACGACCAGGTTGGCGTCACCGAGCCGGTCGTGATGGAGGTTCTTGCTGGCGCGCGCAGCGATGAGCGGGAGGGCGACCTGCGCCGGCTCCTTCTTCGTTTCACGCTGCTCAGGTTCGACGCTGCGGTGGACTTTGACGCTGCCGTCCGCATCTACCGCGCCTGTCGGCGCGCAGGGATCACCCCCCGAGGAATGGTCGACTGCATGATCGCCTCAGTCGCGCAAAGACATCAGGCCGCACTCTTGGCCCAGGACGCCGACCTCGCCCGGGTGGCCGGCGTTCTGGGCATCCCTCTGGACACCGCATGACGTCTGCCTGAGGACGCCCGCCTTTTCCACGGCACCTGTTGCAGTGGAAAAGGCGAATGTCGAGGTGGGGCTGAGCGGCGCGGCGGCGTTAGTCGGTCTGGCCTTCGGGGCCCTTGTCGTGCCAGCGCTCGATGAATCGCTTGAAGGCGGCGCGCTCGACTTTCTCGCAGAGCAGCCGCTTGTGCCACGCCGTCGCCGCCACCGGCACCGGCAGGTTCGGGCGGGAGATGAGCAGCACGTCGTTCTCGTGCTCGTCGGCCAAGGTCCGCAGGGCGTCCACGTCGGCGTCGGGCACGTCGGGCCGAACCCAGATGGCGATGTCGCCGTGTTCGAGGGCGTGCACGAGCTGGGCGTCGGGCGGCGGGGTGCCGTCGAGGAACACGCCGGGGCTGGCCACGTTGGGGGAGTGGACGCCGCCGCTGGGCGGCTCGACCGTGAACCGGGGGTTGGGGGCGTGCTCGTTGACCGCGCCCTCGTCGGTCTTGCGGTCGAACTCGCAGGTGCCCGCGGTCATCGCCGCGATCGCCTTCTGCTCGCTCCGCCGCTTGCCGATCTGCCATGCCGCGATGCCGCCGACCACCGCCACCACGGCCACGATGCTGATCGCCCGAATGACGAGCGCCTTGCGCCGCTTGGCCTTGCGGGCCGCCTCCCAGCGCTCTTCCCTCGTCAGCTTCCGCTCGCCCGCCGGCGCCGCCTGGGCCTGCGGCTGCTGGCCGGCTGTCGGCTTGGCCGATGCCGACGTGGGCTTCGCCTTGTTCGCCTTGTTCGCCTTGTTCGCCTTGTTCGGCTTGTGCGCCTGGCTCGACTTGGGCTTGTTGGGCTTTCGCTTGTTGGCCACGCCCCCGTGATCTAGCACGCCGCCGCGTTTTCCCCAGCAGCAGGTGCTGGGGAAAACGCGCGGGCGACGGTGTTGGAGGGGTGGTTAGGCGTTGGGGGCGACGAGCTTGAAACGGGCGCCGAGGGGGTCGGCCACCGCGGCCAGGCGGCCGTAGGGCGTGTCCGTCGCAGGCTCGAGCACGGTGCCGCCCAACTCGACCACCCGGGCCACGGCGGCGTCGGCGTCGTCGACCCCGAAGTACGTCGACCAGCACTGCGTGGCGCCCTCAGCCAGGAAGCCGGAGGCGTCCATGATCCCGGCGCAGGCGTTGTCGCCGTCGACCATCACCGTGTAGCGGAACTCGGGCGTGTCGCTCTCGGTCTTGGTGTCCCAGCGGAAGACCTCCCGGTAGAACGCCACCGCCTTGTCGTACTCGCGGGTGTGCAGCTCGAACCACGCCGGGGCGCCTGCCTCGCCGATCAGCCCGAAGCCCTTGTGCTCGCCCGGCTGCCACGCGCCGATCACCGCGCCGACGCCGTCCACGATCACCAGCATCGTCCCCAGGTCGCCGACCGGCATCGGCGTCACGATCGGCTGGGCGCCGTTGGCCACCGCGGTCTCGAAGGCCTTGGCCGCGTCGTCGGTGGCCAGGTAGACCGACCACACGTCGGCCGCCCCGCCCGGCATGGCCGACATGCCGCCCGCCACCCGCACGCCGTTCTTGGTGAAGTTGAAGTAGCCGCCGAACTCGGGGTTCGGCTCCTCGGCCTCCCAGCCGAACAGGGCGGTGTAGAACTCCCGGGCCACGCCGGTGTCCGACGTCGTCAGGTCGACCCAGCAGGGCGCTCCGACCGGGGCCTCGTCTCGATTGGGCATCTCGTCTCCTTGCCGTTCTCCGTGCGGTTGCCCGGCACGCTTGAAAGGTTCGACGCCGCCGGGCAGCGAAACTCATCGGTGCGCCGGTTGACGCAGGTGGTTTTCCTGCACCAACCGGCGACCATTCGACTGGGGGACGGAAATGAAGCGACGTGTTGTTGCGGCCGCGGGCCTGGCCCTGATCTCGACCATCTTGATGGGGCCGGTGCGCGCCGACGTCACCCCCTCCAGCAAGGCCGCCCCGTACGACGGCACCGACGGGTGGGAGGGCTGCGACGCCGAGCCCGGCAGCCTCTGTGTCGGCGACGCCACCGGCGACATTGCCACCGGGCGGATCCAGAACTCTTGGACGGTGACGTCGCCGGAGGACGGGACTGCGCCAGGCCGGGCCTCGGGCCGGGCCGACCGGTACATGTGGACCGAGCTCATGCTCGACGAGCCCTCCGGCGCGGTCGAGCTGACGTTCCGCATTCACATCAACGAGGCGTCGGCGTCGACCACCAACCCGCAGATGGGCGTGGCCGAGTCGCAGTTGCTGCTGGGCGGCTTCGCCACGTGCGACGGCGGCGGCGCCTGCATGATGGGCTCCAACGAGGTGCTCGTCACCTCGACGTCGGGCAACCAAGTGCGCCAGAACGAGGACATCGTCCGCACGGTGCGGGTCGTCAACCAGCTTGGCGGCAACATCCCGGCCGGCCCGCTTCGGGCCAGCGTCGAGGTGTACGGCGGCGCCTTCATCGGCGACTACCAGACCAGCGCGGCCGGGTCGTCGTCGCTCGTCAACGACCTGGTCTGGACGAGCGTCGACGCGACTGTCGAGCCCGCCCTGCCCGAGCCGCCGCCCCCGCCGCCCGTGCGCCATGTCGTCGTGTCCCGGCCCTATATCGGCGGCGACCTGGTCAACGGCGCCCTCACCTGCCAGCACTCGCTGCCGGTGCGACCGGCGGTCGGCGGCGCCTGCTTCCAGGTGCCGCCCGGCGCCACTGCGGCGACCGTCGCCATCGGCGACCTCGTGAACGACCCCGTTGGCGGCACCGCAGGCCTCGACCCGACCGGCTTCTGCGGCACCTCGCAGCGGCTCGTGGTCGCCCACTACTGGTGGGACTTCCCCGTGCGGGTCGACGGTCCGCTGGGCACCAACTGCGGCTTCGGCGGCTTCGGCACGATCGGCGTCATCACGGTGACGTTCGAGATTCCGACGCAGTCCTCGCCCGGCCCCTACCCGGTCCCGCTCCCGGTCGCGACCCCAGTCGCCTCTTAGGCCACGCGGTGCGCCCCGGCGACGGGGCGCACGTGCCAGCCCACGTCGGCGGCCAGCGCGCCGGGCTCGGCCAGCGCGACCACGCAGCCGCCGAAGCCGGCGCCGGTGAGCCGGGCGCCCCAGATGCCATCGGTGGCGGCCAGCGACGACACCAGCTCGTCGAGCCGCGCCGTCGACACCTCGAAGTCGGTGGCCAGGCTGCGGTGGCTGTCGACCATCAGCGCGCCGCACTCGTCCATGCGCCCCGCCGCCAGCGCGTCGGCGAACGAGGCCACCCGCTGGTTCTCGGTCACGACATGCCGGGCCCGCGCCCGCAAGACCGGGTCCTCCAACTCGGTCACCTCGGCCAGGCCCGCATCCCGCAGCGGCCCCACCAATGCGGCCGCCGACTCGCACGACGCCCGCCGCTCCGCATAGGCCGAATCGGCCAGCGCCCTCGGCTCGCCGGAGTGGATCACCACGACCTCGACGCCGTCGGGCATCGGCACCGGCGTCACCTCAAGCGACGTGCAGTCGATCAGCAGGGCGTGCCCGTCGACTCCGGCCGCCGACGCGAGCTGGTCCATGATCCCGCACGGCACGCCGCTGGCTCGCTGCTCGGCGGCCTGGCACGCCAGCGCCAACTCCAGCGCCGAGCCCGCGAAGCCGAGGGCCAGCGCCACTGAGACCTCCAATGCCGCGCTCGACGACAGCCCGGCGCCGACCGGCAGCGTGGTCGCCACCTCGCCGACGAACCCCATCGACGGCTGCACGACCGAGACCACGCCGGCGACATAACGCGCCCACGACGGCGAGACCGCCACGGGGTCGGCCACGTCCAGCGGCACCACCGCCTCGCCATCGGCGGCGGCCGAGGTCAGCCGGACCACATCGCCGCCCGGCGTCCCGGCCACCGTCGTGCCCAGGTCGACTGCCATCGGCAGCACCAGGCCGCCGGTGTAGTCGGTGTGGTCGCCGATCAGGTTGACCCGCCCCGGCGCGAAGAAGCGGGCCGTCACAGGGCGCGCAGCGCGCCCGCGGCCTGCTCGGGCGCCACGTCGTTCAAGAACGCGCCGCCGCCCAACTCGGCGCCGGCCAGGTACTTGAGCTTCTGGGCGGTGCGGTGCAGCGGCGTGAACTCGATGTGGAAGTGGCTGAGCGGCTGCCAGTCGCCGTCGTCGGTGGGCGCCTGGTGCACCGACATCACGTACGGCAGCGGGAACCCGAACAGCCGGTCGTAGCGGTTCACCACGTCCGACAGCGTCGCGGCCAAGGCGTCGCGCTCGGGATCGCTCAGGTCGAGCAGCGAGGGTGCATGGCGGTGGGCGGTCACGTGCACCTCGTAGGGGAAGCGGGCCGCGAAGGGCACGTAGGCGACGAAGGCGTCGTCCCCGCTGACCATGCGCACCGCCTCGCCCCGCTCTTGGGCCACCACGTCGCACACCACGCAGGTCCCGTGCTCGTCCATGTGCGCCTTGGCCGCGGCCAGTTCTCGCATCGCCAGCGGCGGCACCTCGGGGAAGGCGTAGACCTGGCCGTGGGGATGGTGCAGGGTGACGCCGACCGTCTCGCCGCGGTTCTCGAACACGAAGACATAGGCGATGTCGTCGCGGCCGCCCAGCGCCGCGTACCGGTCTGCCCACACGTCGATCAGCAGGCGGATGCGCTCGACGCCGAGCGTCGCCATCGAGGCGTTGTGGTCGTCGGAGTAGACGATCACCTCGGTCGCGCCGACCGCGGGCGCCACGTCGTACAGGCCGCCGCCGGCCACCGACGGTTCGGGCGGGTCCGGCACCATGGCCGGGAAGCGGTTCTCGAACACGGCCACGTCGAACTCCGGCCACGGCACCTCGGTCGCCGGACCGCCTTCGACCGTGGGGCACAGCGGGCACTGGTCGGCGGGCGGCAGGAAGGTGCGGTCCTGGCGGTGGGTCGCGAAGGTTCGCCACTCGCCGGTCAGCGGGTCGCGGCGTCGCTCGGTCACTTCGCCCGTCCCGTCACGCCGCCCGTCCCCGTCACTTCGCCACCACTCGGTCGTGCGAGTAGCGCGCCACCCGGCGGCCGTCGTCCAGCTTCGACTCCTCGGCCCGCAGCAGCCGCCGCTCCTGGCCTGCCCACCGCACCAGGTCGGCCAGCAGCGCCCGGGCCGCGGCGTCGCCCTTGGCCGCCCGGTCGCAGAGCCGGTACTGGCAGAACACCAGCCGGCCGGGCCCGACCTGATGGCTGCCGACGACGGTGCCGGTCATCGCCCCTGGGACCGGCTTGAAGGCGATGACCGCGGGCGTGTCGGGAAAGGCGCTGCCGCCCACCGACGTGACGACGCTGCGGGCCTGCACGGTCGAGTCCTCGGCCACGAGCACGTTGCGGCGGGGGAGCGAGGTGAGCGCGCCGTGGTCGGTGGTGAAGTGGAACACCGACGAGCCCCACTCGGTGGCCACGTCGAACAGCGTGACCGGCATCGGGTAGTGCTCGGCCGCCGACACCGGCTGCGCCAGCACGAGCACGACCTCGCCCCGCGCCAGCCGCTCGCGCGCCACGGCGCCGGTCCGCTCGTCCAACGCGCCCTCGGCGATGATCGTCGGCCCGCTCTCGCCCGGCGACGCCAGCACGTAGCCGAGCGCGTCGTTCAGCGACGCCGAGTCCCCGAGCGCCCGCACGGGCAGCCTCGCGGCGGGGGGCGTCACGACGTGGAGCGTGTAGCGGTTCTCCACGCACGAGCCGGACGCCGAGCGCAGCCGGACCACCAAGTCGTGCGAACCGGGCACATGGGGCGCGGCCAGCGTCACCGTCCCGACGTGCTGGGACCGGTATGCCTCCAACCGCTCGCACCGCACGCCCGTCGCCGACTCGTCGAAGCGGGCGATCACCGCCTCGGCGCTGAGGCCCGACGTGTCGAAGTGCAGCAGTTCGTCCATGCCCATCGGCGAGCCGGTGTCGCCGAAGCGGACGTCGATCTCCACGTCGTCGAGGGCCGGTCCGTCGTTGGCGATGTACAGGGGGGCGGTCACGAACTCGCCCGCCACCACGACGAGGCTGTCGAGCTTCAGCATCGGCAGCACGGTCTGGTTGGCGCGGGTGACCTCGGCCACCGCGATCGGCTTCGGCAGCCGGTGCAGGTCGAGCAGGCCGTTCAACTCGTGGGGCACGTCGGTCAGCTCGGTGAGGCAGTAGCCGCCGATGTGGTCGTGCCGGCGGAACACCTCGGCCTGGAGCCGGTCGGACAGCCCTTGGTAGCGCTGGGTCTCGGTGATGAAGCGGGCGATCGACCCCGGCCAGCGCGTGCCCGCCAGCCCCGCGCTGTAGATCGCCCTGGTGTCCCAGAACGGCGGCTCCGGCATGCTCGGCATCTGGGGCAGGCCCCAGTCGCCGAATTCGGTGACGTACAGCGGGCGGTCCACGTCGGCCCAGAGTTGCGACGACTGCTCGATCTTGTCGAGGTAGTCGGCGTGGAGCCGGCCGTACCAGTGCGCGGTCAGCACGTCGCCCTCGAAGACCCGGCCCGGGTCCGGTTCCACCCAGTCGTTCTCGATGACCGGGCGGGTGGGGTCCATCTCCTTGGCCGCCGACACCAGCGCCCGGGCGAACCGCTCGTACCGGTCCCACGCCCTGGCCTCGATGCGGTCGAGGCACAGCTCGTTCATCACCGACCACATGATCACGCTGGGGTGGTTCCTGTCCCTGGCGATCTGCTGGCGGACGGCCTGCACCGAGCGGGTGGCGATCGGCGACTCGCCCTCGGCCCCGAGGTTCTCGTGGTCGATCGGCTCGGCCACCGGGATGTCGCAGTGCAGCAGCATCCCGAGGTTGTCGCAGACGTCGAGGTACTCCGGGTGGAAGGCCTTGATGTGCAGGCGCAGGGTGTTGAAGCCCATGGCCTGGGCGGCGCTGACCTCTTCGAAGATGGCGGCCCGGTTCCCCTCGGCGTACAGCTCGTCGGCCCGGAACCCCTGCACCAGCGCGCTCTTCATCCGGTACGGCTCGCCGTTGATGAGCAGGCGGGTGCCCTCGATGCGGATCGAGCGCAGGCCGAAGCGCTGGTCGTGGCGGTCGCTGATCTTGCCGTCGACCAGCACGTCGACGATGGCGGTGTGGATGGCGGGCTGTTCGGGGCTCCACCGCCGGGCCTCGCTCGGGCCGAAACGGGCCACAACCTGCCAAGTGGCAGACGGTGCCACTTTCACCCGCTGGTCCCAGAGGTGTCCGACGGCCCGCACCCCGACCCTGCCCTCGACCTCGGTGTCCCCGTGGTTGCGGACGGTGACCTCGATGCGCAGGTCGTCGGGGTCCGAGTTCACGAACACGTCATCGACTGTCAACTGTCCGTGTCTGCAAAGTGTCACTGACTGCCAAATGCCACCGTATGTCATGTACAGCGAAGGGCGGCTCGGGAAGACCCAGTTGGCCCAGCCCTGCTTGCCGTGGGCCATTCGGATGTGCTCGGGGTCGTCGACCTTCGGGTCGCGGACCCGCACGACCAGCTCGTTCTCCCCGGCGCGAAGGACGGCGGTGGGGTCGACGGTGAAAGGGGTGAAGGGGTTGTCGTGGCCGCCGAGCGGGACGCCGTTGAGGAAGACCTCGCTGATGTCCATGACCGCGCCGAACCGCAGGGTCCAGAACCCGCTCGGGTCGTCGAGGGTGAAGCGGCGGCGGTACCAGGCCACGCCGTCGAGCTCGAGCCAGCCTTGGGCCTCCCAGAGCCCGGGGACTTGGATCGCCTCCGGCTCGCCGTCCATGGCCTCGCCTGGCCAGAACTCCCACGTCCCGTCGAGGGACGCGACGCCGTGCTCGTCGAGTTGGAGCGCCGCCGCCTGGCTCACTCGGGCATCACCACCGCCACCTTGCCACGCGTGCCCTCGTCGGCAGCGCGATAGGCGGCGGCAGTGTCGGCCAGCGCAAACGTGTCGGTGACGGTGCGGTCGGGGTGGAGGTCCCAGCGCACCAGCCGCTCGACCAACTCCTCCATCCGGCCCACGCTCGTCACCCAGGACCCGATCACGGTGAGCTGCGGATGGATGAGCACGGGGCTCACGTCGATCTCCAGCCGGCCGCCCTCTCCCACGAACACGCACCGGCCCCATCGCCGGGTCGCGTCCAGCGCCAGAGCCCGCGCCGCCCCCGCGCCCGAGCAGTCGACCGAGACCTCGCAGCCGTGGCCGCCGGTGAGCTCGCGCACCTCGTCGGCCGAGTCGGCCAAGGCGTGCACGGTCCCCATCGACAGCGCCAGCGCGGCCCGCTCGGCCGACGCGTCCAGGCCGATCACGAGCGGGGAGCCGAGGGCCTGGGCCAGCAGCCCCGCCGCCATGCCCACCGGGCCGAGCCCGGTCACCAGCACCGCGTCGCGCCCCGACACTGCCGCCCGGCACACGGCCTCGTACGCGGTGCCGAACCCGCATGCCACGCAGGCCCCGTCGAGGAACGACAGCTCGTCGGGCAGCCGCACGCAGGTGGACTCCTCGGCGAGGAGATAGTCGGCATGGCCGCCGTCGCGCTGCCAGCCGTAGGCGGCCCGCACCGGCGACGTGCACGAGATCATGTAGCCCATCCGGCAGTCGGCGCAGACCCCGCAGCCGGCGATGTGGTAGAGCGCCACCCGGTCGCCCGCCTTGAAGCGGCGGCAGTCGGGGCCGGCCTCGACGATCTCGCCCGCCGGCTCGTGCCCGCCGATCACACCTTGGTAGGCCTCGGGGCCGTGGCCGAGGTGCTCCCGGTAGATGGCCCGCAGGTCGCTCCCGCAGATCGTCGAGGCGCGCATGGCGATCAGCACCTGCCCCGGCCCGGGTCGGGGGACAGGCACCTCGCGCAGGTCCACCTGGCGCCCGCCAGGCAGGTACGCCCCCCGCATCGTTTGCGCGCTCACGCCGCCGCTCTTCCCGTTTTGGGCACGCTTTCGGCCGTATACGGCCGAAAACGTGCCCAGAAGCCGACGGTCATCGGTTGAGGAAGGCCCAGGCGTCGGCGACCATCGTCTTCAGGTCCGCCTTCTGGGGCTCCCAGCCGAGCTCGGATCGAATGCGCGTGCTCGACGCCACCAGCACGGCCGGGTCGCCCGCCCGCCGTGGCCCGTCGACCGACGGGATGTCGCGCCCGGTGACCGACCGGGCCGCCTCCAGCACCTCGCGCACCGAGAACCCCTCGCCGTTGCCGAGGTTGTAGACCCGGTGTCCCGGCGACGCCGCCGCGTCCAGGGCCAGCAGGTGGGCGCGGGCCAAGTCCTCGACGTGGATGTAGTCGCGGATCGCGGTGCCGTCAGGCGTCGGGTAGTCGGTGCCGAAGACGCTGACCGACTCGCGCAAACCGGCTGCGGCCTGGAGGACAAGCGGGATCAGGTGGGTCTCGGGGTCGTGCCGCTCGCCAAAGCGCCCCGACGCGCCGGCCACGTTGAAATAGCGCAGGCTGACCGCGCCGAGCCCGGTGGCGTCGCACTCGAAGCGGATGGCGTGGTCGACGGCGAGCTTGGACGCGCCGTACGGGTTGGTGGGGCGGGTCGGCGCGTCCTCGGTGATCGGCACCGACTCGGGCTCGCCGTAGCAGGCCGCCGTCGACGAGAACACGAGCCGGCGCACCCCGGTGAAGCGCATGGCGTCGAGCAGGTTGAGCGTGCCGGCCACGTTGGCCCGGAAGTAGCGGGCCGGCTCGGCCACCGACTCGCAGACCAGCGACAGCGCGGCGAAGTGCATGACCGCGTCGAACTCGCCCCGCTCGAACAGGGCCAGCACCGCGTCGGCGTCGAGCAGGTCGACGTCGGCGAACTCGGCGTCGTCGGGCACCTGCTCGCGATGGCCGCGGCAGAGGTTGTCGGCCACGGTCACCGCGTGGCCCGCGTCGAGGAGTTGCGAGGCGACGACGCTGCCGATGTAGCCGGCGCCGCCGACGACGAGCAGCCTCATCGGATCCCTTCGCCCGCAGCCCCTTCACCACGCGGGATCCACACGGTCTCGGGCTCGCCTTGGAGGACGTGGTTCACGAACTCGACGCCCTGCATGGCCGAGTGGTCCATGTTCCCGATCTCGTAGAGCCAGGCCCCGAACCGGCCGCGCGACCAGATGTCCTGCGAGCGCAGCCAGGGCTGGATCGTGCCGAGCGACTGGTCGCGGGTGACCGAAGGGACCGGGTAGCTCATGTCCGGCGAGCACAGCCACGTCGTGGCGATGAGGTCGCGGTCGGACTCCTCCATCAGTCGAGTCTTGACGAGGCCGTCGATGACCCGCTCGACGATGTCGTCGGCCGCCTCGGGCTTGTGCACCGACCGGGACGTCTCGGTGAGGAAGAGGGTCTGGTCGGGCTCCGGCGTGATGTAGGGCGAGTAGTTCGACAGGTACGTCACCCGGTAGAACGGCACGTCGGGCTCGGGGAAGTAGATCCAGTTCTTCGTGGTGTCGGCCTGGCGGTTGATGCCGACGCCGACGATGTGGCTGCCGCTCCAGTGCAGGCCGTCGACGGCGCCGCGCACCGCGTCGGGCACGCCGTTCGCCATCGAGCCGACCAGCTTGTTGAGCGGCATGGTGTTGAGCAGCACGTCGTACTTCCACACCCGGCCGTCGGCCGTGTGGACCTCTTTGGCCACCGGGTCGATGGAGGCGACCGGCTTCTCCAGCTCCAAGTGGTCCTCCACGAACTCGCGCATGCCCTTGTACAGATGGCCGGTGCCGCCGCGCAGCGGGTATTTGAACGTGTTGTTCGGCCCCCACGAGACCTGGTCCTCGCCGAGGACCACGTTGCGCAAGATGTTCTCGACGTCGACCACCGAGACCCGCTCGCCGATCCACACGAAGTTCATCAGCTCCGCGGGCGTGGCCCAGACCTTGAAGTTGTAGGGGATCATGAAGTGCTTGGCGATCCCCGCGCCCATGACCGCGTCGACCCACTCCTTGAAGTTGGCCGGCGAGTGCTCCTGGCGCTGCGCGTTGATGAGGCCTACCACGCAGTCGAAGACGGTCTGGGGCTCCAGGTCGCGGATGTTGTTCTGGAACGGATAGGGGATGAAGCGGTCCTCCATCCACACCCATGCCTCGCGCTGGAGCTCGGTGTAGTCGCCGCCCATCAGCTTGTCGACGAGGTCGTCGTAGTACTGGTAGTGGCTGAACATCACGTGGCCGCCGATGTCGTAGGTGAAGCCCTTGTCGTCGGTGAACGAGGTGGCCAGGCCGCCCACGTAGTCGTTCGCCTCGAGGATCACCCAGTCGTCGTAGCCCAGCTCTTGAAGGCGATAGCCCGCACCGAGGCCGGTGGGGCCGGCCCCGATGATGACGATCTTCTTCTCGCTCACGCGGTCACCGCCGTCGACTTCGAGCGCGCCGCCTCGATCAGGTCCCACATGCGCTTGGCGATGGCGTCCCAGTGCTGGAGCCGCAGGATCGGCTTGATCCGCTCGGCCCTGTCCTCGCTGGACTCGGCGCTGCCCGTGCGGCAGGCGTCGGCGAAGGAGGCGGCGTCGTCGCACAGCGCCACGATGCCGGTGTAGTCGGTCACCACGTCCGGAACCCGCGTGCTGACTACCGGCAGGCCGGCGGCGAGGTACTCGAGGGTCTTCGTCGGGCTGATCGAGCGGGTCGCCTCGTTGAGGGCGAACGGCATCAGGGCCACGTCGAAGCCCGCCATGACCTCGGGCAGCTCGGCGTACTGCTTCGGCCCCGCGTAGACGATGTTGTCGCGCCGCGGCAGCGTCGCCTCGTCGATCTTCACGACCGGCCCGACCATCCGGATCTCCCAATCGGGGAGCGCGTCCGCCAGCCCTGCGATGAGGTCGAGGTCGAGGCGCTCGTCGATGACGCCGACGTAGCCGGCCACCCGCCGGTCGGTTGGCGGGCGCCGACTCGCCCGCAGCTTGATGGCGGTCGCGTAGTGGTCCGGCTCGACGCCGCTCGGGAAGCAGTGCGCCGACGGCCGGTGCTCGGCCACCCGGCGGTGCAGCGAGCGGCCGCCGGTGAAGACGACGTCGGCGTCGCGCAGGGCCTGGCGCTGGCGCAGGATCAGGCCGGGCGGGGCGAAGGCGAAGGCGGCCAGGTCGTCCATGACGTCGTACACGACCGTCGACGGCTCCAGGGTGCGGGCCACGTCGAGCGCCATCGGGGTGTACAGCCAGACGGTGCGGTCGTCGGACTCGCCGAGCACGTCGGGGAGCTGCTTGCTGTAACAGTCGGAAGCGTCGGTGCCGTAGCCCGTGAGCGGCGTGCCGTGGGGCACCTCCAGCCAGACCCGGGTGACGTGGTCGTGTTCTTCAGTGCGCAACGTGGGGCCGAACACGTTGCCGTGCAAGGGCTCTTCGACGAACCAGGTGTGGTCGTACTGCGCGCTGATGCGCGAGATCAGGTGCTGGGGGCGCTGCCAGACGAACATCCAGCGGAGATGGGACAACACAACGAGTTCATGCGACATCTTCTTCGGTCCTCAGTTCAATGCGGTCATCAGGGCCATGCACGTTGGAGCAGGACTCACTGGCCGGCGGGAGCCGCCACTCCCAGTGGGCCATGTGGGGGAGCCAGCCCTCGAGCCAATCGGCCACCGGGCGGCGCAGTCGGTACGCCGGAAGGTCGCGGGCACTCACGCCGGCCGCGGCCATCGCGTACGACACGGACATGCTCGACGGGCGTCTGTCGTATTGCTCGTCAAGCCAGAAAACGCCCACCGGGTCGATGGCTCCCATGCATTCGGCAAGGAGCGAGCCCCAGTCGGCGGAGTCGATGAAGGGGAACCAACAGTACCCGCGAACGTCGACGGATCGTTCGAGTGCCTGCTCGCATTGTTCGAGCGTGTACTTCAACCAACTGGCACGGTCCGAGGCGAAGCCCCGGATATTGGTCTCGCCGATGACCACTGGGACCCGGTAGCGGTCCCAGTATTCGGTGATGAGGTCGGCCAGCGGGGCCGGGCAGGGCGAGACTGTGGTGCCCTGGCCGGGCCGCGACCAGTGCCACTGGTTGTGGGCGTAGTAGTCGAGGCCGAGCACGTCGACGTGCCCCGGCTCGACCGACAGCAGGTCGTCGCCGCCAGGCGTGTGCACGAGGTCCCGCACGAACGGGCGCATCTCGTCGATCGGCTTGCCGACGAACAGGTCGGTCAGGAGGAAGCGCCGGTCATTGGCCATCTCGGCGAAGCCCTCGCCGGCCGGGCCTGCCCAGGTGTGCCGTTCGGCTACTTCGACGTGGACGTGGTGCGCGTCCGGAAGGAGGTCGCGCAGCGCCCGGCTGGCCCGGGTGACGCCGGGAAAGACGTTGTTGGCGAGGGCCACGAAGCCTTCGAGGCCGCGCAGGTGGGGCGGCCAGACCGCTTCTTGCCCGCACAGGAGGAAGGTGGTGAACGGCTCGTTGCAGACGGTGTAGCCGGGCAGCCACGGGTACCGCTCGGCCACCGCTTCCACGAAACGCAGGAATGCGGCCTCGAAGGCTGGATTGGCGAAGTCGCCCAGCCAGAGCGGGTAGCTCGTGTGGTGCAGCAGGTCGACGGTCGGCTCGAAGCCGTTGTCGTGCATGTAGCCGAGCACCTCGTCGGTGTGGGTCCAGTCGAACTGGCCCGGCGCCGGCTCGATGCGGTGCCAGCGCAACGGGTACCGGAGCTGCTTCACGTGGCAGCTGGCCAAGAGGGTGAGGTCGTCGCGCCAGCGGACGTCGTGCTGGGTGGTCTCCAGGACATCCCTGTCGTGCGCGGGCTGGTACGTGGACTCGAAGGCGCCGATGAACGGGATCGGCGGGCGCGCTTCCGTCAACGCACCGGCCCTTCCCCGGCGCCGGTCTCGGTGATCGCGGCGGCGATGTCGTCGAGGTCCTTCTCTTGCAGTTCGAGCCCGGCCGCATTGACCCAGCCGTCGACCTGCTCCGGCGTGCGGGCGCCGACGATCGCGCCGGTGACGCCGTGCTGGGCGAGCGTCCAGGCGATGGCCAACTCGGGCAGCGTGGCGTCGAGGCGCTCGGCGATCGGCTTGAGCCGCTCGACCAGTTCGAGGTTCTGCTCCAGCTTCGGCGGCTGGAAGTCGTCCGCGCCCTTGCGCCAGTCGTCGTCGGGGAGGCCTTGCACCCGCTCGGCGCTGAAGCGGCCGGAGAGGAGGCCGCTGCGCATCGGGCTGTAGACGATGACGGTGGTGTCGTGCTCGGCGCACCACGGGATGGTGGTGTCGAGCGCGTCCCGGACGATGAGGTTGAGCTGCGGCTGGTAGGTGTCGACGTGGCGGATGGCCTCGCAGGCCTCCAAGTCGTCGAGCCCGAAGTTGCTCAGCCCGATGTGGCGGACCTTGCCCTCGTCGACCAGGGCCGCCATCGTCGCCCACGACTCTTCGAGCGGCGTGTCGTCCCAGGTGGGCCAGTGGGCCTGCAGCAGGTCGAGGGTGTCGGCCTGGAGGCGCCGGAGCGAGTCCTCGACCTCTTTGCGGATCGAGGCGGGGGCGAGCGAGTTGCTCACGGTCCGCTCGCCCTCTTTCCACACGAGCCCGCACTTGGTGAAGACAAGGGGCCGGTCGTTCTCGGGAAGCTGCCGGACCGCCTCGCCGACCACTTCCTCAGCTCGCCCGAGCCCGTAGGCGGGAGCGGTGTCGATCCAGTTGACGCCCTGCTCGACAGCCCGGTGGATCGCGGCGATCGAGTCCTTGTCGTCCTGCGGACCCCATCCGCCTTGCCACTCACCGCCGCCGATCGCCCATGCGCCGAGGCCCACTCTGGTGATCTGGAGACCGGTCGCCCCCAGCCCGACGGACCGGTTGATCAACTGTTTCCTCCTTCTGGAACGCCCCTTTAGAGGGCGATACCCCGTTGATGCAGCGTCCCAACCCCGCCAGTCGGGCAGAGTGCGGGTCATGGCGGCAGCAGAACGACGGGAACTGGTGCTGGCGGCGGCCGAGCGGCTGGGGGCATCGGCGTGCCGACTGGGCCGGTTCGAGTCGTTCGCCTGGTTCACCGACGGGGGCGACAACCGGGTCGACCATGCGGCCGTGGCGGGTGTCGCCGAGGTGGTCGTCGGCCCCGACGGGGTCTGGGTGCTGGCCGACAACATCGAGGCCGAACGGCTGGTCGAGGAGCAGGTGCCGGGGTTCGAGGTGGTGTCGTTCCCGTGGCATGCCGGCCCTGGGGCGGCGCTGCGGTCGCTGGTGGGGGACGGGGCAGTGGTGTCGGACGTGGCGTCGGCGGACTTCGCCGAGGCGCTGGTGCCCGTGCGCTGCGTGCTCGACGAGGGGGCGCAGGAGCGGTACCGGGCGGTGGGGCGCGATGCGCAGGCGGCGATGGCGGCGGCGGCCTCGTCGGTCACCCCGGACATGACCGAGTTCGAGGCGGCCGGGCTGCTGGTCGGGGAGTGCCGGCGGCGGGGGCTGTACGCGCCGGTGGCGCTGGCGGCGGGGGCGGAGCGGGTCGGGCGGTGGCGGCACCCGATCCCCGGCCCTGGGCGGGTGGGCGAGAGCCTGATGCTGGTCGTGTGCGCCGAGCGGGGCGGGCTGTACGCCAACCTCACCCGGTTCGTGGGGCCGACGCCGGCCGGGGTCGACGCGTGCTCGGTGGTGCTGGCCGGGCTCCGGGACGCGACCCGGCCGGGGCGGACGCTTGGCGAGGTGTTCGCCGACGGCGTGGCGCTGTACGAGTCGGTGGGCTATCCGGGGGAGTGGCAGCACCACCACCAGGGCGGGATCACCGGATACCGGTCCCGAGAGGTGGTGGCGACGCCGGGGTCGGACGTGGAGGTCAAGGTCGGCATGGCGTTCGCGTGGAACCCGTCGGTGCCAGGCGCCAAAGCCGAAGAGACCTTCCTGCTGACCGACACCGGCCCCGACGTGCTGACCTAACCCCGCCCGACCCGAGCTCTGGAGGACATAGCGAACCAATGTGGTTCGCTATGTCCTCCAGAGGAGCGGGCGGGCGCCGCGGCGGCGGGGACTGGAGGACATGGGGTCCGGAATCGCGTACCTATGTCCTCCAGAGCGGGGAAAATCGGGAGCGGGGGGTGGGGCGGGGGCGTAGGGTCGGGAGTGGGCCGGCCCAGGGCCCGGTCCAGGCCCGGTTCCCGGCCACACGAGGAGGTCCGGCTGTGTACGGCATCGTCGTCTTCATCATGCGGATCCGCAGCGCCGTCGCCGCGGAGGGCTTCGCCTAGGTCTCGAGGCCGCATCGGCCACGACCACCAGCACGACCACCAGCACGACCTAGAGCACGCAGTCCTCCACCGCGGCTGACCCGCATTGCGCCCGAGCGCGCCGCAGCACCTGCGCGCGCCCCGCACCGCACCGCACGCGTCATCCCGCAACCGCACGCCCACTCGTGATGAGGACTGCTCAATGTCTCGCCTTCAACCAACCCCACCCGTCCAACCGACCCCGCCCGTCGCCGACCCCCTCCCGCTGGTGGTCCGCGGCCTGTCGAAGCACTTCGTCTCCGGCTTCCGCCCGCCCTGGGCCCGCCACAAGCCCAAGCGCCGGGTCCGCGCCATCGACGGCGTCAGCTTCGAGGTCGAGCGCGGCAGCGTCTTCGGCCTGATCGGCGCCAACGGATCGGGCAAGTCGACCCTGATCCGCACGCTGTCGACCCTCGTCCTGCCCGACCAGGGCCAGGTCACGGTCTTCGGCCACGACGTCGTCACCGAGTCGATGCAGGCCCGCCGGCTCATCAACCGGGTGAGCGCGGACCCGAGCTTCTTCGGCCAGATGACGCCGATCGAGAACCTGTTGTTCTTCGGCCGCGTCTACGGCCTCGACCCGGCTGTCATCCGCCGCCGGTCGGCCGAGATCCTCGAACGCCTCGGCCTCGGCGCCGACCACCACAAGGCCATGGTCAAAGAGCTCAGCCGCGGCCAGCAGCAGAAGATCGCCGTCGCCCGCGCCTTTCTGACCAGCCCGATCCTGATGCTGCTCGACGAGCCGACCACCGGCCTCGACCCCCGCAGCAAGCGGGACGTGCAGGCGTTCATCCGCGAGGTCCAGCGCGACCACGACGCCACCATCTTCTTGACCACCCACGACATGGCCGAGGCCGAGGCGCTGTGCGACCGCATCGCGTTCCTCGTCGGCGGCCGCATCGTCGCCGAGGGCACGCCGCTCGAACTGCGCCAGAAGACCAGCGCCGACACCGCCCACGCCGTCGACGACATCGACATGGAGGACGTCTTCATGCACCTGACCGGACGAAGCGTCGAAGACGACGAAGAGGAGGTGACCGTCGATGCCTAGGACCGCCACGACAACGACCGCCACGACAACGACCGCCCCGACCACGACCGCCCGGGTCCGTCCGGTCCGCCTGGGCTGGGCGTTCGTCGAGCGCCAGACCAACCTGTGGAAGCGGCACTGGGCCTGGGAGCTGGTGTGGCTCTGCTACGGCGTGGTCAACACCCTGGCCATCACGTTCATCGCCAAGCAGCTCACCGAGGAGGGCGTGGTCCAAGGCGAGACCGCCAACGGGCTCATCCTGTTCCTCCTCATCGGCACCCTCGTGTGGGCGTACCTCAGCGCGGTGCTCGACGACATCAGCCTCGTGGTCACCTGGGAGCGTTGGGAGGGCACGATCGAGCACACGCTGATGGCGCCGGTCCCACGCGCCGCCCACCTGATCGGCACCGCCGCGTTCGGCGTCATGCACGCCGTCGTGCGCACTGGCCTCATCATGGCGATCGCGCTGCCGTTCTTCGACGTCGCCCTTGGTAACGCCAACTGGCCGGCCGCCGTCGTCGTCCTCGCGGTCGGCAGCTTCTCGCTCGTCGGCCTCGGCATCCTGGCCGGCGTCCTGCCGATGGTCTACCCCGAGCGGGGCGAGCAGCTTTCGTGGATGGTGCAGGCGGGCGTGCTGTTGGTGTCGGGCGTGTACTACAGCGTCGAGACGCTGCCGGGCTGGCTGCAAGCAGCGTCTTGGCTGTCGCCCGCCACGTACCTGCTGCGCTCGCTGCGCGCCGTGCTCATCGACGGGGCGTCACTGGCCGACCGGGCCGGCGACATCGTCGCGCTCGCCGTCTTCGCGGCAGTGCTCGTCCCCGGCTCGATCGCGGTGTTCTCGGCCGCCGAGCGGTGGGCCAAGCGCACCGGCAGGCTCAAGCGGCAGGGATAGCGTGGCCGCTTGGCCGCAACCCTGCGCGTGGCGCTCGTCGAGCCGTTCCTCACCGGATCCCACCGGGCGTGGGCCGAAGGCCTTGTCGCACACTCGGCCCACGACGTCCGCCTCGTCGCCCACGACGGCTCGTTCTGGAAGTGGCGCATGCAGGGCGCCGCCCTCACCCTCGCCCACGAGGTGGCGCGCCACGGCCGCCCCGACGTCCTGCTGGTCAGCGACATGGTCCACGTGCCCGCTCTCCTCGGCTTCGCCCGCGAGGCCCTGGCCGGCGTGCCGGTGGTCGTCTACATGCACGAGAACCAGCTCACCTACCCGCTGCCCGACGACGCCGCCCCCGACCACACCTATGCCATCACCAACTGGCTCGGGATGGCCGCCGCCGACCGCGTCGTGTTCAACTCCGACTACCACCGGCGCTCCTGGTTCGACGCCATCCCCAAGCTCCTGCGCCGCTTCCCCGACTACCGCCACACCGCCCATGTCGACGCCGCCGCCGCCCGGGCCGCCGTCCTCCCCGTCGGCATCGACGCCCGCCGCCTGGCCACGCAACCCGCAGCACGAGCAGCACCGACAGCGCAGGCCCGCTCGCACCCGCCGCTGGTCCTGTGGAATCACCGCTGGGAGTACGACAAGGACCCGGCCGCGGCCTTCGACGCGCTCCGCGCCGTCGCCCGCGACGGCATCGACTTCCGGCTGGCCGTGGCGGGCCAGCAGTTCCAGACCGTGCCCCCGGAGTTCGCCGCCGTCCAACGGGACCTCGCCGGCCGCATCGTCTCGTTCGGCACCCTCGACCGGCCGGACTACGAGCGCCTGCTGCACCAGGCCGATGTCGTCGTGAGCACGGCCCGCCACGAGTTCTTCGGCCTGTCGATCCTCGAGGCGGCCGCAGCCGGCGCGTGCCCCGTCGTGCCCGACCGCCTGAGCTATCCCGAGCTGCTCCCCGCCACTGCGCTCTATCACGACGGCGGCCTGGTCGAGCGCCTCCGCCACGTGCTCACCGACGACGCCGACCGCCGCCAACGTGCCGACGAGGCCCAACAGGCCGCGTTGGCCTACGACTGGGCGGTCGTCGCCCCCCGCTACGACGAACTCCTGGCCGACGTGGCAAAGTCCCGGACCATGTCCGCAGACCGCGATGTCGAGAAGTCCTATACCACCGCACAAGTCGTCGCCAAGCTCCGCCGCCTGGCCGACGCCATCGAGACCGACAAGCCCTTCCGCATCCAGATCGCGGGGGAGCGGATCCTCGTCCCCGACCACGCCGAGTTCAGCATCGAGCACGAGCGGGGCGACGACGAGGAGGAGATCGAGTTCCAGTTGAAGTGGACTCGCGCCCAGGCCGAGAAGGCCGAGGCGGAGGGCGAGCCGGACACCCCCGAGGTCTGAGGTGCCCGACGACAACGGGGCCGGCCCCTATCGCCTTTCCCAGTTCGAGCCCCACGTCGGCAGCGTCTTCACTGCGCTCAACGTCGACCAGGAGGGCGGCCACGCGGTCACGCTGGTTGAGGCGACGGCGGCCGAGTCGCGCCCCGACGTCCCCCGCCAGGACCCGTTCACCCTCGTATTCGTCGGGGAGGTCGACGCGCACCTGCCGCAGGCGACCTACGTCCTGCGCCACGACGCGATGGGCGAGGTGACGATCTTCCTGGTCCCGATCGGCCCCGAGCCAGACAGCGGTCGGATGCGCTACGAGGCGGTCTTCAACTAACGGAGGAGGCGGAGGCGTCCGTCGACAGCTCGGCCGACACCGGCCGCTCCATCAGCAGGTACACGTCGTCTTCGCCGACCACCGAGAAGCCAAGGCGCTCGTAGAGGCTGCGCGCCGCGTTCCACCGCTCGACGTGGAGCTGCACCGGGAGGCCCAGCTCGTCGCCGGTCGCGATGACGTCCTGCAACAGCGCGGTGCCGATGTGCCGGCCCCGCCACTGAGGCAGCAGCGCGATGTCGAGCACGAGCAGCTCGGTGTCGAGCACGATGGTGTACAGCCGCCCGATCGGCTGCCCCTCGTGCTCGACCACCGAGAACATTGCCTGCGGGAACCGCCGTCGATAGTCGGTGTCCTGCGCGTTGAACTGATGGGCCACGAACGCGGTCTTCTGGTCGCTGCTCCAGTTCACCAAGGCCAGCTCGTCGGCGCGGGTTGACGCGTAGACGGCCAGGAGGAACGGACGGTCCGCCGGGGTGACCGGCCGAAGCGTGATCACTGCCGCGGCGGGAACACGCCCTGCATGGCGATGCAGAAGTTGACCGTCAGATAGGGCTGCATGTTGTTGTGGGGGAGCGAGCCGCCCGCGATCTGCACGGCCTGGAAGTTCCACGGCGTCAGCGTGTTCGACGCGCCGGGCGCGTAGAGGTTGCCGCCGCCGAAGGGCCGGGCCAGCAACCGCGCCGCCGGGTCGTTCGACGCGCCGAACGCGTTGGACGCCTGCATGCCGTGGGTGTGGACCGGCATCTCGCTCTGGAGAAGCGTGACGAACTGGGTCCCGCCCTGCTCGCCGAGGAAGCGCTGGCTGAGGCCTTGACCCTGGCCCGCGTGCATCGGCGACGACCCTTGGAGGTCGGGCAGCGCGAAGGTGGACTTGCCGTCGCCGCCGTAGAACGTCCCAAGCAGGGAGAACAGGGCGGTGTTCTGTGAGATCGGCAGGAGCTGGCCGTTGCACTGGGCCCAGCCGGTGGGCGCGAAGTTGCAGCCGAACATGCGGATCTCAGCAACAAAGGGTGCGCTCATCGGTACCTCCTAGGTCGGGCTCGGGAAGATCCCGAACAGGGAGATGATGAAGTTGATGACGAGGTACGGCTGCACGTTTTCGTGCGGCTGGCTACCGCCGGTCGGGCCGATGCCGAGGTTCGACATGGCCGCCGCCGTGCCGGGTGAGATGTAGAACCGCTTGGTCGCCTCGGCCGGCATGTTGTCGTTGATCGCAGGCTGGTCGGCGGCCGCCTCGGACGCGACGAGGGCATGGCTGTGGACGGGGATCTGCTGCGTCGTCAGCGTCTCCTGCTCGGTGCCCGCCATCTCCCCGATCTGGTAGCTGACGCCCGTGGTGCCGGTGCCGAAGTGGAGCGGAATGCGGGACTGGAGGTTGGGAAGGCCGAACGTCTCTTGGCCGTCGCCTCCGTAGGTCGTCCCGATGAGGGTGAACAGGGCGTCGTTCTCCGAGATCGGCATCAGTTGGCCGTTGCAGAGGGCCCAGCCTGCCGGGGCGAAGTTGCCGCCGAACATGCGGATCTCGCCGATATAGGGATCTGACATGTCGTCTCCTAGTTCCGACTCGGGAACACGCCGATGAGGGCGATGATGAAGTTCAGGGCCAGATAGGGGGCCATGTTGTTGTGCGGCTGGCTGCCCCCGGTGTTGGTCATTGATTGCGGTGCCAGGGCGACGAGGTTGCTGCCGGCCTGGTATGCGTTGCCAAACGTGGTCGGGTCCACCGTCGCCAGCAGGTTGCTCAGCGGCGACGGCTGCGACGCCGCGTCAGAGGTGCCGTAGGCGAAGTGGTTGTGGGCCGGCATCTCCGACTGCGTCACCGTGTGGGCGACCTCGCCGCCGGACTGGCCCTGGGTGAACCCCGGGTCGACGTGGATAGGAGTCCGCCCGCGAAAGTCCGGAAGGGCGAAGTTCGTCTGCCCGTTGCCCCCGTACATCGTGCCGAGCAGTGAGAACAGCGCCTGGTTCTGATTGATCGGCAGGAGCTGTCCGTTGCACTGCGCCCACCCCTTCGGGGCGAAGTTGAACGACACGATCTTCACTTCTGACAAAAACGGCGTACCCATCAGTCTCCTCTCAGTTCCTGTTGTCTCAAGCCCTGGGCCTACGGAGCAGTGCAGGCGGTGCCGTCGGAGAAGACGGCGCCGGCGTTGGCGATGTTGGCGAGGGTCGTGCCGGGGTTCTCGGCGAAGATGTACGCCTCCAGGTTGGTGGTGCCGGAGCCGGGGCCGTTCGGCGTCTCCTCGAACTTCAACCGGCCCGGGGTGGCCGAGTTGTCCTGGAGGTAGACGTCGAAGTAGCCCGCCGGCGTGGCCGAGACGGAGTTCCCGCCGGCCGCGACGCACGTGGTATCGGAGTCCTCCTCGAAGTGGAAGACCGCGATGCCGCCGACGAACCTCGTGGCCGCGTTCTGGCTATGGCCGTTGATGGTGTTGTTGTTGACCAGGAAGTGAGCCGTCGAGACCATCGCGCTGGCACTGTCGTCGCCGAAGTTGGTGAGCTCGATGCCGTCGCCGCCCGCATTCGTGATCGTGTTGTTCTCGATCCGCATGCGGGTGTCCCCGTTCTCGTCGACGGCGGCCACGATGCCGTGGCCCTTCGGCGACGTGAACGTGTTGTTGGTGATCGTCGACAGGACCGTGGAGTTGTCGTTCACGTCATGGTTGACGACGCCGTTGCCGCCCGCCCCCGAGAACGTGTTGCCGTTGATCGTGATGTTCGACGTCGTGTTCTCCTGGCCGCTGACCAGCACCCCTGCTGCGCCCATCGCCCCGCCCGTCACCGTGTTGGTGCTGAACGTCAGGCTGCTGACGCCGCTCGACCCTGCCGTCGCCGCCCCCAGCATCACCGAGCTGTTCTTCAGGTTGGAGAACGTGTTGCCGGTGATGGTGGCGGTGATGGCCGACGTGCCGTTGGGCTCGATTTGGATGGCGTTGTTGGCGAAGGTCGTGGTCTGGTCCTTGAACTGCGCCGCGTTGTTGACGGTGAGCGTGGCGTTGGTGTTGGTGTTGGACAGCTTCACCAAGTCGTCAGCGGCATCGCTGTAGCTGCCGCCGGAGACGGCGATGGTGCCGCCCACGTTGGTCAGGTCGACCGCCCGCTCGTTGTCGGCGTCACCGGCGCCCGGGACCTCCACGCCGGTCAGGGTCAGGTTGGTGACGCCGTTGGCCTGGATGCCGTGGTTGCCGGAGTCCTGGACCTTGACGTGGTTCAGCACGACGTCCCTGGTGCTGGTCAGGGAGACGCCCACGCCGCTGGTCCCACGGATCGTGCCGCCGGAGCCTGCGGTCCCGGTGCCGGTCACGTTCAGGTTGCCGACGCTGCCGGTGTTGTTCAGCACGATGCCGTTGGTCGGCACCGCCCCGCCGGCGGTGTTCACGTTGATCGACCGGAAGACCAGGTCCGCCGCGCCGATCGTCGTGTTGGCCACGTTGACGGCAGTGCCGCCGGTGGTGGTGATGGTGCTGGTGTTGTTGCTCGCCGTCACCGTGCCCCCGCCGGTGGCGGTGAAGGCCGGGTTGGTCGTCGTGCTCAGGGTCAGCGTGCCGCCCATGTTGACCGTTGCGCCGGTGTTGTTGGTGAGCAAGATGCCGGTGCCGGTGTCAGTCACTGCGCCGGTAAGCGAGACGGCGCCGCCGGTGTTGTTCGACGCCAGGACGGAGCGCGCCGCGCCCGAAGCCGTGACCGTGCCCGCGTAGTTCAGGACGGCAGTGCCGCTGCTGACGCTGACGCCTGCCGTGGCCGGCGAGCCGATCGAGCTGGTGCCGTCGGTCACCGTCACCGTGCCGGTGATGGCTTGCAGGTTGATGCCGTGTGTGCCCCCGTTCGTCGTGAGCTTGCTCACGACGACGTAGGGGGCGCCGGTCACCAGCGAGATGCCGCCGCCGCTGCCGTTGTTGATGGTGATCGGGTGCGTGGTGCCCACGGTCGAGGTGCCCACGGACGAGCCGCTGAGCGCCATCGTGGCCGTGCCCAGGTTGACCGCCTGCACGTCGGTGTTGTTGGCCAGCGTGAGGCCGTCGTTCAGCACCGGGTTGGTGCCGCCCGCGGGGACCAATGCGGTCGAATCGACGGTCAGGCCCTTGGGCTGGCCCCACAGCTTCTGGGTGCCTTCCAGCAGCAGGCCGCCGGTGTAGGCGCCCGAGCCCTGGTAGACGAAGATGTGGTCGCCGGAGGCGTCCAGGCTGTCCGCCGAGCCGCTCGTGTCGAGCGGGGCGATGGCGTTGAACGGCGAGCTGGAGCGCCCGTCGCCCGCCGAGCCCAAGGCGTTGTTGACGTACCAGACCATGTTCGAGATGGTCATCGTCGCCGTCTCGGTGTCCGAGCCGCCGTGGGCGTCGTTCACGGTGAAGGTGAACGTGTCGTTGACACGATCGCCAGCGCCGGGAAGGAAGGTGTAGCTGCCGTCCGAGGCGATGGTGGCGGTGCCGCCATCGGTGGAAGCGACCGACCCAGCGGTCAGGGTGAAGGTGTCGTCGTCAGGGTCGACCACGCCGTCGTCGAGCTGGCCGGTCCCGGTGGTGTGGGGCCCGGTGCCGGTCACCGACACGGCGTGCAGCGTGTTGCCGAACACCGTCTGGCTCTCGGACTGCGCGACCGGCGGGTCGTTGACCGGGGTGATGGTGATGGTCACCGTGGCCGTGTCGAAGCCGCCGTTGCCGTCCTTGACCGTGTAGTTGAAGGTGTCGGTCTCGTTGGCCTCGTCGGTGTTGAGGTGGTCGTAGATGCCGGCCGGGTTGTACTTCAGCGTGCCGTCGCCGTTGTCAGTGACCGCGGCGCCGTCGGTCGACGTGGCGTCGAAGGCGTGGATCACGAGGGCGTCGTTGTCGGCGTCGGTGTCGTTCGCCTTCACCGCCAGATTCACGAACGTGTCCTCGTTGGTGGTCTGGGCGTCGTCGCCCGCGACCGGCACGTCGTTCACCGAGTTCACGGTGATGAGGAACGTCTGGTTCGCACTGGTGTCGACGCCGCCGTTCGCGGTGCCGCCGTCGTCCTTGGCCCGGATGGTGACCGTGGCGCTGCCGAACTTGTTGGCGGCAGGCGTGTAGGTCAGGTCGCCGGTGGCCGCGTCGACCGCGGGCAGCGCCGAGAAGAGCGCGTCGTTGGTGGTGCTGACCCGCTCGATGACCGTCGTCTGCGACGACTCGTTGGCCGGGCCGTCGCTGATCGCGGTGGCCCACCCGTTCACGGTTTGGGCGCCCGCATCCTCGTTGACCGTCTGGTCGGCGCCCTTGGTGAAGCTCGGGGCGTCATTGACCGGGTTGACCGTCATGGTCGCGGTGGCCGCTGCGGAGTTCACGGTGCCGTCGTTGACGGTGTAGGTGAAGGTGTCCTCGCCGTAGAAGTCCGCGTTCGGGGTGTAGGTGACCGTCGTGGTGCAGGTGTTGGCGACGGTGGTGCAGTCGATGGCACCGGGCACCGTGACCAGGCCGTTGGTTGCGGTGCCGACGTTGAAGGTCAGGTCGTCGTCGTCAGCGTCAGTCCCGGTCAGGGTCACCGTCATGGCGCCGCCGTCCTCGTTGCCGCTGGCGCTGGTGGCCTGGGCCACCGGGGTCGCGTTGGGCG
>Ga0190267_10000028_pt1 | contig 26859 bp, 29 predicted proteins | sample Popmic239T_FD_140332 | JGI IMG/M metagenome (GOLD analysis project Ga0190267, IMG submission 140332) | Populus adjacent soil microbial communities from riparian zone of Oak Creek, Arizona, USA - 239 T | ecosystem: Environmental > Terrestrial > Soil > Riparian zone | place: USA: Arizona... | reverse complement strand
GCCGGTCGTCGCCCCAGTCGAAGGCCGGGTCGATCACGACCGAGCGGGGCATGAACGGCGCGCTATCGGCGTCGTTGCGGGTGAGGTCGCCGCCGGCCCAGCGGTACGGGTAGACGGCCTCGTCCCACGTCACCTGGCCCTGGACGGCCTTGGCGTACGGGTCGACGAGCAGCTTGTTGGGATTGCAACGAACCCCTCGCGCCGGCTCCCACGGGCCGTGGACGCGGTAGCCGTAGCGCTGGCCCGGCTTCACGTCGGGCAGGAAGGCGTGCCAGCAGCCGGCGTCCCGTTCGGTCAGTGCGACCCGGCGCTCGGTGCCGGCGTCGTCGAAGAGGCACAGCTCGATCGCCTCGGCCACGCTCGAAAAGACCGAGAAGTTGGTGCCCTGGTCGTCGCCGCGCCATGTGGCGCCCAAGGGGAACGGCGTCCCCGCCCCTGCCGTCGGCGGCATGACAGCCTCCCTCGTTTGTGCTGCTGACCCGTGCGGATAGTACGCGTGGCTTTCCGGCGCCGGCTGCTGCTCAGTGCTGGGTGCGGCGGTCCTTGATGGCGTGCACCACTCGGGCCACCAGCGGGTCGGTCTCGATCTCCTCGATGGTCTTCGGCAGGGCCAGCGACCAGTTGGGGCGCTCGTCAGTCGTGCCGGGGACGTTCGGCCGCTCCTCCACGCCGATGGCGTCGTCGAGCGTGGCGGTGACGATGTGGCTCGGGGCCTCGCCGAGCAAGCCGTGGGCGGCGACGATGACGTCCTCGACGGCGGCGTCTTCGGGCATGTCGAGCCACGCCTGCAGCTTCTCGTGGATCGCCCGAGTCGACTCGACGTTCGGCTGCAGGCCCATGCGCTCCTGCTCGGCCAGGTCCGACGCCGACCACAGCCCGCGGATCGTCGGCAGGTCGTGGGTCGTCACCGCGGCCAAGGCGCGCTTCGGATAGTGCTGCGGGGGGTTCGGCTCGAACCACAGGAGGCGGTACGAGAGGATGTCCCGGCTCGCCATCTCCTCGCGGCACAGATCCTCGACCGTGCCGAGGTCCTCGCCCACCACGTACGCGTTGGCCCGCACGCTCTCCAAGGCGAGGATGTCGAGCAGCTCGCGGTGGGGGTAGCGGACGTAGGTGCCCGCGCCGGCGTCGGCCTCGGGCGGGATCCAGTAGAGGCGGAACAGGCCCATCACATGGTCGAAGCGGATGCCGCCTGCGTGCCGGAAGCCGTTGCGCACGAGGTGGATGAACGGCTCGTAGTGGCGCTGACGGAGCCGCCACGGGTTGAACGGCGGCAGGCCCCAGTCCTGGCCCTGCGTGTTGAACTCGTCGGGCGGCGCGCCCACCCGCACGCCGGTGGCGAAGGCGTCCTGCCACAGCCAGGCGTCGGCCCCGGCGGGGTCGCAGCCGATGGCGATGTCCTGCATCAGGTCGAGATGCCGGCCCGCCTCGCCGAGCTGCAGGTCGACCTGCCACTGGAGCCACTGGTGGAACCGGACCCGGTCTGCGTGCTCGACGGCGAAGCGTTGCACCGCCTCGCTGTCTGGCCGCCGCAGCTCCTCGGGCCACTCCTGCCACGGCACGCCGTGCACCTCGGAGATGGCGCAGAAGGTCGCGTAGCCGTGGAGCACCGCGCCACCGTCGGCGTGGGCGTCGGCGTCGGCGTGGGCGTGGGCGTCGGCGTGGGCGTGGGCGTGGGCGACAGAGCGGGCGGCGACAGAGCGGTCGGCGACAGAGCGGTCGAAGGCAGCGGCCCGATCGCTGCCGTGGCGGCCGCTGGTCTCGTCGTGGAAGCGCTGCTCGAGCGCAGGCAGCTTCAGCCGCCACACCGCGTCGCGGTCGATGACCCGGTCGGCGTTGAGCAACTTGGCCTCGGGCGGCTGCGACCCGTCGACCCGGAGGTACAGGGGGTTCCGGAAGCAGCGGCTGCTGGGGTAGTACGGGCTGGCCGTCTGCACGATGGGGAGCGACGCGTGCAGCGGGTTCAAAAGCAGCATCCCCGCGCCTTGCCGTGCCGACCACTCGGCCAGACGGCTCAGGTCGCCCAGATCGCCGATCCCCCAGCTCGCCTCCGAGCGGGCGGCGTAGAGCTGGACGGCCAGCCCCCAGGTCTTCAGATCGGGGGGCAGGTAGCACCGGCCCGGGCTGACGATGAGGGTGCTCTCGCCGACGTCGGTGCGGAGGCGGTGATAGCCGAGCGGCATATCGGGAGGGAGCAGGCCGTCGTCGATGGCGATCACGTCGCCGGCCTCGGTCAGCACCTCGCACCGGCGGGCGGTGGGGTCGTCGGCGTGTGGGTCGACGTCGGCGTCGGCGTTTGCAGAGCCGCCGATCCGCTCGCCGGGGCGGGCGAAGCACAGGTCGGGCACGTCAGGCGGCCGTTCGTCCTGCGCGCCCATCGCATTGAGCAGCGCCTCGACGGTCTGGCGGGGGGCTTCGATCCACTCGCCGTTGTATGCGTGGTATCCGGGCTCGACGCCCCAAGCGGCCGGGTCGACCATGGCTACGTTCTAGGGCGTGGCGCGCCTAGACGGGTTCCCGCAGGCGCTTCGTCATGATCAGCCGGGTCCCGATGCCGCTCTCGGTCGGCGACCGCACCTCGACCGACGTCATCACCTGCCGGATGATGTCGAGCCCGCGGCCGCTGGTCGCGGCGGCGAGCACGTCGGCCTCGCCGTCGAAGGTCGGCACCTCGGGCTCGCCCCGCAGGTCGATCGAGTCCGACGGGAACCCGACCCCGTCGTCCTCGACGGCCAGCCGGATGTCGTCGTCGGTGATCTCCGCCACCAGCCGAAAGCAGCCGTCGTCGCCGTCGGGGAAGGCGTGTCGGATCACGTTTGCGCAGGCCTCGTCGAGGGCGAGTATCACATCGTCGACATGCTCGTCTGTCGCCCCGATCTCGGCCAGGTACTCGGCGATAGCCCGCCTCGTTCGAGGCAGGAGACGGGCATCTGCGGGGAGCACAAGCTGGAGGATGAGTCGCATGTCGCTTCATGACCGGCAAACCGCCGCAGCCGGTCCCTTGCAAGGTTCCCGTTCCGCGGAGTGCGAAAACGACATACGGGTCGGTTCCTCACGAATCCTGGTCGGCGCCTCGAGCTGGTCGGATCGCAGCCTCACCCACGAGAGCAACTGGTACCCCAAGCGCACGATGCGGGCGGCCGAGCGCATGGCCTACTACGCGGCGCGGTTCCCGGTCGTCGAGATCGACTCGACCGCCCGCTTCCCCCCGACCCCCGACGTCTGCCGGCAATGGGCCGAGCGCACCCCCGGCGGCTTCACCATCGACGTCCAGTGCTGGTCCCTGCTGACCGGCGCCGCGACCCTGCCCGACTCGCTCTGGGAAGACCTCCGAGACGAGGTCCGGCCCGAGATGCGGGACCGACGGCGCCTCTACGCAGGCCACCTCTCTGCCGCCGGCCTAGCCGAGTCGTGGAAACGTTTTAAGCACTCGCTCAAACCGTTGGCTCAAAGCGGTCGGTTGGGCGTGGTGCTGCTCCGCTATCCGCAATGGCTCAAGCCGGGGAACACCGGACGCGGGCTGTTGGTGGCAGCCCGTGCCAATTTGCAGGACTACCCCCTCGCCGTGGAGCTCCAGCACCCCGACTGGCTGGTGGGCGACGCCTGCGAGGACACGCTGTCGCTCCTCGACGAGCTGGGGCTCGGGTTCGTCTGCGTCGACGGGCACGCCGGGCTCCCCCGGTCCTGGCCACGTCGAGCGACGTCGCCGTCGTCCGCCTGTACGGCCCCGGCGGGGAGTGGGGGGCGCGCTACGAGCAGGAAGAGGTGGCCTCGTGGGTCCCGAAGGTGCTGCGCTTGGCGGAGTCGGCCGCCGAGGTCCACGTCCTGTTCGCCAACACCCAGCGCGACCACGCCGTCGCCAACGCGGCCGAACTGCTCACTGCACTACGGGAGGCGACGGGATGACAACCGAGCCGTGGTGGCACACCATGCGACAGGCTCCGGCGGCCCCGTCGAGCACGAAGAGGTTGAGGGCGGCGACCGTCGAGCCGACCTGCTCGCCCAGGATGTTCTCGTCGACCGAGACCCAGCCGATGTCACCCTGCACGGCGAGCTTGAGGTTGGTGAGGATGAACTGGACCGGGTCTCGGTTCTGGAAAAGGGCGAAGAACGAGCCCGCGATCGGCCCCCAGCCGCGCAGCGTGGCCCAGCCAGGGTGCGTGCACAGGGACCGGTCGGAGCGTTCCCAGACGTTCGACATGGCGTCGAGGTCGCGCTGCTCGAAGGCGTCGTAGAAGGCCTGGTTGGCGGCACGGAGCGACTCGATCAGGTCTATGGAGCGGACCCTAGGCCGTTAGGGTCGATCGGCGTGGAGCGCATTGGGCAGGCTCCGACGGGACGGTTGACGACGGTCGACGGCGTCGGGTTGGCCGTGTACGACTTCGGCGGCGACGGCCCGCCGCTGCTGCTCGCGCACGCCACCGGCTTCCACGCCCGGACGTGGCTGCCCGTTGTCGAGCGGCTGCGGGACCGGTTCCACTGCTACGCCTTCGACGAGCGGGCGCACGGCGACTCAACCCCGCCGCCGAACGGCGACTTCGACTGGCGGCGCTTCGCCGACGATGCGCTCGCGGTGGTCGACCACCTGGGGATTGGGGCGTCCCGCCCGTTTGCCGTGGGGCACTCGTGCGGCGGCGCGCTGTTGTTGCTGGCGGAGATGGCCAGGCCGGGCACGTTTCGGGCGCTGTACTGCTTCGAGCCCGTCGTGATCCCGATGGAGCGGATCCCCGACCCCGAGGAGCTGGGCGAGAACCCGCTGGCCACGGGGGCCCGCCGACGGCGGGAGGAGTTCGAGTCGTTCGACGCCGCCCTCGCCAACTTCTCGGCCAAGCCGCCGATGGCCGCCTTCGCCCCGGAGGCGCTGCGTGCGTATGTGGAGCACGGGTTCGAGGAGGTCCCGGGCGGGGTGCGGCTGAAATGCAGAGGCGAGCACGAGGCTCGGACCTACGAGCACGCGCCGCTGCACGGCGCCTACCTGCGGCTGGGCGAGGTGCGCTGTCCGGTCACGCTCGGCTACGGCGAGCACACGAATGCCTTCGGCGAGCAGTTCATGCGCCTCAACGCCGAGCGCCTCCCGTCCGCCCGGGTGGAGATGCTGCCCGGGCTCACCCACTTCGCCCCGCTGGAGGACCCCACCGCCCTCGCCGACGCCGTCCTGCGGGCGTTCCCCGGCGCGATGACAGGCTCCTGAATCCGCCGTCCGTTGAGCCGCCGTCTGAGCCGCCGGCGCCGGTGCCGGCGCCGGCGGGCGCCGCGGCCCCCCTGCGCGACACCCCCGCCGACCTGCCCCTTCCCCAATATCCACGTTCCTGTCACACCCCCTCCGTATCGTCTCCCCCGTGAGCCTGCCCCTCCCCAGCACCCTGTCGCCGTCGAAGGTCTCGGCGTTCAAGGACTGTGCTCTGGCCTTCCGCTTCGCAGCCATTGACCGGCTGCCAGAACCACCATCGCCATGGACGGCCAAAGGAACGCTCGTGCATCGTGCGCTCGAGCGCCTCTTCGCCCATGTGCCTGTCGGCGAACGAACCGTCGACGCTGCTCTCGCCCACTTGGACCTCGCGCGCGCCGAGGTCCTGCGGGGTGACGAATACGCCGCCTTGGCGCTCGACGCCGCCGCCGAGGTGGAACTCGTGGCTGACGCCACCAGGCTCGTCCAGAACTACTTCCGGTTAGAGGATCCCAACGCAGTCACCTCGATCGGCCTGGAGGTCACCCTCGAGGCCCGCCTGGGATCGCTGCGGCTGCGGGGGATCGTCGACCGGCTGGACATCGGGCCCGACGGCGAGCTCATCGTTGTCGACTACAAGACGGGGCGGGCGCCAGGCCTCGCCTACGAGCAGCAGAAACTCGGCGGCGTCCACTTCTATGCATACCTGTGTGAGCAGATGTTCGGGCGCAGGCCGGCCCGGGTCCAACTGCTCCACCTGAGTGAGCCGGTCGTGATCGAGAGCATCCCGACCGAACAGTCGATCAAGGGGCTCGCTGTGCGGGCGGCCGCCGTTTGGGCGGCGGTCGAGCGGGCCTGCCAGTTCGACGACTTCCGGCCGAAGCCAGGCCGGTTGTGTGACTACTGCGCCTTCAAGGCGTACTGCCCCGCATTCGGCGGCGACCCGGCCCAGGCCCGGGAAGCCGCCCTCCAGCCCGTCCCGGCGTAACTCGCAGGCTCACCACGCCGGCCGGGTTTCGGCCCCGGCCCAAGCCGGGCCGGGTTCGGCCCCAGCCCAAGCCGGGCGCGGTTCAGGCCCAGCCCAAGCCGGGCCGGGTTCGGGCCCAGCCCAAGGCGGGCGCGGTTCGGCCCCGGCCCAAGGCGGGCGCGGTTCGGCCCCGGCCCAAGCCGGGCCGGGTTCGGGCCCAGCCCAAGCCGGGCGCGGTTCGGCCCTGGCCCAAGGCGGGCGCGGCCACCCCACGCCCGGATTCGGCCCTCGCCCCATCCAACCCGGCCTTGCTCCAGGCCTTGGGGTCGCGCGCGCCCAGACGGGCGCTGACGGGCTGAGCGGCGTCGCTGAGGCTGGGTCGTCGGCATTCGGCCGGGCTGCGGCGGTCCGCTTCATCAAGGTGCGCTTGTCCCAGCCCCGGCCCGGCCCCGGCCCTGGCCTTGGAGGATCCAGATGACGGTGCGGCGGGCGCGGTCTGGGTGCCATCGAGGACCGAGACGGTTGCCGAATGCACCCAAACAGGGGGCTGGTGCTGGCCGCGTCGTGGGCCGTGGGTAGATTCCCCGCGTCCCGATGCCTGAGCCTCCGCCCCTGCTACCGCCGCTTTCCCCCGCGACCCGCTCACGGATTGCCGCCTTCGACGCGAGCGTCGACCGGGCGTTCGACCACCTTCGCGGCAACCCGGTCGCCGACCGCGTCTTCTACGGCGCCTCGGCCCTCGGCGATCACAGCCTCATCTGGCTGATGCTCGGTGCGCTGCGAGGCCTGCGTTCGGAGCACGACTGGAAGGCGGCGATCCGGGTCGGCGTCATGCTCGGAGCGGAGTCCGCCCTGGTGAACGTCGGCATCAAGTCGCTGTTCAAGCGGACCCGCCCGCCGTGGGAGCAACCTCGCCCGATGAAGCTGCGCCGCCCGCTGACCAGCAGCTTCCCCAGCGGCCACGCCACCTCGGCCTTCACCGCCGCCGGCCTCCTCGCCGACGACGACCCCCTGTGGCCCGCCTACTACGCCATCGCGGTGCTCGTGGCCGCCAGTCGGGTCTACGTCCGGGTCCACCACGCCTCTGACGTCATCGGCGGGATCCCCATCGGCATCGCCCTCGGCCGCCTCGGCCGGCGCCTGCTGCCGTTGCCACCACGACCGGGCGGCCTGACCGGCTAAGTCCGCCCCTGCCCGCGCTCCTCCCGACGCCCCACCACCCCACCCCACCGAGGCCGACCGCGATTTCAAGGGCGATCCCACACGCACACCTGGCCACCAGCCCGCCCGCAGCTTGACGGCGTGCCCACCAGTCGACAACCGTCTGGAATCGACGACAGCCGGGAACAGTTGCACTGCTTATGACCAAGCTGAGTTTTGCCGTCACCTGGGACTATCGCTGCCCCTTCGCCCGCAACGCCCACGAGCACATCGTCGAGGCGCTGCAGGCAGGCGCCGACTGGGATGTCCGCTTCGTGCCCTTCTCCCTGAACCAGGCGCACGTCGAAGACGGCGGCACCGACGTGTGGGACGACCCCTCGCAGGGGCGCAACCTGACCGCGATGCTGGTCGGGATCGTCGTGCGGGACCGCTACCCCGCCGACTTCCTCCGGGTGCACAACGCCCTGTTCGCCGCCCGCCACGATCAGGGCAGAGACGTCCGCGACGGCGACGAGCTCCGCGAGGTCCTCACCGAGCAGGGCATCGACGCCGACGCCGTCTTCAACGCCATCGAGGACGGCTGGCCGCTCGACGTCTTCCGCAAGGAGCACGAGGCCTCGGTCGCAGACCACCGGGTCTTTGGCGTCCCGACGTTCATCGCAGGAGACCGCGCCATCTTCGTCCGGCTGATGAGCAGGCCTCGGGGCGACGTTGCGTTGGCCACCTCCACGATTGAGCGCGTGCTCGACCTGGTGACCGGCTGGGACGACCTCAACGAGTTCAAGGCGACGACGATCCCCCGGTGACCCCCGAGGCGTCGGCCGCATCGAACGAGATGGCAGGGGACGCCAGGCCACAGGCTGAACCCGCCGCGCGTGCGCCGCGCCCGCTGCGGTTCGACCGGCGGATGACGTCGGCCGAGGCTTTGATGTGGACGGTCGAGCGCGATCCGATCCTGCGCTCGTCGTTTCTCAGCCTCACGCTGCTCGAAGGCTCGCCCGACTTCGACCGATTCCGCCAGCGCATGGCGGCCGCCGTCGAGACGCTGCCTCGGCTCCGACAGCGGGTCCGCGGCGGCTCGCCGCTCCAGCTGAGCTGGCCTGAGTGGGTCGACGACGGCAGCTTCGACCTCGACTACCACGTCCGCCGGGTCGCCCTGCCGAAGCCCGGCTCGATCGACCAGCTCCTCGACCTGTGCGCTGTGGAGGCGCAGGAGAACTTCGACCTCGCCCGTCCGCTGTGGACGATCTGGATCGTCGAGGGCGTCCGCGGCGGGCGCTCGGCCTTGCTGTCGAAGATGCACCACACGATCACCGACGGCGTGGGCGGCGTCCGGCTGTCGGCCCAGTTCATCGACATCGAGGCCAACGCCCCCGACCCGGAGCCCGAGCCCGCCACAGCTCCGCGCGCAGGCGACGACCGCGGAGCCGCTGCCACCGCAGGCGACAGCAGCGCCGGCCGCGGGCTCGTGCCAGAGCCGGTCCGCATCCTGACCCGCACGGCCCGAGCAGCCTCGAAGACCGCTCGGGCGGCCGTCCGACACCCTGGCGACGCGGTGGAAATGGCCCGGTCGCTCGTGCGTCAGGCGCTCGTGACCGAGTCAGCCCGATCGCCACTGTGGGCGGGCAAGCGCAGCCTCTCCCGGCACTTCGAGGTCTTCAGCTTCGACCTCGATCTGGCCAAGAAGGCCGCCCATGCGCTCGGCGGCACCCTGAACGACCTGTACGTCACGGCCGTCAGCGGGGGCGTCGGCGCCTACCACCGCGCCATGGGCGCTGACGTCGACGAGCTTCGCATGTCGATGCCGGTCAACACCCGCCAAGACAAGTCGGCGGGAGGCAATTCCTTCGCCCCGGTGCGGGTGCTGGTTCCGGTCGGCATCGAGGATCCCAAGGAGCGGTTCGAAGCAACCCGGGAGCGGTTGTCGAGCGTCCGCTCAGAGCGCGCGCTCAACGCTGCCGACGGCTTGGCGGGTGTGCTGACCGGCCTCCCTGCGCCGCTGTTGGTTCGCCTGGCCCGCCAACAGATCGAGACCGTCGACTTCGCCACGTCGAACGTCCGCGGTGCGCCCTTCGACCTCTACGTGGCCGGTGCCCGGATCCTCGCCAATCACCCCTTCGGCCCCACGGCGGGCACGGCGTTCAACGCAACGGTGCTGTCGTACAAGGGAAGCATGGACGTCGGCATCAACTGCGACACCGCCGCCGTCGCCGACCCCCGCCTCCTCCGGCGCTGCATCGAGGACGAGGTCGAGCGCGTGATCAAAGCAGGCGCTTAAACCGTTCGTTTCAAGCGCTTGCCCCGAGCCGCCGCACAAAGCACGCGCTTTGAGCGAGTGCTTTAAGCGAGTGCGGGACAGCGGGTTCGGCGGCCAGAGCACCGCGCTGACGGACCCTAGAGTCGGCGCATGGAGCTTGCGGGCAAGGTGGTCGTCGTCACTGGCGGGGCCAGCGGTATCGGGCGGGCACTCTGTCGGCGGTTCGCGCAGGAGGGTGCGGCAGGTGTCGTGGTCGCCGACCTCAACGGCGCCGATGCGGCCACCGTTGCGGAAAGCCTGGGCGGCCAAGGCATGGCGGTGTCGACGGACGTGGCCAACGAGGCCGACGTCGCGAAGCTGGTGGAGCGCGCCGAAGAACGCTTCGGCCCCATCGACCTGTTCTGCTCGAACGCAGGCGTCGGCGGCGGCGGCGGGATCGAAGTCCCCGACGACCAGTGGGAGCGCACGTTCCGCATCAACGTGATGGCCCACGTCTACGCCGCCCGCGCCGTCCTCCCGGGCATGGTCAGCCGGGGCGAGGGCTACCTGCTGAACACCGCGTCGGCCGCGGGCCTGCTCACGAACCTCGGCAACGCGCAGTACACCGTCACCAAGCACGGCGCAGTGGCGCTGGCCGAGTGGCTGGCGATTACCTATGGCGACCGCGGGATCAAGGTGTCGGTGCTCTGCCCCCAAGGGGTGCGGACGCCGATGCTGATGGGGGGCGTGGACGAGGACGACCCGGCCGCCGCCATGGTGTTGAAGTCCGGCAACGTGATCGAACCCGACGACGTCGCCGAGGCGGTGGTGAACGGCCTGCGGGACGAGTCCTTCCTGATCCTTCCCCACCCCGAGGTCGCCGAGTACTACCGCCGCAAGGCCGACGATCCCGACCGCTGGATCAGGGGCATGCGGCGGATCCAGGCCCAGCTCTAACCACGGGTGTCCGACAGAACGCCCCACGACGACCTCGCCCCGCTCGGCATCCGCGCCGGCGACCGGGTCCGCTTCCGGCGCAAGCCGGACGGTCGCTGGCACGAGGGCATCGCCACTCGCCTCGAGCGCGACGGCAGTCTCGGGGTCCGCGACGGCAAAGGGGCCTCCCGTGCCATCCCGCTCGAGCTTGTCGAAGTGAAGGGAGAGGGGCCTCGGGGCGCGGCCCGCTGGGAGCCGCTGCTCGATCGAGCCGCCCGAACAGAGCAGTTGCGTCTGCTCTAAGCCGGGGAAGGATCAGCGACATGTCGGAGGACCTCCCCACCGTCCGCACGCTCGACGAACTGGCCGACCTGGTGAAGGGGCGCGACAACCTCTACGTGCGTTGGTCCCGTGGTCCAGAGGCTGACGCGGGCAGCACCAGTCGGGACGAGCTGACCGGCGTCGAACTCCCCGGCCTCTGCGCCAACCCGTTGGCAGTCGAGGCCTGGTGGGAAGACCGCCCGCTGCGTACGTGGGTCGCACGGCGCATCTACGACTACCGGCACCTGCGCGAACGGCGAGGCGCAGGCGTCCGCCCGTGGGTGCTGGCGGGTGAGGAACTCGGGCGGGGGCCCGACAACGAACCCATCGTCCGCTGCGACCGACCTATCGCGCTCATCGACGACGCCGTGGTCGCTGCCGCCGAGGACGAGATCACCGCCAAGAAGGAGGACTGGGGCCCGCTCGACCGAGGCTGACCCGCCAGCAGACGCCGCCGCCCCGTTTCGCCCCCCGTCGCCCGCGGGCTATCTGGCCCCGCAACCAACCGCCAAAGCGCGAAACCGCGAAACCGCGAAACCGCGACCGCGAACCGCCAAGGCCGAGCTTCGTAGCCAGACCGACGCCGGACCGGCGCTGCCCAGCCAGCAGCCCACCCACCGGCTACGCCAGCCGGCGCTCCACCGTCTCGGCCAGCTCGCGCAACACCGCAGTCAACCGCTGGTGCTCCCGCAGCCGCCGCTGCTCCAACTCGTCGAGGTCCTCGGCCGCGATGGCCCGGGCCGACTCCAGGTGGGTCAGCTCGGCCAGCAGCTTCGACCGTTCGCGCTCGCGGATCGCGGCCGACTCCGCCTCGGCTGCGGCGATCATCCCCTCACTCTCGCCGCGTGCCCGCTCGACCAGCTCGGCGGCCTGCCGCTCGGCCTCGGCGATTGCCAACTCGGCGGTCCGCTGGGCCAGCGTCAACGTGCGCCGAACGGTCTCGTCGTCGGCGACGGTCACGGCAGTCTCGCCAGCGGCCCGAGCTGCCCGCTCCTCGGCGTCGCGCAGGCGCGATTCCAACTCCTCGAAGGCGAACGCGACTTGGTCGAGGAACGAGTCGACGTCGGCCTGGTGATAGCCCCGCAGCTTCTCGCGGAACGTCGTCTCCCGGACCCACCGGCTGGGCGCGACCCGCGCCGGCGACTCCTCGATCACCTCCGGCGGCCGCTCGCCTTCGCCACCCATCTCGTGCCCGTCCGCAGGCGCCATGGCCGGGTCGTCGTACACCCGGTCGTCGGTGTCGAACATCGAATCGTCAAGCGTTGTCATGAGCGCGCCTCCTTGGCGTGCAGGAACGGCATGGCGGCGAGCTCGGCCAGTTCCCGCTCGAGCCCGCGCAACAGTTCTTCGCGACCGGCCGTCACAGCACGGTCGACATCATCGAGATCGTCCTTGTGGCTGTGGCACAAGTCCTGCAGCCCGCGCAGTCCGGATCGAGCGTCAACGACCTTGGCCCGCGTCTCCTGGTCCTTCACCGACGCCCGCGCCGCCGCGGCGCGAGCGATGCCTTCCTCACGCAGCCGCACCGCTTCAAGCTCAGCGGCGGCCACGACTACCTCGGCGCGGCGCTGCCCCGACATCACGACGTCGTCGAGCACGCCAGGGTCGGACACCGACGTCCCGCCGCTCTGTGCACGGGCGTACTTGCGGGCTGACTTCAGCCGGCGCTCGGCCCGCTCCGCCCTGGCCTCAGCCTTGGCGACACGAGCCTCCAGGACGGCCAAACGGGCCGCCGTCTCGTCCAAGAACGCCCGTACATCCAGGGGGTCGTAGCCCGTTTCGGCGGACCGGAAAACCGGCTCTCGCAGCTGTTCAGCAAGCTTCTCGAACACCACAGGCACGCGGATGGAGCGTACCGGCGCGCCCCGCTGAACTGGCGGATGCCTACGACGCCGTGACGTCCACGCCCGCCGCGGTCAACTCGGCCACTGCCGCCGCACTCGTGTCTGGGGCGACGCCCGCAGTGAGGTCGACCAGCACGCGCGTCCGCAAGCCCGACGCGGCGGCGTCGAGCGCGGTCGCCCGGACGCAGTAGTCGGTCGCGATCCCGACGACGTCGACGGCGTCTATGCCCCGTGCCCGCAGCCAGTCGGCCAACGGCTCGCCGTCGTCGGTCGCGCCCTCGCACCCCGAATACGCCGCCTCATGCGCCCCCTTCGAGAACACCGCGTCCGCATCGACGTCGAGCGCCGGATGGAACGCCGCCCCTTCGGTCCCGACCACGCAGTGCCGCGGCCATGTCTGGCTGAAGTCGGGCTCGCCCTCGGCAAAGTGCGCCCCAGGTTCGACGTGGTAGTCGCGCGTCAGCACCACCGCGTCGTACTCGTCGGCGTGCGCCTTGGCATAGGCCGACACCTCCGAGGCCACCCGCGCGCCGCCCGACACCGCCAGCGACCCGCCCTCACAGAAGTCGTTCTGCACGTCGACAACGACCAGCGCCTTGCCCATGATCCGCCTCCTACCCCTCCACCATCGACGCGACCAACGCCGGATCCCCCGGCTCCAACGACAACGCGGCCGGCGGCAGCTCGGCCATCGCGAACGCGCAGTGCTCGCGCGCCTCCGCGGCTGACACGGCCAGCAGCTCGGGCCCGACTTGCAGCGGCCTCGCTCGCCGCCCGTGCGCGTCTGCCGGCGACAGCGACAGGCGTTCGGACGCCACGTACCCATCGTCCCCGAGGAGGCGCAGGGCGTGCTTGCGACCGCCGATGGTCGCCTTCGCCACCGACCGCTTGGCGACGGACCGTCCGTCGATCGACACCAGCTTGAACACGAAGCCCGCCGTCGGGTGGCCCGACCCCGTCACCACCGAGGTCCCGACGCCGTATCCATCGACAGGGAACGGCGCGAGGCGCGCCACCGAGAACTCGTCGAGGTCGCCGGACACAACGATGCGCGTCGACGGACAACCCGCGTCGTCGAGCATGCGCCGCACCATCACAGCCTCGTTGCCCAACACCCCCGAGTCGATGCGCACCGCGCCCAATGCCGGACCGGCGGCGGCGATGGCGCGCCGCACCCCGTCAGCCGTGTCGAACGTGTCGACAAGAAGCGTCGTCCCAGCGCCCAGCGACGAGACCTGGGCGCGGAATGCATCCTCTTCCGAATCGTGCGCCAGCGTGAACGCGTGCGCGGCGGTGCCCGCAGTCGGGATGCCGTGCCGACGGCCGGCCTCGAGGTTCGACGTCACGTCGAAGCCCGCGATGAACGCGGCCCGCGCCGCGGCGACCGCTGCCTCTTCATGCGTCCTCCGACCGCCCATCTCGATCAATGCCCGATCGCCCGCGGCGACGCGGATCCGCGCCGCCGCCGACGCCACGGCCGCGTCGTGGTTGAGGATCGACAACACGAGCGTCTCCAACACCACGGCCTCGGCGAAGGTCCCCTCGACCGTCAGCACCGGCGAGCCAGGAAAGAACAGCTCGCCTTCGCGGTAGCCCGTCATCGAGCCGCCGAACCGGTACCCCGCAAGCCACGCGACGGTCCGTTGGTCGAGGATGCCCGACAGAAACGACAACTCGTCGTCGCCGAAGCGGAACCGGTCCACCGCGTCGACGACGCGCCCGGTCCCGGCCACCACCCCGTAACGCCGACCCGGCGGCAGTCGGCGTGTGAACACCTCGAACACCGCCCGCCGATCGGCGACGCCGGACGCCAACGCGGCTTGCACCATGGTCAGCTCGTAGTGGTCGGTGAACAGGGCGGTCGTCACGACGCCGCCTGCAACGCGCCCGCCACGGCGCGCAGATCGCGCCGGTCGACGCGCGCCACCCGAGGCCCGGCCGGCGGCGGTACCAACGACGGACCGCTGTCGACCATCCGCCGGTCGAACCCCACCGGCGAGTCCTCGAAGCGCACGTCGCGCGTCGGCGCCGCCGGTCCCAACAGCACGACGCTTTTGCCCTGCAGCCAACGGCGCATGCCCGAGGACCAGTGCCCGTCGCGCCCAAGCACTACCGCCACCCCGTGCCGCTCGAGCGCGACGCCGTGCCGGTGCAGGTCGACGTCGGCCGCATACGCGACGTCGAGTCCGAGCGACTCAGCCAACGCGATCACCGGCAACTCGTCGCGTACGACGTCGGCGGGGTCGACGGGCCGGTCAAACGACCACGCCCTTCCGGTCGACGCCGCCGCCCGCGCCGTCGCCGCGTCGAGCAGCAGGTACGCGTGGCGCCGGCTGTCGTCGCGCACGACAAACGGCACGTGCACCTGTTCGCCGTCGGAGCCGACCACTTTGAACAGATAGACGCCGGGCACGAAGTCGGCCGTGATGCGAACGGTCAACGACGGCGTCCAGTCCGCTTCGACCATCCCGGTTCGCGACTCGACCAACGGCGCCGGCTGGCGGTTGCCCGTCAGCGACGACGACACCCACACCAGCCGCCCGCCGTCGCCGCCGTACCAGCCGAGGCGATAGGCGCGGACGTGGAACCGGCGCGCCGACGTCGACACGAACATCGTGACGGCATCCCCTCGCACCCCGCTGACCGCATCGGCGAATACCTCGATGCCACGCGCCTTTCCAGGGTCGAGCCGCCAGTCGGTCGTGCCCTCCCGCTGGTTCTCGTCTTGCACCCAGCGAGCGGTCCTGCCCTCGAAGGCGAGGTCGACGTCGGGCAGGTCGAGCGACGTCGACGCCTGCACCGCGGGCGCATCGTCAATGACGAGCGCCGTGCCGACGCCGGCACTCGTCGCCAGGGCCACGGCGACGGCAACGACAGGCCAGCGCCGACGCTGACGGCGTTGCCGAGCGGCAACCGTCGCAACCTCGGCCGCGGCCCCGGCGACGGGCGTCGGGCGAGGCGGGACCGTGCCGCGGAGTCGGGCCAGCCGTCGCAGCGCGGCGGCACCCAGTCCGACGCCGACCACGAACGGCAGGACGCGCGGCCGGCGCGGCGCCACCTATGCCGGCTTCGGTTCCTTGGGCAGGCCGAGCACCCGCTCGCCCACGATGTTCCGCTGGATCTCGGCGGTGCCGCCCCAGATCGTCTCGGACCGCGAGAAGAAGAACGACGCCTGCAGCGGGCTGACCGGGTACGTGCTACGGCCGCGACGCCGTCCGACGCCGGGCACGAAGTCCTCGTCGGACTTGCCGGTGAGGATCTGGCCGTCCATGCCGAGGATGTCGATGGCCAGCTCCATGACGTCTTTGTGGTACTCCGACCAGTACATCTTGTTAAGGGCGCCCAGAGCAGCGGCCTGCTTCGTGCCATGGAGCACGTCGGACAGGGAGCGCAGGCCGTTGATCTCCATGATCTTGACCTTCGACCAGGCGTGGGCCAGTTGTTGACGGGTCAACGGGTCGGCCGCCTTGCCGTTCTTGCGGGCGGCGTCGATGACGTCTTCGAGCTCGCGCTGGAAGCGGCGGTGGCTGGTCGTCGCCGACGTGCCGCGCTCGAAGCCGAGCGTCGTCATGGCCACTTTCCACCCGTTGTTGACGCCGCCGACGACGTTCTCCTTCGGGCAGCGCGCGTTGTTGAAGAAAACCTCGTTGAACTCCGCTGAACCGTCGATCTGTTCGATGGGGCGGACTTCGACGCCGGGCTGCTTCATCGGCACGAGCAGGTACGAGATGCCTGCGTGCTTGGGCGCCTCGGGGTCGGTGCGGGCGAGGAGAAAGACGTAGTCGGCATGCTGGGCCTGGGTCGTCCAGACCTTTTGGCCGTTGATGACCCACTCGTCGCCGTCGAGCTCGGCCCGTGCCTTCAAGCCGGCCAAGTCCGATCCGGCGTCGGGCTCGGAGAAGCCCTGGCACCACGCGATCTGGCCCCGGAGGATCTGCGGCAGGAACTCCTTCTTCTGCTCCTCGGTGCCCCACTGCAGGATCGTCGGGCCGACGAGCGTGTCGCCGAAGAAGTCCGCTCGCATCGGCGCGCCGACCCGGGCGAACTCCTCATTGAGCACGACCTGCTGCATCGTCGTCAGGCCCTTGCCGCCGTACTCCCTCGGCCACGACGCGCAGATCCAGCCGCCCTCGTAGAGCTTGCGGACCCACTGCTCGTTGAACTCCTTGCGCTCCTCGCCGCGCAGCTCTTGGAAGTTCTCCGGCAGGTTGGCGTCCAGCCATGACCGGATCTCAGTGCGGAACGCTTCTGCCTCGGGGGGGTACGTCAGATCCATGGCCTGACGCTACCGCGAGGCCGGTACCCGAAGGCCAGTCGGGACGGCGCTGGTTACTGGGGCGCGAGGTCCCGCATCGCCTGGCGCATGTCGACCCCGAACGGCAGCACCGCGAGGACCGGAGTGGTCACACCGTTGTCGACGTAGCGGGCGATGTGCTCGCGGCACGCAGCGGGCTCGCCGTGGACGATCAGCTCGTCCACGACACTGTCGGGGATGGCCGCGGTGGCCGCCTTGCGATCGCCCGCCGACCAGGCGTCCCACATCGGCTGCAGCCGGTCGCTGCGTCCGAGCCACTCGTGGAAGGCGGCGTAGACCGGCACGTTGAGGTAGGCGGCGATCGCCATGCGGCCGTAGTTGCGGACGGTGTCGGCGTCGGTCGACGGGCACACGAAGATGCGAGCAACGATCTCCTTGCCGGTTGGCCCTGCTCCGGCTGCGTCGGCTCCGGCTGCGTCGGCTCCGGCTGCGTCGGCGCCTGCTGCGTCGGCGCCTGCGCCCTGGACGATCGGTGCGACCTGCTTGACGTCGTCGGCCGACAGCCAGTTGATGATCGCCCCGTCCGCCTCCCGACCGGCAAGTCGGAGCATGCCGGGGCGCAGGGCGGCAACGAGGATCGGCGGAACCTCCGGGGACTTGCGCCCCAGCCGGAAGCCCTTCACGGTCAGGGTGTCGAAATCGGCGTCGACCTTCTCGCCGGTGAGGGCCAGCTTGAGGAAGCGGACCATGTCCCTGGTCTTCTTGTACGGCTCGTCGAACGGGATGCCGTTCCATCGCTCGACGATGACGTTCGACGACGTGCCGATCCCGAATACGAAGCGCCCCGGAGCGGTCTCGGCCATCGACGCCACCGACTGGGCCATCAACGCCGGCCCCCGGGTGTAGGCCGGGACGATGGCGCAGCCGAGGCGGGCGGTCGGCGCCCACGCGGCGGCGAGGGCCAACGGGGTGAAGGCGTCGGCGCCATTGGCCTCGGCGGACCAGAGGTCGGTGTAGCCCAGGTCCACCAGCTCTTCGAACCACTCCTTGTGGTCGGCGAGGGGGACGTGGTCGAAGGGGATCGTCATGCCGTAGCGCTGCACGTCCTCTTCCTAGTGCGTAGGGCGACGGCGCCGCCGGCCGCGAGGCGACTGCGGGGCGGTGTCGGGCGGCGACAGGCGGCTGCCGGGCGGTGCCAGGCGGTGTCGGGCGGTGTCGGGCGGTGTCGGGCGGTGTCGGGCGGTGTCGGGCGGTGTCGGGCGGTGTCGGGCGGTGCCGACGTTGTTGTTACACCCCCTCCTCATACTCCCCACCATGAAGAACCAACTGACCCTCATCGACCGGACCCGGGCCGATTGGCGGCTCGATGAAAAGACCAAGGAGCTGGGCCGCAAGGGCGTGGCCGCCGCCCGCGAGGCGCTGGCCGAGGCCGCCCGCCGGGCCATGGAAGACGCCTCCCGCACCACCGCAGCGTGAGCAGTAGCGTCCGGCGCCTATGGACCTCCTGTCGTGGATCGTCCTCGGGCTGATTGCCGGGTGGATCGCCACCAAAGTCACTGACCGTCCGTCGTCTGGGTGCCTCACCCGCGTCGTGGTCGGCGTCATCGGCGCCCTGGTGGGCGGGGCGCTGGCGCGGGCCGCCGGCTATCGGGGCGTGGAAGGCGTCAGCCTCCGGTCGGTGCTCCTGGCAGCGGTCGGCGCGGTCGTTTTCTTGCTGGTCCTCGACGCCATCGAGGGACGGCGCGGGCGCGGCCCGTTTCGCTGACGCGCGGTCGCGTGACCGCCCAGGCTGGCTGGCGGCGAGCGACGGGGCGTCGACGGGCGCCAGCGCCCACCGACGAGCCAGGAGGGCAGGCGTAGGCTGCGCGCATGTCCGACGTCGTGATCATCGATGCCGTCCGCTCCCCCATCGGCCGTCGGGGTGGCGGGCTGTCCACCCTGCATCCCGCCGACCTCCTCGCCCAAGTCCTGGCCGAGCTGGTCACCCGCTCGGGGATCGACCCGGCTGAGGTCGGCCAGCTCGTCGGGGGCTGCGTCACCCAGGCCGGCGAGCAGTCCTTCAACATCGCCCGCACCGCGTGGCTCACCGCGGGCCTGCCCCTGTCGGTCGCCGCCACGACCGTCGACAGCCAGTGCGGGTCTTCGCAGCAGGCGACCAACCTGGCCGCCGGCCTCGTCGCGGGCGGCGTCGTCGACGTCGCGGTCGCGTGCGGCGTCGAGTCGATGACCCGCGTCCCGATGGGCGCCAACGTCAAGAACGGCCCGGGGCGCGCGATCCCGAAGTCGTACTACGGCCACTACGAGTTCACGACCCAGTTCGAAGGCGCCGAGCGCATCGCCGACAAGTGGGGCATCACCCGCGACGACGCCGACCGGTTCGGCCTCCAATCCCAGGAGCGGGCCACACGCGCCTGGGCCGAAGGCCGCTTCGACGGCCAGATCACCCCGGTCGAGGCGCCCGTCCTCGACGACGACGGCAAGCCCACCGGCGACACCACGACCGCATCCCGCGACGAGGGGCTCCGCGAGACCAGCCTCGAGGGCCTGGCCAAGCTCAAGCCCGTGGCGCGCGAGGACGGCGTGCACACCGCCGGGACCTCGTCACAGATCTCGGACGGGGCCGCGGCCGTCCTGCTCATGACCGAGGAGAAGGCGTCGGCGCTCGGGCTCACCCCGCGGGCGCGCATCTCCCACCAGTGCCTCATCGGCGTCGACCCCGTGTTGATGCTGACCGGGCCGATCGACGCCACCCACCGACTCTTGGAGCGGTCGGGAAAGACGATGGACGACGTCGACGTGGTCGAGATCAACGAGGCCTTTGCCTCAGTGGTGCTGGCGTGGGAGCGCGAGCTGCACCCCGACATGGAGCGGGTGAACCCCAACGGCGGCGCCATCGCCCTCGGGCATCCCTTGGGCGGCACCGGCGCGGTGTTGTTGACGAAAGCCCTTCACGAACTCGAGCGCATAGGCGGCTCCACTGGTCTCGTCACGATGTGCTGTGGGGGCGGTCTGGGGACGGGAACGCTCATCGAGCGGTAGACCTAGCACAGAAATAGCAAGCTTGTCTTGACATTTTTGCAAGTTTGGTTGATAACTCTGACATGCCCGATCGAGATCGACGTCGTCAGATCCTCGAACTGGTCGCATCCGGCCAGGTCACGCCCGAGGAGGCCGCCCAACTGCTGGCGGAGGTCGAGGCCCAGGCCAGCGGGGCGCAGGGTTCGCATGCGGGCCAGGCCGAGCAGGGGGACGCGTGGCGCGATCCTCACGACGGCACCGGATCCGGGCCCGCGGCTAGCCGTGGACCCGGGGCCCCCCGCCCGACGGCCGCGCCCCCGCCCCGCAGCGATGACGCTGAGATCTCCGAGGTGCGGGTCCGTGGCAACTGCCGGGCGGTGTCGATCATCGGCGATGCCGACGTGCGCACTGCGGTGGCCGAGGGCGACCACACCGCACGGGTCGAGGCCGGCGTGCTCGTCATCGAGAGCCTCATTGAGCGGTCGCACGGCTTCGCCTTCATCCGCAGCCCTGGGATCCGGACCCGGGCGCGAGTTCGCATCGGCGCCGACACGGTCCGGCCTCTGACGATCCGCATGAACCCCGCCCTGGCCCTGGAGTCACACGTCGACGCAGGGAGCCTGACCGTTCGGGGCGTGCGGGGCCCGATCCGGGCCAGCACGTCGGCAGGCGCCGTTCGCATCGACGACTTCGAGGGCCCGATCGAGCTCCGGGTCGCGGCGGGTTCAGCGTCGGTGCGGGGCCGGCTGGCCGGCGGGACGAAGGCGTCGCGGATCGAGTGCGACGCCGGCAAGGTCACCGTCCGCCTGACGCCGGACTCCAACGTCACCATCCGCGGCCGGGTCAACCTGGGCCAGCTCATGGCGCCCGACGTGGTCGGGGCCGGTGATGGCCTGCTCGACGTGGTGGCCAACCTCGGTGCGGTGGAGGTGACCGTCGACGACGGCGGCGACGGCGGCGACGGTGAAGACGGCGAAGGCGGCAACGACGCCTTCTCGAACGGGGCCGACGGAACGCTCGGGCATCGGCCGGACGACGGCTTCGGCCCCTTCGGCGACGGGGGCAGGGCGTGACCGACGCATCGGCGGGCGCCCCCACCCACCGCCACGCCCCGCGGGACTGCCCTGTCTGCGGCGAACGGCTCGCGCTGACCCGGCTGTCCTGCGAGGAGTGCGGCACCGAATTGGCGGGCCGGTTCAAAGCGTGCGAGTTCTGCTCGCTGCCGTCCGAGGACCGTGAACTCCTGCGGGTCTTCCTTGCCTCGCGAGGCAACATGAAGGACCTCGAACGGCACCTCGGCGTGAGCTACCCCACCGCACGGGCGCGCTTCGACGCCCTGCTCGGGCGACTCGGGCTCGACCGCGAGGCCTCGCCTCCGGCAGCCAGCCGCCTGGACCTGCTGGAGCAGCTTGCGGGCGGCGAGATCGACGTCGACGAGGCGCTTCGCCGCTTGGGCTGACCGCCCCACGTCGGCACGGCCTCGACGTAGTTGTTACACCCCCTCGTCACACTCCCCCCATGACCCGCATCCGATTCACGCTGCTGCTGCTGACCGCCGCGCTCGCCGCGGTGGCGGTGGCCGGCGCGCGGGGCGGGCCGTCTGCGGGCGAGGCGCTCCCACCGGGCTCGGCCGAGGTGACGAAGGTGGTCGACGGCGACACCCTGCACGTGCGGCTGGCGGGCCGGACCGAACGGGTGCGCTTGATCGGGGTCGACACGCCGGAGTCGGTGAAGCCCAACAGCCCGGTGGAGTGCTTCGCCCGCGAGGCGTCGGCGCGGACGAAGGAGCTGGTCCCGCCGGGCACGCCCGTTCGCCTGGTCCGGGACGTGGAGGCCCGGGACCGGTTCGGCCGCCTGCTCGCCTACGTGTACCGGTCGTCAGACGAGCTGTTCGTGAACATGGCCCTGGCCCAGGACGGGTACGCCGCGCCGCTGACCGTGCCGCCCAACGTCGCCCACGCGGAGGCCTTCGCAGCCGCCGCCGCGCAGGCAAGAAAGGCCGGACGCGGCCTGTGGTCGGCATGTGGCAGCCCGCACGAGCCTGCCGTGGAGGCACGCGGCAACGGCGCCAGTGGGGGCGGCGACGCCGCCGACGAAGATGCAACGGGTGCCGAGGGAGCGGTCGGTGCCTGGAAAGGAGGCAACCACGAACGATCCTCGTGACGGCTACCGTCCCAACCGATGAGCTCGTTGGCCGAACAGCTGGGCTACGGACCGGATGCCCGGCTGCTGATCGTGACGTGCGACGACCTGGGGTCGAGTCACGCGGCCAATGTGGGCGTCTACGAAGCGTTGCGCACCGGCATCGCCACGAGCGCGAGCTTGATGGTCCCGTGTCCATGGGCTCGGGAGGCTGCGGCTCGCTATCGCGGCGAGGACGTCGGGGTGCACCTGACGTTGAACGCCGAGTTCGAGCTCTATCGGTGGGGTCCGATAACCCAGTCCCCTTCGCTGCTGGACGGCGACGGCGGGTTCCCCCGCACCGTCACGGACATGTGGGAGCACGCGGACCTGGACGAGGTGCGGCGTGAGTGCCGGGCGCAACTCGAACGCGCCATCTATTGGGGCTTCGACGTGAGCCACATCGACTCGCACCTCGGCGCGCTCCAGGGCCGCCCCGAGTTCTTCGACGTGTTCCTCGACCTGGCGGTGGACTTCCGTCTGCCGTTGCGGCTGGGCGGGCCCGCGGTCGAACACGACGTCGGGTTTCCGTTCCGCCGCCTCGCGGCTGAGGAGGGGGTGGTGTTCCCGGACAACGTGATCGCCGTCCGCAACCATCCCCTGCGCCGGACCTTCGAGCGGCTGTTGTTCGAGCTGCCCCCCGGCGTGACAGAGGTGACGTGCAGGCCTGCGGTCGATACGCCGGAGGCACGCTCGCTCGCGCCCGACTGGACGATGCGGGTGGACGACCACGACCTCCTCGTCAACGACCACTCCATCCGCAGCCTGTGCGACCGCGCCGGCGTGACCCTCATCGGGTACCGCCCGCTGCGGGACCTCATGCGGACCCTGCTGCCGGCTGGCTGACGGCCGCCGCCGGGGCGGGAGCGGGGGGCCGCTGGCTCTGTTCGTCGGCCTCGTCTGGGTGCCGTCTGCAACCGCATCGGTTGCCCATGGCACCCAGACAGTCGGTCGTCAGGCCGACTTGGGCTCGACGAAGCCGACGACGACGGCCTGCTTCTCGCTGGCGACGACCCCGCCGGCGCGCTCGGCGGTGATAGCCAGCACGCTGGGGTCGGCGTTGTAGTGGAACGCGGTCACCTTGGGACGGGGGCCGAGCACGCCGACTGAGATCTTCTGGTCGCCGACGACGGCCCACAGCTGGTACGTCTCGGCCTCGGTCAGGGCGGGGAGGGTGCGGGGCAACAGGTAGCCCTGGCCGTCGGGGAGCAAGACGGCGTCGGCCACGCGGGAGCCGTCGTCGGAGGACAGGCGGACCCGGCGGGCGTCGGGGTTGGCGGCGGCGAAGAGGGCGGCCTCGTCGAGGCTGCGCGCCGCGGTCGTGCTCTGCACCTCGTCGAGTCGGCGCTCCACCCGGGCAAGCTGGATCCCGAGGAGGGCGACGATCACGGCCGCGGCGGTCATGGCCGCCGCGGTGGCGCGGGTCGACGTCCACAGGCGCGACCGGCGGGACGCCGCGCCGCCGCGGCCGGCCCCGATCGTCGCCGCGTCGGCTCGGGCCTGGGCCAGGTCGGTGATGCGCGCCGCGGCCAGGTCGGCGGCGTCCGGGGCGCGGTCGGCAGCGCCCGCACTGCCGACGCCGATACCCGTGCCAGGTTGGCCAGCCGCGACAGCACCGCCGGCACCTGCGCCTGCGCCTGCATCGCCACTGCCACCGCCCACACGCGGGCCGGCGGTGCCGGCAGCATCGGCGGAGTCAGCTCGAGCAGCACGGGCAGCCCGACGACGGGAGCGGCCGACAGCCCTGCCGCCGACACCTGCGCCCCCGACAGCCGCGCCGCCGACACCTGCGCCCCCGGCAGCCGCGCCGCCGGCAGCCGCGCCCCCGACACCTGCGCCCCCGGCACCCGCGCCCCCGGCAGCCGCGCCGCCGACGACAGTGCCGCCGACGACAGCGCCAGCGTCCGCTTCGGCCACGCCAATCCCTGCGTCGGCGTCCAACTCGGCGGCGATGCGGTCCCACACGCCCTCCGGCGCAGGCGCGCCGACCGACGCCAGCATCGCAGCCGTCTCCCGGTGCTCGGCCAGCTCGGCGCGGCACCGCGGGCACGACGCCACGTGCTCCTCGACGGCCGCCGCCTCGTCGGGGTCCACCGCGTCGAGCGCGTAGGCGCCGAGCAGTTCTTGCAGCTCTCGGTGCGTCAGCCCTCGTTCCATGCCATCTCCTCGTCGCCCAGGTGGAGCCGCAGGCGCCGCAATCCAGAGCGGATCCTGCTCTTCACCGTCCCCTCCGGATGCCCTAACAGCGAGGCCACCTCGCGGTACGTGTGCCCGCCGAAGTAGGCCAATTCGATCGAACGGCGCTCGTCGGCCGGCAGCTCGGCCACCGCTTGTTTGACCTTCTCGGCCACCGCCATGTCCCAGACCTCCCGCTCCAAGTCGTAGCCCGACTCCGCCGTGGTGCGGGCGTCACGCTCCTCGCGCGCCCGGCGGGACGTCTCCGAGCGCACCAGGTCGACCGACCGGCCGTGGGCCTGCGCCAAGAGGAACGATCGCAGCGAGCCCCGCTCCGAGTCGAACCGCTCCGGCGCGTTCCACAGTCGCACAAAGACCTCCTGCACGACCTCCTCGGCCCTGGTGTCGTCGCGCAGCACCCGTCGGGCCAGCGCGTGGACGGCCCCGGCGTGGCGGCGGTACGCCTCGGCCAGCGCGTCTTGTCGGAATCGACCGATGGCGACAACCACTGCCGCATCGCTCATGTCTTGGAGGAGGGACACCGCCTCCTCTTCGGCGCCGCCGCCTTCGCTGGATGACACGCCTTCAGACGTACGCCCCCGGGACCACCGGCAAACATCGCCCCGCCGTCGCCGCCCCGCCGCACGGCCCGAACCAGGGCCAAGCGACCAGGGCCAACCACCAGCCCTCCGCAAAACGCCGCACGCACGCGCCAAGGCCCGCCCCATCATCGAGGGCGGGCCTTGGGCTGTGGCGAAGAGCGGGACCGGGTGTCGGCGAGGGCACCCGGTCCCGCCCCCGCTGGGGGGTGCCGTTCTGCCGCTAGGCGGTCAGGCGGTGAACTTGTCCGGGAACTGCTTGGCGATGGCACCGGCGAGCACTGCGGCAGTGGCGGGCATGTGCGACGCCGCCTCCCGCAGCTTCTCGAACGCCGTCGGGTCCTTGGCGGCCTGGGCGTCGACTGCGGCGGCCAGGGTCTTGACGTGCCCGATCAGGTCCTCGGCGACAGCGCCCTTGGGCAGGTTCGGGTTGGCGCCGGTGAGGAAGGCGTCGAAGTCGGCCCGGTACTGGTCGAGGTCGGCGACGGCCTTCTGCTTGCCGGCTGCGTCATTCTTCGATGCGGCGGTGGTGTAGTCGACGAAGAAGCCGATGTGCTTGCGCCACAGGGCGAGGAACTGGTCGCCTGCGGGCTTGCCGTAGACCGACGACACCGCAGTGGCCAGCTCGACCGAGTTGGCGTCGAGCGAGGCAGCGGCGGGCTTGAAGTCGCCGCCCGAGAGCGCCACACCGGTCGTGATGCCGGCCAGGTAGACGTGCTCCTGCAGCTCAGACGTCAGCGCCGCACGCAGCGACGAGGCCGAGCCGTCAGACGCACCCTCGAGGTCCTTCTGCTTGTCGATGGCGCCGGCCAGCACGGCCGCGGTCATCGGCATGTGGGTGGCCGCTTCCTTGAGCTTGTCGAACTGCGACGGGTCCTTGGCCGCCTGGGCGTCGATCGCTGCGGTGAGCGACGACACGTGCGACTTCAGGTCCTCGGCGACAGCGCCCTTGGGCAGGTTCGGGTTGGCGCCGGAGAGGAAGGCGTCGAAGTCCGACCGGTACTGGTCGAGGTCGGTGATCGCCTTCTGCTTGCCGGCGTTGTCGCTCTTCGACGCGGCCGTGGTGTAGTCGACGAAGAAGCCGATGTGCTTGCGCCACAGGGCGAGGAACTGCTCGCCTGCGGGCTTGCCGTAGACCGAGCCGACCGCGTCGGCCAAGGCCACGCTGTTCTTGTCGAGTTCGCCGGCGGGCACCTTGAAGTCGCCGCCGCCCAGGGCGACCGACGTGGTCACGCCGGCCAGGTAGACGTGCTCTTGCAGCAGGCCGGTGAGGCCCGCCCGCAGCTCGGCGGCGGGGGTGGCGGTGGCGCCGTCGCCGGAGTGCTTCGACCCGCCCGAAGACGAGTGGTCCGATGTGGTGGTGGTGTCGGCAGCGTCGCCGCCGGCGGCGACGGGATCGCTGTCGTCGCCGCCGCACGCCGCGCCCATGACGGACACGGCGGCGAGCGCGGCGACGAGACGCAAAGTGGTACGGGGCTTCATGGTGCTCCTTGGACTCGTTGCTCGGGGGGCTTGCGGAACTTCATGGCGTCTACGGCGCCACCTGGGCCCCCGGATGAGCTCCGGGTCAAGAAACGACGACTTCAGCCTCCATGCCGGGATGACGGTCGCAGAAGTAGTGGAACGTGCCGGGCTGGTCGAAGGTGTGGGATCCCTTCGAGCCGGCCGCGTCGAAGGTGATGTCGAACTTGCCGTCCTTCTCCGTCGACACGATCTTGCCGGTGTCGCCCGGCTCGTACGTCCGCTTCCCCGAGGTGACGGTGTGGCCGATGTCGTCGTCGTTGATCCACGTGACCTTGGTCCCGGTCGCGACCAGCGGCACCGCCATCGGGTTCGTGCCGAAGGCCATCGGGTTGTTGGTCAAGGTGACGCCGCGCGGAATGCGGATGATCAGCTCGGCATCCACGATGACGTCCAGCGATGCCGTCTGCGAGACCGCGCCCGCGGTGGCCTGGAACACGAGCGTGTTCGTGCCGACGCGCGCGTTGCTCGGCACCGT
>Ga0190267_10000027_pt1 | contig 26950 bp, 23 predicted proteins | sample Popmic239T_FD_140332 | JGI IMG/M metagenome (GOLD analysis project Ga0190267, IMG submission 140332) | Populus adjacent soil microbial communities from riparian zone of Oak Creek, Arizona, USA - 239 T | ecosystem: Environmental > Terrestrial > Soil > Riparian zone | place: USA: Arizona... | reverse complement strand
GTCGATCTCAGGGTCGGCCGGCATCCACACCGGCACCGCCATCAGCTCGCCGCCCCGGTGCAGGCGCAGCAGCGTCTTCCACCCACCCGAGATCGGGACCGGCCGCTCGGTGACGTACCGGCCAGGGCCGACCTCGCGCATGTTGCTGAGCTCGAGCCCGCCGCCCTGCCACGCCCCGGCCTGGAACCAGCGGGCGTTCTCGGCCGCGTCCGGCGGGGTCAGGGTGACCTCCAGGTTGGCGGCGTCGTCACTCACCTTGTTCACGGTGATGTCGGCGTGCACCTCGCCGGTCTGGCGGGGCAGCGGCAGCACGATCATCGCCACCACGGCCAGCGCCGCCACCGCGACGAGTGCGCCGGACACCGGCTGGGCCGTCCGCTGTCGACCGGCGGCCCGGGCGAACGCGGTGCCCAGGATGGCTGCGCCCACCGCGGTGATCGTCGCCATGATCAAGGCGTCCGGCAGCAGCGACGACTCCCACGGCTGATGGGCATTGACGTTCCACGCCCACTCGGCCGCAAAGCCGACGGTGCCGATCCCGAGGCCCGACAGCACGGCGAAGCGAGTCCGCTGCTCGGTCCCGGCCAGCCAGGCGATCAGCTCCACCACGATGGCCGAGCCGACGAACACGCCGACCGCCCGCACCGGCGCGGCGCCGTCCTCGCCCAGCGCGCCGGTCTGCTCGAACAGGAAGTTCACCGCCGTGATCCCGACCGCCCACCACGCGCCCAGCACCAGCCGGGTGGCGACGACGGCGAAGCCGGCCGCCAGCGCAAGCAGGATCGGGTGGAAGATCTGCTGGAACTGCGGCACGCCGAAGGCGAACTCGCCCAGCGGCGCGGCCAGCCCCTGCAGCGTCAGCCAGGCGGCCACCACGTGCAGCCCGAAGGCCCACCGCGACTGGCGCGGCTTCACGCGGGCGTCGGCCAGCACCAGCCAGGCGGCCACGCCGACCAGCGCCGCGCCCATGATCATCAGCATGTGGGTGGGGCTCCACATGGTCACGTCGACGCCATACGCCGCGTGCCACACCTCGTCGAGCGGGAAGCCCGACACCGCCGCCGCGCCCAGGGCGAACAGCGGCACCGTCGAGGCCGGGATGCGAAGGGCCTTCCACCGCAGCCGGGTGTCGACCCGCTGCAGGGAGGCGAAGCCGATGCCGGCCAACGACGAGGCGAAGATCAGCCCGAGGCCGACGACGATCGCAGTGTGGGGCGCGGTGAACAGCTCTTTGTCCCGACCGAGGCCGACGTGCCAGGCCACGTCGCTGTAGAAGCCCTGGCCCGCCATCAGCAGGCCGAACAGGGCCAGCCCGACCGTGGCCGCAGCCCAGCCGGGGACGCCGGTCAACCGCTCAAGGGCGGCGGGCGCCCGCAGAGCGAACGCAGCCAACCCGCGGCTGGTGTCGCCAGAGCGGCCGAAGGCGATCAGCGCGAGCACCACGACGGCGAAGCCGCCGAACATGAACCAGAACGGCTGCCAACTGGCGAGGGCGCTGCCCTGGGGCTGGACATGGGCGAAAAGTGCAGTCATCGGTGGTTCCCCTGTTCGATGGCGTCGATGGCGTCGGCCGGGGCCGAGGGGGCACCAATGCCCATACCCGCAAAGCCCGACCACAATGTCGTGGCGAGGTAGTCGACGAGGCGGGCCCGCGACATCGAGCGCCGCTCGACCCACCAGTCCCCCGCTCCGTAGACGAAACCCACGATCCCGTGGGCGATCGGCTCGGCGCCGCCGGAGTCGGCCCCGATGAGCCGCAACTGGTCGCCGAGCACGACCGCGACCTCCTGACCGACCTTGGTCAAGAAGGTGTCGAGCACGGCATGGGTCTCGGCCGCCTCGCCCGAGTGGGCCCGCCGCACGAGGAAGCGGTACACCTCGGGGTCCTTGTCAAGGAAGCCGATGAAGGCGTCGATGGCGTTGACGAGGAAGTCCCTCGGCTCGGTGACCGGGGCGGCCAGCGCCTTTTGCAGGTCGGCCATCAGGCGGTTGGCGAAGCGGGCCGCCAAGGCCACGACGAGGCCGCTGCGGTCGCCGAAGTGGCGATAGAGGATCGGCTTGGTGACGCCGGCCGCGGCGGCCAGGTCCTCCATCGACACCTGCGGTCCGTGGGTACGGATCGCCTCGACGGCGGCGTCGAGCAGCGCCTCACGGCGGTCGGCCTTCTGCTGCTCGCGCAGGCCGGCGCTGGCAGGGGCGTCGTCGCGGCGGTGGCGGCGGGTCCGCGTGGATCGATCCCTGTGGCTCGGCATGTTACCGACAGTAACGTTACTGACGGTAACACGCAACGTGACATCCGCCACCCGCCCGCCGGCCTCACCTTGCGACAATCCACAGCAGCAGGTGCTGTGGATTGTCGGACCGCGGAGGTGGAGCGATCGCTCTAGCCTGCAACCGTGGCCACTGACACCAAAGAGCGGATCATGTATGCGAGCGCCGAGCTGTTCAAGCTCCAGGGCTTCAGCGGCACCGGCATGAAGCAGATCGTGACCAGCGCCAACGCCCCCTTCGGCTCCGTCTACCACTTCTTCCCCGGCGGCAAGGACCAGCTTGGCGAGGAGGTCATCCGCTGGTCCGGGCAGATGTACCTCGAGCTGTTCTACGTCTTTTTCGACACCGCGCCCGACCCCGCCACCGCGGTGCGTCACTTCTTCCTCGGGGCCGCCGAGGTGCTGCGCCAGACCGACTGGGCCGACGCCTGCCCGATCGCCGCCATCGCCCTCGAAGTGGCCAACACCAACGAGCCGCTGCGCCAGGCCACCGCGGACGTGTTCCGGTCCTGGATCGACGGCGCCACCGCGCGCTACGTCGGCGTCGGGGTCGACCCGGCCCGCGCCCGCGAGCTCGTCGTCAACTTCATCTGCATGCTGGAGGGCGCGTTCATCCTCTGTCGGTCCATGCGCACGACGGAGCCGCTGGAGTCGGCGGCCGAGGCCGCCTACGAGGCCGCGTTAGCCGTGCTGCCCAAGCGGCGTCGTCGCACCGCCGGCCGCGTCTGAGCCCCTCGCCCGCCACGCCCACACCGCGAACGCGAGCACGGCCAGCCCGGCAAGCCCGTCGGTGATGATGAAGGCGTGCTGGAACCCGTCGTACGCGGACAGCGGCGCGTCGGCGGTGTAGTGCACGGGGCTGATCAAGCCGCTGATCGAATAGACGGCCAGCGCGGCCGCGGCCGGCCGCCACCGCCCGTTGCGGAACTGGATGTAGCCCCACACCCCGACGATGGTGAACAGGACCCACGAGATCGGCACCATCGGCTGGGTGATCAGCTTGGGCTCGTCTTGGGGGTACTGGTCGTAGCGCACCCAGTTGTCGGCGTAGTGGAACACCGACGACACGATGGCCGGCCCCAACACCACCTGCAGCACCCGTAACGGTCGCATGGCACCCTCCACTAGAGAGATCGCTCTAGTGGCACGGTAGCCCGCCGCACGGGCTCCGGTACAACTCAGGCGGCGAGGGCGGCGTGCATCTCCCAGACGAGGATCTCGGCGGCGTCGATGGCGGTGACCCGGTGGCCGCCGGTGGCGGTGAAGCGGACCGCGTCGCCCTCGGCCAGCGCACCGGCGCCTTCGAGCTCGACGCTGCCGCGGGGGACGAACAGGTGGAGGAAGGAGGCGTCGGGCAGCGCGACCGACTGGCCGGGAGCGAGCCTGGCCGCGTACAGGGCCGCATACCGGTTGGCGATGCGGATGGCGGCCTCTCCGTCGTGCTTGTCCATGCCGGACGCGACCGGCACCAACCCGCCCGCCAGCTCGGCGCCGGGGATCTCCAACTGCTCGTAGCCGGGCGTGATCCCGCGCTCGTCGGGGACCACCCACATCTGCACGAAGTGCACCGGCCGGTCGTGGCGCTCGCCGCCGAGCCGCCAGGCGTCGTTCTTCTCCGAGTGGAGGATGCCGGTGCCCGCGCTCATCCGCTGGGCCAGGCCGGGGTAGATCACGCCGGAGTGCCCGGTGGAGTCCTGGTGCACGAGCGATCCGTCGAGCACCCACGTGACGATCTCCATGTCCCGGTGCGGATGGGTCTCGAAGCCCGCGCCAGGGAGCACGACGTCGTCGTTGTTGACGAGCAGGAGGCCGTGGTGGGTGTTGGCCTGGTCGTAGTGGCCGCTGAACGAGAAGGAGTGCTTCGAGTCCAGCCACGAGATGCGGGTCTTGTACCGGTCGTCCGCCCGTCGGATGTCAATCGTCGGATTCATTTGCTGCGTCAACTATCTCCGGGGCCGGTTCATTCCTGCCCGCGACCGTGACCGCCAGCCACGTCGTGATGGGCACCGCCGCCACGAGGCCGATGCTGCCGACCAGCGTGCGCACGATCTCGGTCGCCACCACCTCGCTGTTGGCCACATTGGTCAGCGACTGCCGGCTGAGGACGAACAGCACCATCAGCGGCATCGACGCGCCCGCGTAGGCCAGCACGAGCGTGTTGACCGTCGACGCCACGTGGTCGCGCCCGATGCGCAGGCCCGACCGCATCAGTTGCAGGTTGCCCATCTCCGGGTTGGCCGCCCGCAGCTCCCACACCGCGGAGGCCTGCGTGACCGTCATGTCGTCCAGCGCGCCCAGCGCCCCGATCACGACGCCGGCCAGCGTGAGCCCGTTGAGGTCGATGGTGCCGCCCGCGGCCTGGAGGAAGATGGCCTCCTCGCTGGCGAAGCCGGAGAAGTCGGCGAGGGCGGTGAACACGACGGCGAGGACCGCGGTCAACGAAAGCGACCCAAGCGTGCCCAGCAGCGCCACCGTCGTCATCGGGCGCAGGCCGTGCGCCATGTACAGGGCCAAGAAGCTGATCACCGCGGCGCCGGTGACCGCGACCCAGATCGGGCTGCGGCCGTCGATGATGGCGGGCAGGACGTAGGCGAGCAGCACGACGACGCTGGCCGCCAGCCCCACCAGCGCCGCCATCCCCCGCAGCCGGCCGAGCACGACGACGGCGATGGCGAACAGCGCGGCCAGCCACAGCAGCACCGGCTTCCGCTGGCGGTCGCTGAACTGGTACTGGAAGCCGGGCTCGGCGTCGGCCGCGTAGCTGAGGACCACTTCGTCGCCGAGGTCGAACTCCGGGGTCGAGACCGAGAGCGGGAAGTCGAGGCCGACCGTCGTGCCCTTGTCGGGGCCGGACTGGAGCTCGAAGGCGACGCGGTCGCAGAGCTGGGACGCGTCGGCCGACCCCACGCAGCCGTTCGGGTCGACGTCGACGACCTTGGCGTCGTAGAACTCGGAGGTGGCGCCGAGCCGGGCGATGTCGGGCCTGCCTTCCGGGTCGCCGGGTCGCAGCAGGAACACGCCGACGGCGGTCAGCACCGCCAGCGCGACGGCGGCCGTCGTCAGCAGCCGACGGGTGCGGAGGGGGACCTCGAAGGCGTCGTCGTGGTGGTCGGTGTGGCCGTGCGGCATGGCCTCGTCAGTCTCGCACCCGCCCGCCGCACCCCCGTGTCTTCCGAACTTTGAACGCTGGCGTACCGCACTGGTACGCAGGCGTTCAAAGTTCGGAAGGGGGTGGCCGGGATGGGGTTAGAGGAGGCCGGAGAGGAGGGTGAGGGGCTGGTCGCCTTCGAAGTACGCGTGCAGCTCGTCGAGCAGGCCGCCAGCCGCGGGCGGGCCGTCCCAGCGCAAGGTCAACCCCTCGTCGGCCGAGCCGACCTCGAAGCCCCAGAACTGGCAGCACCGCTTCTCGTCCACCGCGAACCGGCGCAGGTCGCCCTCGACGGCGGGGTCGGCGGCGAAGTGCAGGAGCAGGCCGTGCTCGGTCCGCTCGACCCGGCCCAGCGCGGCCCGCATCCGCTCGATGAGCTCGATGCGCTCGGGCACCTCGGCGTCGCTGATCGTGCACACGACCGGCGCGGTCGCGTCGTGGATCGGGATGCGGCCCAACGTCATGGCGCCAACGCTACGTCCGCACGAATTCATATGCGGCGTCCCCGGAGGCGAGCGGCACCGAGCGGGCCAGCCGCAGTCCGGCCGACGCGCCCAACGCCCCGAACTCGGCCGCCGTCCGCTCCTTGCCGCCCTCGGTCAGCGCCGCCATCAGCAGGTCGGCCGACACCGCCATCCGATTGTGCCGCCAGGCCGCCACGTCGCTCTCCACGACGATCGCCCGCCCGCCCGGCCCCATGGCCGCGGCCGCGCCCGCCAGCAGCCGGGCCGCGTCGGCGTCGCCCCAGTCGTGCAGCACGTTCACGAAGAGGTAGACGTCGTAGCCGGTCGGCACCGCGGCGAAGGCGTCGCCCGCCAGCGGCGTGAGGCGGTCGTGCGGCTTCACCCCTGCCACCACCGCGGGCAGGTCGAGCACGGCGGCGGTCAGCGACGGGTGCCGGTCGAGCAGGACCCGCACCAGCTCGCCGGTCCCGCCGCCGATGTCGCAGACCGACTGCGGGCCCGACCAGTCGAACGCGGCGTCGAGCACCAGGCCGTGCATCCTGGCGCCGGCCGCCATCGCGGCGTTGAACGTGGCCGCCCGCTCTGGGTGCAGCGCGAGCCAGTCGAAGAACGGCTTGCCGTGCGCAGCCCTGAAGCCGTGCGCCACCGCCACCGCGATCTCGTCGCCGCCCGCGAAGTCCACCCAGGCCCGCCAGCCGCCGGGGTGGTCCGAGCGCAAGAAGCGCAGCACCCGGGTCGGCCGCACCTTGTCGTCCCTGTCGATCCGCACCCACCCCCGGATCGCCGCGTAGCGCAGAAGGCGGGCCAGACGCTCCGGGTCGGCGTCGATGCGGGCGGCCAGCTCGTCGACGGTCGTGCGGCGGGTGAGCGCCTCGGGCACGCCGGCCCGGCACAACGCGACCAGGGCGCCGTGGTCGAGCAAGCCGAACAGCCCTTCGAGGATCCGCAGGGGCGGCGGGGCCAGCGCCCCGTCCACTCGTCGCAGCGCAGAGCGCACCCGGTTGGTCATCGCAGTGCTCCTGGCCGGGGGCAGGAACGGGACGCCGAGGACGCTGCGGGCCGAAGGCATGGCGCAACCTTCGCGCAGGTGCGGCTAGCCGCGTTTGGCTGCGTCCAGCGCGTGCCCGCACATCGGGTCGGCGAGCTGTACCGCCGCGCCGCCGTCGGACAGCGGGGTCGGCGCGCGCTGGGCCAGCAACTCGAACGGCACCCGCCAGGCGACTGCGCCGTCGCGGATCGCCAGCACCCCTCCTGTAGCCGAGCCTTCGAGGGTTGCGAACAGCGCGTCGCCGCCGAGGGCCTGAACAGGGGCCACCGGCACCACCGACACGGCGTCCTTCACGGCGCCGTCCGACAGCCGGCGGATCACCGTGCGGGCGGGCTCGGCCGCGCCCGGCGTCCCCTCCCTGGCGATGAGGTAGTCGCCGGACACGGTCGGGGCGAAGGTCTGTACTCCGGGCCATAGATGATCCGCAGGTACTCCAGGCCGCGGCACTTGATGCCGGGCTGCGTGAGGCCCTTCGGCCCGCGGTGCACGACGTCGACCGGCTTGACCACCATGCCCTCTCCCCCGCCGTCGGTCAGCTCCTCCCACCACTCGATGGCGGCGGCCTCGGCGGCGGCGTCGGCCAGGTCGACGGCCGCGCTCGGCCATGGCGAGGCGGCCGCGGGTGCGCGTGAGCAACGGCTCGGCGTCGGCGACCCGGCGGGTTGCGGCCTCGAACACTCCGGCCTCGGCCGACAGCGCCGACGTGGCCGCGGCGCCGACGGATGCGTACTGGCGGCGCAGCAGCTCCTCAGCCTTGGCCGACCACGGCAGCAGCTCGGCGTCGAGCACCAGCCAGTTGGTGGCCAGCTCGTCCCACAGCCCGGTGGCGGTGATGCCGGCGCGGACCTTGTCGAGCATGGCGTGCTGTTCGGCGTCGTCGTTCGCTCGATGATGACGCGTGGGGCGGGTGCGCTGCGCCGATAAACCGGGTCCGGGGTCCGGGCTGGGCGGGCCGGCCGGCCGGCGCCGTCTGGGGACGTTCCGCAACCGCCACGGTGCTCAATGGCACCCAGACGCCCCGCGCCGCTCGGTCCGAACCGGTCTGGGTGCCGTTTCGGCGGGCGGGCCGACAAGCCGGCACCCAGACGGTGCGACGGGGAGGCCGGGCGTCGGCGAGTAGCCGGGAGCGGCCCGCCGGGCGGGGGCGGGGCTGTACTGTCCGCCGGCATCCGCTTCGGTGAGGGAGGCCGCTGATGTATCCGGGACAGCACGCCATCGACCGGCCCGACGACCCGCTGTTCATCATGGCGGGCAGCGGCGAGGTCGTGACCTTCGGCGAGTACGAGCAACGGTGCAACCGCCTGGCCCAGCTCTTCCGCGCCCAGGGGCTCCGGCGCAGCGACCACGTCGCCTTCTTCATGGAGAACAACGTCCGCATGCTGGAGTGCGAGGGCGCGGCCGAGCGGACCGGGCTGTACTACACCTGCATCAACTCGTACCTGTCGGCCGACGAGGTCGCGTACATCGTCAACGACTGCGAGGCCAGGATCGTCGTCACATCCGCGGCCAAGCGGGACACCGCCGTGCAACTGCCCGACAAGTGCCCGAAGGTCGAGCGCTGGCTCATGGTCGACGCCGCCGCACCGCCTCCCGGGTTCGAGTCGTACGAAGAAGCGGTCGAGCCGTTCCCCCCGACACCCGTGGACGACGAACAACTCGGCGCCGCGATGCTCTACTCGTCCGGCACCACCGGCCGGCCCAAAGGCATCCTCCGGCCGCTCCCGGAGGCCCACCCGGGCGACGCCCTGCCCGTGATGGAGTTCATCAAGCACATGTTCCGCTTCCGGGAGGGCATGCGGTACCTCTCCCCCGCGCCGCTCTACCACTCGGCCCCGCAGGCAAGCGTGTCGGCGGCGGTGCGCCTGGGGGCGGCCTCGGTGATCATGGAGCGCTTCGACCCGGCCCAGTTCCTCGAGCTGGTCGAGCAGCACCGGATCACCCACACCCAGATGGTTCCCACCATGTTCTCGCGCCTGTTGAAGCTGCCCGAGGCCGTGCGGGCCGCCGCCGACGTCTCGTCGCTGGAGACGGTGATCCACGCCGCCGCGCCGTGCCCGGTGCCGGTCAAAGAGCAGATGATCGAGTGGCTCGGGCCGATCATCATCGAGTACTACGGCGCCACCGAGGCCAACGGCTTCACCTTCTGCGACTCGCACGAGTGGCTGGCCCACCGCGGCACCGTGGGCAAGGCCGTGCTCGGCGAGGTCGTCATCCTCGACGACGACGGCAACCGCCAGCCGACCGGCCAGCCGGGCACGGTCTGGTTCGCCGGGGCCACCAACTTCGAGTACTTCAACGACCCCGACAAGACGGCCGAGTCGCGCCAGGCGGCCGACGACGTGGTGATGAGCACGGTCGGGGACGTGGGCTACCTCGACGAGGACGGCTTCCTCTACCTCACCGACCGCAAGACCTACATGATCATCTCGGGCGGGGTGAACATCTATCCGCAGGAGACCGAGAACCTGTTGATCACCCATCCGAAGGTCATGGACGCGGCCGTGATCGGCGTGCCCCACGAAGACCTGGGCGAGGCGGTGAAGGCGGTGGTCCAGCCCATGCCTGGCGTGGAGCGTGGCCCCGAGCTCGAACGCGAGCTGATCGCGTTCTGCAAAGAGCACCTGGCCCACTTCAAGTGCCCACGGTCGATCGACTTCGAAGACGAGCTGCCTCGCCTCCCCACCGGCAAGCTCTACAAGCGCCTCCTGCGCGACCGCTACTGGGCAGGGCACTCCACGTCGATCGTCTGACGACCCAGACGGGGCTCTTTGCCCGTCAGCGCGACGAGAACGGGGAGGCGGCGGCGAGCCACCTCGATGCGCGGCCGGCGACGATTGCGGCCAGCTCGGCGGGCGCGTCGTGGGCCACAAGGTGGCCTGCACTCGGGACGGTCGTCACCTCGACCCGCGGGTTGGCGGCCTGGAGCCGGTCGACGTCGTCGTCGCCAAGGGGGGACCGGACGCCGCCGCGCACGAGCAGGATCGGCAGGTCGAGCGCCGCCGCCGTCGCCAACAGCATGGGGCCTTGGCTGAGCGTGTCGTCCACGAACGCGGCTCGGTCACGTCGCAGGCCGCGCTCGTCGAGCCAGGCCCGGGCCCGGTCCGGGTTGGGGTCGGGCACCACGTCCACGAGCACCAGTCCGGCAACCCGCCACGCGGTGGACGGCTCGGCAAGGGCGGCCAGGGCGGCCAGGCCGCCGATCGACGCCCCGACCACGACGACCGGCGTCGCCTCCCGAGCGATCATGGCCCGCACGTCCTCGGCCAGCGTCTGGAGGCTCGTCTCCGGTCCGGCCGTATCGCCGTGGCCGCGCTGGTCGTAGGCGACGACCCGCAGGCCTGCGTCGATCAGCGGCGCGAACAGCGGCGCCCACACCCTGCGACGCTCGCCGCCCGCATGCAGGAGCAGGACGGCGGGCCCGGCGCCGCCTGCCGTCCCGCGAAGGACCGCCCCGTTCTGGTCGAGGGCGATATCGCTCACTGCGGCCTGCATCCCACTGCTCTCCTCGGTCCTCGTTACCTTGATCAGTCAAGGCGAGCATGCAGCGGGTAACCTTGTTCCGTCAAGGTAAGGTGCAGGCCGTGACGACGGCGAGGGCCCGGCGTTCTCCGGACGAGGCACAGCGGCTGATCCTGGACGCAGCGGCATCGCTGCTTGCCGAAGGCGGCGTCGGCGCGGTGCAGGTGCGCGCGGTTGCGGCGCGTGTCGGGATGACCGACGCGGGGGTCACCCACCACTTCGGCAACCGCCAGAACCTGCTGGCCGAACTCCTGCGCTACGGCGGCCGGCAACTCCGGGCCGCGCTGCGAGAGGTCCTGGCCTCGTGGCTCGAAGGCGAACCCGATCTGTACGAGCTGGTGGCATCCCTCGATGCGCTGTACCGGCGCGGCTACGGCGAACTGGGCGTCGCGCTCCACGCCGCCGGCTGGCGCGACCGCGGCAGCGGGATGCTCAGCCCGGTGGTCGACGCGCTGCACCGGCTGCGTCCGCCCGGCAGCTCCATCGACGACACCCGGCTCGCCGTCGCCGCGCTCCACCACGCGGTGGCTACCGACGCCGTCTACGGCAAGTCGTTCCGCCGCAGTGCGGGCCTGACCGGTCCGGCGGCCGACGACCCTGCCCCTCAGCTCCGCTGGTGGGCGCGCCAGCTCGAGGTGGCCTTGGGGCTGCCGTCGAACACCCCGCAGAAGGCTCGGCCGGCGTGGGGCTGATCGGCCGCGGTCGTCATGCCGACGTGGTCCGTCGCGTCGATCGCTGGCCGGGCGTTCGTCCGAGCTTCGTCAACGCCGCGGGCGGGCGCGCCCCGTACGCACAGGACCTCGCCTGCGTCGCGGCCTACCGCTTGCCGAACGCGGACCGACAGACGCCGAGCGCGGGCGCTCGGGCCGCCGGGCTCATCGAGGCGGCCAGGGAACGCCCATGTTGTTGATGGTTGGCACCGCTCCCCCGTCCATGACCGCGGCGGCCAGGGGACGCAGGAGTCCAATCAGTTCCTCGGCGCCGGAGTCCCCGATGGCGCGGGTGATCGGTGCGGCGAGCCGGTCGGTCTCGTCCTCGATCCGCTGACGCAGTTCGACGCCGCCCACCGTGATCCGCCCGTCTCCGTCGAGCAACCGCTGTTCGGTGAGGGCGTGCGTGGCCGCCGCCCACTCGTCGTCGGTCCAGCCTCGGTTGGCTCGCAGGGCCTGCTCCGCCGAGCGACCGGTCGCGGCTTGCAGCACGAGCGCATGCGACGGCGGCACCCCCGCGTTGACGAGACAGTGCACGTGCCCGTCGCCTCGGTACTCCCGGATCGCGGTCAGCGCCTGCCAGAGGCGGAGGTGCGGCTCGTCCGGCGCGGTGACGGCCTGGTTGGCGGCGCCGATGGGCCGTCCCGCCATGTCGCAGCCGGCCACGGCGGCCGAGGCCAGCTCGGCGGCGCGGGCGATCTCCGGGGATCGGACGGCGTCGTCGCCGAGCAGCCGTCGCAGGGCGCGGTCTATGGCGCCGGCCCGGGCGTCGACCAACGCGGCGGGCGACGCGTACTGCCACGCGTCGGGGATCGACCGGGCGACCATGGGCGGGGCGAAGTTGTAGAAGAGGGTCGTCACCACCGGGGCGCCCACTGCGCCGAGCGGCGCGGCGCGGCAGCCGAAGTAGCTCATCCATCCGCCCTTCAGGCCAAGCTCGTCGGTCGCGGTGCGGGTCTCAGGAGCGAAGTAGGTAACGGCGTGCACCGGTTCCCCGAACTGCCACACCGCGCGGGCAATGCTCATGCCAGACTCCTTACTGAACAACGAGCCAGTACAACTGAACATTCGACAAGTTACCTCGGAGCACTGATGCCGTCCACGCTGACAGTCAAGACCCGCGACGCGGCCCGCAGTCGAGCGGCCATCCTCGACGCCGCCGAGCAGGTGTTCGCCGACCGGGGCTTTGACGCCGCGTCCTTGCAGGACATCGCGGCGGCCGCCGACGTCTCACGGGCGACGCCGAGCTACTTCTTCGGATCGAAGGAGGGGCTATACGTCGCCGTGCTGGAGCGGGTGTTCAGCGATCGCCAGCTCGCGGCGAAGGAGGCGTTCGAGCCGGTGGAGGCATGGGCACGGGGCGAGAGCCCGCTCACGCTGCGGGAGGCGATCGAGCGGGCCGCCGACGGGTACATGGTGTTCTTGCTGCGGCGGCCTGCGTTCGTGCGGCTGCTCCAGCACGAGGACTTGGCGGGCGGCCGCCATCTCGCCGTGACCCCCCGAGAGCGCAACGCGATGGCGCAGGGCTTCGACGCGCTCCGCAAGGTGGCCAAGCGCCGCGGCCTGCGCCCGTTCCGAGTCGACGACGCGCTGCTCCTGTTCATCTCGATGACCTTCTCGCCCTTGACCCAGCAGTCGACCTTCATGGCCGTGCTGGGCCACGACCTGAACGACCTCCGAACGCGCCGACGCCACGTCGAGCTCGTCGCCGATCAGCTCCTCCACCTCATCGCCGGCTGCGAGGACTGACCTTGACGGGCGCCGTCCCGTCGTATACAACGTCTTCATTGTACAACGTCTCTTTTGTGCTGAACGCCGTCAGGAGGGTGGGGCGTGCCGGTTCTCGACGACGAGCTGACCCGCACCTTCGCCGCGCTGGCCGACCCGACGCGGCGGGCGATGCTGGGCAGGCTGGCGCTTGGCGATGCGACCGTGAACGAGTTGGCCGAGCCGTTCGCGCTCACCCAACAGGCGATCTCGCGGCACGTGAAGGTGCTCGAGCAGGCCGGGCTCATCTCGCGGAGCCGGGCCGCACAGTCCCGCCCATGCCATTTGGAGCCTGACCGCCTGGCCATGGCGGAGGCGTGGATCAGCGAGCAGAAGCAGATGTGGGCAGACCGCTACGACCGGCTCGACCAGCACCTTCAAAGGCTGCAGGAGGGCCCCTCAACAAGGAGCAGACGGCGTGACCGAACCAGATGAGCTGACCTATCGCCGGGTGCACCGCGCTCGGCGTGAACTCGTCTTCGAGTGCATGACCACGCCGGAGCATCTGGCCGAGTTCTGGGGGCCCGCTGGGACCACCACACCGCTCGACGGCATCACGGTGGACCTTCGCCCCGGCGGCGCGTTCGAGACGGTCATGGTCAACGACGCCGACGGCGCGCAGTACACGATGCGCGCCGTCTATGAAGAGGTCACCCCGCCGGAGCGGCTGGTGTGGCGGGACGAGGCGTCTGAGATGGTCACCACGATCACGTTCAACGACCTTGGCGACGGCACCACCGAAGTGGTCACCCACCAAGTGAAGGTGCCCGCCCACTACCGCACTGCCGAGGCCCAAGCCGGGTTCGCCACCAGCCTCGACCGATTCGACGCCTACATCGCCGCGCTGACCGCGGCCGCCTGACCGCGGCCGCCTGACCGCGGCCACCTGACGCAGACCCAGACCTACGTGCGAGCGCCGGGGGCGCGCCAGCCGTAGTGCAGGGCGAGGACGCGCACGGCGAAGACGCACAAGGCGATGGCCGCGACCGTCGCCGGGCCGAGCTTGTCGTGCGACCATGCCAAGGCGGTGGCCGCGGCGCCGACGGCCGCTGGGGTCGCGTACAGGGCGCTGTCTGCGGTGAAGACGATCGGCACCTCGCGCGCCAAGACGTCGCGAAGCACGCCGCCCCCGACCGCAGTCGTCACGCCGAGCAGCACCGCCGGCATGACGCCGAGTCCGTGGTAGTTCGTCCCGACCATCAAAAAGCGTGTCGCAGCCCTCCATCGCCGTCATCGACGGCCGCGTCCCAAGCAGGCCAAGGCCGCCGCACGCGAGGGGGTGGTCGTCGGGCACGACGGCCTTGCCGGGGAGCGACTTCACGATCGGCGCGGCCAGGCGCTCGGCGACGGCCAGCACTTCCGCCCGGGCGCCCTTGGCGCCGACGCCGACCAGCATCGCCACCCGCTCGCCTTCGTTGAGGAGCGCGGCCGCCTGGGCAAGCTGGCGGGCACCGGGCACGGGAGGCGACGGCATCTAGACGGCCGCCGTCTCCGGCGCCCGGGCCCCAGCCGGGCTCGTGTTCTCCAGCACGACATGTCTCGTCGCCCGGAGAACGAGCTGCTCGGGCGGGTCAAGCCACGGCTTCGACTCGGGCGTCCTCAATCGTCGCGTCGGCGGGGGTGCTGACGACGAGTCCGGCGAACTCGATCATGCCCGCACAAGGGCCTGCGCCATCCGGTCTTTCCTTCTCGATGACGAGTGTGCGGTTCTCGATGCGCGCCCGCCCTAGAGAGTGCCCGCACGATCCAAACTGGACAGCCACGAGCACCGTCCCCTTCGGCAGGTCCGCTGGCTGTGGCGTCACCACCATCGCGACGTCTTCGGGCACTCTTCCCTGCGTCATCCGGCTGAGCGCCAGATCCGTCAGTGCCCCGCTCTGTTGGGAAGAGAGCTGCACTCGGCGATATTCCACCGCCTGGTCCCCGGCCTGGTCGGTGTTCGAGGCCGAACCGCCCTTCACGCAGGCCGGTCCTCCTAGCGCGGCGCCGATGACCCAGAGCGCACACAGTGCAATCGTCCGCACGTCCATACTCCTCTCCTTGTTCAGGCGCAGCAGGGGTCGATGCCGGTTGCACCGACCCCCGCCGTTCGTCAGCGCGTCTGCCAGTACTGGTTCAGCTGGTCCTCGTCGATGCACTCCCACTGCTGGATCTTCGCCCCGTCTTGGTATCCGCCGCCGGCGATGTCGACGTCGACGCACTTCGACGTGCGCTGCGAGATGATCCGGTAGGCGGCGTGGTTGCCGGTCCACTCATGGCCGTACTTGTCGAACCGGAACGTCTGCTGGCTTGCGCCGTTGCAGTCCCACGACTGGACCTTGGCGCCGTCGGCGACGTTGGTGTCGATGTCCATGCACTTGGTCGACGGGTCGTAGCGCTTGATCGTGTACCAAAGGTCGGTTGAACTCGTCATCGTCCCCGTCGGCTCGACCGACCACTGCTGCGCAGCGCCACCGTTGCACGACCACGACCACACGGCGGTGCCGTTTGGGAGGCTGTTGTTCGCGACGTCCGCGCACCTGCCCGAGTGGTCGGACCTGAAGAGCAACGGAGTCCGGGTGGTAATCATCTGCTTCCCGCCCATAGCGGCCTGGGCGTTCGTCATGCGTGAGAAGACGGCCCAACCCTTCTTCACCGGCAGCCCCGGGGCGGTGTTGCGCGTCCCGGTAGCCATCGGATCGCACGTGACGCACTCGATGTCCTCACCGACGCGGCCGCTGTGGACGCCGTGCACCGTGCCGCCACGGCCCGCGACAGCACCGCTGTCGCCCTTGGCCGCACGATACGAGGCGACAACCTGGTCCGTGAACGTGTTCGCCCCCCGCCAGCCCGAGGCAGCGGTGTATGCCTGCGTGTAGGGATAGACCTGCACGGTGCCGCAGTCGATCCAGAAGGTGGTGCGGCCGCCCATGCAGACGGGCTCCTCGCCGTCATACGTGGCCGTCCAGATCCCGGTGGCCTTGTCCACCTGCTGGCAGGAGTCGAGGTTGTTGTTGCAGCCGAACACCGCCAGCATGTAGCGGCTCGCCATCCGCGGCACGTGGAGCTTCCACAGGGCGACGTCGGCAGTGCTGTTGGGGGTCCAGCCGTCAAAGGTGAGGGTGTTCGAAATTTCGTGCTTGTCGTGGTTCACGCGCCAGCCGGGACCGAAGCAGTGGGCTGCGGTCATGACATAGCCCCCGTAGACGCCCATGTTGCTCGTGCAACCGCCGCCCTCGGGTTTCTCCGGACCGTAGCCGTCGAGTGAGAGGCCCCCCTTCATCTGCACGGGGCTCTGGAACCTCGACTCGTCGGGCGCAGCCCCGCTCACCGACGAGATCCTGGCCAACTGCCTGGGCGGGAGGGCGCCCGAGGCGGCATAGGAGTCCCACGCGGCCTCGAACTCCGCGCGGCGCCCAGTCTCGTCCAGCCGCTCAACGGCCACGTAGAGCCTGTTCCTGCGTGTCTCGATGCCGACGCCGACGACGGAGATCCCTTTGGCACGCCAATCCGCTAGCGGGTTCCCGGGCTTCGGGGCGTGGACCGAGTCGCCGAGCAGCGCGGACATCGCCTTGTAGGCCGCGTCCAGGGCGTTGCCCGAGAACTCGGCCGTCGAGAAGGTGACCGGCGCGCCGGCGGGCGCGGCGGCGACAACCGCCGCCTTGCTCAGGGCGCTCGCCGTCGGCAGGGCCATCACGACGAAACGGCCGCCAGCGTGGTGATCCATCCACATTCCAGCGAACTCGTCACGCCGCTGGCGCACGGCGTCCGACATGGGGCCCTTGGCGTCGATCCATGCCTGTCGCTTCTCCATCTCGGCGAACTCCGCTGGCGACAGCACCACGCCCCAACGTGGCGGCCCCTCGGGCGCGGGGTTGGCCACTGCCGCGGCCAGCGTGGCGTCGTCGTAAGGCAGTCCGAACTTGGCCCGGAACTCGATGGCGGCGTCGCGAATCTCCGCGGGGCTGCGTTGGGGAAGTGACTCGGGCGCAGACGGACGTGTGCCTTGGGTCGCCTCGCTCGGCGTCGCCGTCGCGACGGACGAGGCGACCGCGGGCAGCGTGGCAAGCACGGCCGCAGCGGCGAGGACAGCGCTTCGACGGCGGCGGCGATAGCCGCCGCCGTCGAACGGTGATGCCGCGGCTGCGGGCAGCTTTCTCACTGGCGTTTCCCTTCTGGGTCGATGCGGCGAGACGTTCCCCCGCGACGCCGCAAAGGGAGCCGGCGGCCAGTAGCTCACCGCCCCCGTCCCACCGGGCGGGTCTGTGCGATCGACGAGAGGCCGCCCGCACACCCTCAGTACGGGTGGACATGCGAGACGTGTCAGAAAATCTGCTCGCGATCCTCGGAAAAGGGCCGGGCGCTTCGGCCCCTCAGCAGCCCGGGCGTCGCCCCGAGGACGCGGCGAGAGCCAAGACCCCTGGTCAGCCAGGTGTCTTGGCCCTCGGACGGTACTGCGTTGGTGGCGGGGGCAGGATTTGAACCTGCGACCTTCGGGTTATGAGCCCGACGAGCTACCAGACTGCTCCACCCCGCGTCGTGGAGCAGTCAATGTAGCAACTCGCATACGGCCCCGTCGAACCGCCCCGGCGCGTTTTCCCCAGCAGCAGGTGCTGGGGAAAACGCGAAGGGGTCAGGCGGCGGCGGGTTGGCCGGCTTGGTCGCGGGCGCGCTTGACGAGCTCGGCCATCTCGTTGACCTTGCGCTGGTACTCGGCCAGATCCCCGCGCTTCAGGGCGTCCTCGGCGGCCTGGTGGGCGCGCTGGGCCTGGTCGAGCAGTTCTTGGACGCTGCCGCCCGTCGGGCCCGACGGCGTGGACGGGGTGCCAGGCCCGGTGCCCGGTGGCGCGCCGCCGCGGGACTCCTCGAGCGTGGGCGGCGCGGTGCCGAAGGCCTGCCGCAACGCCTGCGACAGCGTGGGCGCGATCTCCACGCGGGTGCCGGACACCACGATGACGCGCTGCAGCTCGGGCACCTTGTTGGCCGAGGCGAGCACGTACATCGGGCGCACGTAGAGCAGCGAGTCGCCCATCGGCAGCACCAGCAGGTTGCCCATCCGCACCTCAGACCCAGTGCGCCCGAGCAACGCCACCTCGGTAGAGACCGCGGTGTTGGAGAGCATGCGCGCGTGCACCAGCAACGGCCCGTCGACCTGTTGCTCCTTGGGCATCACGAACGCCCGCAGCTTCCCGTAGTCCGGCCCTGGGTCGGAGGTGGCGGTCATGAAGGCGGCCAGGTTCTGCTGCTTGTCGCCGGTCGAGTGGTAGACGAACGGCTGCAGGAGGACGAACTGCTCGTCCTGTGATTGCGGCAGCCGCATCAGCAGATAGGTCGGCACCATCCGCGCCGTGCGCCCGCCACTGACCAGGCCGGTGTTGGGGTCCCGCTCCTGGATCTGGCGCAGCTCTTTGGTGGGGTCGCCCGAGCCGGGGTCCTGCGACAGGTCCCACTCGTCGGCCCGCAGGTAGAAGTCGTTGGCGTTGGTGATGTGGTACCGGCCGAACATCGTGGTCTGCACCCGGAAGAGGTCCTCGGGGTACCGCAAGTGCGCCCGCAACTCCTGGGGCATCTGCGCCCCCGGCGTGAAGAGGTCGGGGAACGTCTTCTGGTATGCCCGGATGAGCGGGTCGGTGTCGTCGACCACATAGAACGTCACCGTCCCGTCGTACGCGTCGACCACCGCCTTGACCGAGTTGCGCACGTAGTTGAACTCGCCCCGCAGCCCGCTGTTCTCGTCCAACTGGCTGACGTTGGCGCGCTGGCCGTACGGGTAGTTGTTGGTCGTCGTGTACGCGTCCTGCACCCACAGGATGCGCCCGCCGACGATCACCGGGTACGGGTCGAAGTCGTACTTCAGGAACGGCGCCGCCTCCCGCACCCGACTGCCCACGTCGCGCACGTACATGGCCCGGGAGTCCTCGGTGATCAACCCGGAGATCAGCGGGTTGAGGTCGCCGAACCGCAAGGCGAACGCGGCCCGCCGCACGAACGACGACATCGGCACGCCGCCTTTGCCCTCGTACCGGCTGGTGATCGTCCGGTTGGCGTCCTGGTAGTCGAGCTCCGGCTGCTGCGTGCCGACGATGGCGTAGCCGACCTTGTGCGAGCCGTAGTACACCCGAGGCTGGGTGATCGTGATCTCCGGGGCCGACGAGACCGGCGGCACGTCCTTGACCGTGAACTCCGGCTTGCCGTCGGCGGTGGCCCCGTTGGCGGGCGACACGATGGCGCCGAAGCCGTGGGTGTACTGGAGCCGCCGGTTCACGAACGACGTGCCCTCGACCTCGTCAGGACGCACCTCGCGCACCGACACGATCGTCTGGGTCAGCCGCCCGTCGAGCACGTAGCGGTCGACGTCGATGTCCTCGAAGCCGTAGTACCCGCGGATCTCCTGGAGCTTCTCGTACGTCGCGTTCATCTCCGGCAGGCTCGGGTCCCACAGCCTGATGTTCCTGACCGTCTCGGCGTTGGCGTTGAGCTCCTCGGGCGGCAACTCGGGCCGATAGGGGTACTCGTCCACCGCGACGCCGCCGATGTTCAACGCCCGCTGCGTGGCCTCGATGTTGCGCAGGATGTACTTCTCCTCCCGCTGCACCTCGGACGGCTCGACCCGGAACCGCTGCACGAACGCAGGCACGATCGTGCCGACCACCACCGCGATGAACGCCCACAGCCCGACCGCGATCACCGGCAGCACCCACCCCTGCCGCCAGATGTTGACGACGAACAGGGCGAAGGCGACCAGCGAGATCACGGCCAGCAGGGTGAGCGCAGGGAGTCGGGCGTTGATGTCGGTGTACGTCGGGCCGTCGACCACGCCGGTCTTCGACGTCGCCAGCTCGAAGCGGGCCACGTAGTAGCCGACCGCCCGCACCAGCGCGATGGCGCCGAGCAGCACCGACACGTGCGCCTTCACCGCCGACGTCACCCGCTGGCCCGGCGCCTGCATCCGGATCCCGCCGTTGAGGTAGTGGCCGACGACGCTCACCGCCAGCACCATCACCAGCGCGACCAAGGCCCAGTCGACCAAGAACGTGATGAACGGCAGCTTGAAGACGTAAAAGCCGACGTCCCTGCCGAACTGCGGGTCCTTCACCCCGAAGTCGACGCTGTTGCGGAACAGCAGCCAGTGCTCCCACTGTCCCGCCGCATTGGTCCCCACCAGCAGGCCGAACAGCGCCGCCACGACCACCCGCACCTTGCCCGCGTGGGGCCCGACCGTCTCCCGGTACCGGGCGACCAACTCGTCGTCGCCGCCTAGCCGGAACTTGGGCGCGATGCGGTCCGCGATCAGCAGGTTGACCCACAGCACCACGAAGAACAGGACGCTGAAGACCGCCACCAGCATCGCCTTCGTGCCGAGCATCGTCTTCCAGACGTCGGTGAAGTTCAGCTCCTGGAACCAGAGATAGGTCGTGTAGAAGCCGGCGATCCCGCGCAGCCAGGTGACCAGCAGGATGAAGACGACGGCGATGCCGACCAGCCACGCCCGAGCCCGTCCGGGATTGCGGCGACGAGCAGGCATGTCCGCGGGGGTGCGCATACGCGGCAGATTAGGTGGAGGCCCGCACCAGCAGGCATCGGCACCCGGCGTGCGCGGGCGGATGCTGCTGGCCGGTCGGGTACTCCTCGCCCTTGGCGGTCGGACCTGCCAATGCGTTGTCGTCGCAGTCGGGGCAGGCGGCGCCCTGGTCGTCGACGACCCACCGCAGCACGGTCCCGTCCGGCACCGCCGCATAGGCCGCCCGCGACCACGCCGCCACCACCGCATCGCCGGCCAGCCGCTCGATCCGGTCGCCCTTCCACTCCCGGTACGCCATGCCGATGCGGTCGGCGGGCTCGAACTCGTCGTCGTCGGCGGGTGGGCGCAGGGCGGGCTCCAACTGCCGCCGCAGCGGGAGCACGATCGACTCGGCCAGCTCCTTGGCGATCCCGTCGACCTCGACGCCCTTGCCGACCTGCTGCAGGAACGGCGTCGCCACCGAGACGTGCCTGCCCAGGTGGTCGTCGAGCGACGGGAGCACGCCGTCGAACGACTTGCCCTTGGCGCTGCGGAGCCGGTCGAGCACGTCGTTCTGCTCGTCCTGCAGCGAGCGCTTCAGCTTCTTGGCCAGCCTGGCCTCGACGTCGGCCACCGCCGCGTCCCGCTCTTGCAGGGCGCGCTCGTCCGCGTCGCTGACGGCAGGCTCCGGCTCGGCCTCCGTTGCGGCCTCGGGCTCGACCGGCGCCTCCGGCTCGGCGACGGGCTCGGCCTTGTCGGCCAGCACCTCGCGGGCGTGGGCGACCTCTTCTTCTCGCGACGCCCGCAACTTGGCGAACAGGCTCTCCACCGTCGCCTTCGCCTCGCCCTCCTGGATGACGGCCTCCGCCGCGGCCAGGTCCAGCCGGGCCGGCTCCAACACCCGCACGCTCTCCCCCGCGGGCGGCGGCTCGACGACGTCCAGCTCGCCGCTCTCCACCGGCTCCGGCTCGGCGATCGGCGCGGGGTCGTCCTCGCGCTTGAGGATCCGCAGCGACGACAGCCGCCGCTCCTCGGCGGGCACCGACGCAGGCCGCGACGGCTCGGCCGTCACCGGCGCGGGCGACTCCGCCTCGATCGTCGTGGTGACCAGCACTGGCGCCGGTTCCACCTCGTCCACCGGGCCCTCTTCCGCGTTTTCCCCAGCAGCAGGTGCTGGGGAAAACGCGACGGGGGGGGCGGCGGCGGCGTCTGGCGCGGCCGCGTCGACCAGTTGCTCTTCGCCGGCCAGGCGGCGGGCGGCGTCTTCGGCCGCGTTGCGGGCCTCGGCCTCGGCCTTTTGCAGCTCGTCGGTGACTTCTTCGAGCGTCGAGCGCACCAGCCGGTAGGCCTCCAGCAGCCGGTCGCGCCCGGCCCGGAGCTGTTCGACCTGCACGTGGGCGATCCGGCGTCGGCGGGCCAGGTCCGACAGGATCCGCTCGCGCGCCGCCTGGGCCTCGACCACCATCGCCTTGGCCTTCTCGCGCACCTCGTCCAGCGCGGCGTCGGCGTCGGCTTGGGCCGATGCGACCAGGGCGTCGGCCTCGGCCTTGGCCGCGTCGAGCAGCTTGGCCGCCTCCTCCTCTGCTTCGGCCTGGCGCTCGGCCAGCACCGACTCCGCCGCGCCCCGCAACCGTTTCGCCTCGTCGTGCGCCTCGCGCAGGATCTGCTCGACGCTCTCCTCCGCCTTCGCCTTCAGGTCGGTGGCCGCCTCGCGCGCCGACCGCATGACGCGAGCGGTCTCGTCGCCGAGCATGCGCAGGAGGGTGTCCTCGTCGATCTCGGGATTGGCGGCGCGCGACTCCGCCTCTTTCAGACGCGCCGCGAGCGCGGCCTCTCGCTCGGCGGCGGCTCGCAGCTGGTCGGCGACGCGGCCGAGGAAGGCGCGCACCTCGTTCGCGTCCAAGCCGCGAAAAGAAGTGGCAAACGTCCGGGAGGCGACCTCGTCGGCCGAAAGTGATCGGTCATCGGCCATGACCGCGAGGTTAGAGGGGACTATTTGCGCAGGGCGCGGACCATCGAGACCGTGGCGACGGCGCGCTGGCGGCGGGCCTCCTCGGCGGCCGGGTCGCGGGGCGCCAAAGCCGTCTCCGCCCAGTCAGCCAGGGCCAGCGGGTTGAACGGCTTGGTGAGGTAGTCGATCACGCCGCCCTCCCACGCCCGAAGCTGGTCGTCCTCGCTGTTGAGGGCGGTCAGCATCACGACCGGGATGTGCTTGGTGCCGTCGTCGGTGAGCAGCGACTCGAGCACCTCCCACCCGCTCATGCCCGGCATCAAGACGTCGAGGAAGATGACGTCGGGATGGTCGTTGCGGGCCCGCTCCAGGGCCTGGAAGCCGTCCGACGCCTCGATGACGTCGTAGCCGGCCAATTCGAGGTTGACCCGGCACAGCTCTCGGATGCCGGCCTCGTCATCGACGATCAGGACCCGGGCACCAGCCATTGCCGACAGGGTACCGGGGTCACGGCCGGGGCAGCAGCCCGCCGATCCGATCGACGGTGTCGTCCACGATCGGGATGTTGGTCGGCGGCACGAGGGTGGTCGACGTCGTGGTGGTGGTCGACGTAGTCGTGGTCGTGCCGCCCGGTCGGCGGGTCGTGGTCGACGTCGTGGTGGTGGCGCCAGTGCCAGGCCGGGTGGTCGACGTCGGCGCGCTGGCCCGCACGACGCGGCCGTCGTCGTCGCCCGCCAGCCGGGTGCGGCCGAGAGCCTGGTCGATCATCTGCACCAGGCCGCCCACCCGCTGCACCTTCTGGTCCATGGCGACGAGGCCCCACACCGCGCCCTCGCCCCGGAACGCGAACGCCCGCTCCCACCGGCTGGCGAAGGTGCCTTCCTTGCCCGCCAGCGCGATGGCGGCGCCGACCAGGTGCTCGCCGGGTGGGCGCGACGTGTCGATCAGGTCGCCGGTGAACTCGGGCTCGGCCTCCAGCTCCGGCATCAGCGTCCGGTAGAACCCGGGCGACGTGCCCTGGCCGCGGTACTGCGCGTTGGCCTGCTCGGTGCGGGCGTCGAGGGTGAGGCCGAGGTCGATGGCGTCGGCAAGGAACCGCCGGTCCCAGCCGTCGGTGGCGGAGTACTGGAGCGGCTCGGGGCGGGACGGAAGCTGCCCCAGCGCAGCCACGCTGACCTGGCGCAGGGCGGGCACGTCGAGCGCCGACCCGGCCGAGCGCACGGCTACGCCGTCCAGATAGCTCGCCACGGTGACCGCGAAGGTGCGGCTGAGCCGGGCCGCGCCCCGGACGCCGAACTCGGACCCAGCGCTTTTGACGTTGATCGTCTTGGCCGGCACGACGAGCAGGTCGCCGGCCAGCAGTTCGGGCGCCGGGCCGATCAGGATCTCCGACCCTTGCCGCAGGGCGAGTTCGCCATCGGGCAGGCGCACGTCGGCGGCACCGGACTGGACCCGCACCCTGGTGCCGTCCTTCACGGTCGTCGACGAGCTGATCCGCTCGAAGGCGTTGCCGCCCTGGGCGATCTCGACCACGCCCTTGGGCTCGATGCGGGCCTCGCCCTTGGCCACCGAGTCGCGGCTGCACGCAGCCAGCAGCGGCAGTCCCAGAAGGACCGCCATCCCAACCCGGAGTGCGCGCGTCATCGTCGCTCTTCTATCGGCGCGATGGGCAGGAAAATCGAGAACTTTGAGCCCTTTCCTGGTGTCGAGATGCAGGCCACTGAGCCCCCGTGGGCTTCGGCCACCCTCTGCACCAGGCTAAGACCCAATCCCAGTCCGCCAAACCGCCGCGTATCGGACGTATCGCCCTGCACGAACTCGGCGAAGGCCAGGAGCTGTTCGTCCCTGGTCATCCCCACGCCCTTGTCGGCCACCGCGATCTCGACCTGGTCGTCGCCCGCCTTGGCCACCGTGACGTTGATCCGGCAGCCGTCGGGCGAGAACTTGATGGCGTTGTCGATGAGCTCGTCGATCGACAGCTTCAGCCAGCGTTCGTCCGCAATGAGCTTCGGCACGCCCCGGGCGACGCGGCGGTTGATCGACCAGCGCCCGTTGAGCTTGGCCGCCCGCTTGGCGACGACGTCGTCGATCACCGTGCGCAGGTCGAGCACCTCGGGGCGCAGGATCGTGCGGTTGGCGCCGGTCGAGGCGAAGAACTCCAGCATCTGGACGATGCGGAGCAGGGCACGCGACTGCTTGAGGATCTCGTCGTACCACTGCTTGGCCAGCTCGGGCGGCACTGCCTTGCGGGTCAGCAGCTCGGCGTAACCGGTGATGCCGGTGAGCGGCGTGCGCAGCTCGTGGCCGATGCGGGAAAGGAACTCGGTCTTCATCCGCTCGACCTCGCGCTCGGTGCGCAGGTCGCGCAGCACGACGACCTCGCCCTGCAGCTCGTTGGCCAGGCCGCGCAACGGGCCGGCCGAGACGGCCACCGGGATCTCGGCGCCGTCGGTCCCCTCGATCGTCGCCTCGACCTCCCATCGCTGCGGCGACGGCTTGCGCAGGCGGTCGACCAGCGACGTACCGTCGGCGGCCCGCATCAGCAGGACCTCGTCGGCAGGCCGGCCTTTGGCCTCGGCCGCGGCGATGCCGAGCAGCTCCTCGGCGGAGCGGTTGAAGTCGGTGATCGAGCCGTCGCAGTCGGTCGCCACCAGCGCCTCGCCCATGCCCGCGACCACCGCTTCGAGCCGGTTGCGGGCGTCTTGCAGCTCGTCGGTCTTCTCCTGGATCGAGCCGGCCATCGAGTCGAAGGCGGCGCCGAGGGTGCCGACCTCGTCGTCGGCCTGGACGCCGGCGCGGGTGGAGAAGTCGCCCCGCTGGATGGCCTCGGCGGCGACGGTCAACTGGCGCAGGCCCGCACCGATGCGGCTGCCGACGAGGGCGGCCAGCAACAAGGCCAGCAGCGTCCCGCCCAAGGCGATGAGGAAGAGGACTTGGTACAGCTCCTCGCGGGTGTCGGCCACGACCGAGGTCGGCTGCGAGACCACGATGGCGGCAATCGGGCGCTGCGAGCTGTCGAGGACGGCGGACGCGGCGAAGAAGCGGCCGCCCGCCGAGCCGGTAGGTCGCAGGTTGGGGTCCTGGAAGACCCGGTCGACGACAGGGGCCACGTCGTCGAACGGCGGCTGCTCGGCAAACGAGGCGAGGAAGCCGGCTCGGTTGGCGGCGGCCAGCCCAACGCCGGACTCGCCGCTGATGCGCGTCTCGAAGTAGCCGGGGTCGACAGGGGCGGCGGCCACCACGATGCCGACGACGTAGTCGACGTCGTTCAGCCGGTCCCTGATCGGGCTGGCCCCGAGCGTCACCATGCGGCCGCCGACCTCGGACACCGACGCCACCGGCGCGCGCCGCTTCAGCGCGTCGACCACCGCCGGCGTGCCCGCCACCGCCACCGGCGGGATGTCGACGTCGGCGGTGGCGGCGACCGCCTTGCCGCTCATGGCGTCGATGTAGATGAAGGCCCGGTTGTTGAAGAACCGCCGGCTGATCGCGCGCAGGGCGTCGGCCGACGCCGCCGCCGCCACCGCGTTGTCGGGGTTCGTGCGCAGGTCGCGCAGCGCCCCGATCCGCTCGAAGCCCAAGGAGGCGCCGGCCAGGCTCGCCTCTTGCAGGCGCAGCGCGGCGGGGTCGGCGGCGAACTTGGCCTCGCTGCCGGCTCGGGTGGCGAGCCGCTCGCGGGCCTGGTCCTCGACGGTCGACGTCAGCACCGCTGAGATCCCGACGGCCACGACGAGCACCACCAGCAGCAGCGTGAGGCTGGCACTGGCCGCGACCCGCGACGCGATCGAGCGGCGGGCCGAGACGACGACGGCCAAGGCGATCCCGAGGCTGGCGGCCGCCAGGGTGATGCTGGCGCCGAGGTAGGCCTTGGTGAGCCCGAGCGCGGTCGCGGCGGCCAGCACGCCGGTCGCCACGCCGACGATGCGATCGGTGGGCCGGGGCCCGAGCCATCGAGCCGCGCCGATGGCAATGCCGACGACGCCGACGGCCCGCAGCACGAACAGCACGGCGCGGTCGTCGGCGGGGTCGAGGAGCAGCGAGCCGTGGAGGAAGGCGGAGGTGCCGAGGGCGGCCAGGCCCGCGCCCATCGGGCCTCGCGTCCGCTCCGAGGTCAGCAGGTCGCCGCGCAGGAGCACGACGGCGAGGCCGACCGCGGCGGCGAGGAAGGTGACGAACTCGGCCGCGAACTGGATCTCGGCGACGGACGCGTCCATGCCTTATCCCGCCGCGCCGCTGGGCGGAGGGCCGAGGGCGCTGACGTTGCCGCCCAGCTTGGCCAGCGCGTCCAAAGCGTCGCTCAGCCTCTCGACCTTGAAGACCTGGATCCGCTTGCCCGCCCGTTTGCGGGCCTCTTCGTACTCGCCCGGGGGCACGAGGAAGACCTTGGCGCCGGCGTCGATCACGGCGGCCGTCTTCTGGGCCACGCCGCCCACGTCGCCGACGGTGCCGTCGAGGTTGATCGTGCCTGTGGCCGCGACGGCGACGCCGCCAGTGAGCTCCCCAGGGCTGAGCTCGTCGAGCAGGGCCAGGGTGAAGGCCAGGCCGGCCGACGGGCCGCCGATGTCGCCCGAGTCGATCTTGACCTCGAACGGG
>Ga0190267_10000026_pt1 | contig 26991 bp, 28 predicted proteins | sample Popmic239T_FD_140332 | JGI IMG/M metagenome (GOLD analysis project Ga0190267, IMG submission 140332) | Populus adjacent soil microbial communities from riparian zone of Oak Creek, Arizona, USA - 239 T | ecosystem: Environmental > Terrestrial > Soil > Riparian zone | place: USA: Arizona... | reverse complement strand
CTCGACGCCGGGGGTGGTCGACGCGCGGAACGGCGTGGTGTAGGTGCCGTTGCCGTGGTTGGTGACCGCCGGGCCGAGGGCGATGTTGCCGTTCGTGCCGAAGCCGACGACGGCGTTGGTGATCGGGTTGCCCGCGGCGTCCTTCAGGGTCGCGGTGAGCGTGCCGGTCGTGGTGCCGTCGGCAGGGATGATGGCTCGGCTCGAGGTGAGCGTCAGCGTGTCCACCGCGCCGAACTGGTTGATCGTCGTGGTGCCGGACTTCTGCGCGTTCTTTGCCGTGGCCGTGACCGTGCGGTCGCCGGGGGTCGTGGTCGCGGTGACCGTGGCGGTGTAGACGCCGTTGCCCTGGTGGGTCGCAACCAGCGGGTCGCCGGTCATGCCGGTGGCGGTGACCTCGACGACTTCGTTGGTGACGGCGTTGCCGTTCACGTCCTTGACCGTGGCGGTGATCTGCGAGGTCGACGTGCCGTTGGCGGGCATCGAGGTCGGGTTCGCCGTCACCGTCACGCTGTGGACCGCGCCGGGCTTCTCGAGGAGGGCGCCGGTGGTCGACTTGTTGGCGTTGTTGGCCTTGGCCGTGACCAGTTCGGTGCCGGCCGTCTTCGACGAGGTGACCGTCGCCCGGTAGGTCTGGGTGGTGTTGTCGAAGGACACGGGGCTGATGGTCAGGTCGCTGGCCGAGGCGGTGATCGTCACGTTCTCGTTGACGACCTTGTTGCCGAAGGCATCCAGCACCGTCGCGATGGCGGTGATCGTGTCGGCGCCGTCGGCCACGACCTCAGCGGTGGCGGGCTCGCCGCCCTCGGCCCAGGTGAGGACCACGCTGTTGGCCGGGCCGTGGGTCTCGGTGAGGGTGGCGGCGCCGGACGGGCCGGTCTCGCCTGCCTTGGCGGTGATCGTGTTGGTGCCGGCGGTGGTCGAGGACTTGATGCTGACCTGGTAGCTGCCGTCGGGGTTGGCGGTGGTGGGGCCGTTCTCCGTGACGTCGCCTTCGGTCACCGTAAAGTCGATCGGCGTGCCGGTAACGAGGTTGTTGTTCGCATCGCGCATCGTCGCCTTGGCGATGGCGGTGTTGGTGCCGTTGGCGATCAGCGTCGACGGGGTCATGGTGACGGTGACGCTCGACGGGGCGCCGGGGATCTCGGTCAGGGTCTCGCTGTCGCTCTTGCCGCCGGTCGTCGCGGTGATCGTGTTGGTCCCGATGGTCTTCGAGCTGGTGATGATCGCCTTGTAGGTGCCGTCGGCTTCCTTGGTGACCTCGCCGAGGACCACGTCGTTGCCGGTCGCCTTGGACAGCACGATGTTTTCGTTGCGAAGGAGGTTGTTGTTGACGTCTTCGACCCTGATGGTGGCGGTCGAGGTGTCGATGCCGTCGGCCACGATGCTGGTCTTGCCCAGGGTGAGGACGACCTCGTGGGCCGGGCCCGGCGTCTCGGTGAGGTTGGCACTGGTGGTCAGGTTCGTTCCGGTGACCGTGGCGGTGTAGGTCTCGACGTCGTCAGTGGTGGAGGACGTGATGACCGCGCTGTAGCTGCCGTCGCCGGCATTGGTCACTGCGGTGATCTGGCTGTCGCCGGCCGGGTTCAGAGGATCGTCGCTGCCGGTGCGCGTGATCTGGACGGTGCGGTTGGCCACGCCGTTGCCGTCGATGTCGGTGACGATGGCCTTGGCCTGCGAGGTGTTGGTGCCGTTGGCGACGAGGGTCGAGGGGTTGAGGGCCAGGGTGACCGCGTGCGGGGCGCCGAACTCGACGAGGTTGGCGGTGCCGGTCTTGCCGCCGCCGGTCGCGGTGACGACCTCGATGCCGGGGGTGGTGGACGCGGTGATGTGGCCGGAGTAGGTGCCGTTGGTGTTGTCGGTCATCGTGCTCGGCACGCTGTCGCCGCTCACGCCGAGAACCACGCTTTGGCCCGCCACCTTGTTGCCGAAGGCGTCGGCCAAGGTCACGAGGACGTTGCTCTTGGAGGTGCCGTCGGCCGGGATGTGGGTCGGGGTCAGGGCCACGGTCGCGGTGGTGATGGCGCCCGGCTTCTCCGTGACGGTGATGCTCTTGGACGGGGCGGGGGTGGAGCTGGTGGTCGCCGCGTTGCGGGCGGTCACGGTGAAGGTCTCGGTGCCGGCGCTCTTGGACGCCTTGTAGCGGATCGTCCAGACGTTGCCGACCGGGCCCAGGCGGCCGCTCGACGGGGTGAACGTCATGTCGCCGTTGGTGACGACCTCGACGACGCCGTCAGGATCGGTGAACGGGAGGCCGGCCGTGTCGGTGATGGTGGCGGTGAGGGTGCCGGTCTCGGTGCCGTTGGCGGTGACCTCTGGCTTGCTCACGCTCAGCGAGATCGCTGCGGGGGGGAGCCCCGCCGCGCCTGCGGGCGTCGCCGTGAGCAGTGCCACTGGCAAGCTCAAGGCCGCCAACATGGCCGCGATGAAGGCGCGCGTTGCAATGCGCACGCGAGTGGTGCTGGAAGACATCCTCGACCCCCTGGGAATCATGTAAACCCCTGCCGCCGTAGTCAGACCGGGCCATGCTGTAAACCTCTGGCTCGGTCTCATCGACCAAGGTAGGAGCAAGTTGAGCGAATTCGACACGTTCTGGGCAGGAACCGTCGAACCCGCCTCGACGGGGGGCGATCTCCGCCGGTTCTGCGGCCCGCTGTCGGAGAACACTGCAAGCGTTGTGCGAGCCGATGGCCCGAGGCGTTGCTCGGTCTGGCTACGGGCGACACCGGCTACGTGGGGGGCTGGGGGCCGAGACCGAGCACAACGTCGACCATCGTCTGATAGTGGAGAGGGCCCGGCGCCGCGCAGCGGGCCATGACGTCTGAGAGTTCAGCAGTAAAGACCCCCGACCCGGCTGCGGTGACGGGCGCGCTGATAGAGCGCAGTCCCTCATCCGGGAACCTGAGGCGCACCCATGCCGTTCCCTGGGCTACGAGGCTCAGGCCGACCCCGACGCGCTGGTAGGAGTACGCCATTCGGATCATGGCCCCCTCGACCGTCCCGACCGTTGAAGGCTTCCCAGACCTGGTCGCAACGCCGACGGCACTGGCCTCGATCACGACCTCTCCCACAGCGGACCCTGCTGCGGGGCACAGCGGCGCCCCCGGCTCGACGTAGTCGGCCACACCCGACACCGTCGCGGACGTCAGCGTGAAGCTGGCGTCGTAGACACGGTCGGTTGTGACTACATGGGCAACGCCCGCCGGCGTCGCGGTCCCGGCGAAGGCACTGGAGCAGTTCGCTGGGCATGGGTACAACGGCAGCGTCCCCGAGGCCGAGACCAGCAGCGCGAGGCCGCCCGCTTCGCACGTTGTGAGCTGACAGACGGCTGGCGGCACACCGGGGGAATCCTCTGCGGCCGCGGGGCCGCCCGAAAGGGCGGCCCCGATCGCCACGACCCAAGCCGCAAACAGCCGCCGGGCCGTGTCACCCCGCAACTGCGATGGCACCGGTCAGCGTGTAGGGAAGCGGCACGGCGTTGTAGGGGTCCATGCAGTTCAGCTCCGCCTGGACCGGGTCCACGTGGAAGACCCCGGTGCCGGCGCCCGTGAAGGTGCTGGAGAACGAGCCGTAGCCGGTGCCGGGGTAGTAGAAGTAGACGGTCGCTGTCCCGGTCACGGTCAGCACGACCTGGAGGCCGACCCGCTGGTAGGAGAAGCCGAAGTGGACGACCAGGCCGGTCACGGTGCCCGAGTGCGCCGCCCCCGCCCGGTAGACGAGGCCGGTCACGGAGGGAAGGGCCTGCTTGCCGATCGTGATCCAGCCGCTCTTCAACGGCGGGGTCGCGCTGCCGACGAGGGGGCACACCGGCCAACCGAGTTCGCTGTAGTTCGCCGCGCCTGCCACGGGCATCCCCAGCATCGAGAAGCTCGCTTCGTACGTGGCGCCGCCAGCCGAGCCGGTCATCGAGCCCACACCAGTGCCCTGCCCCCTGAACGTCGTCGTGCCGTTCGCAGTGGGGAACGGGTTCAGCGTGCCGCTGACCTGGAACTCCAGCGCGCCGGAGCCCGACGCGTGCGCTGGCAGGGGCAGCCCTCCGAGCACTGCAATAAGAACGATCAGGACGGCGGTTAGGCGCGCGCGCATAAGGTGCTCCTTTGTTGACTCAGCACCCGGAGGGGTGCCTCTTTGCTGGATCGGTCGCCGAACGCGACGAGGCCTATTCGCCCCACCACGTCAGGTCGGCGGACATCAACGACGGTGCGACGACAAGCCACTTCGCGTCGTCTGGAATACGCACTGTGGCCGTGCGCTCCGTGGGGTGCGAGGTAAGGACGAACGCCGCCCAAGACGGGGCGCTACAACTGCTCGCCACGAAGAAGTAGACCGTCGAAACAGGCGCCGGTCCTTCGGTCGCCTCCTTCACTTCGTCGTACAAACGAGTCGTGGCATCAGAGAACGTGAAGTCCACCGAGCGTCCCTGCAGGTGGGTGATGTCGACGACGGACGCAACCTCCCCGTCCGCCCTCGCCAGGGTCTGCGGACACCCTGCGGCGAAGAACGGCAGACATGTGCTGAACGCCGAGCATTCGCCAGACAGCGAGGTGCCGGTGCGCACGCTGCCGTCGATGATCTGGACGGCTGCGTTCCCCTCCGGCGCCGTCACTCCCAGAACCACGAGCGCGGTCCACCCCGCTCTGAGCCACTTGCCCATCGAACTTCCTCCCTAACTCACTTCATCCCGGCCGGAGGCGCTGTGCGCCTTCCGACTCACTTCAGTTGTGCTGCTGCTTGAAGTGTTCCGTCTTCGTCGGCCCAACCCCTTCTTTTGAGGGACCCCCCATTTGGGGGTTTCTTGAGAATCTGGGCTACCGATACTCGGGTTGTTCGAATATGTAGAAATGAACAACCTCGCTGAAACAATGTCCTCCCCGTCGAACCGAACACGTCTATTTGTGCCGATACGACTACGAATCAATCGTCATTGCTGGAGACGTTTGCAGCAGCCCTTTCGTTGACGCAGTCTGAGGGCAATTCCTGACGAGGGAAGCGCATAGTCGCTCTCGCGGGAGGTCGGTCCGGAGCAACCAGCTCTCCGACTCTGGTGGGACCTCGTTTAGGGGAAGTCGGCCGGGACCCGACCCGCGCCCAAGATGGCGGCTCAGCCGGGGAAGGCGGCGGCGTTGTCCGGCGACATGGTGCTGCCGTGCAGGTAGTCGAACCAGCCTGACTGTGAACTGAACCGCGTCTTGGCAGCCGTTGACGCGGACCAGACGAACTGCGACGCAAGTGGTGCCGCGTAACGGGCGGGAATCGTGATGGTTGTCGTGCGGCCTTGCCTGCGCAACACCCCTTCGGGGACTTCCTCGGAGCAGAAACCCGCTTGGTCGCACGCGTAGACCGCCGGTGCAACGGTTGCCTCCGGGTCGCCGTCGCTCGCGCCCACTTGGAGGGTCGCCGACTCGGCACCCCACCCGCGCCAGAACCACAGCCGGGTCAGGTCGTCGGCGGCGGGTGCGGGGGCCTCTGCCGCTGCCTCGAACGTGATGACGAGCTGCTCCCCGTCAAGGTCGACCTCGACACGTTGCATGTCCATGTCTGCGGGGGCAGGAGGTTGCATCCGCACACTCGATTGGTCACTCGACGCATCATCTGCGGTGGCGGTCCCGCGCACCGCCGTTCGCCCGCCGCCGCTCCCACGGGACTGCTGCCACGCCACGACCGCGGCGACGAACACGAGGACCGCTATCACCGCGGCGAAGACACCGCCCCGCCCCCGATTGCGGGCAGGGCGGCGCACCTCGTCAGTAGCCATAGTCGGAACCGACTGCGTAGGTTCGCTCATAGGATGTGTTCTGCTCGACAAGGGCCGTGAATCCCAGTACGTCTACGCGGACGGGGCTGGCTCCACCCGGGTGTCGCTAATCGTCGTGTTCGGCGGGAGCGTCACAAGTATTCCCTCCGACACGACCATGCCTCCGCAGACCGTGCCCGATGCGCCCGCCGGGGGAGGCTTCACCTCGACGACGAGGATGCCCTCGGTGATCGTCGCGCGGCCCAGCGTGTGCCCACACTCGCCATACCTGACTCCAACGAGGACCTTTCCGGCCGGCAGATCGTCTGGTTGCGGCGAGATCACCATCGCCACGTCGGGCACGAACCCGTTGGACCGCGACCGCCGGCTCAAAGCGAACTCGGACAGCGCGGCGTGCTGAAACTCATCCAACCGGGCCGGGGTGTACTCGACCTCTTGTGTCCTCGATGATGCCGCGCTGTGGCCATCCTGCGAGCCTGAGGCCGCGACCTGCCGATCGCCGTCGTTGCAGGCGACAAGCGCCAACGCCGCTACGACGAGACAGCCCCACCATCGGTTTGTCCTTGTCATCTGCCTTGCCTTCCTCTCCATCGGTCTCGTCGGTCAGAGCTCGTCAGGTCGAATCGCTTGATGGTCCACCAGATATGCGGCTCAGTGTGGTTGGCGCCGTACGGCTCCAGTTGCCACCGCTGAGCGGTGCCGCCATCGCATGACCATGCCGATCCCGGAAGGTCGGTCGACAGAGCGCACCGGAGGTGAGGGATGCATCGCCGGCCTAAGACCCCCCGCTACAGCAGACGGCCGAAGGCGCTGAGGGCGGGTGACGGCGACCGGGAGGTCGAGGCCGTCACTTGGTGCAACGATCGTCGGCACCAAGTACGATGACGTTCATGACCGCGGTGCACGAGTACGTCGTGTCGTCATCAGGACAGATGTCGCTTCCGGCCGCTGCTCGCCATCGCTGGCATCTCGACGGCGGGGGCCCGGTGGACGTCATCGACCTTGGCTTCGGGGTCCTCACCGTGCCGAAGGGCCAAGGGCGCAGGCTGCTGAACGACCTCCTGCCCAGGGACGTCCACGCCGAGTTCGTTCGGACGCTCGACGCCGACCCTGACCTCGCGACGACGTGACGAAGGTCGTTCTCGACGACCACCTTCTTCGCGACCTTCTGGCGGACGACCTCGGGGACGGCCTGGCGCGGCTGCTCCGTCGCCACGAGCCCGCGACCACCAACCTCTACCTCTACCGGCTCTGCAGGAGCGTGGTCGCCGCTCCTGGCGGCGCACTCACGGGCGGCTGGTCGTCGAAGCAGCGCCAAGAGTTGGGCAGGAGACTCGTCACCCTCCCGGACCGCGTCGAGGTGACCCCGCTTCAGGAGCTTGCCTACCGCATGGCGGAGCTTGCGGCTGCGTTTCGCGTCTCTACCCTCGGCGCCGAGGCCGCTGCCGCTGCGGAACGCCTGGATGCACCCTTGTGCGTTTGGGCGGGCGACGACGGACCCGGCATCCGCGCCGCAGTGACGGGGGTCGGCGCGGCCTACCGAACCTTCGAGCGCTGACGGCGGCGACCAGGACCACCGGTTGGGGCGCCGGGTCAAGTTGAGAGCGACGAGCAGCCGCCCCGCCCCGGCGTGAAATACACCGAGTGATTCGGGTGGACCTGGGGTGTCATTGTGCGAACACCCCTCCGGGCTGCAGTCGGCCGATTGACCTCACGGTAAAAGTTCGAGCGGGTCGCCCGCTGGCTGAACGACGCTGAAGTGTCGCCGGTCGAAGGTGGCGACCTGCTTGGCCCCGAGCCGTTCCGCGACGGCCACCACCGACGCATCCGCAGTTCCGAGAGGCAGGTCGCGGTAGCGGCTGACCAATTCGGCGATGCGGAGCCAGTCGCCCGCGGCGACTGGCTCGGGAATGAGGTTGCCCGCGGCGAGATCCCCCAGAAACCGCACTTCTGCCTCGGGGCCGAGGCGCGTCTCCAGCAGGTACGTCACCTCGGTGATGACCAGCATCGGGACGACGAGCGGTCCCGGATGGGTCTCCAGAAGTTCGAGGCTCTCGGCGTGGTGCTGGTCGTCCCGGTCGACATACGCGTAGAGCGGGCCAGCGTCGACGATTAGCGCGATGGCGCGGTCTCCGCAGCCAGAATCTCCTCGATCAGCTCTGAGATGTCGGCGCGGCCGCTGGCTCCGGCCCCCGCGGCAAGGAGCCGCCGTTTGGTGCGACCGCCGCTGAGGTGCGCCTCGATGGCCTCGCGGGTCAAGTCCGAGACGGTCGTGCCCCGACGCTCGGCCTCATGTCGGAGGCGAGCGTCGAGGTCATCGGGGAGCTTCACCGTCGTCCGGCGCATGTATGCCAGCATACCGTAAGTGGAGACGATGGGAATCGAACCCACGACCCCCTGCTTGCAAAGCAGGTGCTCTAGCCAACTGAGCTACGTCCCCGGGGGATGCAGAAAACGTGGCAGAAAACCCCGGACGGCTGCCACCCTTCGATTGTACGTGGGCCGGCGGGGCGGTCTTCCGGGGTTGCGGCCTGGTCGCGGCCTCGTGGAGAGGCTCTGCGCCTAGTCAGGGACGCGATTCGCTGGCTCCGTCGCCGCCGCTCACGCAGCCTTGGCGGCGAGGCGCTGGGCTGGTCGGCTGCGGCGAGGGCGTTGACCATGACGGCGAAGCCCAGCAGGTCGAGCCGCTGACGGGCCTGCCCCACCGAGTGGGCGCGGGCGAGGTAGTGCGAGGTCGTCCAGGCCCCGGTTGATCGACTCCGAGTCGGCACGCCGCGGATAGAGGCGCTTGAAGTCGGGGTCGGCGGGCGGAATCGCCCGCAGGTTCTCGGTTCGGTTGAACCCAGTCCTCTCGTCCTCGCCGCTTCGGTCCAGCCGCAGCCTGATCGTGCCGCCGCCCGATGAAGGCGGCACGTCGTATTCCCCGTACCAGCGCCACGTCCCGTCTGCGTTGGGCCGCCGCACGATCTGTCGGCGGACGAGCGGCGTCAGAACGATGTCGCCGTCCTCGTTCGGTTCCCCCATGCACGGCCCTCCCGCCTCGGCGTAGAGCTGGCGTCCCTTCACCTGGCCGATTCGGACGGCCCGTTCCACTCGGGGCTTGCCTGAGCGGCGGCCTCCCGACGCCGCGTGGACCGGAACGACCGGCAGGACGCCGACCTCGTGCAGGAGGGTTTGGAGATGCGTGCCACGAAGGGCACCGTCGTAGAGCGCGGCCTGGGTTCCCGGCAGCCCAGGCACGACACGCCGGAACATGCCGACCGCCACCGCGGCCTCCCCGCCGGTTGCCGCCACATGGTCGATGCCCAAAATGACCCGCCCATGGACCTCGGGACTGCGAACGCCGAGTATCACGAACTTGTTGCCGTAGGCAGGTTCCCCGCCGCCCGTCACATGAGGTTTGGCGTCGGGGTCGGCGCGGAGCGTCCTGACCTCACCCGTTGCCTTGTCGACCTTCTGCTGGCCGGGCTTGGCCTTGTAGAGCGGAGTCACGACCTTGCCGTCGCCGTAAACCGTGCGTTCGAGGCTCGGATGCGTCAGTGAACCGGCCCCGTCCGGGTCGCACAGGCCCAACTCCAAGGCGAGAGCGGCGGCCCGGCGCTCGAACTCCGCAAAGACCGCCGGCGCCGTTGCGGCATTGATCGACTTGCGGGCGTGAAGGAAGTGGTGGCGCCGCATCGGCTCGTCTCGCAGCCACATCGCTTCGTCCGGAAGTTGCTCACGCACGACCCGGCGCACCCAATCCCACTGACGCCCCTGGTCCGTGACGCCATCAGGCGGCGTCCTCCGCCGCCGACCAGTCCCAGCCGATGATGTCCGCAGCCAAGTCGAGCGAGCGCAGGCCGAGGCGATGAGCGACCGCCTCGATCCGGCCGGTGTCGTCGAGGACGCGGCGGCCGAGCCAGGCACTGATCGAGCGCGGCTGTACGCCCTCAACCGCACCGAGCCCGGCGCGGCGAAGGACGCGCGTGAGCACCGCCGTCACCGACGAGCGCCTGCTGTCGTAGGAGCCGCCGCCCGGGTATGCGAGTGCCGTGTCCGCGCCGACGCGGCCGGCCCGGCGCTCGAGCTGGGTCGCCTCCCACTCGGTCAGCGGGAGCCATCGGGCCACGCCCTTGCGCCCGCCGCCGACCCACACCCGGCCCGCCACGGGTTCGAGATCCGCGGCCCGGACGAAGCCGATTTCGCCCGTACTCGCACCGGCTTCGGCCAGCGCCCACACCGCAGGCTCCCGAGTGGCGACGAGCGTGGCGAGCGATGCCCAGCGACACGCCTCGACCTCCTTGTCGGTCAGGGCACGCACGCTCGGGTACGAACGGCGCGCCAGACGGATGTCGAGTGTCGGGTCGCTGTCGGCCAGGCGCAGTTCGCGCAGCGCTCGGAACAGCAGCCGGACCGCAGTGAGCCGGGCACGGGCCGTCGACACGCTCGGCAGGCCGCCGGTCGACGTCCTGGCACCCAGGAAGTCACGGACGACGGGTTCATCGACCTCGGCTACGAGCACGACGCCGCAGACGCGCTCGGCAAACCGCTGGAACCGCCCCCACAAGCCCGAGAAGCGTTCGAGGCTCAAGGTCGTGAGCGCGCCGGTTGCCGTCAGGTGCTCGGCCGCGAGGGTGCGGGCCCCGCCCAGCGTGACCTGCGACGACACGGCGGCGGCTCCGGCCAAGGCGCCGGTCAGGGCCGCCATGGCCAATCCCACCGGGTCCGCGGGAAGCGGGAGCCCTGGCTGACTCGCTGGAATCCATCTCTTGTCGAGGCCCACTGTCGCCGTCCCGCGTCGAAGGAGCCGGTACTGCTTCCTTCGCGCGGGAGTCGAAGCTCCTGCGCTGCCGGGATTGTCGCCGTCCCGGCCATGGCCGTTCCTCCGATTGCCGGAGCGGGCGCCGTCCTCCCCCGACCCACGCCAGTGACGGCGTGACTGCGAGCGGCTGGACGATATCGCCCGATGTCGTCACTGGGTTGGATGGTCGCGGTCCCTCGATCCTGTGACAGCGATCGGTACGATCGGCTCCCGTGGGCAAGGAAGCGAGGCGCCAGAAGCTCGAGCCTCTCGTCGTCCGTTTGCCGCCGGAGCTGCACGCCGAGCTCAAGGCCCTCGCCGAGGCAGAGGACCGGTCGATGGCTGGGATCATGCGCATCGCGACCCAGCGGTTCCTGGCCGAGCATCGAGTCGCCTGATCCTCAGTCGCTGCCGTCGAGGCAGACGAGCGTCCGCTGCCTTCCGAAGACGGCCGCCTCGATGAGCCAGACCCGCTCCACTCCGAGAAGACGAACCATCTCATGCCTGCCGTCGCGGCCGTCCTCCTCGGCGAGCGCCACTGCGAGTTCCCACGTAAGCCAGAGCCGTCGGATCTCCGGCACCGCCAGGACTTCGTCGACCGCCCGCTCTGCTCGCTCGCCTAGGTCCCGCAGGGCGCGAAGCCCGACGAGGACGTCATGCAGTTCATCGATCCACCCCGCTGCGCCGGACCGGCTCATCGCAGGCCGCCCTCCGTGGGCGGCACCTTCTGAAGCCCGCGGACGAGCACCCCAGCGTCCACTCGGAGAGCGCGGGCCAGGGCCAGCATCGATCCGAACGACGGCGGTCTGCCCCCTGACTCCATGAAGCTGACGTGGCCCCGGTCCACGCCGATGGCGTCCGCGACTGCCTGCTGAGTCAGGCGCAGGGCCGCGCGGCGCTCGCGGATGCGCCGCCCGAACTCCGCCACAGCCTCCTCGGGGACGGGGACGTGTCGCATCACCCGGCGCCGTTCGCGAGAGGCCAGCCGAGGGCCGACACGTATCCGTCCGCCACGTCCCCGCGGATCAGGCACAGGACACAGCCGTCTGCGGTGCGGACCGCGTAGTCGCCCGCCCGCAGCTTCTGCTTGGTGAACAGCGGTGGGAGACCGTGCTTCCTGCGCACTTGGCCGAACGCCAGGCAGAGCGCCGGGGCGTAGCCAACGACGCCCTCGTCGTCCGCGATGACCCACCGCATCAGTCGGCCCCGTTGGTGACGACGTGGACCGCCGTTCCCTCGTCCGGCTCGGAGAGCGTCAGCCCCGCGGACCCGTCGCGGTGGCCCCACAGCCGCGCCACCGTGTTGCCCTGCTGCCACAGCGCCACCTCCGCCGTCTCGCGGTCGCGGACACCTCGAAGGGCCTCCTGCCCTTGGGGTCGCGCAGCTCGAAGACAACTGCGTCCTCGACCTCGCCGGGGTCGTCGTTCGTGCAGCGGATGACCGCGCGGACAACGCCGTCCGCGTCCACACCTCCAGGCGGGTGCAGCGCACCACGCCAATACTCTCAATAGCCTCTGGCATGTTCGGTTCCTCCTTGCAGGAATCGGCCAGGCCGGGGGCTGTTCCCGCAGCGCCCCGGCCACCTATGTTTGTCTACGACCGTAGACTACGTATCCGCGGTCCCCCTGTCAACAGTCGTAGACTCACGGGGCGTGACCCCGCGGGTGAACACCGAGGACCTGATCGACGCCCAAGAGGTCGCCGAGCTGCTCGGGCTGTCCCACCGCAACAGCGTCTCGACCTATCAGCGGCGGTATCCGGACATGCCGCGGCCCGTCGTGGAGCGCGGTGGCGGGCGGACTCGACTCTGGCTACGGTCAGACGTTAAACGTTGGGCCAAGTCGACTGGTCGTGCGTCCGAAGCTCCGCGTAGACCTACGGATTGAGCCGAGACGAATCGCGACGTGAGCGAAGGGTCATCAACCTTGTGGTCGTCAAGTAGTCCGGTCGCGAACGACCGATGGACGCCAGCGCGACGACAATGGACAACGCCGCGACCATCCCCAGCAAAACCTTGACCGCTCCAGGAACGGAGAAAAGCGCGACGCCAATCGCGATCGAGCTCAAGAGCGCCCACGACCACTGACCAGCGAAGTCAATGCGTTTGGCGCTCGCATCCTTGCGATCCTCAACTTTCGAGAATGCGTCAAGAAGCTCGTCGGCGTTGCCAAAACCTCCGTGCTTAGCGTCGGATACGAACTCTTCAAGTCTCTCGAGAACCTCTACGTCATCCCAGGAGACGAGCAGTTCGTCAAGCTCGTCGAACACATTTTTGGGCAGATTGGTATTCGAGACTGCCTCACGGATCTCTCTCAGGAGCTTGTCACGCCACCAATAGGACGGACCCCCGATGTCATTGAGGTACTTCCTATCGGTTCTTGCCGCGTAGTCGGCTTCGGACGGCTCGCCGAGAGCGACGATCATCAACTGGCACAGCGGAGTGCAGACCGGGATCCGAATTGTATTCGGACTGTGGTTGATCAACGTTAGGGGCATGTGTCCACGCCATCCAGGATTGATGAAGCCCCCCGACGCATGGACCGACAGCCCCAGTCGAGCGTAACTACTGCGACCCTCGATGGCACCAGCGCAATCGGGCGGCAAGGAGAAGGTCTCGGAGATGCGTCCGAGGACCATCTCTCCGGGCTTGAGCGTGAGTTTCTCACCCAACTTGAGACGATGACGGTCCCAGCCTCGGTAAGGCGAGAGCTCCATCAATCGAGATTGCTCTAGGTCGATAACCGGCCGACGCCGAGGGGAGCGCTTGGGCGTCCAGTACACGAGTGAGAGTCTCAGATCGATGGAACAAGGGCCGATCTGCGTGTCCGGGTCAAATGCCGGAGCGCCGTCCTCAGCAGTGAAGTTGAAGGCCGGAAGGCGCTCCCGAATCTGCCGATCCGTGAGGTACATGCCCCTCAGTATCGGGCATAAACGATTCAACGTCCTGCAGGGCGAAGGAACGGCACGCGTTCCGATCGAGATCGAATGCATCGAGCAGCCATTGCGCCGTGGGATGCCAGTCGGTCGACCCGAACCAAACGCGCTCTGGCACGACACGTCGCACGGCGCGCTCGCCGCGGTAGTTGGTGTACGTCATGCGGAGAACCCGCTCGCAGTGCACCGAACCCTCGCTTCCGCCCTCGTCTACCAACCGAGGTCTACTATCACGACTCATGCAACACCAATCTAGTAACAGGAAACATGTTAGTGGTGGATACCGAACCCTGGACCGCTGAGGCGCGAGCAACTGCTAAGGCCTTGTTCGGCTCGCCCACGCGCGTCGTTCTCGGAGCCTGGATCCTGGCTCGGAAGGGGGAAGCGTTCTTCCAACAGGAGGCCCAAGACGCACTCCGGCTGCTCGGCGAACCCCCTACGGGAGTCCGTCTAGAACTGGTAACGTTCGTCGAGTCGCTACTGCTAGACCGATTCCCAGATGGGCGTCGGTTGTACTTCGTTCAGAAGGCCAACCCGATATGGAGCGTGTACGAGAGCCTGTCGGCCGCGTTCAACCTACCGGCGCGCCTCTCTGTGGCGCCACCGAGTATCTGACGTTCCAGGATTGGCAAGCCGCCGTTCCGGGTCCATCAGGGGCGACCGCCGCGGACCAGCGCTGACGAGGTTTTCTACAGCCCCCACGTCCCCGAGGGGTCCTCAGGATAGAGCGGCTGGATACGCCGTGCTGCCGGGCGGGTACAGGGCTGGCATGGACGACACCGACGACAGGGTTGTGGGCGAGGCGCAGGGCGGGGTGCTGCCGGGCGATGCGTACGGGGCGGGCGACGACACGAGCGTGCTCGACGACCTGCGGGAGATGCCGGTGGGCACCAACGACCCGAACATTGTGGGCAACGTGGGCCCGGTCGACGTGCCGCCGGGGACCGACCCGAGGGGCAGCGATGAGTTGCTCGTCACCGACGACCAGCGCCCGACCGAGGCCGACGACGAGTTCGTGGTCGGCGACGACATGCCGGCGGCGCCGGTGGCCAGCGGGCAGGACGTGGCCGAATCGTCCGAGCCGAGCACCCAGGCGACGATCGACTGACACCGGAAGGACACTGCAGGCAGCACTCTCTGTGGATAACCAGCCCCCGCGCTCGCCGAACACGCGTCCACATGGCGAGACGGCGACCGGTTCTCCACAGCGGGGCGTCCACTATGTCCCGGCTTGCAGCGGTTTCTTTCCACAGCCGCCTGTGGAAATGGTGGATAACCTCCGCAAGCAGCCGAGCGGCAGACTGCTGCCCCTCGCGAGCAGAGCCGTAGAAAAGGCTATGAAACGCCTTCAAACACCGCTGCTCTGACTCCCCGACGAGCCAGTTCGGCAAGAAAAGGCACAGGTTCGTCCACAAGCTCGGCCAAACCACCGGCCCCGGAACGGGCAAACCGCTTTTCCACAGCCCACTGCGTCGCCAGGCACGCGACCGCCCCGGCGGCGATGGCCGGGCGGTCGATGGCGCCGAGCACCCGGACGTCCCGCGCCGTCCCCCGCCGCCCCCGCACCTCGACCCGCACGGCGCCGATCACGCCCTCCGGATGCGGCCGCCGCAGCATCGGCAGGCGAGCAGTCAGCCGGTCCCGCCTCGTCGCCGCGACCCGGGCCGTCACCCGGCGCACGCCCGCGAAGGCCGGCACCAACACGAAGGCGTCGGGCAGCGCGGCCCGGTAGCAGTCCGAGCCGCCGACGGGGTCCGGGAACCAGGCCAGCTCCCGGCCCGACCCGCCCGCTCGGCGCACCCACGCCCCGTCCCGCCAGTCGATCGCCCACGATCCCAGCGCCCGGTGGTGCACCCGTGCACACGCAGGACCGCTGGTCCCGGCTTTGGCGACGTGCACCTCGTCCACCGAGTCGAAGGCGGCGGCGGCGTGGCGGGCCAGCACGCACGCCAGCCCAGGGGCGAACCCGGCCCCGACCACCACGGTCAGCCCGCGCTCTCGAGCCTCGGCGTCCAAGCCCAGCAGCGCCCGCACCTGCGGGATGTCGTCGGCCACCGAGACCACGTGCACGCCGCGCTCCAACGCCGACTCGGCCAGCGCCCGGTGCCCGCCGGGACAGGCAAGGACGACGACGTCGGCGTCGTCCAGCAGGGCCTCGTCCCAAGCCACCGACCGGGCCGGGCCCGCCAGCGAGGCGGCCACCGTGGCCGAGCGACGGGGGTCGGCGTCCACGACGGCCAGGTCCGACACGGCTTCTTCCGACGACAGCAGTTGGCGGGCCGCTCGGGCCCCCACCGCCCCCGCGCCCACGACCACGATTCGGGCCACGCCGCTCCTTGCCCCGGTCCCCGCTACCGAAGGTCCGGGCCGCTGAGCTCGCGCCAGCCGCCAGTCTGCGGCGGCACGCCGCCCTTGCCCCGCAGGCGGATCGCCCCCGCGATCACCGCCGCGGCCCCGAGCGCGGCCAAGGCACGGCGCAGGGCTCTCATCGGGTGGGCCTCATGGGTGGGGCTGGCTGGAATCGAACCAGCGACCTCAGCATTATCAGTGCTGCGCTCTAACCAACTGAGCTACAGCCCCGTGGGCCGGGACAGCGTAGCAACTGCCCCGTCGCGGTCACTGCGGCAATCCCACCGTGTACTCGTAGCGCCCCTCGCCCGCGTCGCTCGTCCCCCACGCCGTCGTCACCCGGAGATAGACCGTCCCCGGCAGGTGCGGCGGCAGCGTGACGACGACCGTCTCGTCAGGGCCGGCCCGGTACGCCAGCGGCGTGGCCTGGGGTCCGACGAGCAGACCCGACTCCTCCATCGCCACCGACTGCACGCCCACCAGGTCGAGGCCCGACAGCACGACCTCGCCGCCGAGGATCGACCCGGCCGGCGGCGACACCGCGGTCACCTGCGGCGCACCCACGTACCGGTACGCGTTGGGCAACACGGTGGACCCACCGATACTGGTCACGCCGATCGACACCGACCCCCGGTCGTGGGCCGGCATCGTCACCGTCACCGTCCCGTCCGGGTTGGCCGTGGCAGGCACGACGACGCCGTCCACCGTCACCTCCTCCACGAACGCCAGGCCGACACCGTGCAGCGTCGTCGTCCCGCCGCTCAGCGCACCCGTGTCCGGCGACGCCATCCAGATCGTCGGCGGCGGCACGTACGTGTACCACTGCGGGTTGCTCTCCCCGCCCACGCTGCGCACGATGACGCTGTTGCCGCCCGCGCCCGGCGGCACTTCGGCAGTGATCGTGGTCGGCGACACCACCGTGAACGGCACCTGCACGTACTGGAACAGGACCTCGGTCGCCCGGTCGAACCCGGTGCCCGTGAGCGTCACGGTGTCGCCGCCCGTCTCCGGGCCCTTGTCCGGGCTCAGGCCGGTCAGCGTGGGCGCGGCCACGTACTCGTACTGGGCGGCGGCGCTCTCCTCGCTCAGCCCGAGCGGCGTGGCCACCCGCACCGCGACCGCGCCCGGCGCCGTCGCTTCGGGCACGTAGGCGTCGATGCGGGTGTCGTCGACGACCGAGAAGTACCACGACGGCTGCCCGCCGAACTCGACCGAGAAGGCGTCGCTCAACCGGGTGCCGGTGATCGACACCACCGTGCCGCCCGCCAGCGGACCGGCCGACGGCGACACCGCGCTGACGACCGGCAGCGGATCGACGTACTGGTACTTCACGCCGAGGTCGCTGACCCCGCCGGGCGTCACCACCACGACGTCGACCTCGCCCGCCTGGGCCGCCGCCGGGACGGTGGCCACGATGCTCGAGTCCGACTCGACGGTGAAGGCGGGCGCATCGACACTGCCGAAGCGGACCGCAGTGGCGCCCGTCAGCAGCGTGCCGGCGATGCGCACCTCGTCGCCGCCTGCCGTGGGGCCGCGGTCAGGCGTCACCGACGCGACCGACGGCTTGGGCGTGAACGTGTAGCGGGTCAGGGTGACCGGCGAGCTGGTGCCACCAGGGCCGACTGCCGTCACAGCCACCGTCTCGCCCACCGGACCCGCCGGCGCTACCACGTCGATCTGGTTGTTCGACAGCACCTTGGCCACCGACACGGCCTGGTCGCCGAACCGCACCTCGGTCACGTCCTTGAGCCCCCGGCCGACCAACGAGACGACGGTGCCGCCTGCGGCCGACCCGCTGCTCGGCGTGATGCCGGTCACCCGCGGCGGCGTGCGCACGGCGAAGACGTCGAAGTCGATCCCCGTGGTCGCCTCCCCTGCCCCCACCGTGACCGGGTCCGCCTCGGCCGGGTCCAGCGTCGCCTGCCACCACTGGGGGTCGAAGCGGGCATCCGGGAAGCACTCGCGCACGCCGACGATGTAGTCGCCAGGGTCGAGGCCGACGAGCGTGTAGCTCCCGTCGAGCTCGGTGCTGGTGTTGGCCCCGGAACCGTTGGCGCCCGACGCGCTCACGCACGCATTGGCCACCGGGTCGGCGCCCTGGCGCACGACGCCCGAGATCGACCCCGGGTCGATCCTGCCCAGGACCGGGTCGATGCCGGTGACCGTCTGGCCCAGGCCCAACGCGATCGGCGTGGCCTCGGCCGGCGTGGCCGCGTCCTGCCAGTACTCAAGGTTGAACTCCCGCGGGTGCGAGCAGTCCGAGAACGAGACGATGGCGTCCCCCGGAGGGAGCCCGGGCAGGCGGTAGTGCCCGGTGGCGTCCGAGTGCACGATGCCGAGGCTCATCTCCGGGTAATCAGGGTCCGAGGCGATCGCGCACGCACTCTCGACCGGCGCGCCGAACGCATCCCGGACGGTGCCCTCGATGGCGGCCGGCGGCGACACGGCGACATCGATGCCCGCGGTCTCAGACCCCTCGCTGACCGGGATCGGCGTCCCCTGCGACAGTGGGCCCGGCTCGCCCCCATAGGACTGGCGCAAGAAGCGCTCCTCGTCCCCGCACGGGTCGACGTGGACGGTGTAGTCGCCCGGGCGCAGGGCCGGGATCCGATAGGCGCCCGCCGCGTCGGTCGTCGTGGCGCCGTAGCCGTGGTCGTAGTCGGTGACGCTTGCCGACACGCACGCCCCGGCAACCGGCTGACCGGACAGGTCGGTGATCGTGCCGCTCACCACGCCGCCCGCCCGGGTCGTGACGTCGATGCCGGTGGCGGTCTGGTGCCCGGCGACCTCGAAAAGCTGCGCGCTGCTGCGGTCGGTCCCGCCGTAGTAGCTCGTGGCGAAGCGGGCGGGCTGGCGGTTGCAGTCTGAGACCCGCACCGTGTAGGCGCCGGCCGGGACCTTGGAGGTGGTGTAGTTCCCCGCGGCGTCGGTCGTCGCCCACGCCGACACGCCGCCGATCGGCCCGTCCGGCTCGATGACGTCGACGCAGGCGTCGGCCACGGGCAGCCCGCCGGGGTCGACGACCTGGCCCGAGACGTCGCCCTTGGACCGCACGGTCAAGACGATGCCGTCCAGCGACTGCCCGGCCGCCAGCACCATGCCGTCAGGCCCGGGCGGATAGGCGATCTCCGGGTTCGACTGGAACGAGCCGACCTTGTAGACGCCCGGGCGCATGCCGCTGAACCGGAAGGCGCCGTCGGGGCCGGTGGACTGGCCGTCGCCCCCGAACGTGCCCGGCTCCCAGGCCGACACCCACCCTGACGCGACCGGCGCGCCGGTGTCGTCGACCATCCGCCCGCTGACCGACGCGCCGCGCACGAGGGCGGCGTCGATCCCCGCCACCGCCTCGCCGACGCCGAGCTCGACCGGGGTGCCGGCGCCGTACAGCTCGGCGTAGTCGTCGTAGGTCTCGCGCACCCACTCGCCGCCCCAGCAGCCGAACGTGACCCGGTAGACCCCGGCGGGCACGTCGCTGACCGTGTAGCGGCCGTCGTGGTCGGTCATGCCGCCGTGCAGCTGCGTGTTGCGCTCGGCGTAGACGCAGACATACGGGATCGGGTTGCCGTCGGTGTCGGTCACCCGCCCGCTGATCGACCCGCTGCCGTCGTGGGCCTGGCTCGGCGACGCGCCGACAACGGCAAGCCCCAACAGGCCGACAACGACCATGAACAGACGCGCGGCACGCCCACGACCCCAGTTACCAGACACCCGACTCTCCTCGTTCCCCAGCGGCGGCGACGAGGTTAACGTTCGAGGTGTTCGCGCTGCGAACCTGCTTACACCGGCGCGCGGCGGTTGCCGGAGGTGTCTTCCTCCAACACGCTGACCTCGATCCCGCCCACGACGTCCGAGGTCAGGTTGTAGATCACCGCCATCAACACGTTGGCGCCGGTGCCCATGAGCACGAGGACCAGCCCGCCGACGAGGGTGGCCCGGAAGATCAGGCCGGCGCGGATGCGGAACGACTCCAAGACGAACAGGTCTTCGAAGAAGTCCTCGACGTTGTCGATCACGCCCGCGGCCGACGCCGCGCCCCACAGCAGGATCCCCGCCACCAGCACGACGATCAGCATGCTCAGGTAGAACAAGATGCTGAACCGCAGGACAGTCCACGTGTCCACCCTGCGGATCACCCGGCGGACCCGTCGTCCCTGCGCCATCGGTGCGAGGGTAGCCGTTGCCTCCTCGTCGGCTGCGAACCCTGGCCGTCATGCGCACAGCTCGAAATGGATCGGGTCGGTGCTCGGGTGCGGCTGGCACAGCCCCACGCGGCGGGCCACCGTCAGCAGCACCGGCACGAACGACCGGGGCACGTCGATCGCCCGGCCGCGCTCGTGGGCGCTGGTGCCGGGTCTGGCCACCGGGAACGGGTTCAGCGCCCGCCGGGCCCAGAGCCGGGCCTGGTCCGCGCTCGACCGGAACCCGGACGTGATCGGCACCGGACGTCCCAACAGCGCGGCCGCTTTGTCGATGGCCGACCGCATCGCCGGCACCAGGCCTTTGACGCCCACGCCTGCGCCGAGGCCGGCCGGGCCCGGCTCCCGCCTGGCCCGCGCCGCTGCCACCGCCCGGCCCACCTCGACCTTGGCCCACGCCTCGTCGCCGCGCCGCTCGAACCCGACCAGGCGGCCGCCGTTGGCCTCGGCGATCGCGGCGGCCTGCTGTCTGCCGTCGACGGCGCCCGCCAGCGCGGCCATGTCGGCCGCCGTCCTGGCCTGGGCCCGCGACACCGCGGCGCCGCCGAGCCTTCCCAACCACAGGGCCGCCACGCCGGCGGCCACCACCATCAGTGCGACCAGGGGCACGATCTGCCCGCGCTCTCGCTCGCGTGTGGACACGCGTCACCTCCAGGGGGTGAAGGAACTGCTTCGTTTCTGGAGGGGGAAGTGGAGGGGCAGGCCGAGGCCTGCGATCTCGTGCGGTGCTACTCCGCGGGCGCCGACACCTCGTCGTCTTCGTTGATGATGGGCGTGGCCGAGGCCACCGTCTGGCCGGCGTCGAGGTTCATGACCCGCACGCCGGTGGCGTCCCGGCCCTGGGAGGAGATGTCCCGCACCGGGATCCGGACAGTAACGCCGCCCGACGACACAAGGAAGATCTCGTCCTCCAGGGCCACCATGAACGCGGCGACCACGTAGCCCTTGCGGGCGGTGAGCTTGATGCCGCGCACCCCCTGGCCGCCGCGGGCCTGGCGGTTGAACTTGTCGAGCTGGGTCCGCTTGCCGTAGCCCGCCTCGGTGATGATGAGGATGGCGACGTCGTCGCGGGCCACGTCGCACGAGACGACTTCGTCCTCGGCGTCGGTCTTCAGCCGCATGCCGCGCACCCCAGCCGAGGCCCGGCCCATCGGGCGCACGTCGACCTCGGAGAACCGGATCGTCATGCCGTTGCGGCTGACCATGAGGATGTCGTCCTGGCCCGACGTCTGGATCACCCGGACCAGCTCGTCGCCCTCGTTGAGGTTGATGGCGATGAACCCGTCCCGCCGGGACTTGTCGTACTCGGCGAAGGCCGTCTTTTTCACCGTGCCCTTGCGGGTGGCGAAGAACAGGTACCGGTCCTCGGGGAAGTCCCGCGTGGCGATGACCGCCTGCACGTGCTCTTGGGGCGCGAACGGCAGCAGGTTGGCGATGTGCGTGCCGCGCGCGGTGCGCTCCTTCATCGGCACTTCGTGGGCCTTGAGCCGGTAGACCTTGCCGCGGTTGGTGAAGAACAGCAGGTACGCGTGCGCGGTCGTGTGGATGATCGTGGTGACGAGGTCTTCTTCTTTGAGCTTGGCCCCCGCCACGCCGCGCCCGCCCCGGCCCTGGGTGCGGAACGAGCTGGCCGCGACGGTCTTGATGTAGCCGGCCTTGGTCATCGTGACGACCAGCGGCTCGTCCTCGATCAGGTCCTCGATGCCGATGTCGCCCGGGTCGTAGGTGATCTCGGCCTTGCGGGGCGTGGCGAACTTCTCGCGGATCTCGCCCATCTCGGTCTTGATGACGTTCCGCAGCTTCACCGGATCGGCGAGGATCGACTCCAAATCGGTGATGGTCTCGCGGAGCTTGGCCATCTCGTCTTCGAGGTCCTGGCGGCTCAGCCGGGTGAGCTGGCCCAGGCGCATGTCGAGGATGTGGGTGGCCTGCACCTCGGTGAACGAGAACGGGTCCGCCATCAGGCCTTCACGCGCCGCACCCCGGTCCTCGGAGCCGCGGATGAGGGCGATGATGGCGTCGATCATGTCGAGGGCGCGCAGCAGGCCTTCGACGATGTGGGCCCGGTCCTTGGCCTTCTTGAGCCGGAACTCGGAGCGCCGGGTGATGACCTCGACCTGGTGGTCGATGTAGGCCCGCAGCATCTGGACCAGGTTCAGGGTGCGGGGCACGCCGTCGACCAGGGCGACCATGTTCACGCCGAAGCTGGTCTGCAGCGGCGTGTGCTTGAACAGGTTGTTCAGCACGACGTTGGCCGCCGCGTCCCGCTTCAGCGGGATCACCAGCTTGGTGTCGAGGCCTGACGACAGGTCTTGGATGTCCCGGATGCCGTCGAGCTCGCGGGCGTCGACCAGTTCTTTGATGCGGACCGCGATCGAGGCCAGCGAGCCCTGGTACGGCAGCTCGGACACGACGATCCGGGCGCCGTTCTTGGTCTCTTCGATCTCGGCCCTCGCCCGCATCTTGATGCTGCCGCGGCCGGTCTTGTAGGCGTCGATGATCCCGGCCCGGCCCAGGATGAAGCCGCCGGTGGGGAAGTCAGGGCCCTTGACGAACTGCATCAAGTCCTCGGGCGTGACGTCCTCGTCGAGCCGGTCGATCAGGTACATCGTGGCGTCGATGACCTCGCCCAGGTTGTGGGGCGGGATGTTGGTGGCCATGCCGACGGCGATGCCCTGGCTGCCGTTGACCAGCAGGTTGGGGAAGCGGGCCGGGAGGACCACCGGCTCTTCGAATTCGTTCGTGTAGTTCGGGCCGAAGTCGACGGTGTCCTCGTCGATGCCGGCCAGCATGTTCATGGCCAGCGGGTCGAGGCGGCACTCGGTGTACCGCTCGGCCGCGGGCGGGAAGTCCGGCGAGCCGTAGTTGCCGTGGAAGTCGATCAGCGGGTGGCGCAGCGAGAAGGGCTGGGCCATGCGGACGAGGGCGTCGTAGATGGCCTGCTGGCCGTGGGGGTGGAACTTGCCCATGACGTCGCCGGTCACGCGGGCGCACTTCATGTGGGGGCGGTCGGGCCGCACGCCCATGTCGTGCATGCCCCAGAGGATCCGGCGGTGGACCGGCTTCAGCCCGTCGCGCACGTCGGGCAGGGCCCGCTGCATGATGACGGACATGGCGTAGTCCAGAAAGGAGCGTTCCATCTCCTCCTGGATCTCGATCGGCTCGATGTTGCCGAACGTGGTGCCGGTCGCGGCGTCGTCGTCCCCGCCTTCGGGGGGCATGGTGTCGGTCACTGCGAGTCCTTAGATGTCGAGGAAGCGAACGTCTTTGGCGTTGGTCACGATGAAGTGCTTCCGGAGCTCGACGTCGTCGCCCATGAGGATGGCGCACACCTCGTCGGCGGTGGCCGCCATGTTCACGTCGACCCGGAGCAGGGTGCGCTTGTCGGGATCCATCGTGGTCGAGCCGAGCTCGTCGAAGTCCATCTCGCCCAGGCCCTTCAGGCGGTTGAACTCCTGTTTGTGATTCGGGTGTTCCGCCATGAAGCGTTCCTTGGCGGCGTCGTCTTTGAGGTAGATCTTCTCTTTGCCGACGATCGTGGAGTACAGCGGGGGCTGGGCCACATAGACGTGTTCTTGTTCCACCAGGGCGTTCATCTGGCGGAAGAAGAACGTGAGCAACAGGGTGCGGATGTGGGCGCCGTCGACATCGGCGTCGCAGAGCAGAATCACCTTGCCATAGCGGATCTTCTCGACGTCGAACTCCTCGCCCACGCCGGCGCCGATCGCCCCGATAAGGGCCTGGATCTCGTTGTTCTTGAGCATCCGGTCGATGCGGGCGCGCTCGACGTTGAGGATCTTGCCCCGGATCGGCAGGATCGCCTGGTTCTGCGGGTTGCGGGCGCGGATCGCCGAGCCGCCGGCCGAGTCGCCCTCCACGATGAACAGCTCGGCCTCGTCTGCATTACGGGTGGCGCAGTCCGTCAGCTTGCCCGGCATGCCCGCGCCCTCCAGCGCCGACTTGCGCCGGATCAGGTCCCTGGCGGCGCGCGCCGCGGTGCGGGCCCTGGCCGCCTGAATCGCCTTGTTGATGATCTGGCGGGCCTCGGTGGGGTGCTCTTCGAGCCAGTCGGTGAGCTTTTCGTTGGTGGCCCGCTCGACCAGCGAGCGCATCGAGACGTTGCCCAGCTTGGCCTTGGTCTGGCCCTCGAACTGCGGCTCGGCCAGGCGAACCGAGATGATGGCGGTGAGGCCCTCCCGGATGTCCTCGCCGGTGAGGTTGTCCTCTTTCTCCTTCAGCAGGTTCTTGGCCTTGGCGTACTTGTTGGCCACATTGGTGAGGGCCTTTTTGAAGCCCTCTTCGTGCATGCCGCCCTCGCCGGTGGCGATGCCGTTGGCGAAGCTGTGGATGCCCTCATAGAAGCCGGTGTTCCACTGCAGGGCGACCTCGACCTCTTGGGCGTCCTCGCTCACCGTGTAGTACGCCACCTTCTTGAACAACGGCTCTTTGGTGGCGTTGAGGTGCTTGGCGAAGTCGATGATCCCGCCCGCGTAGCGGTAGGTCATCTCCTGCTCGTGGCCGGGACGCTCGTCACGGAAGCGGATCTCCAGGCCTCGGTTCAAAAAGGCGTACATCTGGAGGCGCTCAAGGACGGTCTGGGCCCGGAACTCGGTCTCTTCGAAGATCAGCGGGTCCGGCCAGAAACTCACGGTGGTGCCGGTGCGGCCGCGGGGCGCGGGGCCGACGATTTCGAGCTTGCCCTGCGGCTTGCCGCCCTTGGCGAACTCGAGCCGGTGGCGCTTGCCATCCCTGTCGATCTCGAGGATCAGGCGGGTGGACAGCGCGTTCACCACCGACACGCCCACGCCGTGGAGGCCGCCGGAGACCTTGTAGCCCCCGCCGCCGAACTTGCCGCCGGCATGGAGCACGGTCAGCACGACCTCGGCCGCCGACTTGTTCTTGTACTGCTTGTGGGGGTCGACCGGGATGCCGCGGCCGTTGTCCTGCACCCGGCAGCCGCCGTCGGCGAGGAGGGTCACCTCGATCCGGTCGCAGTAGCCCGCCATGGCCTCGTCGACCGAGTTGTCCACGACCTCCCAGATCAGGTGGTGGAGACCGGAGGGGCCGGTGGAGCCGATGTACATGCCGGGGCGCTTGCGGACCGGCTCCAGGCCTTCGAGGACCTGGATGTTGTCGGCCGTGTACGACCCCTTGGGAGTGTTCCTGCGGGTCTTCTCCGCGGCCTCTTGGGCCTGCTCTTCCGCCTGCGCTTCGGACTGGTCGTCCGACTCGTTTTCCGACTGGTTTTGGGGTTCGTTGCCGTCGTCTTCTGCCATCGATGTCACCGCCACTGGGCGCGACCTTTCAAACCGAGGGATGTGAGGCAGTTCAGGCAGGAAAAGTGCTGGTCAGCGGCCTGAATTGCAATGATGACAGTTTACCACCGGGGTATGACAGGAACGCGCTTAACGGGCCTCGACTTTGACCTCGACGCGCTCCACCACGCCTGCGCCGGCGATCTCGCCGATGCGCTCGACGACCCGGGGGCCGAGGTAGCGAAGCTGGGTCGCCCACACCGGCTGGTCCACGGCCACGAGCAGGGCCCCTTGGACCAGCGAGATCGGGCGGGCGTGGGCGGCCACGCCGGGGCCGACGATCTCGTCCCAGCGGGCGAACACCATCGCCAGCGCGCCCGCCTGGGGCGCTCCGAGCTTGCGGGCGAAGCCGTCGAGCGAGTCGCGCAGGGGCTTCGGCTCCGCCCCGTCGTCCGGCAGCGGCCGCCACGTCATCGCCGCCCCCTCTCGCTCCCGCGCACCGTTCTCGTCGCGCTCAGTTGCCAATGCCGCAACCCAGCGCGACGAGAACGCTGGGCGCGCTGCCTGCAGGGCCACAGAGAGCCGGTCATTCGGGGAGGAGGACGCCGTCGACGACGCGGACCGTGGCGGCGGCTCGCACGCCGGGCGGGGGCGGGCCTGCGGTGGTCAGCAACGCCTGGCCGGCGGGCAGATGGGCGACGAGGGCCGCGCTGCGGTCGGGGTCGAGCTCGGAGAACACGTCGTCCAACAACAGCACCGGCGCCGAGCCGGTGGTCTCGGTGACCAGCGCGTGCCCGGCCAGGCGCAGGGCCAGGGCCAGCGACCGCTGCTCGCCCTGCGACGCGTGCGTGCGCGCTGGCAGCCCGCCGATCGTGAGTTGCAATTCGTCGCGGTGCGGGCCGACCGTGGACACCCCGCGGCGCAGGTCGTCGACCCTGGCCGCGGCCAGCGCCTCGTCCAGCGGCCCGACCCACGACCGCTCGTACCGGACGCCGACCTCGGCCGCCGTCGAGGCCACCTGGTCGTAGGCCTTGCCCAGCTCCGGCTCCAGGGCGGCCACCAGCGCCTCCCGTGCCTCGGCCAGCTCCTCGCCCGCGGACGCCAACTTCGTGTCCCAGACGTCGAGGGTCGCCTCGACCTCCGGCGTGAGCCGCCCGCCCGCCTGCTTCAACAGCGCCCCCCGCTGGCGAAGCACCCGCTCCACCTCGCCCTCCAAGGCATCGTTGCGGGGGTGCAGGGCGACGAGCAGGTCGTCGAGGTACCGCCGCCGCTCGGCTGGCCCGCCCTTGACCAGCACCAGGTCGTCGGGGGCGAACACCGTCACCCGCAGCGCGCCGAGCAGGTCGCGGGTCCGCTTCAGCGGCTGGCGGTTGACCTGCACCCGGTCCCGCCGGCCCAGGTTGATCTCTGCTTCGACCAGCAGCAGCCGCCCGTCCCGCTCCCCCTCGGCCCGCACCACGGCCTGCTCGCAGCCGCGCCGCACCAATGCCTCGGACGGCGCCCCCCGGAACGACGACAAGGTCGCCAGCCAGCCGACCCCTTCCAACAGGTTCGACTTGCCCTGCCCGTTGCCGCCCACGATCACCGTGAGCCCATCGGGCGCGGGCGCCAGCTCCGCCGTCGTGTAGTTCCGGAAGTCGGTCAGCCACAGACGGGTGACCCGCACTGCCCGGCTCGCCTCCCTACGAGACCCGGACCGGCATCAACAGGTACAGGTACTCG